>Ga0209803_1002888_pt1 | contig 10564 bp, 11 predicted proteins | sample GraSoiAngelo_138_FD_185895 | JGI IMG/M metagenome (GOLD analysis project Ga0209803, IMG submission 185895) | Grasslands soil microbial communities from the Angelo Coastal Reserve, California, USA - 14_0929_09_40cm (SPAdes) (version 2) | ecosystem: Environmental > Terrestrial > Soil > Grasslands ... | reverse complement strand
ATATACCTGGAGTGGTCTTGGCTACTTGTTGGCTTTGGACGGTCGTTTCGTGAATCCTGGATCGGCGAGCAGTCTACTAGCTCTGGTTGGACGAGGTAGCTTTTGGCGTGGACACGGCCGACCCATGAGGTTTCCCTTGGCGCTTTCCCAAAGAGAACACGAGCACTGTGGTAACGAGGAGCATGATTGGCAATGAATAAGGAGAAATGTTGTACAGCGAGAGGTATATGCAACCACCGGAAAGTAGCGCACTAGGATTGCAGGTTGTCCCAAACGGAACGAGAAACACAATAATTATAGCTATCAAGTCTGCAAGGAAGACATAGCGAAGCAGAGGACTAGCTGTCAGTTTATTCAATTGGAACCTAGTTATGCCCCTAATTATGCCAATATAGGGTCGTCGCTGTCGGTCCTGCCCCCACAGCCCAGCCGCAACTGGGCGAACTGACATGTATTTCGGTACCCCACGCATTTTGACTCGGAGTAGAAGCCAGCTGTAGAATCCGTTGCTGCAGCCATTCCCCCCACCGCCGCTGTACCACTGGATTTGTCCCCAAAGATCGTCGCCCGGATTTACATTGATCACTGAACTTCTAACGTAGCTGCCAGAATGGACATACCAGCTGGCGAACCACCAATAATGGCCGCCATCTGAACACCACCAGAGAGTGTACTGGGCACAACCCCAAGCAAGCACAGGTTGAATGATAATGTTGCACCTGCACGATTCCTCTAGGCTGTCAAACAAATAGATCAAGGGGTCATTATTATTAGAAGGGGAAGCGGGAACATTCCAGTTATCCTGCAAGTAACTATAACCAGATCCATCGTAATGAATCGAATTTTCGACCCAGCCGTTGATATCTGGCGGATATGCCGACGTGGACCCCGAGCAATTCATCGGCAGGCGATATATCTCGCCATCCGGATATCTTACAGACGTCGCATTTAGGATCGTACTACCGCTTGGTACCGTTGAAACGCAGTCGGAGGCCACAATACCACCGTTTGGGCCGGGGACGAATCCTGCCTGACCCATAGGGAAATTGACGAAAGCACTCGACATCAGGACGGTCAGCGACAACATGACTAGCTCTCTCATGAGCAAGAGAGTGTGCGACCTCTGGTTTGTTAGTTCATACCTAAGATGTATTTAATACTTGTGCAAATGCAAAAATCCGAAGCAAATCATGATGGCATGCAAAGTACATTAATTATTGTAGAACCTTGACGAGCACCATCGAAGAAGCGATAGCTGAGCGGACGTTCGAGAAAACACATAGGTACACAGCCTCTCCCCACTGAAGTCTTAGTCGAATTTCCGCCTCGGGGAAATGAAAGTGCACCAAGAGAATGTTCGAACTGGGATTGTTTAGGGTAAAAAGGCTCAGACAGAGGGAAGAAGCTTTGAGGAAAGCCAACAAATCCAAAATTAGTCTAGATTGGATCATATTCCCAATAGAACCGCTACCCAAAACCTTCACGACTTCAGTGAGTCCAGAAGGGTTTCGAACTGGAAATGGGCTCGCTTTAATTTTCAAGTGAATCACGGGCGGGCCCGCGATAAGCGCGATTTCTTGGTCAGGAGACTAGAAGAAAGAGGGTTGATTCTAGACGCGGCCATCGTACCCTCTCGTAGGCGCCATACACATGTTGAGTAGAGGTTCGTCGGTTTACCTGTGAGCGTAGTAGACTGTTACACGCTCGTTGTTGATGGTGTCGATTCTGCCCAATCCCAGCCTCACCATCTGGATTATGCTTTCTACATTCTCCTAGCAGATGCCTGACCCACCACTTCTATTCCTTTCCCAAGTTGTTCCGGATCTCTTTGTACAGTTGATCTTCTTCTTATCTGAGTAATTGTCGTAGCTCAGTTCTAGAATTCTGTACCCTTTCTTCCGTAGTAATGCTCTGGTCTCTTCGTCTTTCAGCATCTGCGAGGTCTTGAGATGCACCGGACCGTCAACGAATACGAGTAGTGGTCTTGGTTCTACTGGGAAGTAGAAGTTCGCGGTTGTTATTGGGATTTCGACTTGTGTCCGGTAGCTGATCTGGTCTTGTTGTAGGTTGATAGCTAGTTCTTGTTCCATTCGTGAGGGGTTGGCGTGTAGGCGTTCGCGCCAGTCGCTCCGCTGACCCGACATCTGTAAGGTTGAGCTACCCTTCGGCTATTGCTCAGACACGAGAACGAAACTGTTGAAAGTGTGGAGCCCAATTTCATTGTGCTTGACAAGCGCTACCTATTGGTTCACCGCTTTCTTGATTAGTTGGACTCAGCCTGTTATTATCAGGATGCATTCCATTGGGCTTTTTCGAATTGAAATGCCCGATGTGTGGTGTTGAAATCGTGAGGCCTCCCATTACAGCCCACTACGAAGCTTCACATTCAGATTTTGCAGAGTGGATTAGCCACGAGAGAAGACTTAGCTATTATATTGTTTTTTCCTACGGCGTACTAATCCTTGTGGATGTGCTATACGAGCGATTTCTCACCCCCTACTTTCTTTTCGTTGTCGTTGCATACGTCTTCGCAACAGTGGTTCTTCTAACAGCGAGATCACACAGAAAGATACGAGAGCTTAGAGATGCTTGGCGTAAAACCCACGGTTCCAGCATTTCGCAAGTCGCATAAAATGACTGGCTCCCAGCAATCTTTTTTTCTCGGCAAGCCTTCAATTCTAAGGCAAACATGAGATTAACCCGCCCTCGACCCTTCATGTCTGCCTTAGTGGGTTTCCTTCTCATTGTCGCATACATCTCGGTAGCACAATTTGTTGGCTTGCCCTATTGGAGACCAGATATCTCCACCGGGTGGGGGCTACTTGAGTACCTATTGCTGTCTCTAACCGCAGTCAGTCTAGTAAGACTTGCAAGACGGGAACGACAGTGGAGACGAGCTCGATCGAACATCGTCGGGACGAAGTGATATGCGAACTCGACTTAGGCTCGGGCTTGTCATTCCGTCAACAATACTAGTTTTCTACATGTGGCTCGCAATATTCCTTGTTGGTGAAAACGCGGCGTATCTGCCGCTATCGGTCCAATTCAGTGCCCTAAACGCATGGCTTGGAAACGTTGAGTGGTTGTTGCTGTATCTGTGGATTGTAGGATTTCTCTATGTCACACTTGGAGACAAGCTAAATGAAAGACGACGGAAACTGAAAGGTTGGAAACTTGATACACCGTCATCCGCCAACTAAACTGAGTAGCGGAAGATGTGAAAGAACTCTGCTCTACGGTAGAACTCCCTTACCTGGGCTTCCTTAATCTCTGAGTGGCCAAAATCGGACATGAAGACCAAGAAATGTGGTCAGCCTCTCCGTCACTACGCCCTACCCGATTCCTAAGCACACCGGGAAATGCTGAAGCCTGTACGGTCAAGAATCCAAAATCCGACGCCTACTTTCGGGGCCCACTGTCGATGTATCTCAAGAATGGTTTCACGACCTATCGTGATGCTGACTGGTATCTGGTAATAAGAAGGCGGTTCTAACCGCTAGGCTGAGAGGTCTTAGGCCCGCCTCGCTTTTCTCAGGCGGTTCTTGCGAATCCGAGGTGAGATTCCTGCATACGGTGCTCGTGCAGCTAACGCGCCCCTTGAACCTCTTGAGATTGAGCGGCGCAAGCCGGGGCCACACGATATCGAGATCGAGATTCTCTACTGCGGCATTTGCCATAGCGACCTGCACAAGGTGAGCGATGACTGGGGCGGAACCCACTTCCCGCTCGTGCCGGGTCACGAGATTGTTGGCCGGGTAGCATCGCATGGTACGAGCGCAGCTCGTTTCCGCGAGGGTGACTTTGTTGGGGTGGGCTGCATTGTCGATTCGTGCCGCGTCTGCCCTGAGTGCAGGGCAGGTCATGAGATGTTCTGCGAGAAAGGTGTGACGTTCACTTTCGACAGCCTCGACCAGACCACCAAGACCTGGACCTACGGAGGCTATTCCAGGAAGATTGTTGTTGACGAGCGTTATGTGCTGCGGGTCCCTAAGGGTCTTGATCCAACGGGAGCCGCTCCATTGATGTGCGCTGGGATCACAACTTACTCGCCTCTGCGCCATTTCGGATGTAAGTCAGGGGACCATGTCGCTGTCGTGGGCTTCGGAGGGCTCGGACATATGACGGTGAAACTCGCCGCATCGATGGGTGCAGAGATCACCGTGCTCAGCACCTCCCGTGACAAGGAAAGAGACTCGTCTCGGCTAGGTGCGAAGCACTTCGTCGCCACGAAGGAGCCTGGAGCCTTGGACGCGCTTCAAGGCAGGTTCAATCTCATCGTCGACACCGTCAGCGCACCGCACGATCTCAACCAGCTGATGGCTCTCCTGCGTAGCTATGGCACAATGGTATTGCTTGGTCTGCCCCCGACCACGACTGGTGCGACTCCCATTAACGCGAGCTCGCTCATCTTTGGGAACAAACGCCTCGCGGGCTCCAACATCGGCGGGATTCAAGAAACGCAGGAGATGCTTGACTACTGCGGCAAGAAGGGAGTTATCGCGGATGTCGAAGTTATCAGAGCGGAACAGATCAATGAGGCTTACAAGAGAATGCAGCGAGGGGACGTGCGTTATCGCTTTGTGATCGACGCATCGAGCTTGGAAGGCTAGCAAGACTTGGAGATCAGACGAAGCGGGTCGCAGGCCTCCACCAAAGGGTCGGTCGAGTATTTCACTGGTAATGTACGCATTGATCCCCTGTTTCAGGGGAACGCTCCGGCCCGTGCAATAGTTGCCAGTGTGACGTTCGAGCCCGGCGCGCGTACCACGTGGCACACTCATCCGCTGGGCCAGGCTCTGATCGTGATATCCGGTTCCGGTTTGGTACAAAGCTGGGGTGGCCCCGTCGAGCAGATTCGGCCAGGTGACGTAGTTTGGGTTCAGCCGGGTGAGAAGCATTGGCATGGCGCCACCCCGACCACGGCTTTGACACATATTGCTATTCAGGAACAGATGGATGGCAAAACGGCCGATTGGATGGAAAGGGTCAGCGACGAACAGTATCGCGCTTAGAAAGAAAAGGCGCGGAACCAGTTCGTAGGATTGTCGACTTCGGGCTAGAATCGGTCCATCAACAAGAAAATGGATACCCGACCTCAACATCAACCCGTGTCAACCATCCAATGTATCTCAAGAATGGTTTCACACAATACCGGGACAATAACTGGGTACCTTGTAGTAAGAAAACGACTCGAAACGAAGGTCTGAGCTGTGCTGTGTAGAGCGTCTTTTACCTCTGCCATAGGATCGAGGTTACAGTAGAAGCTTGACCTGCCCCTTCGCTCCACGTTGAAGCTTTGAAGCGGCTAGGTCTAGCGCTCGGCTTGATCGTGGTTGTTGCCTTGGTCGTTGGGGCGGTCTTATTCTCGAATGCTCCTCCACAAACATCGAACAACGTCAACGCGCTGAGCTTCACGTATACCGTGAGCAACAACACGTTTACGTTCTATGCGGCAGACGGCTTCACAAACTACTCTTGGGACTTTGGAGACTCTTCGACTGGCGCGGGGTCAGTTGTCTCACACACCTACCAGGCGAACGGAAACTACCAGGTTACTCTGATAGCTGATCCATCGACTGGTCCCTCAGGGTCCCTGTCAGCATTCAAACAAGTACTCGTTACCACAGTAACCACACTAATTCACCACTATTTCGAAAACTTGAACGTGACCATGGGAAACAGCGCTACCTGACCTCTAGAACCCGTCCGCATGGAGTGGTACGTAGTGGTAAGAAAAACGTCTGCAACCCTCAGTCGCAGCAAGAATGTAGTGCATTCCAGCAGAAGCGATTTTGGGGGAGGTCACGCCCACGCAAGGATTGAAACCCTATTTCGCCCAACACGGCTAGGCTTAGGCGTGCAAACCGCTCAAGGGCCGTTTGAAAAAGAAGTTTCGAGCGAGAGGACTGATGAGATAGACCAGTATCATTAGAGTTACAATCAGCCCAGGTATACCAAAGAAATCGTATTGAGCCCAGGTGATGGCCTGGAGAATGCTCGACGCTACTCCAAATAATGCCAACGTTATGCCGAGGGTCCATGCCCATTGACGTCCTGAAAAGAACCCGATCGGCTGCAGCAAAATATAGAGTTGCGAGAATGACGATCATGGGGATGCCGATGATGGGGACGAACAACGGGGGTAAGAACTGCCCGAAGCCGAGATAGCCGAAACTCAGCATGATCCAGAACCCAATCAGCGCCGGGCCATGGTCCCACCTTTCGGGAAAGGGTAAAGCGAACGATATTCCTGCGATCAGGAGGATGACTCCTAAGATAAGGGCTAAGCCACCCAGGAACGTGACTCCTTCGGGTCGAGGTGAGGTCTGCTTTGAGGTCGCTGGCCTAGCTAACACTGGAAGGCACATAGAAGACTTGTGGGAACCGAAATTTGGGTTTTGCCCAAGTAGACTTCCTCAGGAGAAGAGAGTCGACTTTGCTCCGATGGTGTAGCCCGGTTTAAGTGTAAGTGGCTCAGCAAGGAAAGAATCTGGAAGAACTCTGACAGCCTTTCTGAACCTAAGGACCCTTGGACACACTGGGCGACCAGACCCAAACCAGCTCAAAAGTTAATTCCAACAATGGTCTAGGAAAAGGGCTGGTTTCGCAGACAATGTCCGTTTTGACTTGTCCTAGATGTGGTGCAAGCAGTAGCCCACCTGCGCGTTTCTGCAGTACCTGCGGCACATCACTCTTGACTGTCCCAGCTCCCGCGATCCCCCCGACGGGTTATACTCCGCCTCCCGCCCAACAATACTATCCCTACCAGTATCCCGCAAACTACTGGGAGGTCGTGCGAGCAAACAAGATAAACAACACTCAAACAGGGCTACTCCTTCTCGTCATCGGCGTCTTGATCGCCTGGATTCCCTTCGCAGGGTTCGTCGGCGGAATAGTAGGCTTTATCGGCGGAATCCTCGTCTTGGTCGGACGCGAACCGTTCGGGGCAGACCACGTCCGCAATACGACACTAGCCCTGATATTCTTCGTAGTCGGGATCGCAGTCACAATATTCGGATCCTTCTACGCCGTGGCCTACAGTGTCGCGTCGGGTCTTGGTGTCTCTACCGTCTCACTGTTCGGCATCGTATTCGTAATCGGCGGGGCAATCTTCGGGCTTTCAGAAGTCCTCCTCACGTACTCCCTCCAGAGCAGCCATGGTCACACGCTGCTCTGGACAGCCTACGGAATATCGATATTCCTCGGGGTCGTCAACGTGTTCCTCCTCCCGTTTGGCAGCGGTGGATTCTGGCCATTCTACTTCGGCATCGGAGTACTCCTATTCACAGGCTTCCTCGCCGCCATACCAGCCGCACTCTATGGGACAGCATTCTACCTGGCACGAGAAAGAATCGTTCGTCACGAAATACCAGCACCAATGACACAGCAACAGCTAGGAAAACCACCCTGGTAGCAAAATTTTCTCAAAGGCGAGCTATGTAGTTGCGCTAACTCTATTCCACCAAATGTGCGGGGTGTCTTTCCTCGCTTCGGCTAGAAGTGCAAATGTTCTTGCTCGCGGCAAAAAGGGCATAATCTCTTATGCTCAATCAAGAAAAGGACTCGCAGGAAAATGACCCATTCCGAAAATACTACCCGTATCCGCATCGCCATAATGACCATCGCCGCCCTGACACTCGTCTTTACAGCCGTTCCCCATGCCCAGGCCGCAGGCGTTCCGAATTGCAATGATAATGGCGGAATTTCGCCCTGCTTCGAGATGGTTTGGGTGAACGGGGTCCAGATCAAGATGACGTTTGTCCACGCCCCATTTCTCGCGACACCCAAAGCCACAATTGACCCCTTCTATGTAATCGCGCCACAGACCGACGTCCCCCAGGGGGGCCCTGTGCCTTTCTTCCATGACCACGTCGTAGGCGACGCACCGCAACAGAACCATGGCGATTTCAGCGTTGTCCTCCACGGCTTCCTAGTCTTTTGCAGCGCTGAGGGCATCTCCAGCGGAGGCTGCGTGCCTACGTTCACCTCATCACCGCAGGGAATCCTACCCTTTGCCAAAACAGTGAACGGGCAGATGCTGACATCGGCCGACCCCATAGAGTCACCCGCAAACTCCGGGCTCATCGTGCTAGTCGACACCGGGGCATTGATCCTCGGTACAATCAACCCCAACACGTAGACAAATTCTTCCTCCAAACCATCTACCTTTTTTTTCAGTGACCTCACACTTCGAACGCCGTGCGCTTAGATGTTAGAACTAATCTACACAATGGTGACGTGATTGGGTTAATGGTGGATAGTCTTGCCCGCTCAGAATTTTATGGGCTATTAATCCGTCCAAACTGAGGGAAACGCCGGCCTTTAAATTGAAGCTGGGAACCGTTGAGCCTAGTGCCAAGCGCCATCAGTCGATCAGATGAGTCGAGCGTCGCTGTAGGGATTGCTCTCCCGCAATATGGAACAGTTGCTTCCCCTAAGACAATGCTCCGCGTCGCGGTGGAAGCCGAGAAGATGGGACTGGCTTCTTTGTGGGTTAGCGACCGGTTGCTTCTCCCAACCAGGCCGAAGGAGACGTTTGACGGCGATCCCTGGCCTGAGATTTTTGCGACGGTCTATGATCCAATTGAGATGCTAACGTTCGTCGCGGCGAGGACGAGGAAGGTTAAGCTCGGCACGAGCGTCTTGAGCGCTCTCTTTCAGAATCCCGTGACGCTCGCCCGGCGTTTCGCAACACTAGACAGGCTGAGTGGCGGAAGAGCAATTGCCGGGATCGGCCAGGGAGACTTTAGAGACGAGTTTGAAGCTGCCAACATCCCGATGAAAAGGCGTGGAAGAGGATTTGAGGAATTTGCTAGAGCAATGCGCGCCGTCTGGGGCCCAGATCCAGTCAGCTTCACTGGAGACTTCTACAACATCCCAGAATCAAGAATCGGACCGAAACCCGTACAGCCAGGCGGCATACCAATGCTACTGGGCGCCTTCGCTCCCGCCTCACTCGAGCGGGCGGCAAGAATTGCCGACGGGATCATGCCGGCCGCGGGAAGAAGCACGACGATTGAGAAGCTGAGTCAGACAATCAACAGCTTTCGCGATATGGTGCGAAGAGCAGGTCGTAACCCGGAAGAGATCAGGTGGATCCTGAGAGTCCACAACCCCCTGAGCGAAGAGAGAGCCACAGAGCCTCGAGCGTTATTGGGAGGTACGCCTCAACAAGCGGCAGAAGACTTGCCAAGACTCAGGGAGCTGGGCATAGATCACGTATTCTACGACATGAATCATCCCGCCCACGTTCCAATAGACACTCAACTAGCGCTGCTCAGAAGGCTCATGCGGCTGATCAAAGCCTAGGAATACGCTGCTTGTAACCCAGCACCTGCCCCTATCGCAACTCGCCGGAAAAAGATGCGCAGACGAATCAGACCGGGCCCACCTCGATAGTGGATGCAAAAGGAAAAGAGTTCAGTAAGGCAGTACAACGACACAATCGAGTAAACGCTTGACGACATGGACTCCATTTTTCCTTTCTCTTCTTATTCTGCTTATCTCACGACGACGAACTTGGCCGAAACATGAGTCTTAAGTAGGAAATTCACAAAAGATCGGTAATGTGACTTCCGAATCAGATTCGTCAACTGTCTCTATCCTCTGTCCAAAGTGTGGACGAAGGATCGATTCTGCTATATGTCAAGAGGTCTACAGAACCCCGAAAACTCGTTAGAAGAACTCTCACTGAAGAATATCGGTCATTGGTGTTGCCACGCGTCTCTAACGGGATCGTCGGGTCGTTTGAAAAGAGGGCTGAGACTCCAGATATTTTCGATCGGTCTCAACACAGAATTGTGTCCGTAGCTGTTGATCATTGAGCTCTACGCTTGTGTGACGTGGCCGCCGATGAAAGGTTCGGGGCTGGATCGTTCTCGTCCCACTAGAGGATGAACACTTTCTGGTTCTTGTTCAAGAAAGCAAGACTACCCGAGGAGGCGAAGGACATCACCCAACAATCGTTTTCGCCAGTCAGAGAATCAACAGTTTTTGCCAGCAAGTGGGTTTCACGGTGGGATCGGTACGAATCGAGCCAAACCTCTTGGAGAGTTTTCTCCAGAGAGGCTCAAGCAGCTAATACAGACCCTCTAGCCCTTCACTAAGTTGCCGTCCGTGCTGACAGGCTATGGGCTAGCTGAAGGATCGCGAGCTAGGGAACCTACGACATTCGGGTATCTTAGAAACAGTGATACCGTGAAATTCTATGGAGTTTTGTCCTTAGGCTTGCACTGGTCCTGTGACATTATCATAAATCTTGTGACCGTCACATCAGTCGGTGTTGCTATAGCATTCGTGTTCGCGCTGGCAATCATCGTGTTGGTGACAATGGCGGAAGTATCGGTGAGTGTCGCGTTTGACGGGACTCCCACAGTACAACCGCGAATATCACCGTCAGAGTCAAGCTTCAGAGCCCACGCAAGATTGTCACAACAATTGGGAGATCCGCCCACCATACTACCAACGGCTATGATGCCGCCATCCCACGTCTGCTGGGCCTGGAACAGAAAGTCGTTCACCTCACCATAAATCTTCTGCCAAACCATGTTTCCGTAAGCGTCAA
>Ga0209803_1002886_pt1 | contig 10566 bp, 7 predicted proteins | sample GraSoiAngelo_138_FD_185895 | JGI IMG/M metagenome (GOLD analysis project Ga0209803, IMG submission 185895) | Grasslands soil microbial communities from the Angelo Coastal Reserve, California, USA - 14_0929_09_40cm (SPAdes) (version 2) | ecosystem: Environmental > Terrestrial > Soil > Grasslands ... | reverse complement strand
GGAGTTCTGGATTGTGACCTGGTAGAGGGTCCCTTGTTCCATCGGTCCGACCACGACGATCCGCAGGTACGAGGCGTTGACCCAAGCGAGCGAGTACGAGACCGTCGGGGCGATCCCGATCGAGTTCTCCACCGACGTCTCGTTCATCGGTTCGCTGAACGTGAGGTCGATGCTCTTCGTCTCGGACTGGAACACAACCGAGGAGACGGTCGGCCCGCTGCCTCCGACCGCGGTGACTGTGACGACCACGCTGGCCTCCGTACCGTGGCCCGCGTTGTCCGTCCCTTGCACGGAGAACGTGTGGGATCCCGCGACGACATTGCGGAAGGTCGTGGAGTTCCCTTGGACGACCTGATATGGCTGGGTGTCTTGCCGGACGGCAACCGCGGAGGGCGTTCGTCGAAGCGTAGAGCCCCGTCGAGCCAAACATGACGTGCACCCGCAAGGCGCGTGGCCCATCCGCGACCCCGGTGAAGAGGTAGGATGTCCCCGTGCCCGCGTCAATCCAGGGCCCATTGTCAATCTGAACCTGGGTCGAATTCGGCGCCGGCGACGAGACGCTCCATTTCAGGAGGACGGAAGCGGTCGGAAGGATCGCCCCCGCGGCCGGGCTGACCACGCTGACCTGGGTCGACTTCGTGGTCACGTTCGCGTTCGTGGAGACGGGAGACCAGTTCGGGACCTCGTCCGCCGTGCGGAGCCCGAACCAGTAGGTGGTTCCCTGGGCGAGCCCGGTCACGTTGAGCGTCTCCTTGGATCCCGCTGGGTGCGGCGCGGGAACCGGCACCGCGGTCCCGGTCAGGAAATTCGAATCGGTGAGGGGCCCCGTCGTGCTGAAGCGAACCGAGTACGTCGTTGCGGTTCCCACGTTCCCATCATCGCCCGGGGCCGTCCACGCGAGGACCGCGTAATCGTAGCCCGTGCCGGTCGCCCGCAGATCCGTCGTGCGTGCCGGGGGCGTCGTGTCCGGGCCCGGAGAGGAGGATTGGACCGGAACGGTCTGAGAGGACGTGCCGCTACCACCCGAGGTGTCCGTGACCGTCAGGGTCGCGGTGAAGTTACCTCCTGAGGCATACGTATGTGGAATCGTCTTCCCGCTGCCGGTTCCGCCGTCCCCGAAGTTCCATTGATAGGTCGCGACGGGAGGACCCGCATCGTTGTAGGAGGCGCTCCCGTCGAACGAAACCGCGTTGCCCGCAATCGGGTTCGCGGGGGAGAACACGAACGACGCTACGGGCGGATACGACGGGAGCGTGCCGGTGTACGGGTAGTCGTAGTACGCCCCCTTCCCGTTGTCCAGGAAGACCATCGGGGCGAGGGCGCCGACGCCTCGGGTCATGCGCCGCTCCGTGTAGTACGGCCAGTAGCCGTAGCACAGCGGATTTCCGACCGGGCTCGGGCACTGCCAATAGCCGTATTCGGACTGGAAGTGCGGCGTTCCCAGCGCGTCGTTCCAATCGCTGTTGATGTCGATGTACGTCTGGTCGATGTACGGTTCGTACATGTGCTGGTTCGCGACCTGGAGGCCCGGGATGTCGTTGAAGTCGAAGTAGAGCCGCCACCCCCAGCCGGGGGAGCCCGCGATGAACTGGTTGTTCGCGGAGCCGACCGTGATCAGGTGGTGGGGGCTGTACGGCTCCACGTCGGAGATGAGATGACCGACCCACGTCCGGAAGGTGTTGATGTCCCCGATCTGACTCCAGTAGGAGTCGGCCTCGTTCCACAGATCCCACATCGCGATCGTCGGCGAGCCGTCGTACCGCTGGACGATGGCCCGGGTCAATTCCAGGTTGTGCAGGTACAACGGGTTCGTCGTGTCGTACATCAGGTTGTTCGGAGGGATCGCGTTCTGGCCGAGGATCGGCACGAGGTACGTGTTGGATCGGGCTGCCCAGTAGACCATCCGATCGAAGAGGTTCCAGAACCCCGCCGGGTTCGCTTTCCAGTAGTTGTACGTCATCTCCATCTGCCAGTTGTTGTCCACGATCCAAATTCGGAGGAGCGTCACGGGCGGATTGTTCGGGTCCCCCACCGGGCGGTTGTGAAGGATGTAGCGGAAGTATTCGCGCCAGAACTGATCCGCGTTCGCGACGTTCGGAATCTTCGAGCCGGGTCCGTTCGGGAAGACGTTGTTCAGGCCCCAGACCGTGGGGTCGGGCGTCGCCGAGGCGACGATGGCCCAGGAGAATGCGGTCGCCTCGTTGATGCCGAACAAGATGATCGGCTGTCCGTCCTTCATCAGGCGCGTCCCCTGGGCGTAGATGAACCCAGGCAGTCCCACCGGCTGAGCCACGTACGCCGGGACGGGCTCCGAGGCGGAGTAGATCGATCCGACCCTCGTCTGGATCGTTGCACCGTCGGACACCGGCACCTTCGTGAACCAGTACTCCCCGCTTCCGTAGGACGTCGTGCTGCGCACGACCGCGCCGTTCACGAGGAGTTCGACGAGGTTCCCACCGGGAGTCGGCGTGTTCTCGACGGTTCCGAGGGCGCTCGCTTCGTTCGGTCCCGTTCGCTTGGACAGGATTGTGAGGGTGAGCGCGTCCGGGCCAACGATGGATCCGACGGAAGGCATGGACGAGGCAACGAGGAACAGAGCCAGCGCGACGACGAGGATTCCGATGGCAAGGCGAGCGGATTTCGGATCGCGGTCGGGGTCGAGGACCATCCCGTGGCGGGCGTCCCGGTTGCGCTCGTGAGGATTGAAATCGGTCAAGGCAGATTCCCCGTTGGAGAACGCAGCGGCGCGACCGTGGCCCGATCTCAGGCCCTTCCGTCGCCCACTTCCGGGCGTCCGGAGGTTGAGGCAGGCTATTTGGCCGCTGCACCTCGCCTATCGCGGTTGATTTCTGTTTGTGAAACAGCACCTCAGGTCTAGGGGAGCGAGAGTTCGTCCGCGCTCATGTCGGGAGAATCCCCCGACGGGGTTCGTCCGACTCTCGCCGGATCCGAACGCCATGACTTCTCGGTGCCAACTCCCTGGAACGGGTGCATCCGCCGAGTCAAGATCGGCATCCCACATAGAGATTTGTCACGGATGGTCTATTGCCGGAGCGATTCGCCTGGGTAGCTGACGAAGCCGGCTCGTCTCGGACGCTCGCGCCCTTCCTGACGGATGCGCTTCCGGAGGAGGCGGTCGCGTTTGGACAAGGCTAGAACTGAACGGTACTCACTTGTGTACAATTGCCGCAGACTGTGGATTAACGCTTATAAGAAGTCACGGACGTGGCGAAGACACGGTGGATTCCTCCGGCCCGGGCGAGGTCCGCGGCCGTGACCCACGGAGGATCGGAAACGCTGGAAGTCCCGTGCCCCGCGTGTCGATCGTGATCCCGGCATTCAACCGCCTCGACTACACGCGACGCTGCCTCGAATCCGTCGAGCATCTCACGTACCCGAATTTCGAGACCCTCTTGGTGGACAACGGCTCCGCCGACGGCACGGCCGAGTCGGTCCGGCAGGAGTTCCCGTGGGTCCGCGTGATCCGGAACGAGGTGAATGTGGGCTACGCGGCGGGGTGCAACGGGGGGATTCGTGAATCGCGCGGCGACTACATCCTTGTCTTGAACAACGACACGAAGGTGGTCGACTCCCACTTGCTGGATGTTCTCGTGGCCGCCATCGAGGCAAATCCCACAGTGGCGGGGGTGGATCCCCGCATGGTCGATTACGTCAACTACGGGAAAGTCCGGATGGAGGGAGGCCCCGATGCGTACGGGGATCACGAACTCACGGGGTCCGCTCCGATGTTCCGCCGCGAGGCCCTCGACGAAGTCGGCCTCTTCGACGAGTTCTACTTCTGCTTCTGGGAAGACCGCGACTTGTTCGCCCGGCTCAAGAAATCCGGCTGGGTGCTCCGCCACGTCCCCGGAGTCCGTGTGGCCCATCAATCCGGCGCGACGGCCCCGCTCGGCAGCCCTTTCGCGATCTACTGGGACACCCGAAATTTCTTCATCTTCATGCGGCGCCACGCGACCTTCCGTCGTTTCGTTGTCCGCGTGTTCCCTCACTGGATCCACACCACGGCTCTCCTCGTCTATGACAATGTAAAAGACAATAACTGGAGCGTGCTCCGCGAGTGGCTTCGAGGATTGCGGGACGGAGCGAGGGCGGCGCTTTCGGATCGCGCCCGAGCCGCCCCCAGCTTCCCGCGTGGACCGGGAGGTGGCCTGCCCTCCGGAGGGCTAGGCTCGACGCATGGCTTTGGCCAGGATCGCGCCCGGGAACCCCGGGATTCTTGGGGAGAGCGGACGGACCTCGAAGCGCCGGGGGTCGAGCGGCTGGGCGCGCCGTGAAGCGGGAGGCCAATACCCCAGCAGCCAACCGAGTTTGTGCTGGGACCGCGTGCGGCCCGTGGAAATGCGGGACAGGACGAAGTCTGACGTAGATACAATGTATCTCGTCACCCACTCAACGGTGCCGATGCACGCTTGACCGAAGAACTCCACCCGATCGAAGTGCTCGTCGAGCGCCGCCCGCAGTTCGCCCATCGTGAATTCGCGGGTGTGAAACGGATTCTGAGGCTTCGGCATCCACGGTGGGCGCCAAGCCAGCCGCATCGGCGTCGAGCACAACAAAATCCCGTTTGGCCGAAGGACGCGGGCACACTCCCGGAGAAACCGAGCGGGGTCTTTCATGTGCTCCACCGTTTCGAACGAGACGACGGCATCGAACGTGGAGGGGCGGAACGGTAGACGACTCCCATCCAACTTCACGAAAGCGAGATTCTCGCGCCCGAAGCGATGGTTTGCGAACGAGAGTGCCTCGGGCGAGGCGTCGCCTCCGATGACCTGCTTAGCGGCGAGCCCCGCCAGCAGGAGGTCCGATCCGTAGCCGGTACCGCAGGCTACATCGAGGATCACCTTGCCCGATGCGATGTTACCCGCGAACCGATATCGTTCGATGTGGGGCAGCCACTCGTTCTCCGGGGTCTTCCCCGGGACGACGTATTCTCCTGTGAACGGAGTGCTGGGTTCGATCTGATCAGGGGTCACGACCGTCGCCTTGCGTGAGAACACGGGTCCGGAATGCGTTCGGACGATGATTTCTGCTGGGGTGGCCGGTGTCACGTCCATTCGAACCGAGGCATCTTCGCGTAAAGTTGTTACGTACAGCGCCCGCGAAATTCGTCTCGAAATCGAGCCCTGCGTGACCCCCGCAGGACGTCCAGCAGCCGAGGCCAGGCTAACGTATTAGGCCGACGAGGACATCGGGCGTCCGGGATCCGCGAATGATCGACGGCGTGAAGGTTCGTGCGTTGCGTCAGATCCACGACGAGCGGGGCTATCTCATGGAGATGTTGCGCTCCGATTGGCCCGAATTCCAGCGGTTCGCGCAGGTCTACATTACGATCGGATATCCCGGCGTCGTGAAAGGCTGGCACTACCACAAGGTCCAGACGGACAATTTCATCATCGTGAAGGGCAGCGCAAAGGTCGTCTGCTACGACAACCGAGAGGGGTCGAAGACGAAGGGCGAAGTGAACGAGTTCTTCCCCGGCGAGAAGAACCCGTCCCTCATCCAGATCCCGCCGTACGTCGTCCACGGCTTCAAGGCGATCGGCGGCGAGCCCGTGTATGTCGTCAATGCGCCGACGGAGCTGTACAAGTACGAGAAGCCGGACGAGTACCGGATCCCGCACGATTCTCCGACGATCCCGTACAACTGGGACGTGCAGATGAAGTGACCTCACACGCGGTCTAAAGGAAGAGCGTGCTGCCTTCCCCAACCACGAGCTGTGTGCCTTTCGGTCGGCGGCCCTCCGCGGACCGGATCGTGGTGTGCCGGCCGATCAAACTGTTCACGATTTTGTTCGGGGTCTCGATGATCGCCTCGCCAATCACGATCGACGCTTCGATGTCCGCCCCGACGATCCTCGAGCCGTCTCCAACGGATGTGTACGGACCGATGTAGGTATTCGGGCCGATGACGCAGTCCGCCCCGATGGCCACCGGCCCGCGGATCACCGTGCCTCTCGCGACGACGGTGCCTTTCCCGATCCGCACGCGACCGTGAATCTCGACATCGGCTTCGACCGTGCCGTCATTGTGGGCCTCGATGTCCTCCAGCAGAAGGTGGTTCGCCTCGAGCACGTCCTCCGGACGACCCGTGTCTTTCCACCATCCCTTGACGACGTACGCCTTGACTTTCCCGCCGCCCTTGCGGAGGCCCTCGATCGCGTCCGTGATCTCGAGCTCGTTCCGCCACGACGGCTTCAGGCGATCGATGATCGGAAAGATCGAGGGACGCAAGAGGTAGATGCCCACGAGCGCGAGGTTGCTCTTCGGCTCCTTGGGCTTCTCGACGAGCCCGGCCACGTTCCCCGCGGCATCGAGCTCCGCGACGCCGAAGCGCTCCGGATGCGCGACGGGACACAACGCGATCCCCGCGTCGTGGTTGTTCGCCTGGAACTCCTCGACCATGTGTCGGATGCCGCCCTTCAGGACGTTGTCGCCGAGGTACACGCAGAACGCGTCCCGTCCCACGAAGTCGCGGGCGCACGCGATCGCGTGGGCGATCCCTTTCGGTGGGCCTTGGACCAGATACGTGAAATGAACCCCATACCGAGAGCCGTCACCGAGGAGCTCGCGGACCTTCTCCGGCATGTTGTCGCCGAGGATGATCCCGATGTCCGTGATCCCCGCATCGCGGAGATCCTCGACGCAGTACAGGACGTTCGGCTTGTTCACGAGCGGGAGGAGCTGCTTGGGCCCCGTGTGGGTGAGGGGCCGCAGGTGCGTGCCGTGGCCGCCCGTCAAGACGACGCCCTTCATTCGGTGTCCCTCATGTCCTCGAGCGCTTCGCGGAAGGTCGGGGACCTCTTATCAAGGAATCGCTCCACCTTGCCGACATCGAGGGATGAATCGGACGGGCGACGGGCCCTCAGCTCGGCCTCGGCGAGCCGGGCGGCCTTCAGGAGTCCCTTCTCAAGGCCGAACACATCACAGATCTCGAGGCCCATCTCGAACCGCGTGGGGTACGATCGCGTGGCGACGTGGAAGATCCCGGTCGCGCGCCGGTCCAACAAGTCGAACGCGGTCCGGGCCGCCGCGGGCGCGTACGAGGGAGAGACGCGCTGGTCCGTGAAGAGCGGCACCGGCTGCCGGCGGCGCAGCAGTTCGAGGATCCAGGTCACGCTGTTCGTCTTCTTGCGGGCTCGGCCCCATCCGAAGTTCGCGGACGTTCGGACGACCAGCGCCTCCGGATGCGCCGTGACGACGTTCCGCTCTCCCGCGAGTTTCGTGCGGCCGTACACGTTCAGCGGTTGCGGCCGCCTCCGTTCGTTGAACGGCCCCCGGCGGCCGTCGAAGACGTAGTCCGTCGAGAAGAATACGAGCCGGATGCCGAGCGTGTGGCACGCCTTCGCGATTTCCCGCGGGGCGTCGGCGTTGACGAGCTGCGCCTGATCCGGATGGGATTCGCACGCGTCGACGCCGGTCATCGCCGCGGGCAGGAGGACCGTCTTCGGGCGTCGGTCGCGGACAAGGGTGACCGCCGCCACGAGGTCGCTGAGGTTCAACGGGATGAGGCCGTTCACCGGGTCGCCCGCGTACGTGCCGACCGCATCGTGTCCTCGGCGTTTCGCTTCGGCCAGGAGCTGCTCCCCGAGGAGACCGCTCGCGCCGATCACGAGGAGGTCCGTCACGTCCGGCGAATCGCCGCCGGAGGATGAAAGCCTTGGCACATCGTCAAACGATTATCTAGGCGGCTTCTGTTACGCCGGGCACATGCGAATCCTCGTCACGGGAGGGGCCGGCTTCATCGGCTCGAACTTCGCGCGCGTCGTGATCCGAGATTGCGACGACATCATTGTCCGCGTCGTGCGAACTTCCGCAAACGTCTTCTGGCTTCGTTCCTAGTCGAAAAGAGACCGGAGTCGATTGGTCACGCCCTACTTGGCTACGAGCGGCCTCCACCAGTCCTCCCGCCTCCGATACCACTCCGTCGTCTGCGTCAGGGCATCCTCGAAGGTGTGGCGGGGCTCCCACCCTAGGGCCTTGATGCGTGAGGTGTCGACGCTGTACCTCCGATCGTGGCCCGGCCGGTCCTCAACGAGCCGGATAAGCGTTTCGGGCTTGCCGAGGAGGCGCAGGACAGTCCGCGCAACCTCCAGATTTGTCCTCTCGTTTTTCGCCCCCACGTTGTAGACCTGCCCTGAAATTGCCTTCCGCCTCACGGTGTCGATCGCTTCACAATTGTCCTCAACATGAATCCAGTCGCGGATGTTCAGCCCGTTCCCATAGATAGGCAACGGCTTTCCGCGCAAGGCATTGGTGATGAGGAGTGGGATGAGCTTCTCCGGGAACTGATACGGCCCCATGTTGTTAGTGGAGCGCGTGACCTTGATGCGAAGCCCATAAGTGCGATGGTAGGCAAGGGAAATGAGGTCCGCAGCTGCCTTAGAGGCGCTATAGGGGCTGGAGGGAGAAAGAAGATCGGTCTCCCGGAAGGAGCCGTTGTCGATGCTGCCGTACACCTCATCCGTATTGCCGCAGAATGTCATCGTCCCTCCGCGCTCCACGATAAAGTTCTTGTTGTCCCTGACCTTAAGGCACCAGATCTTGCCTGAGTACGGCTCGAGATGTGCTACGTGCTTGTCGATCCCGATGTTCTCATGGCGGAAATAAACTATGAACGCATCAGTGCTAGGGTGAATCTCGCGACCGGAGCTGAGTACGACAGGGGTAGGTCTCCTCGTGTGGAACCTTGGTAGTCGACCGAGTTTGAAGGCCAGCTCACACATGCCTGCGAGAAGACCACGTGACGAGGTTGAGAAGACGGGCCGATGTCCCACCGCATAGTGGCCGTCACTGTCGATGAGACCATCAAATAAGCTCGTAAGGTATTTCCGATCGTAATGGAGCATCCAAGACGGGATGTATTTATTCGCAAATCCGACACCAAACTGCTCGAAAAACCTCGACCACGATTCTGACGAGAAGTAGACGTGCTGTCCGGCATTCCCATCGTGCGCTTTCCAATCGATATCGAGGTTGTCTAAGGCGGCCTCCAGACGGCCTCTCGCTTTGTCATTTTGGGGAACGTCAAAGAAGATGCGGTGGCACGTCAAGGTACTGTACTCTAACTTCCCGATTTTGCCTGGAAAGAAAAAACGACCATTGTCGTCGCGTGCCTTCTTCAGGTACTCAGCCCTTGTGAGCCCGGTCTTGTTTGGACGTTGTTGCTTCTGAGTGCTAAGAAAACCGTCCCCCATGAAAACGCCGGCGGCGTAGAAGACGTCCGAAGTTGCGAATTCGCCTAGGTTTGGGATTGACAAAATTGACTCATCGATTCCATGCCATACGCCCCTGGGGATGCATGTGTTAGTCCGACTTGCAAGGACGCCGGCTGGTTGAACAAGGATCTTCTCAAGGTGCTCCCGTGGCGAGAAGAACATCGCGTGATTAGGCGTGACCATAAGGTCGATGCGGTTGCTCTTGAAATGAACCATGTTACCGACGTAGTCCTGCACCACGACCCCCTCTACCTCCTTCTCTTCGATTTGCCCGGTTCGGGCGTTCAGAGACAGCACCCTATCCCCGGCTGAGATTTCCCAATATTTCTTGAAGCCGCTTCTTGTCAGCGCCCTCGTTGTCGCATCGTAGCAAGAAATCTGGATAAAACTGAGATCCCGGCGCCTCGCCGCCTCCAAGAGCACCCGCGTCCCGCGCACATTCGTATCAATGAAGTCCGTTGCACTCGCAATGGATCGATCGACGTGCGACTCCGCCGCGAAGTTGACGATGGTGTCAACGTCGCCTCCCACCGCCTTGGACACCGCCTCCGGGTCGCAGATGTCGCCCCGGATGAACCGGTAGGCGCGGTGATTGAGCCCCTCGAGGTTCGCGGGGTTGCCCGCGTAGGTTAGCTTGTCGTAATTGACGAGGAGTTCGTCAGGGTACTTTGCCGCGATGTGACGGATGAAGTTGGAGCCAATGAAGCCCATACCTCCCGTGACCAGCAGTCCCATGAGGACAACAACAAACGGGGGATATTTAACCCGTCCCGGGGGAGGGGTGGCCAAAGAGGTCGGTGCCGATGGGACACCACATGCATACCAGGTGACCTACGCATCCCCTCGGGCTCACTTATCTGACATCCTCTCGCGCATACGGCACCGGCGACAACCGGCGATAGTGCACTCAGGCGGACGATGACGCGGCCGCGCTCCTCGACCGGATCGGGGAATCGAGGAATCTTTCGAGCCGAGCCTCAGGGCTCCTGGGGATCGTCCCGATGCGAGAACCGCTTCATCTCGGGATGGGCCCCGAGCCGATCTCGGGGAGAATGGCGAGACCGCTCGAGGAGTCGTCGGAGGAGCTCGTCAAATGTCTTCGGTTTCATCCGCTCCTTGAGGCCTTTGAGCCTCGCACGGATCTCTTTGCTCACGGGGATTGATGTCGTCATACCTACCCGGTCGATGGCATGAGATCCTTGAATAGATTCCGTCTCGGCGCGTGACGGAAGATGCCCTTCGTCCGTTCAGTGACAGAACCCAAAGAGCCGGAAACTATCGCCGGCGAGAATGCGGGGTTCGGCCTTTTATAGCCTGAGGAGAACGAAGGC
>Ga0209803_1002878_pt1 | contig 10588 bp, 8 predicted proteins | sample GraSoiAngelo_138_FD_185895 | JGI IMG/M metagenome (GOLD analysis project Ga0209803, IMG submission 185895) | Grasslands soil microbial communities from the Angelo Coastal Reserve, California, USA - 14_0929_09_40cm (SPAdes) (version 2) | ecosystem: Environmental > Terrestrial > Soil > Grasslands ... | reverse complement strand
GAATGCGGGGGAGGTGGCCACGTTCGGCATCGATACCGCCAACATGTTCGGGTTCTGGGACTGGGTCGGCGGGCGCTACTCGATGGACTCGGCCATCGGTCTGTCGACGATGCTCGCGATCGGCCCGGACAATTTTCGGGCCATGCTGGACGGCTTCCATCAGATGGACGAGCACTTTCGCACCGCGCCGTTCGAGCGCAACCTGCCCGTGCTCATGGGCCTCCTGGGCGTGTGGTACAACGACTTCTTCGGTGCCCAGACGGTGGCGGTCCTGCCGTATGCGCAGCACTTGAAACGCTTCCCGGCCTATCTGCAGCAATTGACGATGGAGAGCAACGGCAAGCACGTCACGCTCGATGGCGACCCGGTCGTGGGCGATACCGGCCCCGTCTACTGGGGCGAGCCCGGAACCAACGGCCAGCACTCTTTTTACCAGCTGATCCATCAAGGGACCCGGCTCATTCCCTGCGACTTCATCGCGTTCGCGAAGCCGCTCAATCCCCTCGGCCGGCACCACGACATCCTGCTGGCGAACGTCGTTGCCCAGAGCGAGGCCCTGGCCTTCGGCAAGACGTCCGAACAGGTGACGGCGGAGGGGACGCCCGACTGGCTCGTGCCCCACCGGGTCTTCGAGGGCAACCGTCCGTCGACCACGATCCTGGCCGAGCGGCTCAACCCGGAAACGCTGGGCAAGCTCGTCGCTCTCTACGAGCACAACGTCTTCACGCAAGGCGCCATCTGGCAGATCGACTCGTTCGATCAGTGGGGCGTCGAGCTCGGCAAGGCGCTGGCCCAGCGCATCGTTCCGGAGCTCGAGAGCAAGGCAGAGCCAACGCTCGGTCACGACAGCTCGACGAACGGCCTGATCCGTCGCGTCCGGAAGCTGAAAGTGAGCCCATGATGACCCTCGGCTTCGACCACCCCCTGTATGTGTTGCCCTTCGACCACCGCGGCTCGTTCCAGACGAGGATGTTCGGCTGGAAGGGGAGGCTGACCTCCGAGCAGACGGGAGAGATCGCTGCCGCCAAACGGGTGATCTACGATGGCTTCACGGCCGCCGTGGCGGCCGGCGTGCCCAGAGACAAGGCGGGCATCCTCGTGGACGAGCAGTTCGGGGCGTCCATCCTCCGCGATGCCGAGGCGCACGGCTATGTCACGGCGTGTCCCGCCGAGAAGAGCGGGCAGGAGGAGTTCGACTTCGAGTACGGCGAATACTTCACCGACCACATCGAAGTCGTCCGCCCGACCTTCTGCAAGGTGCTGGTGCGCTACAACCCGCAGGGCGATCCCGCCCTGAACCGGCGGCAGGCGGATCGCCTGAAGCGGCTGTCCTGGTATCTGCGCAACAAGAGTCGCAGCCGATTCATGTTCGAGCTGCTCGTGCCCGCGGAACAGGGCCAGCTCGATCGGCTCGGGGGAGACACGAAGGCCTATGACCTGGAACTCCGGCCCCGGCTGATGGTCCAGGCCATCCAGCAGCTTCAAGATGCGCAGATCGAGCCCGACATCTGGAAGGTCGAGGGACTTGATCGGCTCGAGGACTGCGAGAGGGTCGTCGCCACCGCGCGCCGGGGCGGTCGCGACACGGTGGGCTGCATCGTCCTGGGCCGAGGCGAGGACGCCAAGAAGGTGCGCGACTGGCTGGCGGCGGCCGCCGGAGTCCCGGGATTCATCGGCTTCGCCGTGGGCCGGACGGTGTTCTGGGATCCGCTCGTTGCCTGGCGGGCGAAGAAGACGACGCGCGAGGCGGCCGTGGCGGAGGTCGCGCGGCGCTACAAGGAGTTCGTGGACCTCTTCGACACGGCCCGGGGGGTCGTGACGGGAAGGACGGAGTGACAGCCATGCAGCTGGGAATGATCGGTCTTGGCAGGATGGGCGCGAACATGACGCGCCGCTTGATGCGCGGTGGACACGAGGTCGGCGTGTACACCCCCACGGCGAAGACGCGCGACGCCTTCGCGAAGGACACGGGCGCCGTCGCCGCCTCCTCGCTCGACGACCTGGTCACCAGCCTCAAGCCGCCGCGCACGCTCTGGCTGATGGTGCCGGCCGCGGCGGTCGACCAGACGCTGAGCGATCTCGGGCGAGCGATCCAGAAGGGCGACATCCTCATCGACGGCGGCAATTCGTACTACGTCGACGACATCCGACGGGCGAGGGCGTTGGCTCCCCGGGGGATTCACTACGTCGATTGCGGGACGAGCGGCGGCGTGTGGGGACTGGAGCGCGGGTACTGCCTGATGATCGGAGGCGAGAAGACGGTGGTCGAGCACCTCGATCCGATCTTCGCCACGCTCGCGCCGGGCCGCGACGCGGCGCCGCGGCTCCCGGGACGTGAGAAGGTCGGCGGCACGGCAGAGCACGGCTATCTGCATTGCGGGCCGCACGGCGCCGGCCACTTCGTGAAGATGGTTCACAACGGGATCGAGTACGGCATCATGGCCGCCTATGCCGAGGGGCTGAACATCCTCCATCACGCCAACGTCGGCAGATCCGAGCACGCGGTCGACGCGGAGACGACGCCGCTGCGCAATCCCGAGGAGTACCAGTACGACTTCAACATGCGGGACATCGCCGAGGTCTGGCGTCGCGGCAGCGTGATCGCCTCGTGGCTGCTCGATCTCACGGCGAGCGCGCTGCTCACGGACCCCGCCCTCTCCGCGTTCGCGGGCCGGGTCTCCGACTCGGGCGAGGGGCGATGGACGATCAAGGCCGCCATCGACGAGGCGGTGCCGGCGCCCGTGCTCACCACGGCGCTCTACGAGCGATTCAGCTCGCGCGGCGAGTCCGATTTCGCGGACAAGCTGCTCTCCGCGATGCGCTACGCGTTCGGGGGCCATCAGGAGAAAGCCGGCCGGTGACCGCGCGACATCCGGTCGTCTTCCTGGTCGACGTGGACAACACGCTCATCGACAACGATCACATCGCGGCCGATCTCAAGCGCCACCTCGAGCGCGAGATCGGACGCGAGCGGCAGGAGCGGTACTGGGCCATCTTCGAAGAGCTGCGGGCCGAGCTGGGCTACGCGGACTACCTGGGCGCGCTGCAGCGGTATCGGGTCGAGCATCCCCGTGATCCGCACGTGCTGACCGTCTCATCGTTCATGGTGGATTACCCGTTCGCGAACCGTCTCTACCCGAACTCGCTCGACGTTCTGGAGCGGTTCCACGGCTGGGGACCGACGGTCATCCTCTCCGATGGCGACGCGGTGTTTCAACCGCGCAAGATCGAGCGCTCGGGACTTCAAGATATCGTGGACGGGAACGTCCTGATCTATATCCACAAGGAGCGCGAGCTCGACGACGTCGAGCGGCGTTATCCCGCCGACCACTACGTCCTGGTGGACGACAAGCCGCGCATCCTGACCGCCGTGAAGCGCGTCTGGGAACGCCGGGTCACCACCGTCTTCCCGCGGCAGGGCCACTACGCGCACGATCCGCAGGCGCTCGCCACCAATCCGCCGGCCGACCTGACGGTCGAGCGCGTCGGCGACCTCCTCGCGTACGACCTGCCCGCGCTCCTCGCCGCGGGGGCGCCCCCGATCCATCGCACGACGACGAGGGCGTGATGACCGTTCAAGACCTCGACGCGAAGCACATCGGGCGGTCCGACGCCCTGGTCTTCTTCGGGGCCACGGGCGATCTCGCCTACAAGAAGATCTTCCCATCGCTCCAGGCGATGGTGAAGCGCGGGCACCTCGACGTCCCGGTCATCGGCGTGGCGAGGTCGGCGTGGACCCTCGAGCAGCTCAGGGCCCGGGCGAGGGATAGTCTAGAAACGCACGGAGGACTCGACCCGGCGGCCTTCGAGAAGCTGTGCGGCTTGCTGCGCTATGTCGATGGCGACTACGCGGACCCGGCGACGTTCCAGACCATTCGCACAGAGCTCGGCGCCGCGCAGCGGCCCGCGCATTATCTCGCCATCCCGCCCGCGCTGTTCGGGCTGGTCGTGGATCAGCTGGCCAAGGCGGGCTGTGCCCAAGGCGCCCGCGTGATCATCGAAAAACCCTTCGGGACGGACCTCGCCTCGGCGCGGGAGCTGAACCGGACGCTGCTCGGCAGCTTCGACGAGACGACGATCTTTCGCATCGACCACTACCTCGGCAAGGGGCCGGTGCACAACATGCTCTTCTTCCGCTTTGCGAACGCATTCCTGGAGCCCATCTGGAACCGCAACCATGTCGAGAGCGTGCAGATCACCATGGCGGAGAGCTTCGGCGTCCAGGGCCGGGGCGCCTTTTACGACGGGACCGGCGCCATCCGCGACGTGGTCCAGAATCATCTGTTCCAGGTCCTGACCAACCTGGCCATGGAGCCTCCCGTCGGACCCGGCGGCGAGTCCATCCGGGATGAAAAGGTCAAAGTCCTGAAGGCCGTCCCGCCGCTCAGTGCGAGGAACCTGATCCGCGGGCAGTTCCGCGGCTATCGAAAGGAGCCCGGGGTGGCGCCAGATTCCCAGGTGGAGACGTTTGCGGCGCTGCAACTGAGCATCGATTCCTGGCGCTGGCAGGGTGTGCCCTTCTACATCCGCGCCGGGAAGTCTCTTGCGGTCACGTGCACCGAGATCGTCGTCCGGCTCCGTCAGCCTCCCACCATGTATCAAGGGTTCGACCTCAAGCCGAACTACTGCCGATTGCGCATCAGCCCCGATATCACGTTCGCCGTCGGCGCGAACGTGATCGCCGCGGGGCAGGAGACGGTCAGCGCCACCACAGAGATGCTCGGAACCCACCACCCCCGCGCCGGCGAGATGGATGCGTACGAACGGGTGCTCGGCGATGCGATGGCGGGAGACCCGACCCTGTTCGCCCGCGAGGACCACGTCGAAGAGGCGTGGCGAATCGTCGATCCCGTGCTGAAAGCGAAGACGCCCGTCTACGAATACGATCCCGGCACCTGGGGGCCGAAGGAAGTTGACCAGAGCGTGTCGCCCTCCGGCGGCTGGCAGACGCCGGTGACGGGCTCGAACGCGCTATGAGGATGAGCACCATGCACGTTGCTGAACCGGTGACGGACACGAAGCTCGATCAACTGTGCGTCAACACCATTCGCACCCTCTCGATCGACGCGGTCCAGCAGGCCAGGTCCGGACACCCCGGCACGCCGATGGCGCTCGCGCCGCTGGTCTATACCCTCTGGAACCGCGTGATGCGCTTCGACCCCCAGGATGCGATCTGGCCCAACCGCGATCGCTTCGTTCTCTCGAATGGTCACGCCTCGATGCTGCTCTGGTCCGTGCTCCACCTCACCGGGACCCGAGCGGTGAACGCTGACTACGAGAGGCTGGGGCAGCCCGCAGTCACTCTCGGCGACATCCGACACTTCCGCCAACTCGACAGCAAGGCGCCGGGTCACCCCGAGTATCACTGGGTGTCGGGCGTCGAGACCACCAGCGGCCCGCTCGGCCAGGGCGTCGCCACCAGCGTGGGCATGGCCATCGGCCAGAAGTGGCTCGCCAGTCGATACAACCGTCCGGGCTTCGACATCTTCGACTACCACGTCTATGCCGTGTGCGGAGACGGCTGCCTGATGGAGGGCGTCGCGTCGGAAGCGGCATCACTGGCGGGCCACCTGGGCCTCGACAACCTGTGCTGGATCTACGACAACAATCACATCACGATCGAAGGAGACACGCGCCTCGCGTTCACGGAGGACGTGGCCGCGAGGTTCCTCGGTTACGGGTGGAACGTGCAGCGCGTCGGCGACGCGAACGATATGGATCGCATCGAGCACGCCCTCGAGGTCTTCCGGCAGACGAAGGGCCGCCCCACCATCATCATCCTGGACAGCCACATCGGCTACGGCTCGCCGCACAAGCACGACACGGCCGAGGCCCATGGCGAGCCGCTCGGCGAGGAGGAGGTCCGTCTCACCAAGCGCTCTTATGGATGGCCCGAGGACGCCAGGTTCCTGGTCCCCGCCGGCGTCTATGAGCACTTCACGGCCGGGATGGGCGCGCGCGGCGCGGCGGCACGCCGTCGGTGGACGGACCTGTTCGAGGCCTATCGGGCTCAGTATGGAGCACTCGCGAACGAAATCGAGCTGATGCAGCGGCGCGAGCTGCCGGCCAACTGGGACAGCAACCTTCCCGTCTTCCCGGCCGATCCGAAGGGCGTGGCCGGCCGGGACGCCTCGGGCAAGGTGCTCAACGTGCTCGCGCAGAACATCCCCTGGTTCCTCGGCGGTTCGGCGGATCTCGGACCGTCGAACAGGACCACCCTGACGTACGAGGGCGCGGGAGACTTCCAGGCCGAGAGCCCGGGCGGAAAGAACCTGCACTTCGGCATCCGCGAGCACGCGATGGCCGCGACCGTGAACGGGCTTGCGCTGTCGAAGCTCCGGGCGTTCGGCGCGACGTTCTTCATCTTCAGCGACTACGCGCGGCCAGCCATCCGGCTCTCGGCCGTGATGGAGCTGCCCACGATCTTCGTCTTCACGCACGACGCCATGGGGGACGGAGAGGACGGGCCAACCCACCAGCCCGTGGAGCAGCTCGCGTCGCTGCGCGCCATTCCCGGCCTGATCACCCTGCGGCCAGGCGACGCCAACGAGGTCGTCGAAGCCTACCGCTATGTCATGCAGCGCCGCCACGAGCCCGCCGTCCTGGCACTGTCGCGGCAACCGCTGCCGACCCTGGATCGGAACAAATACGCCCCCGCGAGCGGCCTCGCGCGCGGCGCCTACATCCTCGGCGACGCGCCCACCGGCAAGCCCGAAGTCATCCTCATCGCCTCCGGGAGCGAGGTCAGCCTCGCCGTGGAGGCCCACGAGCAGCTGCTTGCCGACGGCATCCGCTCGCGCGTGGTCTCGCTACCGTCCTGGGACATCTTCGAGCACCAGACGCAGGAGTATCGGGACAGCGTGCTGCCGCCCAGTGTGACGGCCCGCGTCGCGGTGGAGCAGGCCTCGACGCTGGGATGGGAGCGCTACGTCGGGACCTCCGGCCGCGTCATCGGCATGCAGACGTTCGGGGCGTCCGCACCGCTCAAGGAGCTGCAGAAGAAGTTCGGATTTCAGCCGGACCGCGTGGCCGCGGCGGCCAGGGAACAGCTGGGCCGGTGATCGCCGAAGGAAGCAGTTCGCCCCTCGGAGCGACGTGTTCCCACGAAGGCGTCAACTTCAGCGTGTTCTCGAGACACGCCACCGGGGTCGAGCTCCTCCTCTTCGAGGGTGTCGATGACAGAGAACCCTCCCGCGCGATCCGCCTCGATCCCGGGGTCCACCGCACGTACTTCTACTGGCACGTGTTCGTGCCCGGCGTGCGCCCCGGGCAGCTGTACGGATATCGCGTCGAGGGACCGTTCGATCCCGAAACCGGCATGCGATTCGATCCGACCAAGATGCTCCTCGATCCGTATGGCCGCGGCGTGGCGGTTCCGGAAGGCTACAGTCGCGACGCGGCGCAGAGAGAAGGGGACAACGCCGCGACGGCGATGAAGAGCGTGGTGGTGGATCCCGGCGCGTACGACTGGGAAGGCGACGCGCCGTTGCGACGACCCTCCGCGCAGACGATCGTGTACGAGATGCACGTGCGGGGGTTCACCCGCCATCCCAGCTCCGGGGGGCCCGAAAAGACGCGTGGCACGTTCGCCGGGCTCATCGAGAAGATCCCGTATCTTCGCGACCTCGGGATCACCGCCGTCGACCTGCTGCCGGTGTTCCAGTTCGATGCCCAGGACTGCCCGCCCGGACTCGTCAATTACTGGGGCTACTCGCCGGTCTCGTTCTTCGCCCCGCATCAGGCGTACAGCTCGCGCCTGGATCGGCTGGGGCCCATCGACGAATTTCGCGACATGGTCAAGGCGCTGCACCGAGCGGGCATCGAGGTCATTCTCGACGTCGTCTTCAACCACACCGCCGAAGGCGGCCACGGCGGGCCGACGCTGAGCTTTCGTGGACTGGACAACGTGACGTACTACATCCTCGAGCGCGACCGGTCGCGCTACGCCAACTACACCGGCACGGGGAACACGCTCAACGCGAACCAGCCGATCGTCAGGCGGATGATCGTCGATAGCCTCCGGTACTGGGTCGAGGCGATGCACGTGGACGGGTTCCGCTTCGATCTCGCCGCGGTCCTCTCGCGCGACGCGTCGGGCCAGCCGATGCCAAATCCCCCCGTCCTCTGGGACATCGAGTCGGATCCCGTGCTCGCGGGCACGAAGCTCATCGCCGAGGCGTGGGATGCCGCCGGCCTGTACCAGGTCGGCAGCTTTGTCGGGGATAGCTGGCAAGAGTGGAACGGGCGGTTCCGCGACGACGTCCGGAGCTTCTTCCGGGGCGAGCAGGGGTCGGTGGTGCGCGTGGCCGACCGCCTGATCGGCAGCCCGGAAATCTACGGACACGAGGAGCGCGAAGCCGAGCAGAGCGTGAACTTCGTGACGTGTCACGACGGCTTCACCCTCGACGACGTCGTCTCCTACGACGGCAAGCACAACGAGGCGAACGGCGAGGACAACCGCGACGGCGCCGACGACAACCGGAGCTGGAACTGCGGCGTCGAAGGCCCGACGGATGATGCGGCCATCGAGAAGCTTCGGAACCGGCAGGTGAAGAACTTCCTGACCGTCACGCTGTTGTCGATCGGCATGCCCATGATCCTGATGGGCGACGAGGTGCGCCGCACGCAGCGCGGCAACAACAACGCCTACTGCCAGGACAACGAGACGAGCTGGTTCGACTGGACGCTGGTCGCCACGCACGCGGACGTGCACCGGTTCGTGGCGCTGCTCAACGGACGACGACTGCTGCGAGAGGTGGAGCCCGAACGCCAGCCCGTGAGCCTGGACCAGCTTCTCCGGGACGCGCATCGAGCCTGGCACGGCGTGAAACTCGACCAGCCGGACTGGGGGGATTCGTCCCACAGCCTGGCGTTCACCGCGAAGATCCGGAGCAGACAGCTGGTCGTCCACCTGATCCTGAACGCGTATTGGGAGCCGCTCGACTTCGAGCTGCCGTCGATGGGCGACGAGGCCCGAGACCCATGGCGCCGCTGGATCGACACGTCTCTCGACTCCCCCGACGACATCGGGCAGTGGCAGACAGCCCTGCCTGTTCCCGGCTTCACCTATCGGGCAGAGGCGCACTCCGTGGTGGTGCTCTTCGCAAACATCGGAACGCCGTAACGCCTGACGACGGCCTCCACGGCCGCACGATGCCGTCTCACGGCGCCCTCGGCGCCGGATCGTCCCGCTTCATCACGTCTGCGGAGGAAGGGAGCTCGACCGCCGTCCAGCCGCCGCCGAGGGCCTGGACGAGCAGGACGGCGGCCGCCATCCGTCGGCCGCGGATCTGGATCGCGGTGATCTCGTCCGTCAGCGCGATCGTCTGGACGGTGATCACGTTCAGGTAGCTGCCGGTGCCCGCCTTGTCCTGTTGCGTGGCCTCGATTTGGCCCTGGTCGTTCTTGACCGTGCCTTCGAGCTGGTGAACCAGCGATTCCTGGGTGTCCAGCTGCTGCCGCGGCACGGCGTCCGTCGTGACGAGCACCTGGAACCGCTTGAGATCGAGCCGGGCGTTGTCGAGCAGCGCCTGATCGCGCTCCACCTGGCCTTCGAACTGGGTCAGCTGCGCCTCGAACGGGCGCGGGTCGATCTGGGCCAGCAGGTCCCCGCTGCGGACGACCTGTCCCTCCCGGCGCGCGACACCCATGCCGCGTCAGCGCGGCTGCGGGCCCGGCTGCGTCGACTCGATCTCGAAGATCTCGGCTTCCCCGGCCGCGTCCGCGAGCAGCACCAACAGGTAGATCCGATCGCCGACCAGCTTGGTCTCCAGCAGGGACACGATGGTCGGCGTGAAAGCGACGGCGTGGGTCGCGATGTCGGCGACGGCTGCCCGGATCGCCTGCTCCAGGGTCTCCTTGTCCGCGGCTTCGTCGGCGGGGACCGAGGTCAGCGCCTCGACGACGTACGCGCGGGCGGGGCTGGCCGTCGCCAGGAGGGCGAGGCCCAGGGGTACCACGATCGAGAGCGCGCGAATCTTCGCCATGTCATCCTCCACTGGTCGTCCAGCGATCGCTTCGCATCGTCCACAGCACTCTTATGACGAGCTCGGGCGCATCCCAGTTTCTTCCGCAAGAACGCGACAGCCGAGCGGGAACCCCTGCTCGCGTGACGCCGCCACACGAACCGGCTGTGACAAGGCGCCGACGAGGCGTCTGAGAACGGACGATTCCTCAGAAATTCGACACATGAAGGCGGCGAAGACCGGGGACAGGCGCCGGGCGGCGCCCGGTGAGTCGCGAAGGGCCCGGTCGAACCCTTGCAGGTCGGTGCACGTCGAGCTCGAGAAACTCGACTGTCGCGGTGGCCGCACCCCACCAAGGTAGGGTAGACGCTTTCCGCGCGCGCAAACTAGGATAGAGGCTAGGAGTCGAGATGGTCCAAGACAACGGGCGGGTGGTCTGCGTCGTGGACGACGACGCATCACTGCGTCGGTCGCTCAGGAATCTCCTGACGTCAGTGGGCTTCCGAGTCGAGACGTTTCAATCCGCGGAAACCTTTTTGGGAACTGTCCATCGGGAGAACACCGGCTGCGTGGTGCTCGATTTGCGGATGACCGGAATGAACGGTCTCGACCTCCTGGGGCAT
>Ga0209803_1002874_pt1 | contig 10598 bp, 8 predicted proteins | sample GraSoiAngelo_138_FD_185895 | JGI IMG/M metagenome (GOLD analysis project Ga0209803, IMG submission 185895) | Grasslands soil microbial communities from the Angelo Coastal Reserve, California, USA - 14_0929_09_40cm (SPAdes) (version 2) | ecosystem: Environmental > Terrestrial > Soil > Grasslands ... | reverse complement strand
GGGGGGCTTTCGAGGCCGAGGTGGCCGACGGCACGGTCGTGGCGATTCATCCTTATCGCCACGATCCCGATCCCTCCCCGCTCCTCGGCAACATCGTCGACAGTCTGCGCCATCGCGCCAGGATCACCCAGCCGATGGTCCGCGCCGGGTGGCTCGACCGGGGTCCCGGCCCCGACTCACGCCGCGGCTCGGAGCCGTTCGTGCCGGTCAGCTGGGCGACCGCGATCGACCGGCTTGCTCACGAGCTTCGACGCGTCTACGACCGGCACGGAGGCTCGGCGGTCTACGGCGGCTCGTATGGCTGGAGCAGTGCCGGTCGCTTCCATCACGCGCAGAGCCAGCTGCATCGATTTCTGAACTGCCTGGGCGGCTATGTGCGCGGCGAGCACACCTACAGTAACGGCGCGCAGTCGGTCATCATGCCGCGCGTCGTCGGCTCGATGCGCGAGTTCCTCGACCGAGCGACCGCGTGGTCGGTGCTCGAGCGCCACACCGAGCTGTTCGTCTGCTTCGGCGGCATCCCGATCAAGAACACGATGGTGAGTCCCGGCGGCGCCGCCCGGCATCCGGCGCGTGATCACCTGCGCGCGGCACGAGAGCGCGGCGCCGAGTTCGTGCTCGTGAGCCCCCTACGCGACGACCTGCCCGGGTTCGTCAGCGCCGAGTGGCTGTCGATCGTGCCGGGCACCGACGTCGCCGTCATGCTCGCGCTCGCGCACACGCTCGTCAGCGAAGGCCTGCACGACCGCGCGTTCCTCGCGCGCTACTGCGTCGGATTCGAGCGCTTCGAAGCCTACGTGCTCGGCGCCACCGACGGCTGCCCGAAGACGCCGCAGTGGGCCGAGCGGCTGTCCGAGATTCCCGCGGCGAGCATCCGCGCGCTCGCCCGGCGCATGGCCGCGAAGCGGACCCTGATCAACGTCAACTACTCGCTCCAGCGCGTCGAGCACGGCGAGCAGGCGCCGTGGCTGGCGGTGACGTTGGCGGCGATACTCGGCCAGATCGGGTTGCCCGGCGGCGGCTTCGGCCAGGGCTACGGCTCGCTCGGATACATCGGCCGCGCGCCGCTACGTGTCGGCCCTCCGACTCTGGCCCAGGGGCGCAACCCCGTGACCGACTTCATCCCCTTCGCGCGCTTCGCGGACATGCTGCTCCAGCCCGGCGAGCCCTTCGACTTCGACGGCCAGCAACTGACCTTCCCCGACATCCGCCTCGTGTACTGGTGCGGCGGCAATCCCTTCCACCACCATCAGGATCTTGCGCGCCTGCGTCGGGCGCTCGCGCGGCCGGAGACGATCGTCGTCCACGACTCGTTCTGGACGCCGATGGCTCGCCACGCCGACGTCGTGCTGCCGGCGACGATGACGCTCGAGCGGAACGATCTGGGCGGCTCGCCGAACGACGCGTGCCTCGTCGCCATGCGCCAGGCGGTCGAGCCCTGGGCGCAGGCTCGAAGCGACTTCGCGATCTTCGCCGACCTCGCGAACACGATGGGCGTCGCCGAGCAGTTCACGGAAGGGCGAGATGAGATGGCGTGGCTGCGGCACCTCTACGAGGACTGGCGCGGGCGCGTCGCGGACGACGGCGGCTCAGCGCCGCCGTTCGACGAGTTCTGGGCCACCGGCTTCCTCGAGGTCGGAGCTGTCGACGAGGATCTGGTGCTGCTCCAGCGATTCCGCGCCGACCCCGAGCGCACGCCGCTGAGCACCCCGAGCGGCAAGCTCGAGATCTTCTCGACGACGATCGCCGGCTTTGGCTACGACGACTGCCCGGGACACCCGACCTGGCTCGAGCCCACCGAGTGGCTCGGCGCGCCGATCGCGCAGCGTTTCCCCCTCCAGCTCATCGCGAACAACCCGACGGCGCGCCTGCACAGCCAGCTCGACGTCGGGGCCTTCAGCCAATCCACCAAGGTGCGCGGGCGGGAGCCGATCCGTCTGCATCCCGCCGACGCCGCGGCACGCGGGATCCGCAGCGGCGACGTGGTGCGCGTGTTCAACGATCGCGGGAGCTGTCTGGCCGGCGCCGTGGTGACGCCCGCCGTGCGCCCGCGCGTGGTGCAGCTGTCGACGGGCGCCTGGTATGACCCGCTCGACCCGGCCGATCCTCAGACGATGTGCGTCCACGGCAATCCCAACGTCCTCACGTTCGATCGCGGCACGTCGAAGCTCGCTCAAGGATGCTCGGGACAGCACGCGCTCGTCGAGGTCGAGCGTTGGACGGGGCCGCTACCGCCGATTCGCGCGTACGATCCGCCGGCGACCGAGCCGCGGTCAGGACTCTGACTCATCCGCCGACGCCAAGATAGGCCGTGGTGATCTGCGGGTCGGCACGAAGTGCGCTCGGGGTGCCCTCGAAGACGATGGCGCCGTGATCGATGACGTAGACGCGGTCCGCGAGTCGCAGCGCCATCTCGGCGTTCTGCTCGACCAGGAGCATGCTGACGCGCTCTCGCTTGAGCTCCAGGACGGTCTCCATCACCGCTTCCACGACCATCGGCGCCAGCCCCTGAGACGGCTCGTCGAGCAGGAGCAGCTCGGGCCCGGTCAGCAGGGCGCGGGCGATCGCGAGCATCTGCTGCTCGCCGCCCGAGAGGAATCGGCCCTTGCGATCAAGCACTTCACGGAGCTTCGGGAAGCGCTCCAGCACGCTCCCCAGTGGCCAGCGCGACCCGGGTCGGCGCGCGATCTCCAAATTCTCGCGCGCGGTCAGGTAAGAAAACACGCCGCGCGTCTCGGGCACCAGCGCGATCCCGAGGCGCGCGATCCGGTGGGGCAGGAGGCCCGCGAGGTCGTCGCCCCGGTAGCGGATCTCACCGCGCCGAGGCGGGGTCAGGCCCGTGATCGAGCGGAGCGTCGTCGTCTTGCCAGCCCCGTTACGCCCGAGCAGCGTGACCACCTCGCCCTCCTCCACGCGGAGCGAGAGGCCGCGCAGGATGTGGCCGAGTCCATAGTAGGTGTCGATAGCGCGAACGTCGAGGATCACGGTGCCGCGAAGCCTCCCAGGTAGGCGCGCCGCACCTCGGCGCTGCGCTGGATCTCCGCCGGCGCGCCCTCCGCGATCAGGCTGCCGAAGTGCATCACCGAGATGCGGTCGGACATGCTCATGACGACGTCGATCTTGTGCTCGATGAGGATGACGGTGTAGCGCCCCTTCAGCTTGCTCACGAGCGTGACCATCCTCTTCGTTTCCTCCGGCGACAGCCCGGCCGCCGGCTCGTCGAGCAAGAGAAGGCGCGGGGCGGCGGCCAGCCCGATGGCCAGCTCGAGCTGGCGCTGCTCACCGTGGGAGATCGCGCGGGCCGGCTCGCCGGCCTTCCCCGCGAGCCCCACCTCGTCGAGCACCGCCATCGCGCGCTCGGCAACTTCGGGGTAGCGGTCCGCCCGACGCCACGCCAGGCCCCGCCAGGACCGTTGCCGCGCGAAGGCCGCCAGCCAGACGTTGTCGAGGATGGACAGGGTGGGGAAAATACTCGTCCGCTGGAACGAGCGCGCGATGCCGAGACGCGCGACGCCGTGCGGCGGCGTGCCGGCAATGTCCCGCCCGTCGAAGACGATCCGGCCCGATGTGGGGGCGAGCTGCCCGCTGAGTAAATTGAAAAGCGTCGTCTTACCAGCCCCATTGGGTCCGATGACCGAGTGCAGTGAGCCCTCGTCGACCGCGAACGTGACGGCGTTGACCGCGACCAGGGCTCCGAAGGACTTCGTGAGCCGCTCGGTCCTAACCAGAGGCATGACGCCACGCCCGGTATCGGGCCCATGCTTCGACGACCCCGCCGCGAAGGAACAGCACCACGACGACGAAGGCCACGCCGAGCAGAAGCGGCCAGCGGGCCCAGATTGCGCTGACGGACTCCGAGAGCCAGATGAAGACGAACGAGCCGATGACGGGGCCATAGAGAGAACCCGAGCCACCGATCAAGGTGGCGAAGACTACATTGCCCGAAAAGACGAACCCGATGGCCTCGAGCGGCACGATGCCGAACAGCATCGCGTAGAGCACGCCGGCGAGCCCCGCGAAGGCGCCGCCCAACACGAAGGCCGCCAGCTTCATGCGTGGGACGTCGTAGCCGAGAGCCTCGGCGCGCAGCTCGTTGTCACGGATGGATTGTAGGATTTTGCCGAGCGGCGACTCGACGATTCGTCGCATGACCCAGAGGGCCAGGACGAAGAGCAGCGCGACGACCGAGTAGTACGCCAGGGGTGCATGGATATCGAGGCCGAGGAGGCTCGGTCGGGGCACGCCGGGCATGCCGTCCTCACCGCCCGTCACGGTCGTCCATTGATAGGCCACGAAGTAGAACATCTGATTCAACGCGAAGGTCAGCATGATGAAGTAGAGGCCGGATCGCTGAACGCACAGGTAACCCACCAGCGCAGCCGAGACGGCGCCCACGGCGACTCCGATCGCGAGGGCCAAGACCACGTTGATCGCGTACTGCTTCAGCAGATAGCCGACGGCGTAGGCGGCCGTGCCGAAGAACGTCGCTTGACCGAAGGAGAGCAGACCGGTGTAGCCCATCAGCAAGTTGAGGCCGAGCCCGAAGATCGCGAAGATCCAGATCTCGGTGGCGATGGAGTGGCGGACGAAGATCGGCAGCAAGACGACCGTCGCCAGAATGACGAGCCAGGCGCGACTCATCGGATCCCGAAGAGGCCCTGCGGACGCACGAGCAGCACGACCGCCATGACGCCGAAGATGACCGCCACCGAGGCCTCGGGCCAGACCAGCGCCACCAGACTCTGGGCGACGCCCACGAGCAGCCCGGCGACGATCGAGCCCAGCAAGTTGCCGAGCCCCGCCAGCGCGACGACGACGAAGGCGATGCCGAGCATGTCCACGCCCATCCACGGATTCAGCCCTCGGATCGGCGCGGTCAGCGCGCCGGCGATACCAGCCAGCACGCACCCGAGCGCGAAGGCGGCGGTGAACAGGCGATGAATGTCGATGCCGAGCAGGGACACCATCTCCTTGTCCTCGATACCGGCCCGCATGATGGCGCCGTAGCGCGTCCGTTCTAGGAAAAGCCAGGCGCCGAGCACGAGCAGCGCCGCCGCAACCATCACGAAGAGTCGGTACCTCGGATAGAAGGTGATACCGAGGTCGACGCCGCCGCGCAGAATCGGCGGCGGGAGCTGGCTCATGCCGACCGGGCTCCAGACGATGATGATGCCCTCGGTCACGATCAGGGAGAGGCCGAACGTCAGCAGGAGCTGGTAGTCGTGGCCGGCCCGGTACAGCGGCCGGATCCCCCAGTACTCGATCAGTATCCCGATCAGTCCCACACCGAGCGGAGCCAGCAGGAGCGCCAGCCAGAAGTTGCCGAGGAGCTGGATCAGCGTGAAGAGGAAATAGGCGCCGAGTGCGAAGAGCGCGCCATGGGCAAAGTTGGGAATATTGAGCACGCCCGTGATGATGCTGAGCCCGATGCCCATCAGGGCATAGAGCATCCCCGTCGCGAGCCCGTTCAGGACCTGGCTGAAGAGGAGTGCGAGGTTCAGGCCGATCCTAGAGCGACCCGATGTCCTTGCAGGCCGCGTACTCCGCCGGCAGCGGCGTCGCGCCAGTGGCAATGATGTCGGCGAAGTCCATCGGGCCTTTCATCGCATCCTTCTTCTTGCACCGCATGAAGAAGTAGGGCCGCAGCGTCTGGTGGGTCTTCGCGTCCACGCGCATGCGGCCGACCAGGTCGTCCAGCTCGAGCCCCTCGAGGGCCTTCACCACATCCGCGACCTCGGTCGACTTGGCCTTGTCCATAGCCGCGAGCGTCATGCGCGTCATGCCATATGCGGCCGCTGGCGCGTAGCCGGGAGGGTTGCCGAACTTGGCCTGATAGCTCTTGACGAACTCGCGCGCGACCGGCGTGTCCGCCGTGTAATAGAAGTTCGAGCCGACCCAGAGGTTCTCGCGAATTTCCGGGTTGAGCTGGACCAGCTCCTCCACGCCCGAAGACCACGTCAGGATCAGCGGGACCTTCGGGGTGAGGCCAAAATTGAAGATCTCGCGAGCGCCGGTGACGGCGTCGAGACCGAAGTTGATCATGGCCACCACGTCGGGCTTGTTGCCGGCCGCCTTGGTGACGTAGTTCGAAAACTCGCGCTCGCCGAGCGGATGCCGGTCGGCGCCCACGAACTCGATCCCGTGCCCCTTGCCGACTTCCTTGACGTACTTCTCGACCGACCAGCCGAACGCGTAGTCGGCGACCAGCAAGTGCCAGCGCTTCGCCTTGGGGTTGGCCTGCATGAAGGTGTCGACGACGGTCTTCGCGGCGGTGTACGGGCTCGCCGCCCACTGGAACGAGTAGCGATGGCAACGTGCGCCCGAGATGTCCTCGGTACCCCCGCTGAAGTAGTGGAATACCTTCTTGCGCTTCGCGACCTCCGAGACAGCCAGCGCGACGCCCGACGACCACGGCCCGATGATGAACTTCGCACCGTCGGAGTCGACGGCCTCCTCGGCGCGACGCGTGGCGCTGCCCGCCTTCGTCTCGTCGTCACGCGTGATGTACTTGATCGTCTTGCCCTGGACCTTCATCCCACGCTCCTCGAGCGCTAGCTTCATACCCCGATCCAGGACGGGGCCGACGTCGGAGAAGGCGCCGGTGAACGACCAGAGGCCCAGCATGACGACCTCTTTCGGCTGCGCCCGGAGCATGGCCGGGAAGCCGACCCCGAGTGCGGCGGCGGCGCTTCCGAGTTTCACCACGTCTCGTCGGGTGAGTCTACTCATGTCGATCCTCCGCGCTCCCGTGGGTTCGATCTTCTCCGGGGATGATCTATCGCTCGAGCCACGTGTACATGAGCCGGTAGCCCAGCCCGTAGCCGTCGTGGTGCTTGAACCCCTTCACGGCTGGCTGGTGCGCGATGTACTGGGGCTGCCACGGCAAGTACACGTAATAGGCTTTGTCGACGAGATAGCGCTGGATGTCGTCGACGATCTCGCGACGACGCTTGGGATCCATCTCGCGTCGCTGGGCGACCAGGAGCTTGTTCAGCTCGGCATCGGCGACGTGACTCCGATTCGTCGGCAGCTCGGGGGAATGGACGCCGTAGAGCCAGTCGTCGATCTCGGTGTACGGGGTGACCGGGGCGATGGCCATCTTCTCGAACTTCCCGAGCGCCGTCGTCGTGACCCACTTGCCGTACTCCTCGGGTTTCAGCTCGACGGTGATCCCGATCCGACTGAGGTTGTCGACGGTGAGGTCGTAGAAGCTGCGCCAGGGCGGGCTGAAGCCCGGCCAGTGGTAGGCCGGCGTCGTGAAGCCCGTCGGGTAGCCGGCTTCGGCCAGAAGCTTCTTCGCCTCGGCCAGATCGTAGCCGACCAGGTACTTGGCTCGCGTCGCGTCCAGCTTCGCCAGGTCGAGCTTCCATTCCTTCAAGGCGCAGGGGACGGGCCCGGAATCGAGACAGCCCTCGCCATAGAGGAGCGAGTCGTTCCACGCCTTGCGCTCGATCGCCAGCGACACGGCGCGCCGCACCCGCACGTCGTTGAACGGCGGCTGATCCGTTCGGAAGTAGATCATCGCCTGGCCGATGACCGGCGTGAGCGACAGCACGATCTCGGGATTCGTCTTCTGCAGCGAGCGGCCCTCCTCGACGGCGGCCCACGCCCACTGGTGGCCGAAGTCCACCTTGTTCGCGCGCAAGAGTGAGAGACGCGTCGCGGCATCGGGCGTGATCTCGATGACGACGCCGTCGAGGTAGGGCAACCCCTTCACGTGGTAGTCAGGGTTTCGCTCGAAGACGAGCCGCACGCCCTTATCGTAGGACTTCAGCATGAAGGGGCCGGTCCCGATGACCGCCTCCGGCCGGTTGAAGTCGCCCAGCTTCTGCTCCACCTCGCGCGGCAGGATCGCCGTGTACGTCGAGTTGGCGAGGTGATTCAGGAACGGCGCGTAGGGCTCCTTGAGCGTGATGCGCACGGTGTGGCGATCGACGGCGTCGATCGACAGCACCGGGTCGAATCGCGTGCGAAAGGCCGATTTGGCCATGAAACGCTCGAGTGAGTACTTCACGTCGTCGGCCGTCACCTCGCGTCCGTTCACCGGCGGCTTGTTGTGGAACTTCACGCCCCGGCGGAGCTGGAACGTGTACACCGTGCCGTCCTTCGACACCGTCCAGCGTTCGGCCACGTCCGGCACGATCGAGAAGTCGGTCGGGTTCGTCTGCTCCGGACCGTGCGGGAACCGGACGAGCTGGCCGTAGGCGAGGCTCACGTGCGTGTGGGTGAGAAAGCTGATGTTCAGGTGCGGATCGAGGCTCGGCGCCTCGCGCTCGGCGATGCGAAGAACCCCGCCGCGCCTCGGCTGCGCCTCGGTGCCAGGCGCCAGGGCCAGGCCGATCAGGATCGAGAAAATGGCGGTGACCGCGCGGCGGCGAGTCATGGCTTGGTCTCCCATCGCTGACCCCACTTCTCCTGGAACGTCACGTCTTCTACGGCCCGGCGATTCGTGGGCTCATAGCGATTCTGCGCGGCCGGGTAGCCCAGCGGGAGCAGCGCCGCCGTGTCCACGTTCGCCGGGATGCCGAGCCTCTCCTTGATCTCTCGCTCGAAGCCCCGCCGAGCCATCGTGCTGCAGACAGCACAGGATCAGCACCGGCACCTCGTGCAGATGCTCCGCCATCGTCGGGCCCCCGGCTCAGAGCGCGAAGCCGTAGAGCTTGGCGACGTTGGCGTGCGTGATCTTGAACCGGTCCTCGGCGGTGGCATCCTTGAAGTCACGTGCGACGACTTCCTGCGAGTGCGGCCACGACGAGGCCTGGTGCGGATAGTCGGAGGACCACATGAGCTTGTCGACACCGATGAAGTGGCGGTTGGCGACCCCGACGTAGTCGTCGATGTAGGTGCAGTACATCTGGCGCTGGAAGTACTCGCTCGGCTTCAGGGAGAGCTTGAAGCCGGCCGCGTAGCGGCCGCGCTCGAAGGTGCGGTCCATCCGCTGCAGATAGTAAGGCAGCCAGCCGCAGTTGTTCTCCGCCGAGACGATCTGAAGATCCGGGAAGCGGTCGAGCACGCCGGAGAAGATGAGCACGCTGAAGGAGCGCTCGATCTCGTGCGACAGGACCGTGGCCCGCATATAGCGATCGCTGAAGCTCCACTGGCTCTCCCAGCCCATGCCCGTGATCGAGTGCAGGCTGATCGGGGTGCGGAGCTCCTGGGCACGCGCCCAGAACGGATCGTAGACCTCCGAGCTGTAGGGCTGATCGGCGGGCGGCGAACACCAGATCATCGCGCCCTTGAGACCGAGCTTCACGCACCGCTCGAGCTCTGCGGCGCCAGCCTTGGGCTCGTAGAGCGAGATCATGGCGAGGCCCGCCATGCGCTCGGGCGCATAGCGGCAATAGGCGGCCAGCCAGTCGTTGTAGACGCGGAAGCACTCCCGCTGGAGCGCGGCGTCCCTGAGCCAGAAGATCCGGAAGCCGAGCGTCGTGTAGAGCACGTCGGCCTCGACACCGTCCCGCTCGTTGTCCTTCAAACGCTCCGCCGGGTCCCACCCGCCCGGTCGGGCGTCGGCGTAGGTGGCCTTGGTGAGGAACTCGGCAAGCTCCTGCGGCGATTTCCCGGCCGCCAGGCCGATACCGATGGGATGCGGCGCGTAGCCTTCGTAGAGGAAATAGGCGCCCTCGAGGCCAGGAGGATTCACGACCAGCCGGGGCGCCCGGTCTCGGTACTGTCGGTCTACCCGCTCGGCCCACAGGTCCGGCGGCTCGCTCACGTGGGAATCGGCGGAGATCAGTTTGTAGTCGGACATGTCCAACCTCCGATCGAGTTACAGACCGGAATAGTCGCTAGAACGCCCCCTCGCGGGCCACCTGCTGCTCAATCGAAGATGATGCCGCCGTCCACGTTGAACGACTGCCCGGTGATGTTGCGCGCGCCCGGCGAGGCGAGGAACACGGCCAGCGCCGCGACGTCCTCGGGCTCGTTCGGGCGCCCAAGCGGGATGGCGGCATTACGTCGGCGCTCCATCTCTTCGACCGTCACGCCTTCCGAAGCAGCGCGCACGCGAAGGTTCGCCTCGGACAGGGCGCTGAGCGTGGTGCCCGGGCAGATCGCGTTCACGTTGATGTTGTGCTGTGCGAGCTGGAGCGACGCCATGCGGGTCATGCTGATGACGGCGCCCTTGGTGCCGGCGTAGATCACGTTCGAGGCGCCGGCGAATCCCTTGCCGGCGATCGAGGCGATGTTGACGATGACTCCCCGGCGCCGCGGGATCATCTCGCGCGCCACCCGCTGCAGGCAGAAGAAGACGCCCTTGCCATTGACGCGCATGATGCGATCCCAGTCCTCTTCGGTGAGATCCATGATGTAGGCGCGCCGCGTGACGCCGGCGTTGTTCACGAGGATGTCGATCTGGCCGAACGTGTCCATGGTGCGGCGGGTCATCGAGTCGATGCTCTTGAGGTCCCCGACGTCGGCGCCGAGCGCCAGCGCCTTGCGCCCGAGCGCGCTGACGCCGTCGGCGGTGGCCTTGGCGGCCGACTCCTCGAGGTCGACGGCGACGACATGGGCGCCGGCGTGTCCCAGCGCCAGCGCCGTCGCGCGGCCGATGCCGCGTGCGGCGCCGGTGACCACCGCGACTCGATCGGCGAGTGACT
>Ga0209803_1002869_pt1 | contig 10605 bp, 17 predicted proteins | sample GraSoiAngelo_138_FD_185895 | JGI IMG/M metagenome (GOLD analysis project Ga0209803, IMG submission 185895) | Grasslands soil microbial communities from the Angelo Coastal Reserve, California, USA - 14_0929_09_40cm (SPAdes) (version 2) | ecosystem: Environmental > Terrestrial > Soil > Grasslands ... | reverse complement strand
CTGAATTAGCTTGCATCATCAATTCCAGCCAATGCCGCTCCTGAAGCGGGCCGCTCCGTTCGACAACCCCGATTGGATTTTCGAGTCGCAGAGAAGTGGCAGGGAAGGTGGGGCTTGGATTCAATTTAGAATCTAGGATGTTCCCCGTTGTTCCCCAATTTTCTGAGCAATCGCTCTGCAAAGCGTTTAAAATAAAGTCACGCGCCCTTAGCTCAGTTGGATAGAGCGTCTGGCTACGAAGAAGAAGTTAAATCTCATTAAGCCGTTGACTGACTTCGCTTTAGTAAAATCGAGCACTGAATCACATGTTCACAGATGTTCACAAACAGTGCAATCGAGACAGGACCGCTTGGACTCGCTGGTAGTGAACGTCGAATGAAAACTAAATGAACAGCAGATCATGATCTGAGGGCCGTGGTGGTCTCACTGGCGGGGATTTATTTCCTCTGGGCGATCCTTCTCAAACAGTACGCTAAACAGTCGATACGCCGTGATCGGAATGACCAAAAGGCAGCCCGCCATGCCAATCGCAAACATCCAGCTCAGAACAGGAGCGATAATCTTGAACAATCCACGCCCCCGAACACATTGGGGGCATTCTACCAAGAACTCTAATGCTTCGATTGGCTGTGCCGGAAAACCTTTGCAGTTCGCCTGAGCTTCCGTTTGATCTGATCCTGCTCAGAACGGGCCAGCGCGGTCATTTCGCCGATGTGCGCTTCGGTCGTAACGCCGTGGGCAAGCACAGCCTCGCCTAGCTTCGTCCAGCGTTCTAGCAGGGAATCTTCGGCTTCATCGCTTAGGTGGTCACGGAAACTCTCGTCATGCGGATTCGTGAGATTCGATATTGGGGCGGGAGAGGGCACGACGCGGCGCTGGCAGCAACTATGCTAAAGAGAATGCCAGAAACTCGGCCTAAGGTTCGATACGGTGTGTACCGTATTTCCAGAGTACCCTCTAAAGCGAGCACAGAGGCACCTGCCAAATGAGGGACGGTGTTGTGGAACGTCTCCACGTTTGATGGAGTACGGAAAGGATACAGGATGGACTGTATCGAGCATTCCTGAAGCTAATTGCATCTTAGGTGGTGCAAGTTCAGGGTTGGTTTATGGTCCGCCGAAAGCATTCCGAAGTGCCCAACGTTTTCAATTTCACATCCCTTCCTTTTTATGGCGGCCTCGATCCGCTAGGCAAAGATGCTGACAACGAGGTTCGCCGCTGGTTCAAACTCATTGCCGACATCGAACACAACCGGATGCCCACGGAAAATGAAATCTCACGCCAGACCCGCCTAGCACGCGCAGAGCAGGAAGGCATCAAGCGCCGAATTCGGCGCACCGCTGAGGTTTACAAAAAGCAGAGCACACCAAGGCAATAAAGTTCAACGCTAGAGCCGCTTGGCACGGCGTGCAGACAACTTCCGTTCAATCGTCCGGATCATCGAATCAATATCAGCGGGTTTAACAACATAATCGTCGATCTCGATATGTATGCCTTCCAGCGCCGTATCGAGTGCCGGGTACGCCGTCAGAATAACTACTACCGCATCGGGATTTGCCTGTCGCATGGCGTGCATTACCTCAAATCCATCCGCTTTTCTGTCGATGTTGAGATCACAGATGAGAACATCAAACTCATTCGTCTTGATCGCCTCAAGCGCTTCGGCAACGTTCGCGGCAACGTTAACTCGAAAGCCGTGTTCTTGAAGCAGCGGCGGCAGGGTCAGGCGGATGCTCGGTTCATCGTCTACGAAAAGCAGGCTTCGACTAATTTCTCGTTGCGGCGGAGGAGGTTCGCCCGGCTTTGAGGGAAGTCTGCGGCGCAGTTCGTTCTCTTGCTCAGCAAGAACCGCATTCAATTCTTCGATGAGGGCAAGGAGCTTCTCCGAGTCGTGCTCATTTGCTGCACGACGCGCCAGTTCTTTCCAATCCTTGCGCTCGCCTTTCGGTTGCATAAATTTCTGGTGGGCTTTTTGCTGGCCTGCCTCAATCCGTTTGAATCATCACTTCGGTTGCTTTGATGATCGCAGTAACGGTATCGCCCTGCGTCAGCTTCAGTTCTTCCGCACTGCGCCGGGTGATGACGCTCTCAATAACGTTCTCACCCACTCGGAGAACCACGTGAGCCATGACATTTCCCAAAACAAGTTGCTGAATAGTTCCACGGAGTTTGTTTCGTGCAGAGATTGGCATACGCAATTATAGGTTTTAGTCTCGCCTGCCTTGAACACAGAAGTTCATCCCATTTTGTATTCTGTTGTTGCGTCCAGCGGCCCAGCGGATAGTTATCCCCGGCTCGCCTGAAACTTCGATAGCTGCGGGCGGTTCCAGTCTGCAGACTATATCGAGCATTGAACGGGCATCCGTCAACTTGCGACGCTCTAGTTGCGTAACGTCTGGACTTGACTCTTGTTGAGCGATGGCCTGCTCTGCCGCCCCGATGCAAAGCAACCCCGCGAAGGTTTAAGCTGATGATGGTTGAAAGGAGAACCGCATTATGAAGAAATGGTACGCCATCGCTGCCGTGGTTCTCGCGGCTGTTGCAGCGAAGGCAGCCCCGTCTACGGTCCCTCGCTGTAGCGTTGAATAGTCCGTCCTCGTCAGAAGGGGCAGTTCCCCGGAGCTGGAGCGTCAATCCGACCCGGCTGACCTGCCGGAATGAGCCGGATAGCGATGACTTGTGCCGGGATGGTGCCTTCATTTCGGACGATGTGCACGTGGTCGCCACCAGCGTCAACAAACGCCATCCCCGCTGTGTACACGTGCGGCGTGCAGTTAGGATCGTCTGATTGATACTGTGTCACTGTTCCTGCCGTGACAAAGATTAGGGTATGGCCAGGATGCGTGTGCCAGCCGGTGCTCCCTCCCGGCTGCCATACATTGATCAGGACAGCCCCGTCTGACAATCCCTTCGTCCACTGCCGCGACAGCCAGACCTGTGAGTCAGGCAGAACAAAGCTGTTAAAGATATTGAACTGGTCGAATTGGCCTTGGGCAAGGGGCGTACTTGTGAACCCGTTGGCCGGTGTCGCCCACGCGGGGCTTGCATGAAAAAGGGCCGTGACCATGATCGCGGCACTCAACAACACAACCCACGTCAGCTTTCTTCGCATATCGACCTCCTTTTTGCGGGATCACTCTACACCTAAAACGTTTGGTGTCAAGTCAAATTATTGCGGATAGGACGCGGAATGCCCTGTCAGACGGGTGTTTTCACCCCACTCGGACAACGGCATGAGCCATGACATTTCCGAGCCATGACATTTCCCAAAACAAGTTGCTGAATCGTTCCACGGAATTATGAAGTTCAGTTTGACCTGCCTTGAACACAGAAGTTCATCCCATTTGTTCCAAAATCAAAGGCAGGAGATAGGCGGGAATCGCTTAATCAATGGCGGGGACGGGGGAAGGGGAGGGCAGTGGCGAAAAGCGCACACGGCCACAGAACCTTGAGCCGTCCCACGCCATCAAGGATTGTGTGGCAGCTACTTACCTTTGTCAAAGACTCAGATTATCAAGCGCCCTATACGTTCAATTTATGCAGCAGCGTTGGGCTTTGTGGGATCACGCTTCTCGCTCTCCGCCTTGAAACCGAACTTAGCCTTAAGCTCCTGCACGAATCGTGCGGTTTGCGCCTTATGCCGAATGTGCGTCAGCAATGCTCCAAGAGCCATTCCCAACATCAGCACTCCGAGCAACAACAGAACATCAGGCGCGGAACTCACAATAGACACGGTATAGCAGCAAAGCTGCTGTTGTTTTCAGGTCATTCAAACTTGTTCTGAAAACCGAACAAATTGCGCTTTGCCGAAATAGCGTCACAATGGAATTCCGTACAGAGACAGGAGTTCATTCAGGTTTCGCCCATAGATGAGTGCCAGCGCGTACAAGCGGTGAATGCTGGGAATCTTATTTTTGGTTTCGATGTTGTGCAGACGGCTGGGAGCAATCACAAATGCAGGTTGCCGATGCTTTTTCGCAAGTGCCAAACTTGCCCTGTGCACCTCACGCATCGACCACCCAAGTTGCTGACGGATCGCCCGCAGTTCTGCACCGGGATTTGCTTGTCGCTCCCCTCTGCGCTTGGCCATGAACGATTATAGTGAACCTGCTATTCTGAATTAGCGTGCATCATCAATTCCAGCCAATGCCGCTCCTGAAGCGGGCCGCTCCGTTCGACAACCCCGATTGGATTTTCGAGTCGCAGAGAAGTAGCAGAAAAAGTGGGCCTTGGATTCGATTTATGTCAGCAGATGTTCACAAGTGTTCACAAGTTTTCTGACGCAATCGCTCTGCAAAGCGTTTAAAATAAAGTCACGCGCCCTTAGCTCAGTTGGATAGAGCGTCTGGCTACGAACCAGAAGGTCGGGAGTTCGAATCTCTCAGGGCGCGCCATTCTTTTCACGCGGTTACCAAGAAATTCCCAACCTCAGTTTTGGGTGCAATGGGTGCAACTGGCAATCTCGGTGCCACTGTGGGCATGTGGAAACCAAGGCCAGCTTGCTCCGCTGTGAATCTGCGGAACTCAACATCTTCCTTCACTTTCGAGTAGCCATCTGTGATGCTCTTGTCCGCGTGTCCAATCCAGAACCGCAACAAGTCTTCCGGCACTCGGCATTTTCGAAGATGCGTCACGCGAAAGCGCCGGAAAGAATGAAACCCGCACGTCTCCCGGCCAATTTTCTCCAGGATCGGATGCAAGCTCCTTCGCAGCACATTAGATTGATGCAGCGGAGTTCCTGCCGAGGTTTCGAAAACGAAGCCTTCCGTTCGGCCCGCTATGTGATCGTGTAACTCGGCCCGCTATGTGATCGTGTAACGCTTCAGCCAGAGAGGAGTGAAGGTCAATCTCACGGATGGCATTCTTCGTCTTGGGAGAATACAGCCTTCCGTTCCAATGACTGTGCCGGACGCGAATGACTGCGCCTCGAATGTCCTCCACTCGCAGCGCAAAGGCTTCCCCGATCCGCAGACCTGTTCCAGCAAGCAGAGCGAAGAGGAGCTGATATTGCCCTTCCGCCTCGGAAAGAATCGTAGTGATTTCCTCGGCTGTGAAGCTCGGCTTGTTCTGGCCCTCGATTACAGGCAGGTCCATGAAGTCGTTCTTCCACTTCACCGGATAAATTTCCTCGCCCTTCTCATCGACTGCGGACGCTACGACCATCTTCACAATTTGCACGTAGTTGGTAATGGACTTTGGGGAGAATCGCGGCGCTCCGTCTTTCAGCTCGGCAGCCATCTTCGCAATGACGCAATCTTTCACTGTGAGATTGTTGACCGAGGAGAGCGGCATTTCTCCGATCTGCCGGTTAAGGTAAGAAAGATAGCTCGCCCACGTTAACGCAGTTCTCGGCTTGATTGGATTCCGTTTCCGCGTCTGCACAGATTTAAGCCATCTTTCGGATTGCTGCTGGAACGTTGTGCCAAGGTTGACCGCTTCCGCTTCTCGAAGCGTAGCCTCGGAGTTTGCTCCGAACTCAGCGATGATCTCCTTGCCCCTTCGCTTCTGCTCGAACTTATTGAGTGATCCCGGCCCGCTCACCGGACAGATTCTCACGCACTTGTAGGCGCGTGATTGCTGCCCTGGAACGTCCAACCAAAACCGGGCATAGAGTGCATTTCCTTTCCTCTCGATACGGCCATTCTGACCAGACCTGCGAGACATGCATTTCCTCCGTCTCCGATCTGGAATCGCAGGCGGCACGATAGCATGGTCTGTGGCGGTAGAGGAAGCTGGAAGGTTGGCAGCGGCCAAAGGCGAACTCCGGCATTTAAAGCCCGGAGCGTGGGCCAGTCTGGTATCTAGATCCGATTGGACGTTTGTTGGACTCAGCCAAAAGGCAGGCCGGGGGCGGCTTTCAGGTCAACTTGAAGAACCCGCTCTACAGCTAACCCGCGTGGACTAATGCCCACTTAATGCTACAAATCCGCTTGGCTCTCGTGCGATACCGTACATCTTGTATTTTTGCTGAACTCTGAGGCCCAATCCGACGTAAAATTTTGGCGTCGCGTTGGAGGTTCCCCGATGAGCAAGAAGAAGCGCAGGCTGCGTGGCACGGTTCAAAAAGTCATCAAGTCCCCCTTTCCAGGCGCACCAGAGAAGGCACAGATCGGGGTTGACGAAGCGGACGATTTGTACCGAGAGATTCGCATTGAGAACGTAGTTACTGACGAGAATGGCGAGCAGGCCCATCTCAAGCCAGGCGCGAAAGTAGATGTCGTGGTCGAAGCGGCTTCTGATGCCACAACAAAGAAGCCCGATTGAGCGCCGAGCCTAGCCGCCGCGAAAGTCCCTGGCCCATCAATTTTGCTGTTCGCTAAATCGCCGACCTGAGATACAAGGGTTATAGGCGAGAGATCAGCGGCTGCCATGACCTGATTAGAGCAACCCGCATTAAAAGGTAACCCGCCCTGCTCACAAGCTAGGCGAAGCGATCCGCGAAGCTCGCTCACTCAGGGGAGCCATGCCAACGGTAGGAAGGGGGCAAGGCATGACGACAGGGGGCTGAGGATATGGCTACGCTGAGGGGTATGGCCAAGGATCGAAGCGGCCAAAAACCCCTGGCCTCTCTAGAAAGCTATCTGTTCGGACACAATGTTTGGCAGTTTTGGAACTGTTAACCATACGGTTACTAGACCCCGCAGCCTTCCAAAAACTTACCCTTGAGCAGATAATTTTTGGAATCGCGCCACTTACCGGAGGGCCAGCGTGGGCGACCCGAAGTATTCGCTAATCAACCTTGGCGATTTGTCGAAACCCGCAAACACGCTCATTAAGAAAATTTCCGCTGCCATCGGCGGGCTATACAAGCCTTTTCAGATACGGCGAGTTGCACAGGCCGAGGCGGATGCGGACAAAATCCAAGCTGCGGCGCAGATTGAGATTACCAAACTTCAACACCGCGCCATATCCCGGCTCTTTGCCGAAGAAGCGAAGAAGCAGCACAATATCGAGGCGATCACGCTCAAAGCTCTTGCCGATGTTGGCCCGGAGGCCAAAACGGACGACGTGGAGGACGATTGGATTGCAAATTTCTTTGACAAATGCCGGTTGATCTCGGACGAGGAGATGCAGAGTTTGTGGGCCAGAATTCTTGCAGGGGAAGCCAACTCTCCAGGCAAATTCTCGAAGCGAACAGTGAATCTCGTCGGGAGCCTTGATAAATCGGATGCCATGCTGTTTTCGCGACTCTGCGGCTTCGGGTTCACTATCGCGCAGAACTTTGATCCCCTAATCTTCAACACAGATCACAAAATCTACAGTGACGCTGGAATACACTTCGGGGGCATATCGCATCTTGAAAGCACAGGCTTAATTCAATTCTCCGTTGCTGACTATTATCGAACTGGTATCAGCCAAAAAGGTTTCGTCTACTACTTCGGACACCCGGTTTGGATTGAGTTCCCACAAGGCCAGAAAAAGCATCAATTGCCTATTGGACAAGTTCTCCTTACCAAAGCTGGTGCGGAACTGGCGCCGCTCTCTGGAGCACAACCGCGAGAGGGTTTCGTGGATTTTGTGAAAAATCAATGGAAGAGATTTGGGATCAAGACGGAACAACAGACCGTGCAGAGTACGACTGGCGAGGCCGAATCCGGCAGTCCGCCCGCTGGTTGATTGCTTGGGTGCAACTTGGGTGCATCAGCCGAGCGTAGGTTCTTTTATAAGCGATTCCAGACCAGTAAGTTAAGTGTTGACTTCAACTCACTACGAACCAGAAGGTCGGGAGTTCGAATCTCTCAGGGCGCGCCATTCTACAAGGGTTTCAGCGACTTACCTCTAAAAACAGCCCCGCCGTGTTACCAGTTTGCTACCCCAAGGTAACCTTTACAGCCGGAGCCGCTGCCGCGTTGAGACCCCCGCTGAAGCAGGGCGGAGTATCATCTGTGGCATGGTGAAACCATTCATCCAGCCGGTCAGGCGTCGCCGTGGAAATCCTAACTGGGGAAGGCCGCTTCCGCCCGCTCCAGCTGTTCCTACCGAGTTCGAAACGCAAGTCCGACACTTGGGACTCACGAAGCAGACATGTACCCGTTCAGTGGCGTTACGGAATTGGTGCGAGCGGAATAAGAACCGGTGCTACATACCGGAATGGCTGCTTGAGGAGTGGGGAATCGCTGTGGAGCCCTACGTCAGTGGCGCAGCGTGACCACGGTTGTGAGTGCTGGTTAGCGAAATAATTTTGGAAGCCTTACGGTCTCGGTGTCGCGCGAACACTTTCCCCTCTGCTTGTTCCACCTGGCTTGAGCCGCTTTCCGGGCCCGCTTGCGCTCACGCCCGCAAAATACCTCAAGTTCGAATCTCTCAGGGCGCGCCATACTTCTCAGACACCTACACAGATTTCCCCAACTTGCAGCCGGTTAACTGAACGGTAACTGTAGTGAAAATTGTAGGGACTCACTGCACGCGCTCCGTCCCGAGCTCTGCTGTCTTCGTTGCGTTGTATGCTTCGAAGCGCGAGAATGCGTTCTCAGCCAACGCCAGCATGGGATGCGCGTAGCGCTGTGAGATCACGGCGCTAGAATGTCCGGCAATTTTCTGAATGGTGAACGCCTCAGCGCCCGACTCCCCGAGGGTGCGTCAGTATTTGCGTGCGAGTTTTCCTAACCTGGAAACTCTGCCAACCAAGCCAAGCCCTCAAGTGTCCCTAAGGGATCAGTTCGGCCTGAGCTATTATTTACAACGATGCGAGAGAATGGAGGGTCCAATATGCCGGTCGCGCTTCCTGAACCTGACGGCGAGCGGGAGGGCATTCCGCTGTGGCTCTGCCCCAACTGTGATCAGCTCAAGCCCTTGCAAGACTACGGGTGGAAAAAGCGAAATGACATTTGTCCCGGTCAGCAAGTCTGGTTCAAGCAAGGTTGGTGCAATCGCTGCCTGCAGGCGCTGGTTAAGAGCGTTGAAGTGAGTTGACAAGGGGCGGTCGTGCTGGGGGTGTTGGAGAGACAGTAACTCCACACACGGGTTCCAGGAAACTCAGCGCGTTAGCATTTCAGGACAGTCCTCCTGGGCTGAGACGGGCGTGGATAGGTTCAGCCTCGGGGAGATCACCGCACCAGCAGCACGGCAATAACGCATAGCCCGCCCGCCAGTGCCCACTTAATTGAGCTGCCGAGTGTGATTCTCTGCCAACGACTGGGTTCGGGGCGCTGTTCAAACAGTTTCCGGAACTCTTGATAGGGCATTTTTTATTCTCTCGGGATTCTGGCAATTGATGGGTTGTGCACGCAAGTGGACGCCATCGCGAAACGTGGGGGAAACTAGCCTCCGCGCGCGGTCGCGCAGGCTCACAGCCGACTGTAACCGGACAATGTAGGCAGGAGTTCGCTCTTGGTAGCGGGGCGCGGGAGCGTGCAGCAATGCCATCACTTCGGTTTCTGAGATCGGCTTTCGGAACTTCGAGGTTACCTTCGTGTGCCCGCGCAATCATTCCGCATGGCTTTGCCCAGCAGCCTTTTGACAGAATGGCCAGCGGAGGCACCATGGCGGCGCAGTACACAGAAGAAGATTTGCGGCAAGCGTTTCTGTGCGGCGTTTCGGAAGGTGCGCAACATGGCAATGCAAACGCCCACGAGACTTTTACCAGCGCTGATATCGCGTGGATTGATGCTCTTTTCTATCACGGATTCAGCAACCAGGAGCTTTTCAGCAGGCCGGGTTACAGCACGCCGACCCAAAGACGCATGGCCGCGACAGCGGGCGAATAGAATGGCAGCCATGCGCATCTCCCACGGCGTTCCACATCCCAGACCCTTCGCTGAGCTCGGAATCTCGTTGCTTCGTGCTGGCGGCAGATTCTGAACGCACACCAGCCTGATTACGCTGCGCGTCTAGATCGTTCTTTTCTTCTGCTGTTCGCGGTAGGAGCCAAAATTGGCCGCAGCCGATCACAAATCTTATCAGCCAGTGTCTCGGGATCTTCGAGAACATCGGAATAATGTTCTTTGAACTGCTCACCCCATAGCTGACTTCCGTCGCATACATCAATCAGCTCCACATGCAAGAGCAACTCGTCGTTGTGGCGAATCATTTCACCTACGGCAATGGCGTTGACAAGCAGGTTTTCTCCTAGGCTCCGAGAATCCAGATCCTTCCCCCGCTGGTGCTGAACAGTGTTGTAAGCCAAAACCCGTACGCCAGGCGCTCGCGACATGGTGTCGATGACTCGCTCGATGATTCTCCTATTCAGAAGCTCCATCTCTGCGTCGGCGGATTCGCTGGCAAAGGGTAACACTGCCACTGATCCTACTTTGCCCCCGTTTCTGCGCCTTCCCCCATGGTTGCTCGGCTCTTGCGGAATCGGAATAAACCTGTATCCCCGGCCTGTTACTGTTTCGATGTAACGGGGAGCGGTGGCAGAGTCTCCCAAGGTCCCGCGAAGAGTATGTATGCCCTTGTAGAGGCTGCGCTCGAAGTCAACGAGAGTATTGTCCTGCCACAAATGTTGCTGGAGTTCTTGTCGCGTGCATATCTTTCCCGGATATTCCAGCAGCAGCGACAAGATTTTGGAAGCTTGCGGCTCCAACTTGACCTTAAGTCCGTGCCTCCGCAGCTCACCGGTTTGAGGACTGAACTCGAAGATTCCGAAACAAATGACACGTAGGG
>Ga0209803_1002868_pt1 | contig 10608 bp, 9 predicted proteins | sample GraSoiAngelo_138_FD_185895 | JGI IMG/M metagenome (GOLD analysis project Ga0209803, IMG submission 185895) | Grasslands soil microbial communities from the Angelo Coastal Reserve, California, USA - 14_0929_09_40cm (SPAdes) (version 2) | ecosystem: Environmental > Terrestrial > Soil > Grasslands ... | reverse complement strand
CGTGTCTGTTCTTGATACAACTTTTGGTTCGTGCCACCAGCCAAAGATCCCGGCGTCGCCGAGCAATATATTTGCGCGTTCGGCGAGTGAACGGGGAGATAGCCGAAAACCTGTATGAGTTTAAAGCTTTCAGTTTCATTCCTTGGTGGGTGGGACTTATAGGTCGTCTTGGGATCGCTTGTCAAGCCAAAAATTTAAACGTAATTTGACGTAACTTAACATTCCTTATCCGCCTGAGCCCTTTAGCTGAAAAACTTTAATATGCGCGTCGGGAGCCAGGCGAGATGGCCGGGGAATCGTCCCGAAACAAAGCCCACGTGGCCCCCGGATTCGGGATACTCAAGGCTGACTGCTTCGGAGACTTCTTCGCGTGTCGGTAGCGCTTCGCTGACAAAGAACGGATCGTTGCGCGCGTTGATGAGAAGTGTGGGAACTTGGATGTGCGGAAGCCAAGACCTACTGCTTGAGCGCATCCAGTAATCTTCGGCGTCTCTAAAGCCATGAATCGGGGCGGTATAGAGATTGTCAAATTCACGAAACGTGGCGGCGGCTCGTACGGCTTTGGCGTCCAAAGGCAACCCGTGGGCCACCATCTTCTGCAGCACTTTTTTTCTCATCGTCCTGAGAAAATCCCTCGTGTAGAGTCGCTTGCTCAACCCGCAATCCAGTTGTTTGGCCGCGATCTGGAGATCTACGGGAGCGGAAACAGCCACGGCTCGATCGACAACATCCAAAGCACGACCGCCCTCTTCGCCGAGCCACTTTAAGAGATCATTTCCGCCCATGGAAATTCCGACCACGTACAGCCGGCTCTTTGGATTCTCTTTTTTGAGTCTGCGCAAGATCCAATCGATCTCCGCTGAATCGCCTGCGTGATAGCCGCGCGACAAACGATTTACCTCGCCACTGCAACCGCGAGAATGAGCTACGACGCCTAACCACCCGTTTCGCTGCAATTCATTCATCAAACTCATTGCATAGTGGCTGCGCGAGCATCCTTCCAGTCCGTGAAAGAGAACAACTAACTCGGAGCCTACGCTCGTCTGATCGAGCCAATCCAGATCGATGAAATCTCCGTCGGGCGACTCCCAGCGCTCGCGCCGGAATCGCAAGAAAGACGGTCCCGGGAGAAAATAGGCATAGATAGTCTGTAGGTGACCGCCGGGCAACCAGGAAGGTGCGCGATAAGTCGTGAGCGACGTCTCCCCTTGACCACGGCCTGTAAAGACAAACCTGCTTTCCATAGTCGAATCCATCAAAGACTCCCAAGAGACGAACTATTTTTTCAACTCTTCCGGCGCGACAAAACCGTGGCGCAAAGTGTTTTCGGAGATGGTCCGCGGTTCAAGAAACTGCAGCAAATAATCCGGGCCGCCGGCTTTGGAGCCGATGCCCGAGAGCTTCAGGCCGCCGAACGGTTGCCGCTCGACGACCGCGCCCGTGATGCCGCGATTGATGTAAAGATTTCCCACGCGAAATTCCTTCCTGGCTTTCTCGATATGGGCCGGTGAACGGGAGAAAATGCCGCCGGTCAAAGCGTAAGACGATCGATTCGCAATGGCCAGTGCCGTGTCAAAGTCCTTGGCTCTAATGACGGAAAGCACCGGTCCGAAGATCTCCTCATTGGCCAGCCTATGGCTTGGCTCGATACCGCTGAAGATCGCCGGACCGATAAAGTAGCCACCGCTCGGTGCTTCTCTGTCAAGCACGCACTTGCCCTCGCGTTTACCCAAATCGATATAGCCGATGATCCGAGAGTACGCCGCCGCGTCAATGACCGGTCCGATGAAATTTCGCGGGTCGTCCGGCGGGCCGATCTTGAGGCTGCGAACCGCTTCGACCAGCCGTTCCAATAAATGATCATGGATCTCTTCGGTAAGAATAATGCGCGAGGCTGCCGAGCACTTCTGGCCTTGATAACCGAAAGCCGATTCGAGGATATGCACCACCGCCTCATCGAGATCGGCATCCTCATCGACAATGATCGCGTTTTTGCCGCCCATCTCACACACCACCCGTTTCACGTGCTCTTGTTCCGGTGGGTGGTCATAAGCGGCGCGCAGGATTTCTAAACCGACCTCCCGAGAGCCAGTGAATGCAATCAAATGAACCGCTGGATGGCGCACGAGATAAGCACCCAATTCACCACCGCCCTGAAGCAGTTGGCATGCCGCGTCGGGCAAACCGGCTTCACGGAGAATCTCGACGAGCAGCGCGCCTGTCACGGGTGACTGCTCGGCCGGCTTCACGATGGCGCAGTTTCCCGCCACCAAAGCCGCCGCCGTCATCCCCGTGAGGATCGCCAATGGAAAATTCCACGGCGCAATGACCGCGGCGATGCCTCGGGGCTCGTAAAGATAAATATTGCTTTCGCCCGGGAGCGGTTGCGTCACACGCGGCGCGCTCAAGCGCATCATCTCCCGGCCGTAATATTCAAGATAATCGATTGCCTCCGCCACGTCGGCATCCGCCTCGCGCCAGCCTTTGCCGACCTCAAAGAGTTCCCACCCCGCGAGTTCCATCCGTCGGCGGCGCATCAGTTCGGCCGCGCGGAAGAGAACCGCGGCACGCTCTTTGACGGAGGTATTTTTCCACTCGGGAAAAAAATCCACAGCGCTCGCCAATGCGCGCTCCGCCTCTTCCCGGCCGGCAACCGCAACGCGGCCGATAGTCTCTGTGGGAGCGGCCGGGTTAATGGATTCCAGCCATTCTTTTGTTTCGGTTTCTTCGCCGCCGACCCAGAGTAGGTAGTCACGACCGAACCTTTGCCTGGTCTCTTTGAGAGTCCGAGCGAACCGACTAAGGTTTTCTTGGCGCGAGAAATCGAGCAGCGGTTCATTGCGAAATGGCCCCGGGTCATCCGCGTCCCGTATTTTTCTCCCAGCAGCGCGTTTCGGGATCGGGGCTTTTTTCGGCAAAGGCGGTAAAATCAATTTGTCGATCTCTTTCTCTTCAGAGTACGTTTGCCGCAGGAAAGAGGTATTGGAGGTGTTTTCCATCAGGCGCCGGATCAGGTAGGCCATTCCCGGGAGCAGCCTCCCGACGGGGAGATAGACGCGCACCCGCTGTCCGTTTTGAATCACTGCCTTGCGCACCGGTTCGCCCATGCCGTAGAGCATCTGAATTTCATAGCCATGATTTGGGATGCCGAGCCCCTTGGCCAGGACGATGGCATGAGCCAGGCTGCGGATATTGTGGCTGCCGAAGGCGGCATCAACAATATCGTGGTTTTCAAGTAAGAGGCGCGTGAGCCGCTCATAATTCGCGTCGGTCTCGGCTTTGTCGAGGAAGACCGGAATCGGCCAGCCCTTTTGTTTGGCCCAGGCGATTTCGCTGTCCCAGTAAGCGCCCTTTACCAGGCGCACGCCGATGCGCCGTTTTCTCTCCCGCGCCCACTGGATCAATGCCGTCAAGTCTTTTTGCGCATCGCGGAGATAGGCTTGAATGGCGACGGCGGCCGTAGGCCCGGATCTGAATTCGCTCTCTTCCAGGAGGTCGCGGAAGATCGCCAAAGTTAGATCTTTGAAAGCAGACCGCTCCATGTCCACGGTTAACGCCGCTTGGAGCCGCGCCGCCTCGCGGAAAAGCGGCCTGAGCCGCTCGCGCACGACCTTTTCGGTATCTGGATCCAGCGGATCGAAGCGCGGATAGAGGGAGGAAATCTTTACCGAGAGATTGACTCTTGGCAGATTTCCCTCGACGCTCTGGTCGATTTGCGGCACGCTAGCCCAACCTTTGGTCATCGACGTCAGGGTCTGCAGCAAATCCAGGTAGCGCCGCTGCATCGCCAGCGCCTCTTTGTCGCTCACCGTCGCCTCGCCGACGACATCCAGTGTGAATGCCGCCGGTTCGGTTCTCAGACCTTGGAGAACCGACTTCAAAATCTCCGGTTCCTCGTCGGCGATAAAACGCCGCGCCAACCGGGTAACGTTTTGCTTCACCAGGGGAGCGAATAACCAACCGGCATGGAGCGCCTGCGCGAGAAAAACCAAGCCGCCAAAGGCATGGTCGACTTTGGCAAAGTATTCCCCGAGGTGGCGGCCGATCTCGGCCGCGGAATCCAGACTAGGGAGAACATCAACAAAGCGAAACAACGCCACGCGCAACGATTCATCGTTCAGTGACCACTCGATCATCTTCCCCAACCAGTCTTGCGACTCGAAGATAGAGGGCTTGTGTTCCGCGGCTTGGTGATAAAGCGACCGCGCCAGCTCCTGGACCGCTTTTTCTTGATCGTGGGTGGTTCCGTGCATGAGCGCCTGTCCTTCACTTCATAATATAAAATTTAGCTGCGGTGAACCAAGACGGGAATGGTAGGAGTCGGGACGTTGCGCAAGCGCGGCGCCTCGATGAGCGGCCATTTCGGCCGCGAGGGGTTAGAACAGCGCTCAAGGGGTTTGCGAAATCACAATAGACAACAGAGCGAAGGATAAATCTACTGTTTCTCCAAAATTCGCAACCAAAATTCCCGTCATTCCGGCCAACCCCGGATCGCAGTCCGGGGTAGCACGAGTGGGAATCCAGGAAACACGCGGTAATGACGAAGGGGGCGCGCCGACTTACTCCGTGAATTTCTGAGACGGAACCCTACGTTTTACCGAAACAGAACCTTCGCCAGCTCTGATCGGTATTTTTCAGTGAGCGGATGGTCCGATCCCAGGACCTCGAAAATCTGAATCATCGCCGTGCGCGCGCCATCGTCTTGAAACTGGCGATCAGTTTTCACGATGGTCAAGAACTCCGCCAGAGCTTCGTCGTAACGTTCGCTCGCGGCCAAGGCTTGAGCGAGTTTGAATCTTGTGTCGAGATTGTCCGGCTCGGATTTAAGGGTCGCCCGTAGCTCGGCTTCGTTCTGCACCCCGCCGCTCTGGAGTTTCAACCGCGCGATGAGGCGCTCCGCCTCCTGTCTTTCTTCGGCCACAAGAGAAACTTTTTCCAAAATTTCCAGGGCACCCGCCGGATCGCCTTCGTTCATCAACACGCGCCCCAAGCCGAGGAGCGCTTTGGCGTGGTTGGGCTCTGATTCCAAGACGGACCGGTAAATCGCTTTCGCTTCCAGCGCCCTTCCCTTCTTCTTCCAATCTGATCGCTTCCATAACCCGCTTGTCGGAGGCCGAAGGCAAGAAGCGGGAGAGAAATTCACGGATCATGGGCTCCGGCAGCGCGCCGGTGAACTCCGAGGCAAGCTCTCCCCCCTGAAGAGTTTCACCGCCGGAATGCCTTGGATGCCGAACTCGCCCGCCAGCGACGGATTGTCATCGACATTGACCTTGGCTAGAACGAATTCGCCAGCGTACTCCTCGGCGAGCTTTTCGAGGAGAGGACCGAGAACGCGGCATGGGCCGCACCATGGCGCCCAGAAATCCACCAGGATCGGAGTCTCCTTAGAACGCTGCAAAACCGCAGCTGCGAAATTATCCTCGCCGACTTCAATGGTCCACTGATTCATGAATAATCACCTGCTCCTACAGCAACAGGATGACATCACCCGGCAACGATCGCCTTAGCGAAGTTTCGCACCTGCGCCGCGACCGGACGCATCGCATAGACAACGGTCTCCCACACTTCGTCTTCGCTGGCGCCGCATTCGCGGGCTCTGCCGAGGTGAAGCTTCGCGCCGTGCTCGTGCCCGATCGCCAGGTTCACCGCGAATTTGATCAGCTCGGCAGCCTTGGCATCCAATGACCCTTCTTTGTATGGAATCTCGAAGAATTCCGTCTGCTTGGCCATAACCGTGTCTCCTTCCTGATTTGGTGAATAAGGTCTATACCTTCTTCCAAAATGACTCCGGCTCGAAGGCAGCGCCGTTGAGCGTGAACCGGCGCTCCACGGGGGTCGGCTTGACAATCGTTTGCATGACGTAGCAGCCATTCTCGGCATTGCGCACCACCGAGGCGACTTTTTCCGGCGCTTCGGCGGATTCGAGCTCACAGCGGGTCTCGAAACCCAATCCCGCGGCTTCAACCGTTCCCCGTAACACCGACCCCTCGCTTTTAAATCGCGCTTTGACGAAGACTTTAGCTTTGTCGATCTTGGTTTTCATCATTTCCCCGTACCGGGAAATCTGTGTGAGCAGTCAAAAAGCCAACGACAGGCCGAAATAAGCCAGCGGCGGCGGCGCCGTATTCTCGCCGCCGATGCGCTCGGCCTCGTCGCAGTAGACCGTAAAGCCGCGCGCGTGCCCTTCCTTGCGCATTTTCTGGAGCGCTTCCGCGTCCGCCTCCAGAACTATTTCCCGCTTCACTTGAATGTCTTCCGCCATGACATCTCCTTCCATAAAAAATTTAGACAGATGTGAATCTTGTTGCAACAGCTAAAGGTTTGGAGAACTGGAGGATTGGCGTGATGGCGTTTTGCTGGCCGCGGCACATACATGCGCTACGAACCCCCATTACTCCACTACTCCAAGACTCCAGTACTCCAGTCTGCTTTTCATTGCTTGGCTTCGCCGTATTCTTCGAGATAGAGGTCGAGCAGCGCCGCGAGAAGCCCTAACAAGACGGGGCCGAGAACCAGTCCCAACGCGCCAAACACCGCCAAGCCGCCTAGAATTCCGAAAAAAAGAGCAAGCATCGGGAGCTTGAGGCGGGTTCCGATGAACAATGGTTTCAGAATATTGTCGACCATACCGACGACTCCGATGCACCAGATGAGAAGGACCACTCCTCGCACGGTTTCACCTTGGATGAACAGGTAAATCGACGCCGGCACGGAAACGACCAGCGTACCGCCGACGGGGAGGAGTGCTGCAAACGCCGTGACCACTCCCCAAACCAGCGAAAAAGGGACGCCCAGAAGCCAATAGGCGAGACCGGCAAGGAGCCCCTGGATCAAAGCCACTGCCAAGCAACCATGAACGACCGCCGTTAGGGAGTTTATGATATTTTCAAAAAGCCGCTCCTGATGCTCGTGATCCATCGGCAGCAAATGGCGTAGCCGATAACAGAAACCCGCACCGTCGCGGAGAAAGAAAAAGAGCGTGAACAGGACAATGACAAAATTCGCCGCGAATAGGAATATGTTTTGCGCGATATTAGGCACGTAGGAAACAAGAAAGCCCGATGTGGCCTGCGCGCCCTGGGTCAGTGTATCTTTCCAGTCGATGTTGAAATCGAAACGAGCCAGGTGCATCCCAAGCATATCCCATCCTCGTAGAATTGCCTGAACCCAGGGTTTCTTTTCCCAGACTTCCAATCCCTCTCCTTGGGCGAGAGAGCTCACCGTTCTCACCAACAAGACAATCTCTTCGGACAGAAAACCAACCGTCCTCAGGCCCGGCAACACGATAATGAGTGTGATCAATACTATGATGGTGAGCGCTGCTATGGTGGCTCTTCCGCGCAGCAATTTGAGCAGCCAAGCGTAGGCGGGATAGACCAAAACCGCGAGGATCGCCGCCCACGTAATCGCCTTGAGAAATGGACTGAGAATCAGGAAAGTGCCGTAGAGGATGGCAATCAGGAGAGCGAAAAAAAAGCCTGTAACAAGCCAGTCTTGGTTCATCTGCGGCCACCTAAATTACCACACTATAGGCGCCACACTGTAGGCGCAACCAGGAGACCCCGCAAAAGATTGAAGTTATATAATTAAAGCGTCTCGGCAGGTGACGCATTTTTGCGTCGGTACTGTATCAAAAAGACTACTCCCTTGGCGCGCGAAGATCCGACGAATAAAACTTTGGCTCGAGTATTTCGCTGCAAATTCAACAGAATTTACCAAAAGGACGATTCGCGATCGCTGGCACTTCGCTTGCGCTATACGTCCGGCACAAACAAACTTGCTGGGCCGCGAAACTAACCGGGGTGGATTCAGTGTCTCCAATTACGCGCGTTATGGTGGCGTGCCGAACTGGCGGAAGCCTCTCCGCAACGGCAGACGGACATCAACGTTGGCGTGGTTAAAGTCACATTAGCTAACTCCCAAGCAGTTATGATATCTCTTCGTTTCAGGCAAATCGCGCGCCGCATCTTGAAGCAAATGACCGACCTCGAGGATACCGTGGAATCGCCGGCAGAGACACTTCCCACGCGGGAGAGCGCCAAGAGTGGCCGTCTTTTGCGGCGGACTTTTCTCATTTCGCTACTGGTGGTGAGCGTGGGCTTGATCGCCAGCGGCGCTCTTGAGCTTTTCTTCAGCTATCGCGAAAACATCGAGTCGCTTGGCGAGCTGCAGCGGGAAATGGCGCAAGGGGCCGCTTTCAAGATCCAGCAGTTCGTCGAAGATCTCGAAAAAACCATGCGCGCCTCCACCCAGACCCAGGGGATCGTCACCAGTGGCCTCACCCAGGAGTTTCGCTTTGAGCTGATCAAACTTCTCAAGGTAGCGCCGGCGATCACGGAGGTGGTGGCGGTTGATGCTGAGGGTCGCGAACAAGTCAAAGTTTCCAGGGTGCGGACGACTCTGCCGGACGACCTCAAGGACCGCTCCACGAACGAAGCCTTTAAACGGGGTCGCAGCGGCAAATCATATTCCGGCAAAGTCTATTTCGTGAGGAGGTCGGAACCTTACATAACCATTGCCGTTCCGATCGAACGGTTTGCGGGGGACGTCATCGGCGTGCTCATCAGTGAGGTTAACCTAAAATACATCTGGGACGTCGTCTCCGCGATAAAAGTCGGGAAGGCAGGATATGCCTACGTCGTGTCCGGTGACGGCGATCTTATCGCTCATCCCGACATCTCTTACGTATTGGAGAAACGAAACTTGCTCGCCTTGCCCCAAGTCAAAGCGGCTCTATCGAAGCAGCCCGGGCCTTTGACCGCTCAACCCAATCTCGTCGGGCAAAAGGTCTTTGCCGCCTTCGCGCCAATTCAGGATCTCGGCTGGGCCGTACTTATCGAGCGGCCGGTGAGCGAAGCCTACGCTCCGCTTTATGCTTCTACCTTGAGAACTCTCATCCTTCTTCTGGCCGGTCTTGGAATGGCGGGCTGGGCCAGTTTTCTGATCGGTAGACGCGTGGTGCGGCCCATCGAAATTCTGCGACGCGGAGCGGCACGCATCGGTAGCGGCGATCTCGATCATCGACTGGAAATCAAAACCGGCGACGAGCTGCAGGAGTTGGCCGACGAGTTCAACCGCATGACGGCCCAACTCCAGGAGTCCTACGCCAACCTGGAGCACAAAGTTGAAGACCGCACGCGCGAACTCACTGAGTCGCTGGATCAGCAAACGGCTACGAGCGAGGTGCTGAAAGTTATTAGCCGCTCGGCTTTTGATCTCCAACCCGTCCTTGAAACTCTCATCGAGAACGCCACCAAGCTCAGTGGAGCGGATAAAGGCTACATTCACAGGCTCGAGAGGGATGTTTACACCATTGCGGTCAGCTACGGAGCCACGCCGGAGTTCAAAGAATTTATGGAACAACACCCTATCCACCCTTCCGGCCGAGAAAATCTCGTCGGCCGGGTTGTTGCCGAACGCCGGCCCGTTCATATCCCCGACGTGTTGGCTGACCCCGAGTATAAATGGAGCGAAGCCCAGCAGGCCGGCGGGTTTCGAACGCTGCTGGGTGTTCCCATGCTCAGAGAAGGTGTCCCCATCGGCGTGATCGTGATCTGGAGGGAAAGGGTTGAGCCTTTCACCGAGAAGCAGATCGCTCTCGTCACAACCTTCGCCGACCAGGCGGTGATCGCCACCGAAAACGTCCGCCTGTTTCAGGAAATCCAGGAGAAGAACGCGCTGCTTGAGGCCGCTAACCGGCACAAGTCGCAATTTCTCGCCAACGTCAGTCACGAGCTGCGCACGCCGCTCAATTCCATTATCGGCTTCACCCGCCTGGTGCTGCGGCGGACCGAAGGGCAGATACCGACTCTTCAGAAAGAGAATCTTCAGAAGGTTCTGATTAGCTCGGAACATCTCCTGAACCTGATCAACGGCCTCCTCGATCTCGCCAAGATTGAAGCCGGCCGGATGGATGTTTTTGCCGAATCGTTCAAAGTCGATGACGTCATCCATATGGTGACCTCCGCTGTGGAACCGATGCTGAAGGATGGCAAGGTGCGGCTCGTGAAGGAAATCGCCCCGGACCTTCCTCCGCTCAATACAGACCGAGAAAAACTGAAGCAGATCATTCTCAACCTTCTCAGCAACGCGGCTAAGTTCACCGAGCAAGGTGAAATCAGGGTCGCGGCTTGGCGCGAAGACAGCTCCATGAAGATAACCGTTGCCGACACCGGCATCGGCATGAAGAAAGAAGCGTTGGAATTCATCTTTGATGAATTCCGCCAGGTGGACATGTCCACGACGAGAAAATACGGCGGCACAGGCTTGGGATTAGCCATTGTCAAACGGCTCGCGAATCTTCTGGGCGGCGACATCGGCGTGGAGAGCCAAGAAGGCAAGGGATCCAAGTTCACGATCACGCTGCCCATCGGCGTGAAAGGCTGAGCCCATTTTGACACGCCACGCAATCCCGACTCAAAAGCCGAAATCCGAAACAAACCGAAAGGGTTAAATCTGAATTACGAACTGCAAAATGAAATGAGCTTGTTTGGAGTTTTTTTCATTTGGAATTGTTTCGAATTTTCCGAATTTCGGGTTTCGAAATGCCCTCGCCCTCTGGGAGAGACTTTCTATGAAACTTGTCAAGGCTTTTTTAAAAAAATCTTT
>Ga0209803_1002866_pt1 | contig 10617 bp, 9 predicted proteins | sample GraSoiAngelo_138_FD_185895 | JGI IMG/M metagenome (GOLD analysis project Ga0209803, IMG submission 185895) | Grasslands soil microbial communities from the Angelo Coastal Reserve, California, USA - 14_0929_09_40cm (SPAdes) (version 2) | ecosystem: Environmental > Terrestrial > Soil > Grasslands ... | reverse complement strand
CCCTCTTCGAAGAAATGCTCGCGAGCGGGCGGCCGCCGCAGGAAATTGTTAAAGAGAGAGGACTCGAACAGGTTTCGGACTCGGCAAGCATCGAAAAGGCAATCGAACGAGTCTTGACGGCTTATCCTAAACAGGTCGCGGAATACCGTGGAGGCAATGAGAAAGTATTTGGTTTTCTCGTCGGCCAGATTATGAAAGCAACCCAGGGAAAGGTAAACCCGCAAATCGCCACTGAGATCTTAAGGCAAAAACTGACGCCGATCCCTTAGGGCGCATCTTCTTGCCGATGTTACTCCGCCCATCAATCGCTGCCTTAAAACTACTGCACGACAGAGCTGGTTTTCCCGCTTCCCTCAGTCTCCGGCGCGAGCTTCAGGACGATAAGCCTGAGGGAGACTGATTATGATCCCGCTGAGTCCCTCTTGTCGCAATGTTCGAAGCTGGCGCTCCGCTTCGTCGCGCACACCAAAGTTGCCAATTCGCACCCTCAGTGATTCCCCGCCGCCCGCTTCAGTCACCGAGACGGCATAGCCGCGCCGCTGCAGCGTTTCCGCCCAGCGCTGCGCTGATTTCCTTTCGCTGAACGCAAGCTGAATGATATAGCCTTCCAGCGCCTTTGGAACCGGCTTCACCAAGTCTTTTTTATCAGGAACGCTGTCACCCGGCTTATCCTTGAGAAGAGCAACCCGGTCCCCGGTGGATTTTTCAGCAACTTTATCTTGCTGAGATTGGGCCGGCATCACGGGCGTGGACTTCGCTTCCGGAATCTTGACCTCTGACTTTGCCTCCGTTGATGCGGGTTCAGTTTGCTTTTTCTCAACCGTTGGAAGCCGTTCGCGCGGCTCGGGCGCTTTCTGTACCGCGGCAACTTGCTCAGAGGACTTCTTTTCGAAGGTTTTGGCCTCGGGCTTAGGCACGGCAGGTGGCGTTTCAACTTTTTTGCCTTCAGCAGGTCGAGCTGGAGCTTTAGCCGTCTCAGATTTAGAGACGGCTAAATCCTGGGGCTTTAACTCACCAATCTTTTCGGCTTTTACCGGCTCGATGGCACGAGGCGTAGGCGATGTGAAGGGTTTAGCTTCAACCGGAGCCACCGACGTGGCCTTTGCTTCCGGAATTTTGACCTCTGTCTTCACCGGTGTCGATGCGGGTTCGGCTTTCTTTTTCTCAACGGGCAGGGATGGTTCGCGAGACTCGGGTGCTTTCTGTATCATAGCAACTTGCTCGGGAGACTTGGTCTCTTCGCGTTTGACCTCGGACTTAGGCGCGGCGGGTGGCGGTTCAACTTTTTTGACTTCGCCAGGTCGAGCTGGAGCTTTAACGCCCTCTGTCTTAGAGACGACAGTTTCTTGAGGCCTTATTACGCTAGCGGTTTCGGATTTGGAAGACTCGGTAACACGAGGTTTAGCCGACGTAACCAACGGAGGATTGGCATCTGGTCTAGGCGCCACGGTTGCCGCTTCCGTCTTCGACACTTCAACAGCCGATTTCTGTGTCATCTGGGAAGGCGCTACTTTTCCTACTGGCTGGGATGTCGGGTCGTGCTCCACTGGTTTCTCTGGTTGTTTCACCTCAGAGCTCTTCTTGGCCACCGATTCGACCTCCGCCGTTTTCGGATTCGCAGCGGATTCGTTAGGGGTTGCAGCAACTTTGGACTCCAAAGCCCTCTGCGATGGCTCTACCGGCTCGCTGATCTTCTCTACCGGTTTCTGCGCAATCTCGGATGTCTTCGATGAAGCAAGCTTCTCCGGAGCTACGCCGGCGACTTTAGCCGGTGCCGCTTTTCGCTGATTCGATTTCGTTGGAACCTGATCCGGCCCCGAATTCATGTCGCGGCGATCTGCCGAGATGTCAATGGTAGAAGATTCAGACTTCTGCGAGGTCGATTTGTTTTTATCCTGCGCTTTGGCCGTCACCGCCGGAGCGACCGGTGTGACTTCAGGCTTCTTTTCGGAATGTTTCGGCGACTCAGTTTTCGTATCGGTGCTTTTATCTAGCTTCACTTGTTCGGCGACTTTCTGTTCGGAAGACTTATCTTGCTGCGCCGGTACAATAGCTGGCGCGGGGCTACTCACGCTCGGATTTGTTTTGTCAGCACCGGGAGCCGAAGCAGTGACTTCTGCTTTTTTCTCCACCGGCTGAGATTGGCTGGCACTCGGCAACACTTTGTCCTTTCGCGCCCCTTGTTCCGCAGAGTTGTCAACGGTTTTGTCGCTCTTTGAAGATTGCTTAACTTCCGGCGCTACAGGTTTCGACAAGGAAGGCTCTGGTTTAGGGTTCACCTCCGGCTTAGCGACCGCAAGGTTTTCTTCGCGAATCGGCGGACGAACATCCGGCTTTCCTTCCTGCGGTCGATAGGAAACCAAGTTCATCGGCCCGTTCTCTTCAACAGCGAATATTACGGCTTCGCCAAGAAGTCTATTCTGGTCAATCTCGTGCTTTAAGAAGGCTCTGACTCTATCCTTGGCAAAATAGGCAACCGCACGCTCCAAAACAACGTGGTTGCCTGACGACTGGGGGGCGATATTTCTCCAAGAGAAGTTCAAGCCGTAGCCATTGACCTCTTTCTCTTGAGCAATGTCAGAGTCGCTCGATAAGATCGACAGGAGTTCCGTCCCGTAAATGAAAAAAAGCCGATAAACCTTGGCGCTATAGTCGCCTTTTGTCTCGAAAGTTTCGGGTGCGCCGAGCACAACTTCCAAGTAACGCTCATCGGAAGTCTTCGTTGTAGAGTGAGTAAAGAACCCAATCCCTCCCACCGATGCTATGTTGTTGGCAAATTGAAGATTGGCGGTTTTCGGATTACGGACGATTCGATCGACCAGTCGGTCTAAATTTTCCTTATATCTTCCGCCTAGGTACCTCGCCTTTTGAGTGCTGTAGTATGATGCCGGCGTGGCGATCAAACCTAAAGGCGCAGTTTTCTTAGGCGACTCTTCCATTAACGAGCAGCCCATCGCGACTGACAGCAAAATAAACCATCCTTTGAGCAGCCGATTCGCGGTCATCCTACCTCCCTTTTTGCACAGCACCATCGTCAACTTTTCTTGACAGCAGCCGATTATAACCTATAATGAAACAGTTTTTTGCTAATTATACCGAGAATATAATCGTTGCGCGCAGGAAACACAATCTTTTTTTGACGTGAACACCTCATTCATATGGCGATAGGCGAACTTCTACTAGCAAAGAATGTCATCGACAAGGAGCAACTCCAAAAAGTTCTCCAGCAGCAGAAAATCGCGGGAGGCCGACTCGGCGATAATCTGGTTGCGCTTGGCTACATCACACGGGGGGACCTCGAATCTATTCTCCAAGAACCGCCTCCGCTAGCCAAGACCGTTGAACAAACCGGCTTGGACGACAACTTCCTGCTTAACTGTCTCCTGCGGACAATGTACATATCCGCGCTGCAAACGATTCCAGAGCTCTCCCAACAGATCAAATTGACCCGAGGAGTTATTGAAGAGCTTCTCACTTTTGCCAAGAAAGAAGCGCTGGTCGAGATCCGCGGGCCATCCGAAAAAAACTACAACATCATGCGCTACGCCCTCACCAAGGCGGGGAAAGAAAGAGCAAGTGAAGCTTTGCGACGTTGCGAATACATCGGTCCGGTACCCGTGCAGCTCGAAACCTATCAAGTACAGGTACAAAAACAGACGATCACTAACGAAGTAGTCAGCATCGAAAAACTCAAAAACTCCCTTTCTCATCTGGTGCTCTCGGAAGATGTCGTCAGACGACTCGGACCGGCATCGAACTCGGGAAGAGCTGTGCTCATTTACGGGGCCGCGGGAAACGGAAAAACCTCCATCGCCGAGGCTCTCGTGAGCGCGTTCGAGCAGCCGGTTTATATCCCTTATGCCATCGAAGCGGACGGACAAATCATCAAGATTTTCGATCTCTCGACTCATGTGCCTTTTCCTTCTACAACCAATACGAATGGATCCAATGGGGACTCGCATCCCATGTTTCTGCCCCAGCTGGAATACGATCCACGCTGGGTCCGCTGCAGGCGGCCTTATATCATTACCGGCGGCGAGCTGACGTTGGAAATGCTGGATCTCGATTTTGATCCGCATTCCAAGTACTACGAGGCCCCGCTGCAAATGAAGGCCATCGGCGGAATATTCGTTATCGATGACTTCGGCCGCCAGCGGGTACGCCCCCATGATCTCTTGAACCGGTGGATTTTTCCTCTCGAGCGCAAGTTGGACTATCTTACCCTTCACACCGGCAAGAAGTTCGCGCTCCTGTTCGATCAGCTGGTTATATTCGCGACCAACTTTCCGCCCGAAGAAATCATGGATCCCGCGCAACTGCGCCGCGTCCACTACAAGCTGAAGATTAATCCGCCAACCGCTGAAGAATACAAAGAGATCTTCCGTCGCATCTGTGATTCCTATGGCTTGGAATTTTCCGAAGAGATTATGGCCTACCTAGTCAATAATTACTATATAAAGCACAAAGTGCCATTCGCGGGTTTTCACCCGAAGTTCATCGCGGAACACGTGATCGCGGCCTGTAATTACCTCGGTACGCCGCCGCGCATTACTCGGCAATTGTTGGCGGATTCCCTGGAAAATATGGTCATTCTTCCGACGGCGCTGTCAGGAGAATAATCGTCAATGCCCAAACCGCTCGCACTGCTTATCCATTCCGTCGATTCATCCCTTTCTTCCGTGTCCAAACTTTTGGAGGCGAGAGATTTTTCCGTGCACGTAAGCCGCAGCCTCGAGGAAGCGGAGCGGGTCTTTTCAGCCTTTCCCATGGATCAGTTCAAGTATGTCTTTGCCGACGTAACGGTCTGTCAGGGCGGCAGCTGGAACAATTTGCTGGCACGGGCAAGGGCCAATACGGCGGAGCTCGCTCTGGTCTGCTATCACCCGCAGCATACGCAACATCTTTACGGTTTGCTCGGCCACCCTTTGAGTTCGGCAGAAGAAATCAAACCGGGCAGCACGAACCGATTGCCCCTCATGATCGGTGAAACACCGCAGTTTCACGAATGTCTTAAATTGGCGAATCGCTATGGCATGCACGACATCACTGTTCTCATCACCGGAGAGACAGGAACAGGCAAGGAAGTCATGGCCCAATATATTCACTCCCAGGGTCTTCGAGCGAAAAAGCCGTTCGTCGGTTGTAACATGACGGCCATTCCCGAGACCCTCGTCGAAAGCGAACTCTTCGGCTATGTCCGAGGCGCCTTCACCGGCGCCGATCGCAACAAGAAGGGACTGATCGAGGCCGCCGAAGGAGGGACACTGTTTCTCGACGAAATCGGCGATCTCGCCCCCGTGATACAGCTGAAGCTCTTGCGCTTTCTCGAGACCCGGGAGTTTTACAAGGTTGGCGAGTCCTCGCCGCGAACCAGCGACGTTCGCATCATCGCCGCCACCAACAAAGAACTCGAAGGCGCCATTGACGATCAGGGCTTCAGAAAAGATCTCTACTTTCGCCTCAACAGCGCAAGGGTTATTCTCCCCCCCCTGAGGAAACGAAGGGAAGATATCATACTGCTCGTCGCTAACTTCGTCTATCAAGCCTGCCAACAATTTCAAAAGCCGCTGAAGAAAATTAGCAGCTCGGTAAAGGCGTTGTTTTTGGATTATCCCTGGCCGGGCAACATTCGGGAGCTGAAGGGCGTCATCGAAAGCGCGGTGATGGTCTCGGACGGAGACTACGTTACGATTAGCGACTTGCCAATGAATTTGCAGCATTACGCGACGGGACATCGCGAAGAAATCGGAACGAAAGCAATACGCAACATTGAAGAAGGTGAAAGGCATCTGATCGAAGACGCGCTCAGACAAACCAACGGTAACAAAGCAAAAGCAGCCGAAGCACTTGGTATTTCAACTCGAACGCTTTACCGAAAAATCGAGAAGTTTGCCTTAACAATGACAGCCGAGAGTTGATCGATCCGGCTTTTTCAGGCCAGGTATTCTGACGAGACCGACTTTGTTTACCCTCCTGAGCCGCACCACGATAGGCATCGCTTGGTTGCTCGCGGTTAGCCAACCCATTCACGCCCAAGTCGAAGATCCGCGGCGAACATCTCGCGAAACTGCAGAAATATTATTGTTCACTGCTCCGGATGAATCGTCTGCGCTCGCCGGCACCGTTCCGCGTGAAGAAACTTTGTCGCCAATGGCAGAAAGCCTGGGCACCGGAGGCGCAAAATGGCATTTGGTCAAGACCAAGAGCGGCCTCGTTGGTTGGATCAAAGCGAGTGATACGGATGAGTCAAAAAAGCTAGAGAGTTTTTTCAAATCGCTACCGGCAGAATCCTTTTCTATCCCGACTGATATACCAGAGGCATCTTCGACCACCGCGCCTCGTAACGCGATCGTGATCCCGGTTTACATGAATGGGGCAATGGTCCTTGTACCGGTAACACTGAATCGTACCGTGCAAACGTATATGGTATTGGACACCGGCGCTTCGTATACAGTAGTCTCCCGGCAAATCGCTTCCAACCTAGGACTGCGCGTGGTATCGCAGGGTTCATTCATGACGGGGAATGGAGTTATCTCCATGCCTTTGGCACAGCTCGATTCAATAGGGGTAGGGAAAGCCGAAGCGCTGAATCTGACCGTGGCGATTCAAGATATTCACCCTAAACTAGGCGGATTGTTGGGATTGAATTTTCTGAGTCGTTACCACGCATCCATTGACTCCCGACGACAACTTCTCGTTCTCGCGCCGCGCTAAGCGCGACCATTTCTACCTTATACTGGACAATCAAGGAATATCGGTTACAAATACTGCAATGCTTACGTACAATTTTGTTCTAATTGAACAGAATTGGGGGAATAATCTAGGATTTTTGGGCCAACTCGGTCTTTACGTTACTGAAAATATGAACCTTTTGCCCATGCAATTCATGGCAACCAATTTGCTTTAAAAAAACACGTGCTCGCTATAATAGCGTCAATCCAGGGCTAGAGATCATAAACTCTCATGTTATCCGCGCCGAAAGAGGAAAAGAGACTAAAAGTGGTCTCCTCCACATCCAACACTCCAAATCTAGCAGGCTTCGGGAAGGTCCTAAACTCCATTCAGGGTCTTCAGCAACGGCTAGACGACTTTTCCGTGGACGACATCAGCGAAGCCACCGAAAAGGCCAGAACTCTTGCCGTTCGTCTGTCTGAGTTGCAACGCCAACTCGCCACTCTAACGGAAATAAACCAGTCCATCGCCACGGTTCGAACAGCGGTCGACCACGCCGCAAACGAAACTCGTGAACTAACGAAGCTAGAAGGGCTCGATAGGCCTTTGCAGCTTCAGGCCATCGCTCAAGCGAGCAACCTGATCCGATTCCCTCGCGTAATGAAAGCCGCGAAAGACGGTCCGCGGGTTTCGTCGGTCAATTTCATAGCAACAGATTCTCGGATCAACACCTCGAAAACAGAGGCCTCTACAGCTACTGCAAATCCTGCAGAGTCTAACAAAAATCCGAGCGAGAGTTTACAAACGATTCAAATAGAAACCACATCCGCATCTCCCGACGAAACAGCCGTTGTAGGTCTCGCTGCGACGGCGTCGCCAACAAACACGGCTTCGGCGCAGGTTCAGGAAACACAACCTTGGCAAGAGGAACCCCCGGCGCGTTCCGGGCAAGCATCACAAAGTGATACGGTGAAAGTTCACAATCCGACCCTTCGGACAGAAGCCAAGGCGACCCCGGTGGCGCAGCCGGTGTTCGAAAGCTTGGAGACGGCCATCGAAAGGCAAACCGAGGCACCGGTTTCGACAAGCGCCGATTTCGATCAGCGCCTTTTAGATGACCTCATTAAAAATTATGGAGAGTTCGCGGCGTCGCCTAACCTTCCGGCGCCAATAAAGCCGGCGGCAAAAAGCAAAAGAGAGGCAGAGCACACTGAATCGAAAGCTCGAGTCGGGGAGTTCACCAAAAAAAATCTCCCCGCCGTGAAGAAAGAAGGCGAGCTGGATCGCCAACTAAAGAAGTTAATCAAAGATTATGGGGAATATGACCTGTATCCGCAGCAAAGCCCGGTTAATCTGAAAAACGGGGTGATCGCGGCGGTTTTGCTGTTGGCACTCGTCTTTTCAGGCTTCTACTTCTTTTCCGCCCCCACGGCGCCTCCGCGCAATGCAGCCGCGAATCAGTCGACCTCGGACTCATCCAATGGAACCGCGTCGCCGGTGAAAGCCGATGGCAGTGGAGGCAAGTCGTTGTCGAATGAAGACAAGAGGCCGGGCGAATTACGTCGGGCGGGCGAAGCAGGTGAATCACGAGATGTCCCGGATAGCTCATCGGTAAAACGAAAAAAATAAGAAAAGGATGGCAATGATGAAGAATGAACTACAAAACCTGACGGAAGACATATCCCGGCTCTACGAGGATATTACCCAGAAGACCGAATCGCTCGGGCAGATCGACAGCATCACGCGGCTCTACGATGAACTGCAAACCCAACTGCAGACCATTTCGGTCGAAGAGGTCGAATTGTTGCAGAGCCAAATCAAGTCGACCTTGGAGCAGATGGTCGGGATCAGCAAAAGTCTGGCGGTGATCAAGACCTTGAAAGTCACGCTCAATGGCCACGACGAATTGAGCGAACAACTCAAAAAAGCTCAAGGGTCGAATAATCCCAAGCGCGCGTCGGAGGACCGCTAGTCTATTTAGAGTGATAACAGGCCAAGGCTATGCAAGGGAATCTTTCGCAAATCAGCCTGAACGATATTCTCCTTCTTGCCACCGGCGCAAAAAAGTCGGGCGTATTAAAGTTTTCGCGCGGGAAGGAAAACGTGGAAGTTTACTTCGACGAAGGCAACATTGTCCACGCGACCTGTCCCATCGGTGACGGCGAGAAGGCCATTCTCTATCCGGTAACGTGGGGAGAAGGAACGTTTACCCTGCTGCCAAACGGGACTCCGCCCGCTCCCACGATCAAGAAAACGTCAGAGGAAATCCTCGAGGAAGTTAAGGTGATGAGCCGAGAATGGGAAACCATCGTTGACGTCATCCCCTCCGGAAAAACGGTTTTTTGCATCGCCGATCTGGGCGAAGAGCACAGTGGTCCGGTAACGGTGCCGCACGTTGGCTGGCGGGTTCTAAGCAAGATTGACGGCGTGCGCAGCGTTCAAGAGATCGCCGAGATCCTGCGCATTCCGTACGCGTATACGGCTAAGGTTATTTTTAATCTCCACAAGTCCAATCTCGTGGAAATCGTCCCGCCATCATCTAAACCCGCCGCCGACATCGTTCCGGCGACCCTTTTGGATCGGATCACGGCTATTTTAACGGAAATCATAGGTCCTATGGCCGCTCTGGTGCTCCGCGATCAAATCGAAAGCCTCGGTGAGTCGCTGGATAGTTTCCCTGAAGCCAAGCTCGATGAGCTCGTCACCTTAGTCGGCCGGGAGATTTCCGACGGAAAACTGAGAAACAAGTTCGAAGAATCGACCCTGCAAGAGATCGCGAATTTTAAGCGATTCTAGGGAATCTATTCTATCATTTCTTAGGAGGAAAAAATGCCTCAGGAATCCATGTCCATTGAAGGTTCTAAGATCGCGAAACCCATGGCTTTAGGCTCGCAAGGCGGCAGCTTGAAATGGAAGATCACTGCTAGCTTTAGCGGGCTTATTTTGCTGCTCGGTGTGTTGGTGATAGCGATCGTCTACTACTTCACGAGCAATGCACTGCAGAAACAGGTCGACTTACGCTCCGTTGCAATTGCCACGAACCTCAGCGATGCGTCCGCTGGATACGTCTCGAGAAAAAGCAGCCTCGAACTCGATGCGCTGATTGCTAAATACGGGAGGCTGGACGGAGTTGCTTACGCCTACATTCAAGACCGCAAGGGCGCAATCCTCGCCACCAGCCTCCAGCCCTTTCCAACGGAGCTAAAAGATTCAAATGGAGCCGACAGACAGCAATCCGCAAACTCCCGAGTAACGGAGCTGCGCGGCAGGACCGTTTACGAGACTCAGGCTCCCCTGCTCGACGGGCAACTGGGTACCGTTCACGTCGGCGTCTGGGCTGACACCGTCCAGCAAGACCTTCGCGCCACAGTTCTGCCCATTGTCGGTCTAATCGCCCTTTGCCTTTTCATTGGAATCGGTTTATCAACTTGGCTCGGCAGCAAGGCGATTCGCCCTATCCTTGAGCTGAAATCCATAGCGGACGATATCAGCCGGGGGCATTTGGATGCCTCTGTCTCGATCCAATCCAATGATGAAGTCGGCGAATTGGCTCGATCTCTCGAACGTATGAGAGCAAGCTTGAAAGCGGCGATGATCCGGCTCAATCGTGAATAATAGAATAATGTTGTTCGCAACCAGGAGAGCCAATATGAATATCGGAATTCAAGGAATTTCAAGAAAACTTATCAGTATCATTTTCTTGTTGTGGGCTTTTGCGGTTACCGCGCCTGGCCCGGCAATCGCTGCCGAGGGAGGAACACCGCAGTCCCTCAAGAAGATCACCATCGGGTATAGCTCCATCTCTCCTGCAAGCTCGCCTGCGTGGTTCGCTTATGAAGGCGGATTCTTCCGCAAGTACGGACTCGATGCGCAGCTTATATTTATTGAAAGTGGAAGCCGGATGGTTCAAACCCTGGTATCGGGAGACGTGGTGGCGGCTCAGGT
>Ga0209803_1002861_pt1 | contig 10628 bp, 8 predicted proteins | sample GraSoiAngelo_138_FD_185895 | JGI IMG/M metagenome (GOLD analysis project Ga0209803, IMG submission 185895) | Grasslands soil microbial communities from the Angelo Coastal Reserve, California, USA - 14_0929_09_40cm (SPAdes) (version 2) | ecosystem: Environmental > Terrestrial > Soil > Grasslands ... | reverse complement strand
TTGGAGGCGAAGCAGGAAATTTCACGATCGAATTCGGCGGTAAAAAATATCCGGCGCGTCAGCTTCTGGCGGACATCCGCAGCGGGACAGCCATGCTAAAAATAGATGCGGCCACGCCGGCTCTGCCGATTGGGAAATCTGAAGAACTGGGAGTGGCAGCGCCTGTCGTGGCGATTGGTTATCCGTTGGATCTGCCGGAAACACCCAACTGCGGAATGATCGCGGGATTCGATCAAAAGTACCTCGGCCGCTATTTTTCAACGACGCATTTGCGCGTGAATCTCCCCACACAACGCGGAGAAGCCGGGGCGCCGCTCTTGAACATGAAAGGCGAGGTTGTTGGCATTGTGGTCAGCAGGCTCGAGAACAACTCGGCGTGTTATGCAGTGCCGATCGAAGCGGCGGAAAAAATCCGAAGCGATTTTGTTCGTTTCGGCGAGGCCAGACACGGCTGGGTCGGGATCAATGTTTCGGAGGCGCCTCAACCTGTGGAAGGTTCCCGCGCAGAAATGACCCAGATCATGGATGACACGCCTGCCGCCCGGTCCGGGATCAAGCCTGGGGACATTCTCTTACAAGTTGGCCGGAAAAAAGTGACTCAGCCAGAAGATGTGCTGGATGCTTCCTTCTTCGTCACTGCGGGCGACACCGTCCCGATCACGGTGATGCGAGGAAATCAGAAACTGACTTTTCATGTGCAAGCCGATCTTCATCCGGCCAGCAAAAACGTGCCCATGCTCTCTGACGGCACCCGTGTTCCCGCGGCGGTCGACGCCAACCGTGCGATTCCTCTGAAGCTCGAGTCCGCAGCGCAAACCACGCCATAGCGGGCGGGAGCAACGCTTCGTACAGCGAAGCGGCTACAGCATTTTTCGAAACGCTGCTTCATCGATGATTTGAACGCCGAGCTCCTTTGCTTTATCGAATTTGCTGCCTGGCTCGGCGCCGGCGAGGACGTAATCGGTTTTCTTGCTTACGCTACTGGTGACATGCCCGCCGAGCGCTTCGATTTTTTCGGTTGCTTCTTCCCGTTTGAACGAGGGCAGCGTCCCTGTGAGGACAAAAGTCTTGCCCGCCAACGGCAATTCGGCTGCTTTCTTCGCTGAAACTTTTTCCCTCTTCGGCTTGATTCCGAGTTCCTTCATTCGCCGCAGAACTGTTTGCCCGGCCGAGGATTCAAAGAAATCAAGCACGCTCTGTGCGACCACCGGGCCGACTTCGGCCACGATGCCGCGGTCTTTGTCAGCTTTACTCTTCGAAGGTTTAGCGAAACCGGATTTGATAAGCTGTTCAGCAATTTCTCCACGTTCGTTCTTTTCTTTGTCGTGATATTCGAGAACGTCGAGGAGCAATTGCGAGGCAGCGACATCTTCGATCGTTTCGTGAAAGCGGGCGAGCTGTGTTGCGGTGGTCTTGCCCACATCAGGAATGGCGAGAGCGAAAAGCCAGCGCGACAGGGGCAACGTTCGCGCGCGCTCGATTGCGTTAATGGCCTTGGTCGCGTTTTTCTCGCCGAAAACTCGCGGCGCTTCTCCCGTGCCGAGATTCAGTCTGGCAAGTTGCTCGATCTTTAGCTCGAAGAGATCGAGCGGCTCGCGCACCAACCCACGCTCGACCAGCTTGTCTGCCACAATTCCGCCCACACTTTCGATGTCTAGCGCGCCGCGCGCGGCGAAAAATTCTAGGCGCCGCGTGGTTTGCGCTGGGCAATGCAGGTTTTCGCAACGCCATGCGACAAATTCCGGATCGCGTCGAATGGGGCCGCCGCACACCGGGCACTTGCCGTGAATGTGCTTGGAGAAACGGAACGGCGCGGTGCCGCGCGGCCGTTTCGATTTGACCACCTCGACCACGGCCGGAATCACTTCGCCGGCTTTCTCGATTACAACCGTGTCGCCGATTCGGATGTCCTTGCGCTTGATTTCGTCTTCGTTGTGCAATGTGGCGCGGCCGACAGTGCTGCCGCTCACAAGCACGGGTTCGAGCGCGGCGACCGGCGTGAGAATTCCGGTGCGCCCGACCTGAATCACAATGTCGTTGAGGCGCGTCTGGACGCGTTCGGCTGCATATTTGTATGCGATAGCCCAGCGCGGCGATTTGGCGGTGAAACCGAGCCGCTCGCGTTGGGCGAATGAATTGACCTTCACGACTGCGCCGTCCGTTTGATAAGCAAAATTGTGACGTATGCCATCCAGCTGGTGAATCGCGTCCAAAATGTCCTCGAGCGACTCGGCCACCCACCAGCGCTCGGTCGTGGGCAAGCCCAGCTTCTGCAGCAGCGGAAAGACTTCCGAGTGACGGTCTACGTCCACATCTTCGTTCGCCCCGGTTCCGTAAAGCACGACGCCGAGCGGGCGTTTCGCCACGATCGCCGGATCGAGTTGCTTTAGCGAACCGGCCGCGGCGTTGCGCGGGTTTGCAAACAGCGGCAGGCCTTGCTTCTTGCGTTCGTCGTTAAGTTTTTCGAAGCCTTTCCTGTCCATGTAAACTTCGCCGCGCGCTTCCAGAAGTTTCGGCGCGCCATCGCGCAGCCGCTCAGGCACGGAGCGGATCGTTCGGATGTTTTGCGTGATATTGTCGCCCACGTTTCCGTCTCCGCGGGTGGCCGCCTGTCGCAGCTTGCCGTTTTCGTAAATGAGCGAGACCGCAACGCCATCCACTTTCGGCTCGATAACCACCGGGATCTTTTCGTCAGGCAAAAGCCGTTGGATGCGCGCGTAGAAATTTTTCACTTCCTCTTCCGAGTAAGTGTTGTCGAGGCTGAGCATCGGGATGAGATGTGAGACCTGCTCGAACGCCTTGAGCGGTTTTCCGCCGACGCGCTGCGTTGGTGAATCGGGCGTGACGAGATCTGGGAACTGCGCCTCCAGATCGACCAGCTCCTTGTAGAGCCGGTCGTATTTGCGGTCGTTGATTATCGGCGCGGCTTCCTCGTAGTAGAGCCGGTCGTGTTTGCGGATTTCTTCCCGCAGCTGCTCGATACGCTTCGCGGCCTGCGCCTCGTCGTTAGCCATGAAACACGATACAAACGGGCAAAAACTCGGCAATGGTAGCGTCGGCGTGCCGCGTCGACCGGACGCCGCAGCGCGGCGTCCCTACCAGCCAAACCAAGACTTTCAAATTCCCGGAAAAGCGGCTAAGCATAAACAATCGTGAAACCCGGTGAGCGCATCCTCGGGGTGGAAGGCGGTGGCACAAAAACCGCTTGGGTGCTGGTGGAGACTTTAACCGGAGCAGATGCGCCCGGCTGTGAATTTCGCATTATCGACCAAGGAAAACTGCCTCCGTCGAATTTCCGGCTCACCACGTCGGAGCGCCTGCGCCTAATTCTCGCTGAACTGCCAAAGCAAATCGATCTCGCAGGGGTTTTTCTTGCCGGTTGCGCCACAGAGGAAGATCGCCGCTTACTCGAGCAAATCTGTCTCGAGGTCTGGCCAAACGCCAAAATTGTCACAGGCAGTGATCGCGACTCCGGGCTGGCAGCGGCGCTCGATCATGGTGACGGCATCGTCGTCAACGCCGGAAGCGGTTCCTCTGTAACTGGACGCCGCGGCGACCGGATCGAGAGAGCGGGCGGGTGGGGGCACATCTTGGGCGATGCCGGAGGCGGTTATTTTCTTTCCATCCAGGCGCTTCGCTTGATCCTTCGCGAACACGATTTGCATCAAAGCGAGATGCAGTTCACTGCGAAAATTCTGCACGCGCTTTCATTGAACAATTTTGATGAACTGGTTCGCTGGGTGCAAACAGCGGACAAAATGGACATCGCAATGCTGGCGCCGGTGGTGTTTGAAGCCGCAACTGAGCGTGACGCGCGTATGATGGAGATCATCGAAGAAGGCGCGCGCGTCCTCTGCGAATACACCGAGGCGGTCGCATCCCGGCTGCACCTGCTCGCGCCAAAAGTCGTGTTGATGGGCGGCCTTTTCTACCGTGACTCCCTCTACACGCATACGTTCCGGCGCAGACTAAAAAAGAATCTTCCCGATGCGCGCGTGGCAACCGCGGCGCGAGCTCCTGAGCTAGGCGCCGCGTGGCTGGCAACAGAAGCGGGCGATCACGCCGCGTTTCACCCAAAGCCATCCCAAAGCGAAATCGACAGTTTGGCGGCCGCGCTTACCGAGCAGCGCAATCCGCGCTCAGAGAACCTGGAGAAAATGAGCGCACAAGAGCTCGTCGAAGTGTTTGTGGAGGAAGAAAAACTGGTTCAGGACGCCTTGCGCAACGCGACGGCAGCTCTTGTCGGCGCGATTCAAATCGTGACTGAATCGCTGCGAAATGGTGGCCGCCTGTTTTATGTCGGTGCTGGGAGCAGCGGACGCATCGGCGTACTTGATGCGAGCGAAATCCCGCCCACTTTTGGCGCGCCGCCTGATCTTGTGCAAGGAGTGATCGCCGGCGGCGTAACGGCGCTTTACCGAAGCGCGGAAGGCGCGGAAGACGAGGAAAGTGCCGGCGCATTGGCTTTGGATGAGCGCCGAATAAAAGGCCCCGATGTTGTGGTTGGAATTATGGCCAGTGGCAGGACGCCTTTTGTACTCGGCGCGCTTGCCCGGGCAAAGTCGTTAGGGGTAAAAACGATTTTGCTCACCTGCAATCCGGATTGTAGCCACCGGCCTGTGGCCGGTCCGACTGATAGCCCACAGGGCCGTAGCTACAGCGATCTCGATCTACTAATCACGCTCGCGGTTGGGCCAGAACTCTTGACTGGATCGACCAGATTGAAGGCCGGCACAGCGACCAAGGTTGCCCTCAATATCATCAGCACCGGTGCCATGGTCGCGCTGGGTAAAGTGCGCGGCAATCTGATGATCGATCTGCACGCTACCAGCACGAAATTGCGTGATCGCGCGGTGCGGGTTCTCGCCGAACTGGCGCAATGCGACTACGAGTCAGCCCGCAATTTGCTGGAAGCGAACGACTGGGACTTGCGCGCGGCGCTGGAGAAACTGTAGAAATTTTTGTTCGCCATAAGCGCAACAGAAGTGGCTCGTGCGAAGCTAGGTATGACTTAACCGAAAGGAACAACCCTATGCTCTGGACAATATTTGTGATTCTGCTGGTCCTATGGCTGCTTGGATTGGTCAGTTCGTACACGCTCGGCGGGTTTATTCACATCCTGCTCGTCATTGCGATTGTGGTGCTGATTATCAATTTGATTCAAGGCCGGCGGCCGTTGTAAGCTCGCGCTAATGAAACCAGCCGGCGTTGTCGGCATTATTCTCATTATTGTCGGCCTCATCGGCTTTGCCTGGGGCGGTTTGGGTTGGACGACAGAAAAGAAAGACGCCCAACTGGGCCCACTTGAAATCACTCACAAAGAGAGTCACGGAATTGCCTTTCCGCCGATCGCGAGTGGAATTTGTTTAGTCGGCGGAATCGTGCTGGTAATTATCAGCAGCCGAAAAACCTAGCCGCCCGCTTTTAGCACAGCGAAAGTCTTGCTGCCTTTGCGGTCGAGGTACAGGAGGACGCCGCGTTTCGGGTCGGCTTTGTTCAGCGCTTCGCGGAATGATTGCACGTTTTTCACTGGTTTGCCGTCCACTTCGGTAATGACGTCTTCGCGCTGAAGGTCCTGAGCCGCAGCAATGCTGTTGTCCTCCACATCGGTGACAACCACACCTTTTTCGACGGGGAGATGAAGACGTTCGGCAACATCTTTAGTCAATTCCTGCACCTGCAATCCAAATTTGCCGACTTCCTGCCGCTCTGGCTGTGCGGGCCGGGGCGGTTCATTTGACGCTCGCGCGATCTCGTTAGGTAATTCACCGGTCTTGATGGGAACTTTTATGGTCTGGCCTTTGCGCCACACGGTCAGCTGGACATTTTGGCCGATCTTCTTTTTCAGAATCTCGTGCTGAAGTTGCGAGTCGGTTTCGATCGGCGTTCCATCCACCTGGGTAATTACGTCGAACGGGCGCAAATCGCTTTTGGAGGCGGGCGCATCAGCCTCAATCGTGCGCACCACAACGCCTTTGTCGGCGCCTTTGAACAAATCCCGAATTGTCGGATCGTCACCGAGCGTTTCGATCCGAATGCCCAGCCAGGGGCGCACGATCTTGTGGCCGGCGACCAACTCGGCGCCGATTTCTTTTGCCATGTTGATTGGAATGGCGAAGCCCAGCCCGCGGTTCATGCCGTTGATCAGCGTGTTCATTCCAATCACTTTGCCGTCGATATCGCAAAGGGGGCCGCCGCTGTTGCCCGGATTAATTGAGGCATCGGTCTGCAAATAATCCGAGATGGAGTAGCCGCCCGTCTGAAACAATTTGCTCCGACCTTTGCCGCTGATCACGCCGTAGGTAAATGTGTAATCGAGCTTGAACGGTGCGCCCATCGCAAATGCAAACTGCCCGACGCGCACAGCGTCGCTGTCGCCGAGCTGGACGACCGGCAGATCTTTCGCGTCGATCTTGACGACTGCGATATCGGTTTTTTCATCCGTGCCCACCACCCGTGCCGGAAAATTCCGCCCGTCTTGCAACTTCACTTCGATTTTGTCTGCGCCTTCGACCACGTGAAAGTTCGTGAAGATGTAGCCATCGGGCCGCACGATAAAACCAGAGCCTTCGCTTTGGACCGGGCGCAGCGCGCCGGGATTGCGCCGTGGGTTGTTTTCATCGGGTGGCCCTTGAAAGAACAGGTCGTCGAGCGGCGAGCTCTCGCTGATTTCGTTCTTCTTGGAAATTTCAATAATGACAACGCTCGGCGCCACGGTTTCGAAGACTTTTGCGAAAGCGTTGTTCAATTGATGAACAACGTCCTTGCCTGCCTCCGCCGCGGCAGCAGGAACGCTGGAAGTTGGGACGGCCTCTGGTATCGCCGCAAACGATGTACTGAGTGCAACGCACAGGGTCAAAATGGATAAGCGCATCGGTTGGAATTTGGACAGCACTGAAGATGCAACGTTCAACTGGATACGTCCAATCCCAGCTTACTCAAAGGCGCGCTCGCAGTTCCGCCATATTTCTACTACATTCTTTGACGAAGCTCGTATAATTTCCGGCCCAAACCTGTTTATGCGTGCGTTCAAGAGCCGAGTCGTCTTTGGGGCAGGCGTCGTGCTTTTGATATTGTTTTGGGCAATCGCGGTTGGCCCCGAGCCGCCTGCGCGCATCTCCATCTCGCCGGAGGAACTGGTTCGAGCTGTCACCATTCAGCGCGATTCGCTGATCGACCTCTGCCTGATCGAGCACGTCAATCCAAACGGGCGCGACGCGCAACGGCGCACGCCGTTGCTAATCGCAACATCGCAACAGGATTGGAAAACGGCGCGCCGGCTCGTTGAAGCCGGTGCAGTGGTTGATCTTGCAGATAAGAACCGTTTTACGCCGCTCATGGCGGCAGCGATGCACGGTAATCTGGAAATCTTTCAATTGCTCCTCACACGCTCAACCAATCTTCATGCCGAAGCCACGTGCACGGACGGGCGGGATCTCCTGGGAGTGGCGCTCGAGGGCGAAAATCCGCAGATCGTCAAGACCGTGATCGAGCGGTTACCGCCGATGCCGCAGTGGAAAACCAGTACGCGACGCGCTCTGACCGCAGCCCTGCAAGCGGGGAACAAGGACCAAATCCGATCGCTCCTTCGCAAACATTCAACGCCTCCGACGCCTGAGGGCAGGAACGTGCCGTTTCTTGCCTATTCGATCGCGGGAAACAACTCCTCGCTTTTTAGCACGCTTCTGGGTTGCGGAGCAGATCCCAACACCGTTCTTCCATCGCGCTGCGATAAGGATTTTCTCGCGCTGCTGCCGTCGAAGTCGCTGCGCAGTTACGTTGAAGAAGACCGGAATCTTACCGTCGCGATGCTTGCCGCGGGGCTTGGACAGGACGATTACCTGCGCCCGCTGCTCGATGCGGGAGCCAACCGGAACCGGCTGACGAGCCGGGATAAGATGTCTGCGTTGGATATTGCCGCAGAGACGGGTCACTGGCGGGCCGCACAAATTCTTCTTGGCGGCGGGCCATCGCCAGATCGGTTGCGCCTCGAAATTTCTCTCGCTTTGCAACGGGTCGCCCTCGTTAAGGATGGTGTGCCGGTGTATCGCACGCAATGTTCGACTGGCCGATCAGGTTATTCGACGAAAACGGGCGAATTTGTGATCACCAATAAGGAACGATACCATCGTTCCACCATTTACCATGTGGACATGCCGTATTTCATGCGATTGAGCTGTCTTGATTTTGGAATGCACGCCGGGTACGTGCCGAATCGCCCGGCGTCACACGGTTGCATTCGGTTGCCGGAGGAAGCTGCTCGCAAATTTTTCTCCGAACTTCCGGTCGGCACGCTTGTGACGGTGCAATAAGGCGACAGCCGATTGCCTGCCGGAAATCCGACGTCGCGGAGAAGTGTCTCGGATTTCCTTGAATCCAAACTGACTCGTGTGGCATCTCAATGGAATCCTATGGAAACAAACGATATTCGAGCGGCATCCTTTGTTATAACGAACGAGCATGCGGTGGCGAGGAAGATTTCGCCGGCCACGTGGATCGGACTCTTCCTCTCGTTGTTCGCGATGGTCGTGATTCGCTATGCGTTCGTGTTCTTTGTACCCGAAATGACGTTCGCCTCGGCAATTTTAAAGGAAACGTTGATCTGGGCGAGCGCAGCCGCTCTCCTTGTTATCATTCTGTGCGCCGAACATTTGCCCTGCGCTCTATCGGCCTCGGCGCCGCGCGCTGGTGGATGTCGATCTTGTGGGGGCTCGTAGTTGCCGTTGTATCGGCAGCAGTCGTCGGCGGGCTGGCTTATCTTACTGGTTACGGCCACGGTCCCGGATCCGCCGCGTTCGAGAAACTGCCGCTTTGGTTAATTACGCTCATCGTTTTCCGGGCCGGAGTGGTAGAAGAATTATTTTATCGCAGTTACGCCATCGAACGTTTGCGGATGATTGGTCTCGGACGCTTGTGGTCGGTCACAATTCCGCTGGTTATTTTTTCACTTGGCCATTGGTCAGGAGGTGCGGCCAATATTCTCATTGCGTTCGCGGCGGGCGTGATCTTAACGGGATTCTATTTGTGGCGTCGTGATTTGGTCGCCAACATGATCGGCCACGGCTTGGTGGCCTTTGTTGCCAATGTGCTGCCCAAATTGTTTTCCTAGCAATCCAACCTTTCATCTGCGGATTTTTGAAAAAGCCGCTGACTAGCGCGTAGGCTTTCGTAGCTTACGAGACGGATTGCAAGGAATGACACCATTGCTTTTGTTTGCTGCAGGCGCAGGAGCGCCTTCGTCGCATCCCTGGATACAAGATTGGAGAAAGCGTTTGTCTCGAATCGGCATCGTCGAGACCTTCGATTACGATTACATGCGCGAAGGCCGAAAGCGACCCGATCGCTTGCCGCAGCTTATCGCCGCGCATCGAAAAGCATTAAACCGGGCGCGAGAGCGACATCGCGCTGAATCAACCATCCTCGTCGGCAAGAGCATGGGCGGCCGCGTTGGATGTCATTTATCGCTGGAGGAAAAAGTGGATGGATTAGTTTGTCTCGGATACCCGCTCTGTCCGATGGGCGATCAGACGAAACCTCGCGATGAAGTTTTGCGCGCTCTTACCACACCGATTCTTTTTGTGCAAGGCGCGCGCGACTCGCTGTGTCAGTTGGATCTTCTGGAGCGCGTTCGAGCCGAAATGAAAGCGCCAAACTTTTTGCATATCGTTGAAGAAGGCGACCACTCCCTGCGGGTGCCAAAGCATCAGCTACAGGCGAGCGGCCAAACACAGGAAGCTGTCGATCAAACAATTCTCAACGCGATCGTTGGATTTGTTGAACCCTTGGTGGTGGCCACGGATTAGAAGAACATGAGGAGAAGGCACAATCACGTTTCCATACGCGCCGGTCAGGTCGAATTCGTCAAAGTGGGGACGGACGCTTGGAGATGGCGGGATGTCTATCGCTGGCTGCTCGGCTTGAGGTGGCCGCGGTTCGCTGCGTTTGTCGCTGGTGTTTACGTCGGGCTAAACCTCCTTTTCGCCGCGCTTTACAGTTTTCAGCAAAATAGTATCGCTGGGAGCACGGGTGGGCATTGGTTCTTTGATTGCTTCTTTTTCAGCGTGCAAACGCTGGCCACCGTGGGCTATGGCCACATGTATCCGCAAACGCTTTACGCTCACGTCGTCACCACTATTGAAATCATGACCGGGATATTTTTGCTCGCGGTGATGACCGGCCTCATCTTCGTGCGTTTCTCGCGCCCAATTGCGCGCGTCGTGTTCAGCAATTCCATCGTCATCGCGCCGTTGAATGGGAAGCCCACCCTGATGGTGCGAATCGGCAACGAAAACCAGCACAGCATGGTGGAGGCCGAGTTCCGAATCATGTTTTCACGCGATGAACCGTTGCTCGAAGGCGGAGATTTTCGCTACTTTTATGTCCTCAAACTTCAGTTTGATCGGCTGACGGTCTTTCCCGCGGCGCTGACTTTGCGGCACACGATCGACGAGAAGAGTCCGCTTTTCGGCGCGACTGTTGAATCTCTCCAAGCCAGCCGTGCGCTGTTTTTAGTATCGGTCGTTGGAATCGATCCGGTGATTGCAGCGTCCGTTCAAACACAAAAGGATTACACCTGGCGCGATATTCAATTCGGCCACCGGTTTGTCGAAATCTATGCCGAGCACGGC
>Ga0209803_1002855_pt1 | contig 10645 bp, 8 predicted proteins | sample GraSoiAngelo_138_FD_185895 | JGI IMG/M metagenome (GOLD analysis project Ga0209803, IMG submission 185895) | Grasslands soil microbial communities from the Angelo Coastal Reserve, California, USA - 14_0929_09_40cm (SPAdes) (version 2) | ecosystem: Environmental > Terrestrial > Soil > Grasslands ... | reverse complement strand
GTGCCAAACGCCTAGCGGCGGCACGATGACGGTGACGTGCACCAAGGGCCAGTGCGCGAAGCCTTAGGCAGGCTTCTTGCGGGAGCGGGAGGATGCTGCATGACTAGGATCGCCATCTCTGTTCTATTCCTTCTCTGTGTGGCCTGTGGTCAGGCATCCCAGACGAAAGCGAAGACAATCGTTCCAGGCGCCGGTCCGAGAGGCGTTGACATGAACACGGATATAGCCGTGGTGGTGAACCCTCCGGTTGATTTCAAGTGTTCCTTCCAAGGAGGGGGTAAAAAAGCTTTCGTGATTTATCGCCTCGTGTCCGATCAATGGAAGCCGATGATGTCGTGTAATAACGGAAGCGCGAGCGACGTGTTGGGTCACCTTATCGCTGAGGACCCTGATCCTCGTCGGCTTATTACAGGATGGTATGAAATCGGGCAGGGGTGGCAGCAATGCGATATCAGGGGGTGGAAAAGCGATGGAACCCCCCCATACCTGTCGTGTCGGACGCCTGATGGCTGGTCGTCTACCTTTGCCTGCACCAAGGGTCGATGCGCCAGCCCCTAGAGGTATGACCTGAGGGTGGGTAGAAACCCATGTAGTCCGCTCCCCAAGTACGGAAATGGACTTCCCAGTCCATGTGCCCCCGTGTTCCAAGACATTGCAAATCGCCACCCTCAAATAGCTCGTAACGTATTGAAATCAATATCGATATAAGATAATGTCTGAAGGCAGTACTTGTTAGGCATCCACTTTGCTTTGAGGAGGGGGAGACCAATGATGTCTGTACAGACAGGGATGGCGACTCGGCTCAAGGCGCAGGCCGGTTTTACCCTTACCGAGGTCACGATCATTGTAGCGATCATCGGCCTGTTGGTGCTGGTCGCCGTGCCGAATTACCTGGATTGGAACCGCAAGTACAAGCTGAAGGATGCCGTCGCGACCCTACACGGCAATATCGGACTTGCCAGGATGAACGCCATCAACCAGAGCACGACCGTGACCGTGACGGTCACTCAGCCGGCAGCGACTTCGCCGGTGACTGTGACCTTTCTGAACAGCGCCAGTGCCGCCGTGCTGCCGTTGATGACGCTGGATTCGGAGGTGTCGTTGACCAATGCAACTGGCGCGACGGTCGGTGCGGGCGTGAGTTCGCCGCAGAACGTGCAACTGAGCCCCATGGGCATGCGGAGAGATACCGGAAATGCCAACAACCTCTGCATCACCGCCGCGGGCGCCTATACGGGGGCTGCCTGCACGGGCAATGGAACTCAGGCGTTCAATTTCAAAAATACCAGGGGCCTCAATTACCGGATCGTGGTCACGTCCACTGGGAAAGCATCGTGGTGCTATACAAGTTCCTGCGCCCAATAGGAGACCCCATGGCTCGTCTGGCCATTACGGAACATGAGCGCGTGAAACAACGGGATGAGGGCTTCACCCTGATCGAGTTGATGTTCGCGTCGGTCTATCTCGCGGTCGGCCTCCTTGCGATCGCCGCCATGGTGGACATGGCGCTGTCCCGCAATGTGGATGCCAGGCGGCTCACCGTCGCGACCAATCTCGCCACCGAGATGATCGAGCGCATCCGGTTCAATTCACCGACGAATGCGACTTCAATTGTCGGCTTTGGGTATCCCTACCACAACATCCAAGCCTGCAATTATGCCTGCACTGGAGGGTCCGCTCCGGGAAACTCGACGGGCAATCCGACGGCCAATGGCGATTACAACCAGTGGTTGGCCCACTTGTCAGCCACCGATTCCTCGGGGCAGCTCCTGCTCCCCAACGGCATGGGAACGGTCACTTCAACAGCCGTAGCCAATCCGCCAGACCTCCAGCAGGTTCAGATTACCGTCACGATCCAGTGGTCCACGGGCATCCGCCAGCCGACCATTACCATGACGACCATGGTGGCCCCGCTATGAGACCGGTGAGAGAGGCCGTACACATGACTGCAACGAACCGCGCTTCGGAGCGAGGATTCACGTTTGTCGAGTTGGTGATCTCCCTGTTCATCTTCTCGGTGGTGTCCATGGCCGCGTTTGCCGTGCTCAGCAGCACCCAGCAGACCGCTGTCATGAATGACCAGACGGTGCAGGTCCAACGCAATGTCCGCCTGGCCATGGATCTGATTGCCCGGGACATTCGCATGACCGGCTATGGGAATCCGGCGGCCGGCTCGATAGGGGGATGCGCCAACCATCTGAACGCCACGGACCAAGCGGTGGGAGCCGATACCGGGCCCGATTCGATCAGCGTGATGACGGTGGACCAGCAGATCGGGACGCTCCAGAACGCGTTCACGACAGGCAATAGCATCACGGTCAGCAACTTGGTCTCCGGTGTCGCGGCGAATGACGTGATCTCCATGGATGGGGCCTTCACCGCCACGGTCAACGGCGTCGCCGGTTCCGTCTTGACGCTGAGCCAAGGCGTCCAAGCCCCGGTCGTGTTTCCAGTCGGCATGCCGATCATGCGCTTGACGTGCGTGACGTACACCGTGACCGGCATCGGCGTGACGCCTCCTTTTCAACTGCTCCGCGCCGTTGGGGCGGGGGCCGGCGTGGCGATCGTGGACGGCATCGAGTCCATTCAATTTGCTTATGCGGTGGATGCGAACGCCGACGGGCAGATTGACGATCAGGCCGGCGGGTTGGCCAATACGGTCGACTGCCTGGACTTCGTTCCCAACAATGGGGCCTGCACCAACGGGACCACTGCGTATGCGGCAGGGACAGGCACCGTGACGACGCTGCCCGCGACCGTCAATGCCACACCCACCTCCGTCCGGCAGGTCCGGATCACGGTGGTGGGACGGGCGATTCCTCCGGCCGCCGCGAACGTGGCGAACAACACGTGGAGCGACCCCACCTTTACCAGCAGTTCGGCCGTGACGGCGGAAGATCAGGTGATCGCGTCGGCTACTGGCATACGTCGGCGGGCGCTGACCAGAATCGTCAGTCTCCGCGACGCGTCACAATCGTAGGGCATTACCGGGCGAAAGGCGGAAGACCGTGCCGAGACCAGGACAGACAGAGCCGAGCCCATTGCTGAAGCGGGAAGACGGCATTGCGATGCTGACGGTCCTGATGCTGACCCTCATTCTGACCGTCATCGGGCTCGCGGCGATTACGTCGACGAGCCTGGACATCAAGATGGCGGGCGGCGAGCGCGTGCGGGAGAGCAGCGTCAACGCGGCTGAGGCCTGCATGAGCAGCGGCGTGCAGATCATTCAGCAGACGCTGGCGAACGGGGCGATTCCGGCCACGCTGACCGGCGCCGGCGCCAATCCGAGCATCACGCTGCCGCTGGGGACGGCGCCCGGGCAGAACCCGCTGCAGGCGGAGATCATGGGACAGTCGGATGGCAACCCGGACAGCGCGGATCCTACGGTGGGCTCGACGCGCAATGCCGTCCTGACGATCTCCAACTACACCGTGAACATCGACATTGACCGCCTCTATGCCAAGCCCAAATCCGGGTCCTCGTTGCAATTCGCGGCTGGCTATCAGGGGACCGGCGGCGGCGCCGCGGGCGGCGGTATCGAGATTCTCTATCGGATCGATTGTTATGCCAACTCGACGGCTGGCGGCATGGCACAAGCCGCTGGTCACATCGCAGGCGTGTATTCCTGCGTGTCCACGGGCGAGTCGTGCCAGCGGAAGATCTAGGAATCGTCGGTCGTGACGGCGTGAAAGGCGGAGGACCATGCTGAAACAAGGACGGATAGCGCGCAGGGCAGTGCTTGGTCGGGAAGACGGCATTGCGATGCTGACGGTCCTGATGCTGACCATCATTCTGACCGTCATCGGGGTCGCGGCGATTACGTCGACGAGCCTGGACATCAAGATGGCGGGCGGCGAGCGCTTGCGGGAGAGCACCCTGAATGCGGCTGAGGCCTGCATGAGCAGCGGCGTGCAGATCATCCAGCAGACCCTGCAGAACGGGGGCGTTCCCGGTACGCTCACGGCGGCTGGCGCCAATCCGAGCATCACGCTGCCACTGGGCACGGCGCCGGGGCAGAACCCGCTGGAGGCGGAGATCATGGGGCAGTCGAATGCCAACGCGGACAGCGCGGATCCCACGGTGGGCTCGACGCGCAATGCCGTCCTGACGATCTCCACCTACACCGTGAACATGGACATTGACCGCCTCTATGCACAACCCATGAGCGGCGCGCCGGCGGCATTCGGGGGCTCTGCGCAGCAGGCTGGTGTTCAGATCATCTACCGGATTGACTGTTATGCGATCTCCTCTGCCGGAGGAGCGACTCAGGCCGCTGGCCGCGTCACGGGGGTCTATAACTGCGTGGCGACGGGCCAGTCGTGTCAGCGGAAGATCTAGGGAAGGAGAGCAAGCCATGACGGGGAAAATCACGCGCAAGAGCATGCTGGGGGCCTCCTGTGTCTGGATCCTCATCGGAGCGGCGGTGCTGCTGTGGTCGCCGATGGCTGAGGCGCAAGGTACGTTCTCTCAAGCCCCGCAGGTGCGAGCAACCCAGCCGGCCAAGATCGATCGCTCGCTTCCTGGATCACGGCGAGGGATTCTCACGAAGGCCCAGGGCACGACCGTCTGGATTGACCGCGCGAGTTATGTGCTGGCCCCTGACGCGCTGGTGGAAAACAAAGCCGGCTCTCCGTTGGAGCTCCGTCAGTATCAGGGGGACAGTGTGGCATTCGAGGTGCAGTATTGGCTTGGAACAGGGTCAGCAGACAGACAGATTACGCACATGATCATCACGTTCCCGGAATGAGGGGAGACAGGGAAAAGGAGTCACGACCATGAAACGCTTAGGATTTTTGCTGCTGCCGTCTGTGGTGGTATTGGGAATGATCTGGATCGTCTTCTGGGCGAATCCGACCTTTGCCGTTCCTCCTCCGCCCCCCCCACCCCCCGCGAACTCGGCGTCGAACGCCGATTATATCGCCACGCCACCCTTCCTCAGCACGTTCGTCACGCCGAACGTGCTCATCATGCTGGACAACTCCGGCAGCATGGGGTACCGGGCGATCTGCGACGGCACCGACAACGGCAGCACGCCTTACAGTGCATGTCCGACGTCTCCTCAGATCTATGGTCCGGGCGCGCCAGCCGGTGCGCCTTTCATGGAGACCGTCGCCTTTATCGGCACGTTCGATTCGCTGAGCTGCTATACCTATGATGCCACGGCCGGCAACACCCGGTTCGTGGTGACCACCACGAAGGCGACGATCAGCTCGGCTTGCGCGGCGACGGACTGGGACGGGAATTTCCTCAATTGGGCCACGTTCCGGCGGCACGACGCGCTGATCAAGGCCTTGATCGGGGGGGCGTGCGCGACCGCCCGGTTGACGGACGCGTCGTGCCCACCGATCGGGTCCCCGGCCCTTATCACGATGAAGGTTGCGGACGCCGGACTCTCATCCTGTTGTGCCAACGCCTCGACCTTTCCGACCCCGCCGGGAGCCTGCGTAGTGCCGCCCGCAACTGTGTCATGTGCCAATGGGCGGATCCCGACCGCGGTCCAGAGCTTGGTCACGACTGCTTGCCCCGCGTGCAACATCGTCATTCATACCATAAGCGCGTCGGCAGGGTCGCAGGTCGCAGGGGGCTTCTGCGTGGGCCGAGACGACACCGCTCGCCCGGGGAGCGGTAACTGTGGCATCACCGGGGCTCCGACGCCTGGTACCACCGGCGAATACCTCGTTCATGTCGCCGTCGCCGTCGAGCCGCCGGGCGTGATTCAGGACCTCGGAGACAAGGTCCGGATGGGCCTCCTGGAGTTCAGAAACTCCGGGGACGGGGGCAAGGTGCTGGTCCCCATCGGCTGGACCCTGGCCACGACGTACAACTTGACCCCCGTGACGGCCTACAGCTCCAACAAACAAGCGATGGTCGCCGCGATCGAGCAGACCGCTGCCGCCACGGGCACCCCGCTCGCCGAGACCCTGTACACGGGGATACGGTACATTGCCCAGTTGCCGCAGCCGTTCAGCTCCACGGTCTATTACTATCCGTGCGCGTTCTCGGGCTGTGGCCCGGCGTTTCCATCCTCCACTACGACGGCCGGGTCCCTGGGGCCGATCACCGCGCCCGCCGCGGCTTCAGAGCCCACCCAGTTGGTCACCGGCGACGCCTGTCCGACGACACTCGGCTATGTCGCCGGCGCCTGCGGACGGGACCCCTATTATTTCGGAAGCAATCCAAGCTGGGCCAATCCTTCGTCGCAGATCGTCTGCTGCAACTCCTTCATCATGTTCCTCACGGATGGCGAGGCGAACCAGGACACCAGCATCCCGGCGGCCCTCCAGGACTATGCGCACGTGGCGCACGGCTCCCATTGCGCGGGGTCATGGGCAGGCCCTCCTGCTGACAACCCGACGGCTACTGATTACGGCGCGACGACCACGTGTTTCAACAGCAATACCAACGCCATTGCGCCGGCGGTCCTCCTGCAAAAGCACAAGGTGGATTATTCTGGTGGCTCCCTTGCGTCTCCGTCCGTCAACCACACCCTAGACGACGTCGCCTACTGGGGACACGTCAACGACCTCCGGCAGGCAACAGTTCCCGTCGTCAATGAAACGGGGCACGATCTGGCCGGCTTCCAGAACGTGACGATCTATCCGATCTTTGCGTTCGGGAACATCAACGGGCGTGAACTGCTCATGCAAGCAGCCAAACAGGGCGGATTCACCGACCAGGACAATGACACCCTGGGTCCTGGCGGAGTCCATTCTCCCAACCTGCAGGCCGAATGGGACGCCGTGGACAATGTGACCGGCCTGCTGGTGCCGGATGGCATTCCCGACACCTACTTCGAGTCCCAGAACGCCAACCAGATGAGGGACAAGATCCTGGCGGCCTTCATCAGCATCCTCCAGCAGTCGGCGTCCGGGACCACGGTCTCGGTGCTGGCGACGTCCTCCACCGGCGAGGGCGCGATCTACCACGCGTATTTTTTCCCGACCACGTTCGTGAACCTCGGCACCGGCACGAATATCGTGGCCTGGACGGGGTTTACGGAGGGGCTGTTCATCGACAAGTTCGGGAACATCCGCGAGGACTATTCCGCCCCGGGCTGTACGGGTCCCCCCGACGGCAAAATGGTGCTCACCCACGACTGCATCATCCGGGTCCGACTTGAGACGGACCCCACGAGTTCCAATTTTGAGAGCGTCGTGATAGACCGCTTCAAGGACGACGGGAGCTGTGTCCCGACGACCAGTTGTGTCGCCGGGGACGGCCTCGCCGACACGGCGACCCCCTTCCAGACCGTGGCCGTGACCACGGGCGGGCAGAGCAACGTGCAGCCCATTTGGGAGGCCGGGCGGCGGCTGGCCCTGCTCAGTCCCGGGGCCACCTGCGAGTCTTCGAACACCTGGCCCAAGGCCGGTAACCTGACCGAAAGCGGACGCAACTGCCGGCGCATTCTGACCTGGGCGGACATCAACAACGACGGTCTCGTCGGCGGTACCGAGAGGCTTGAGTTCACCAACGCCGGAACGAATACCTTTACCCTGTGCCCCTACCTGGGTGCCAAGACCGTTGTGTACTGCAACAGCACAAATGCTGCTGCCATCGTTGCCGCTGATATTACTACCGATCCCAACCTGACTGGCTGTCTCGGCCTGACGAGGAAGACCTGCGCGCAGAACGAGGCCACCAGCATCATCAACTGGATCCGAGGCTCATCGGTGACCGGTCTGCGAGACCGCACGTTTAATGTGGTGAACGACAGCGGCGGCCTCGCGCAGGCTCAGTGGAAGCTGGGGGACGTGGTCAATGCCACGCCGACGGCCGTCGGAGCGCCGATCACGCGGTACGACGTCCTGTACGGCGATGCGACCTACGCCCAATTCTTCAAGCGGTACAAGGACCGCCGACAGGTGGTCTACGTGGGCGCCAACGACGGCATGCTCCACGCGTTCAACGCGGGCTTCTTCACTAATGACGACCGGCAGATTGATGGAACCGGTCCCATCGTGCAGGCCCGGTTCTCGGCCACCCCGAAGCAGATCGGCACATCGACCGATTGTGCGGCGTTGCCCTGCGACGGCAGTGTCACGACCTACAATTTCCGCTCCGATGCCCCGCCGCTGGGCGCGGAGCTCTGGAGCTTCATTCCGCAGGACCTCTTGCCCCAGCTCAGGTGGTTGACGTTGAGAAGCTATGGCCATGTGTATTACGTGGACCTGACGCCGAAGGTGACGGACGCGCGGATCTTTCCGGTGGACGCCGATCACCCCGGCGGCTGGGGCACCATCCTGATCGGGGGATTCCGGCTCGGCGGGAGTTGCAACAACTGCACCTCCGGCAAGGGCACGGCGCGGGTGGTACAATCGGATTTCAATTACAATGGGACCACCACCGATACCGGGAATGGGACCAGCGGCAGCGATTATCGGGTGTTCCTCTCCTCGTATTTCGTGCTGGACATCACGAACCCGGAAAAGGAGCCGACGCTGCTGTGGGTCTTCCGCGATGATGATCTGGGGCTGACCACAGTCCAGCCGTCGATCGTGCGGACCAACCCCTCGACCGACGCTACGACGTCCAGCACGAACGAGCGATGGTTCGCCATCTTCGGCAGTGGCCCCACGCACTATGACTACTTCAGCACCCAGGCTGCGCAGTACTACGCGATAGACCTGAAGCTGGGGCCGAGCTACGCCGATGTTAATAGGACACTAGGCAGCAAAGGCAAAGGCAAAAAGGCAGGCCAAGCCTGCCCGGCCGCCTTACCCTGCATGGCTGTCGATCAGAATGTGGCGGGCGGCGCCGTCCGGGCCTTTGATACAGTCCTGACCGGGGGCTTGATGGTAGATAGTGTCACCATCGACTACAACTTGGATTTCCGGGTGGATTCCGTTTACGGCGGATACGTGGTCTGCAATGGCACCACGACAAGCTCGGGCTGCGGTGGGTCCAATCCTATATGGATAGGCGCGATGTTGCGTCTGACCACCAATGGCGGGAACCCCGATCCGGATACCTGGGGAATCGCTTGTTCAGGAGGGGGATGCTCAAACAACCTCCGTCTTCCCACGGCGGTGATCTCCTCGTTCCCCTATACGACACCGCAGGCCACGACCTGCGTCATAGCGTCGCCGTGCACTGTCGGACCGATCACGGCGGCGCCGACGCTGACACAGGATGATAATCGAAACCTCTGGATCTTCTTCGGGACTGGTCGGTTCTTTACCTCCATCGACAAGACCAGTACGGACATCCAGCACTTCTTCGGGGTGAAGGATCCATGCATTGTCTCCGGCGGATGTGCGAGCCAGCTCACTCAACGCAACAACCTCTTCAATTCCTCCAACATCGTGACCTGCACGAGTTGCGTAGATGGCACGAACGTGAGCACGACGGGCAGCACGGCCAGCTTTACCACCGGGTATAGTTCCGGCAGCGGAAACCTGGTGAATAATATCCAGAATATGGACGGCTGGTTCACGACCTTCAACGACCCGACAGCTCCGCTGCAAACACCTTCTCGCAGCGCCACGACTCCAGGGGAACGGAATCTCTCCCCGGCCACGCTGCTCGGCGGGACCGTGTTCTTCACGACCTTCGTCCCCACCACCGATATCTGTAAGGCCAGAGGAACAGGGTATCTCTATGCGGTGTACTACCTGACCGGTGGTCCTTATACAGCCTCTGCCATTGGGACTGTGACATCGGGCACCAATACGCTCGCGGCCAAGTCCCTCTCACTGGGTCAGGGGTTGCCAACACAGATGCAGATCCATATTGGAGCCGAGTTGCCGACCAGCTATGTACCACCAACCCCGGGGGATTGTGCTGGCAGCCGTACCATCGGGATTACCCAGACCAGCACTGGTGCGGCGGCTGTGACCTGCCTCAAGCCAGCGAAGACATTCTATAGTCGGATGGTGTCCTGGAGAGACTTGTAGGGGCGGTTCAAACTTGTGGAAAAAGGCGGGTGGGGGTACAGTACAGGGCTGATGACAGAGACGCACCCCCATCCAAGCCCTCTTCTCGTGCTTGCAGCGCTTTCCGTCCTCCCGTTCCTGTGGAGCTGCACGGCGGAGCCTCCAGCCACACCTGCCGGCTCGCGGGCCACCGCGACACCGGCCGCTCCCACGGCCGGTCCTTCGGGCAACCATCCTCCCTCTGTCCTGTCAGCCAGGATCAATCCCGCAGACGTGACACTCGATACGGAACTCCGTGTTGACATCCAGGGCGAGGATGCGGACGGCGACGGAGTCACCTACCGGTACCAGTGGGTCGTCAATGGGGTCCCGGCCCCCGGCGCGACCGCGCCGGTGTTCAAGCCCGAACGGCTGAAGAAAGGGGATCAGGTCACAACCGAGATTGTGCCCACCGACGGGAAGGCGGACGGCGCGGTCTTCACGACCGGTCCCGTGACGATTGGAAACACGGCACCCAGCATCGTCGAAATTCACCTGGAACCCGTGCCGCTGCACCGAGGCGAGACCCTTAAAGTAAAGGTCGTCGTGGCAGATCCCGACGGCGATCCGGTCACTCTGACCTACAAGTGGTTTCGCAACAACAAGGAGATCGCCGGCGCGAAGACCGACACGCTGGACACCAAGGAGTTTCAGAAGAAAGATGTCCTGGAGGTCTTGGTGACGCCGTCGGATGGAAAATCCACGCGCGAGGGGCAGGGCCTGCCGGTGACGAT
>Ga0209803_1002843_pt1 | contig 10679 bp, 11 predicted proteins | sample GraSoiAngelo_138_FD_185895 | JGI IMG/M metagenome (GOLD analysis project Ga0209803, IMG submission 185895) | Grasslands soil microbial communities from the Angelo Coastal Reserve, California, USA - 14_0929_09_40cm (SPAdes) (version 2) | ecosystem: Environmental > Terrestrial > Soil > Grasslands ... | reverse complement strand
GTGCACTTTTCCTCGGCTCCCAGGATGGCGAATCGAACGCCGGCCTTCCGCAGGATGCGGGCGAAGGCCTGCGCGACCTTCCGGTTCCGATCGTCGAACGAGGCCGCGCAGCCGACCCAGTACAGGACGTCGATTGGCTCGTTCGCCGCGATCGCCTCGCCGACGGTCCGGACCCCGAGGCCTTCGGCCCACCGGCCGCGCTGGTCCCATCCAATGCCCCACGGGTTGTAGTTCGTTTCGATGTTCCGCAACATGTCCATCGACTCGGGCGGGATCTTCCCCTGCGTCAGGACCAGGTTCCTTCGCATGTCGATGATCTTCGGCACGTGCTCGTTCATCACCGGGCACTCGTAGACGCAAGCGTAGCAGGTCGTGCACGCCCAGATCCCCTCGTCCGAATGGACGGTCTGGAACATGTCCGGCAGGCCCTCGACGTGCCCTCCCACGATCGCGCCGCCCTGGTCGTTCAGCGTATCCCGGATGTTCGTGATGATTCGCATCGGGTCGAGCGGCTTGCCAGTCGCGTTCGCCGGGCACGCAGCCGTGCAGCGTCCGCACTCCGTGCACGCGTACCCATCGAGAAGCTGCCGCCACGAGAGTTGCTCGACCCGGTTCACACCGAACGTCTCCGTCTTCTCCAGATCCACGGTCTTCAACGCGCCCTTTGGGGTCAGGTCCATGAAGAACGTGTTCACGATTGCGAAGATGATGTGGATGTGCTTCGAGTGCGGCACGTAGGCCAAGAACGAGAACAGGAGGACGACGTGCGTCCACCACAAGGTCCGCCACCACAGCGCGGGGTCGGCGCTGAAGATCGAGGTGCTCGCGATCGCCGACGAGATCGGCTTCCATGCCGGGAGGGCGACGGTCCCGGCGGCGGCGTCCGCGGCGTTGAACAGGAGAAATGAAATCACGATGCCGAGGATGAAGCACAGGACGATCGTCGCGTCGCGCATGCCCTCGTGCATGAGCTTCTTCGGTCGGATTACGTACCGTCGGTACAGAGCCATCCCGACCCCGATCGCCGCGAGGGCGGCGATGACCTCCTCGGCCAGGTAGAGCGGGCCGCTCAGCGAAAACCCCGCGATCGTCGGGGTGGGGACCCGCCAGCCCGGAGCGTACGCCTGGGCCGTGATCTCGACGACGCTCGCCCCGAGGATGACGAACGCCCAGAAGATGAACGAGTGCAGTACGCCCGCGTACCACTCCCGCGCGACCTTCCGCTGGAAGATCCCGTACACGATGAAGTTCTTCACACGGGTCGGGAGGTGGTCCCACCGCGGTTCTTTCCGCTGCGCGGTGAACAGGTACCGAAGACGGAGATACATCTTCCGCCCGAAGATCGAAAGGGAGACCGCGAGGAAGGCGGTCACCGCAACCGTGTCGAGGGCGGTCAGCACCATGCGCTCTCGAGGAACGCGCGAGCCCTTTTCAACCCGCGGGTGTTGCGAGAACGATCAGCTTGCGGTGGTCCGCGGTCACGGCCTCCCGTCGCCATCCGCCCCACACGCCGACCATCCGCCAACCCGATTGCTCGAGAATCGCAGCGAGGTCCCGCGGCGTAAGCAGGATCAGCTCCGCGGACGAGTCGGTGCGATGCTTCAAGTCCTGGCCGACACGTTCGTAGAATTTCCATTCCAATCGCAACACGCCCATCGCCGGATCGAACGAACGGAACTCGTGTTGCTCCAGCGACCCGATCGAGTGGAATGCGAAGGGTCGCGGTCGGGATGCGAAGAAGTCGCGGTTCAGGAGATCCAAGATGAGCCGACCGGCGGGGCTCACGTGGGTGGCGAGGCGACCCAGGAAAGCGACCTCCTCCGCCATGGGCCTTCGACCGAGTGCGTGGTCCAAGCAGAGGATCGCGTCGAATCGGCTGCCCGCCGCCAAGCCGGGCAACACGTCGGGGGGCGCGGCCGCGAAGTGGAGGCGGTCGGCGATCGAAGCGGGAATGCGCTCCTTCGCTGCGTGGATGGCCATCTCATTTGGATCGACGGCAGTGACATCGAATCCGGCCTCGGCGAGCCCGACCGCGCGCCTACCGATCCCGCAAGGCACGTCGAGCAGGTGCGCACCGGGCGCGATACGTTCTTCCCGGAGGAACATCCGGGTTGACTCGACATCCTCGAGCGGTGGCCGCACGACCGGCGCAGGCATTCATCGCCTCCCGATGACAATCTGGGTCGGACTGTCGATCGAGGGCGCGTCCATCTTGAATCCGCCGAACGCATCCGTCGGATGCCACCCTCCGCGAACGAGGAGCCGGCGCAACTCGTGGAGACTGTAGATGCCGTGCTCGATCGGCACGGTCAACATGTGGTCCAGGTCCTCTCCGTTTCGGCGGAAGAACCGCCCTTCGTTCCGCATCCGCGAGCTCGCGAGATCCAGGTGTCGCTGCTCGATGTGGACGATGTCGCCGAACGCCTCGTACCCCTGCGGGTCGAAATGCCGGACGACGAAGTCCCGGTTCACGATGTAGATGACCAGGATGCCTCCGGGGCGGACGAGCTTCGCGTACTCCTGGAGGATCCGGACGTCCGTCTCTTCGTCGTAATAGCCGAGGGACGTCCACAGGTTGAGCGCCGCGTCGAAAGGCCCCTCGGTCGCCGTCACGCTTTCCGTGAGACGGCGAAGATCTCCGACGCGAAACGTCGCTCGACCGGCCACGCCCTCACGATTGGCGAGTTCGATTGCCCGCGCGACGAATGTCGGGGACAGGTCAATGCCCACGGTCTTGTAGCCGATCTTCGCGAGACGGGTCGCATGTCGTCCGATGCCGCAGGGGGCGTCGAGGATTCGGCCGTCGGCGGGAACGCCGAACCGCCCGAAGATGGCGTGCAGGTCGCGGGCCTGCTCCTCGCCCGTGGACCAGGCGTGCTCGTGAACCGCAAGGAACACGTCGGGATGGCGGAGGAATAAGTCTTCGGTCCAGTGGGCCGTGGCCATTGGCTCGCGATGCGGCTCGCCTTATTTGGCCGTGTCGTGGTGCCGCATGCGGGATCGTTGCGGTTTCCGGAACGGCTGCACGATTCCCTCCGGATCTTGTTCGGAGATGCGCGTAGTCAATCGGCCCACGTCGGAAGCCCCGTAGATCTCATCATACGCCTCGGGACGGATCTCGTCCACCGCCCCATCGGCGGTCACGAGAACGAGCACGATTTCCGGCGAGTGCTGCTCCAGGAATCCCATGAGCCGCCGGACCCGGGCGGTCCGGCCGCGCGCGACCGGCTCCACGAGGAACAGGATCGGACCGCGTCGCGCGACGATGGCGGGCTCGTATTTCGTCGAGCCGCCCGCGGCGTCGTGCACCCGGAACCGGAGGGAGCGATGTTCGTGCGGGAGCCGCTGGCGGTCCATCTCCGTGCAGATGGCCGTCTCGAGTTTCGTCCGGCATGCATGGCCGGCGCGCCGGGTCACCGGCCCGCCCCGTCCATCGCACCGATGATCGCGCGGGCGAACGCAGAGGTACGGACTTCCTTGGCGCCGGGCATGAAGCGTGCGAGGTCGTACGTGACGACCTTCGAACCCACGACCGTCTTCACCGCGGACCGCAGCCGGATCGCGGCCTCGCGCCATCCTAGGTATTCGAGCATCATGACACCCGCCAGAATTTCCGCGGTCGGGTTTACCTTGTCCATCCCGGCGTACTTCGGCGCACTGCCGTGGACGGGCTCGAATAGCGCGAGGGCGTCCCCGATGTTCCCGCCAGCCGCCACGCCCAGTCCGCCGATCTGGGCCGCGGCCGCGTCGCTCAGGTAATCTCCGTTCAGATTGGTCGTCGCGAGGATGTCGTATTCCTCCGGCCGCAACAGGAGCTGCTGGAACATGTTGTCGGCGATGACGTCCTTGATCACGACCTTGCCGTCCGGCGCCTTGCCGTCGTACATCTTGACGACGTCGTCCCAGGGAATCGTCGACTCGCGGAACTCCAGCCTCGCGACCTCGTAGCCCCAGGTGCGGAACGCGCCCTCCGTGTACTTCATGATGTTCCCTTTGTGGACCAGGGTCACGGACTTCCGGCCGTTGTCGATCGCATACCGGATCGCCTTCCGGACGAGGCGCTTCGAGCCCGTCTCGCTCACCGGCTTGACGCCGATTCCGCTGTCCGGGCGGACCCGCGCGTGGAATTCCTTGTCGAGGATCTCGACCATGCGCCGGGCTTCCGGAGAGCCGCTCTCCCACTCGATGCCGGCGTAGACGTCCTCGGTGCCTTCGCGGAAGATGACGATGTCGAGTCGTTCCGGATGGGTGACGGGGCTCGGGACGCCGGGGATCCAGTAAATGGGCCTCACGTTCGCATAGAGATCGAGCGCTCTCCGCAACGTTACATTCAGGGATCGGAAACCCCCGCTCACCGGCGTGGTCAGCGGTCCCTTCAGCCCGACGACGTACTCCCTGATCGATCCGAGGGTGGCTTCCGGGAGCATGTCGCCATACTGGAACATCGCGCGCTCCCCGGCGGGGACCGGGTACCAGGCAATCCGACGACGTCCTCCGAAGGCGCCTGCGACCGCGGCGTCGATCGCGGTCCGGGCCGCCCGCACGACCTCCGGACCGATGCCGTCACCCTCGATGAGCGGGATGATGGGGTCGTCCGGCACGCGCAGCCCGCGCTCCGCGATCAGGATCTTGTGGCCCGCCTCGGGGGGACGGAGGACGAGGCGTTCCGACGGCATGCCTCTCGCCTCAAGGACGCTCGTCGATCGGCACGTACACGAGGTCTTTCGGGCCCGCATACCAGTCGAGCGGCCTCAGGAGGCGATTGTCCTCCCAATACTCGATGACCTGAGCCGTCCAGCCGGCAATCCGGGCGACGGCGAAGACCGGGGTGAACAGGTCCGTCGGGATCCCCAGGTCGTGGAAGACGAGGCCGGAGTAGAAGTCCACGTTCGGGTAGATGTGTTTCGACGCGAGCGCCCGCACGACCGTGTCCTCGATGATCGTCGCGATCCGGTAGTACGTGTCGTCTCCGCTCATCTCCGCGAGGCGATGCGCGTAATCCTTGAGGATGAGCGCCCGCGGGTCGTACGTCTTGTAGACGCGATGTCCGAACCCGAAGACTTTCTCCTTGTTCCGCAATGTGTTCAGGACGAACTCCTCTGCGGCCTCCGGACGACCGATCCGCTCGATTGTGTTCAGGGACGCCTCGATCGCGCCGCCATGGAGCGGGCCTTTGAGCGTCGAGATTGCGGCGACGATCGTGCTGTACAGGTCCGCGAGCGTCGACGCCGCGACCGTCGCGGCAAAGGTCGACGCGTTCATCGCGTGGTCCGCGTAGAGGATCATCGCCACGTCCATCATCCGCGCATGGACCGAATCGGGCCGCCGGCCCGTCATCATCCGAAGGAAATCCTCCGCGTGACCGAGCCTCGGGTCGGGACGGACGACGCGTTGTCCCTTGCGGATCCGCTCGTACGTGGCCACGATCGTCCCGAACTGGGCGACGAGTTGGCGGGCCTTGCGCATGTTCGCCGCGCGCGTCATGTCGTCCCGTTCGGGGTCGAAACTGTACATGTACGAGACGGCCGTCCGGAGGACGTCCATCGGTGGCGCATGCTCGGGCATCGAACGGAGCAACCGCAGGACGGACGGGGGAAGGGTGCGCGCCGTCCCCAAGTCGGCCTTCGCCTTCTCGAGCTCTTCCCGATTCGGGAGATGTCCCTCCAAGAGGAGGAAGACGGTCTCCTCGAACGACGAGTGCGCGGCGAGATCGCGGATGTCGTACCCGCGGTACAGGAGGCGCCCTCGTTGGCCGTCGACGAAACAGATTGACGTCTCCTTCACGTACACGTCGTCGAGGCCCTTGTCGATTCGCGGGCCGGCGAGATCCGCCTTCAGGGGGGAGACCATTTTCGTCGCCTCAGGGACGCCTGCCCGAGAGGATCGGGGATGCTAAGGTCGGTGCAATATTAAAGGTGAACGTTGTCCGTCGATGGAAGGACGTCAGAGGGGAATCCGAAGGATCGCATCCGCCATCATCCCGATGAGGAGAAGGGCGAGGTAGATTCCGGAAAACTTGTAACCGGCCCAGGCGGTCTCCGCGCTGGGATGGGCGACGAATTTCGCGGTGAGGGCGAGTAGGGCGGCCCCGAGGACGAGGGCGACCGCGAGGTAGATGGCGTCGAATGCGGACGTGAAAAAGAAGAACGCGATGCTCGCGAGCGCGACGATCGCGGTTGAGCCGGCAATCGCCACCGTCGATCGTCTCTCATCCCAAACCGCCGGGAGCATCGGCAGGCGCGCGCGGCGGTAGTCTTCGCGACTTCGGTACGCGAGGGCCCAGAAGTGTCCCGGTGTCCATAGGAACACGAGCAGGGCGATCAGGACTGCCTGGAGGCTGATCGAATTCGCGGCGGCCGCGGACCCCGCGAGCGCGGGGCACGAGCCCGCGAACCCGCCGATCACGATGTTGCTCATGTGGATGCGCTTGAGTCCGACCGTGTAGACCCCGATGTAGACCGCGTAACCGAGCCCGATCATGACGGCCGTCAAGGGGTTGATTCCGAGTCCCGCGATCGCGAGGCTCAGCGCGAGCAGTCCCACGCCGAACGCCAGCGCATGGGCGGGAGGCTCAATGCGGTGCTGCGGCAATGGCCGCGTCCGGGTGCGGTGCATGACCGAGTCGAGATCTCGGTCCAGGTAGTGGTTCGTCGCGCTGGCCCCTCCGGCCCCGAGGAGGCCGGCGATCATCAAGAGGCTGAAACGCCAGAGATCCACGGCGATGCCGCTCGTGGCGACGTACCCGGCGGCGGCCACGAGCAGCAGGAGGGCGTCGATGCGGAGCTTCATCAAATGGATATAGTCCGAGATGACGGCCACCGAGAACGCCTTCGCGCGCTAATCTCACGACGCTCTTAATCCTTTGTCGCTCGCAGCGACGTGCCGCGGCGCGACCGTTGGGCTCGGGTCCTCCTGAGCCGGTACCAATCACAATCGCGTCGAACCGGACACTCGCTGCATCGCGGATTCCGGGCCTTGCAGAGCGTGCGGCCGTGGGCGATGATCGCGAGGTGCCAGGCCTTCCGTTTTCCCGGAGGCGTCCATCGTTCCAGAGCCGCCCGGATGGACTCATAATCCGTTCGGCGAACCAGGTTCCACCGTCGGGCAATGCGAGCGATGTGGGTGTCGACCGGGAATGTCGGATGGCCGGCAGCCATCGCGAGGACGACGTCGGCGGTCTTGGGCCCTACACCGGGGAGAGCTATCAGGTCCTGCCGCGCGCGGTCGGTCGGCAACTCGAGAATCCGTTCGAGACGATTACCGCGACCCTCCCCCAGCGTGCGAGCGACTGCGACGATTCGCGGCGCCTTCTGCTCCGCAAGACCCGCGTGCCAAATCGCCGCTGCGATCTCCGCCTCCGGCGTCTGTGCGATTCTTTGCGGGGTGATCGCCCCGACCCGCGACCGGAGGTCCTTGAAGCCGCGGCGTTCGTTGGCGACGGTCGTGTTCTGCGACAAGATCGTTGAGATGAGGACCTCGAACGACGTCATCCCGCGGCTCCAATCGTCGATCGAGTACCGGGACTCGAGGATTCGCATCGTGCGCGTGAAGGCGCGACGGTTCACGCTCTCGAAAAGGAGGCGACGGAAGAAAAAGCTGTGTCACCCACTCACAAAGGAGCGGATCATTGTGATCACGTTGCGCGGGCGCTCGCGGAGTCGCCGGGTGAAGTACGGGAGCCAGTTCGGGCCGTAGGGGATGTATTCGGCGACGCGGTGTCCCGATTTCACGAGCTCGATCTTCAGCGGATCGCGGACTCCTTGGAGCATTGCGAACTCGAACGGGGTGGGATGCACCTTCGCCAGGGCAAGGGCGCGTTCGATCATTCGACCGTCGTGGCTGGCCACCGCAAAATCCCGGCCTTTCGTGAAGAGCGTCTCCAGGTGCGCGAGGTACGCGCGGTCGATCTCCGACCGCGTCCGGTAGGCGATGTCCGGCGTCTCCTGGTACGCGCCTTTCACAAGACGGACACGCGCGTGGGCCTCGAGGAGTCGGTTCAAGTCATCGGCCGTCCTTTTCAGGTTCGCCTGGAGGCAGATCCCGACCCGGTCGTACTGGCCGAGAAGCTCCTGACAGATCCAGATGGCATCGTCGGTCGTATGCGCGCTCTCCATATCGAGCCAGAGGACTCGCCCCAGTGCCTTGGTCGCCTCGAGGATTGGGATCATCTCGGAGAGCGCGTAAGCCCGATCGATCAACACTCCGAACTGGGTGGGCTTGATGCTCACCTCGCCGCGGATTCCCTCGGATTGCATCGTCCCGAGCAAGCGCAGATATTCGTGCCTCGTCGACTCGACAGGTGCTTTCTCGCGGTAGTGCTCGCCGAGGTGGTTTACCAGCGCGTCGAGCCCGCGTGCGTTCGCTTCTTTCGCGACCCGAATCGCGTCGGCCATCGTCTCCCCGGCGACCCATTGCCGGGCAAACCGGGTGACGAGCCCCATCGGTCCGCGCGAACCCCGCCGCGGGCTCAAATAGGTTCCGAACCGCAGCCGAGAACGTTCACACGGGCTGCTGGCAGGCCATGCAAAACTGGACGAACTCAGGGTTCAGGCGGCCGCAGTTGCGGCAGCGCACACGGACATCCGACGTTTGCTCCGCCCGACCGCGGGCTGTGTTGGCCACATTTCCGGCGCCGGTCACGACGCCGACGAGGAGGAAGATCCACCAGAGGCGGACCAGCCACCCTCCGATGCCGGCGAGGACGCCTCCGATCACGAACAGCATGACCGCGCCGAAGAACGACTGGAAGAACTCGGTCACCGAGAAGGACGAGCTCGTCGCTTGGCCGATCGTCCCCGTGAGGAAGTTGAGGAACCCGTAGAGGATCAGCAGGATTCCGAGGATCAGGAGAGCGGCTCCGACCAGGAGGACCGTCACGGCGCCCCAGCCGAACGGGAGGCCCGGAGCGGATCGTCGGACGGGCGATCCGGCGTAATACGGCGAGGGCGCGACCATGGGGAGGTCCTGACTGTCCCGGTGGGCTTCGGACTGCCGTCGGTATGCGCTCGGATAAAGGTTTCATTGGTTTTCCCAACGGTGGTATTCACGCGCGCCGCACCCCTTGCCCCACCATCGACCTGAACCGACGCACTCCCGTCAGTTCTCTCGCGAAAGCCGTCGAGCAATGTCTTAAGACGGACGAACGAGTTCGACAACCGATGGACTTCAGCGCGAAGCTGGACCAGGCGCGGACCCTCGCCGACGTCTTCGAGCTCGTAAAGCGCGCCGTCGAGGCCGTCCTCGGACGCACGCGAGCGGGCCTCATGCTCGCCTTGGCCGACCTCGGGAATCATCCGCAGGGATTCCTCGGCGCGTTCTATCCGGTTGCGACCAACGTGATCGTGATGAACAAAGTTCCGCTCCTTCGAATTCAAGAGACGAACCCGCAGCTCTACAAGCCTTACGCGTTCTACGTCCTCCTGCACGAGTACCTGCACTCGGTCGGCTTCGTCGACGAGCGGGTGTGCCGCGAGCAGGCGCATCGCGTCCTCGAGACCTTGTTCGGGATCGACCATCTCGTCACGCAGATCTCTGCCGACACCGCGCGGTTCTTCCCGAACCTCGTGTTCCCGGACGCGGCGTGGCAGCCGTCTCAGCTGGCACTCGAGTTCGTTCCCGGGTTCGACCGCGGCTCCGCGTCGTACATTAGGTGATGCGGTTTCGTCGGCCCGCCGAATAAACTACAAATAGACGGCGCCGCTACGCCGCCGGGGGAGGCGCGAGATGGCGATCGCCGCGTGGCGAAAGGGGATTGCCGAGTTCATCGGGGCATTCACGCTGATCTTCATCGGCGCGGGTGCCATCCTGACCGCGGGTTCGACGAGCACCTCGGATCTCCTCTTGGTCGCCCTGGCGCACGGGCTCGCGATCGGAGTCATGGTATCGGCTCTGGCCCATGTCTCCGGTGGCCACTTCAATCCGGCCGTCACATTCGGCGCGTTGGTGAGCCGGCAGATCTCCCCGCGCCTTGCCGTCGTCTATTGGGTTGCGCAACTCTTGGGCGGTCTCGGCGGAGCCCTCGCGCTCGCGGGGGTGTTTCCCGCGAGCATCTGGCAGCCATACCATCTCGGCACGCCCACCCTCGGGAGCACCGTTTCGGGGCTCGGATGGGACGTGGGGATCGGGACCGGAATCCTCGTTGAGGCCATCCTGACGTTCCTCCTCGTGTTCGTCATCTTCGGCACCGGGATCGACCCGAAGGGATCCTTCAACGCCGTGGGCGGTCTCGCGATCGGGCTGACGATTTCGATTGACATTATGATGGGCGGACCCCTCACCGGCGCGGCGATGAACCCCGCGCGGTGGTTCGGTCCTGCGGTGGTCTCCGGCTTCTTCGATAATTGGTATGTCTATTGGATCGGACCCTTCATCGGCGGCGCGTTCGCGGCCTTGCTCTATGCGAACGTGTTCCTAGAGAAGCCTCGATAAGCGCCTCACGCTCGCAGCGCGTGGCGAGTGACTCGCGCTGTTTCGCATTCTGGAAGAAATGTTTAAATTGGATTGCTGGGTGCCCAACTTGCCATGATTCGCGGGACGGTTCCGGCGAAGGCGGTAGCGGTGCCGAAACCCGCCGTTCAAGAGACCCCCGTGAAGTTCCGATCCGGCAAGCACACCGTGATCGTGAAGGAAGTTTTCGACATCGCCCCGAAGTTTCCGCAGACCTACCTGATCCGTTTCAC
>Ga0209803_1002839_pt1 | contig 10680 bp, 5 predicted proteins | sample GraSoiAngelo_138_FD_185895 | JGI IMG/M metagenome (GOLD analysis project Ga0209803, IMG submission 185895) | Grasslands soil microbial communities from the Angelo Coastal Reserve, California, USA - 14_0929_09_40cm (SPAdes) (version 2) | ecosystem: Environmental > Terrestrial > Soil > Grasslands ... | reverse complement strand
GAACGCAGGCGCAAACTGTGCCTCCGCGGGGAGCGGCTTGGCCTCGAATGTGCCGCCGCGATTGAGAAATACGTAATGGTCGAGCGTTCGTGCTTCGAGGTGTTTGGCTCCGCTGAACGCGGGTCCGAGCACGTGCTCGAGCGTCGCGTTGGCGTACGCGGCGTACGTGCGCGTGCTGAGGCGCACCGCCGGCAGCGCGGTCATCAATTGGCCCAATGAGGTGAGGGGGGCGACGGCGCGCAAGCGGTCGTCGTACTGTGCTTCGATCACGTCCCAGCGGTGTGAACCGGTGAAGTCCCCATAATAGAGCAGCAGGGGATGGTCAGGATCCACCCGAGCTTTCGTGTTGCGGCCCCAGCTGGTCGCGACGACGTCGAGGCGGCCGTCGCCGTCCAAGTCCCCCGTGGTCACGCCGTTCCACCGACCGATGACCCGGTCCAATCGGTACTCGGCGGTGGCGTAACGGAAGCGCCCGTGCTCGTTCAGGAACAGCTGGAGCGATCCCCACTCCGGCGCCAGGATCAGGTCCGGCCAGCCATCCCCGTTCACATCGGAGAAAACGGCCGCCGAAATCAGCCCGATGCTCGCGAACAAGGCGCTATTGGCGGTGTCCAGGACGAACCGCCCGCCCTCGTTCCGGAACAGGCGCGATGACACGGCTCCAGGGTAGGCACCCGGCGCCACCCGGCCGCCCACGAACAGGTCCAACGTTCCGTCCCCATCCACGTCCGCCACCGCGAGCGGGCCCACACTCCCGACGTCGCCGGCCACGACGGGCGTCACGCGGCCCCCCCCCCCGCCGCCGGACGGCGCGATCGCGATCACCGACGGTACGGCCACGGCCTCGGACGGCGTCTGCGATTCGTAGTTGGACTGCCCCACGAGCAGCGTGCTCCCGCCCTTGCCGTCGGGCAGGGGCAGAACGGTCGTCTCGTCGTAGCGCGCGGGAGGGAGGTGGAGATCGACTCGGGCGAGCCGGCCATGGTCGTTGCGGTAGTACGCCAATGTGCCGCCCCGTCCCGAGGTGATCAATAGGTCCTCGGCACCATCGCCGTCCACATCGTACCACGAGACGCCCGGCCCGAGCCGGCTGAGCGCCTGCGGCAAGAGCGGCTGGCGGGCCCAGTCATTGAACGGCGTCTCGACGTGCCGGTGACCAAGCTGCGCTGAGACGTCGCGAAACCACGGCTCGGCCCGCGGGGGTGGCGCGACTGACCCCGGGCGCAAGCCCGGGGAGCCCGGTGGCTCGGTGATCTCATATTCCCGATTCGGCTTGACCCCGTGAATCACCGTGTGCCCGCCGCGCCGCCAGTCGACCTCGATGGTCAGGTCCTGGGCCGTGCCGGTCGCGAACGTGTAGAGCGGATCCGATCCCGACAGGTACGTCCCGCCGAGCACGACCTCCTTCTGCTGCACCGGCACCGGTCCTCCCAGCACCCGGATCTTGGAGCCGGCGCCGGACGTGTTGGGTGCGCGCCCGCGGAGCCGCACCGCCACTCGAGGGGCGCTCGCGAGGTTCTGGAACACCGCGGCGGGCCCGTCCAGGCGGTTGACGACCACGTCCAGCGCGCCGTCGCCGTCCAGGTCCGCGGTCGCCATACCGTGCGAGATGGCATCCTCGCCGGCAAGCCCCCACCTGGCGCCGGCATCGCTGAATGTGAGGTCCCCGTTGTTGCGGAAGGCCACGTTCTTCGTGGCCAGCTTCGGGAACAGCGCGAGCTCGCGACGCCACTCGAGCCCCGTGAACGTCGCCCGAATGCGCTCCCACGTATCCGCGTCCATCACGTCCCACAGGTGGCCCGTGGTCGCCAGGACGTCTTCGTACCCGTCCAGGTCAACGTCGAGGAACAGGGCGTCCCACGACCAGTCGGATGCCTCGATCCCTGCGTAGCCGGCGATCTGCGCGAACGTCCCGTCCCCTCGGTTCCACAGCAGCGTGTTGCGCTGCCACTGGGGGCGGTCGTCGATCTGTCCGACCAGTTTGGGCAACGGCGTGTGGGTGGGGACTTGGGTCTTGCGGCGTGGCCCGCGACCCAGCATGTCGACCACCAGGATATCCACGTTGCCGTCTCGATCCACGTCCGAGAAATCGACCGCCATCGAAGAATTGCTCGTGTTGCGGACCGCGAGGCGCGGCACGGCACGAAACGTCCCCGTGCCGTCGTTGAGCCAGAACATGTCCGGATCCTCGAAGTCGTTGCACACGTACAGATCGGGCGCGCCATCGCCGTCGATGTCGGTGAACTTGGCCGATAGCCCGAAGTACTCCGGCGCGGCGGCCAGCGGTTTGCCGGCCTCGTCGCGGAAGCGGCCGGAAGTCCACGGGACGAGGGTGAAGCGCCCGGTGCCGTCGTTCAGATAGAATGCGTCCGGGTCGGCGCGTTGCTGCATCGACACGAGGTTGTATTCGGGACGGTCCACCACCCGATAGTCCTTCCGGAACTTGGGGACGACCTCGAAGCGATGGGGGCCGACCTCCCGGACCACCTGATTGAAGGAGCGCTCTTGCGGCGGATAGATGTCCATCGCGGACCGCGTCTTGTAGTTGGCGACATACAGGTCGAGGTGGCCGTCGCCGTCCACATCGGTCAGCGTCATGGTCATGCTGCCGCTGGGGGCGCCGAGCCCGGCCTGGACGGTACGCTCGGTGAACACGCCGTGGCCGTCGTTGATGAACAACGCCACTCCCCCGCCGAGCGTGCTGACCAGGAGGTCCAGGTCGCCGTCGCCGTCGACGTCGGCGAAGACGGCGCCGGTCGAGTGGCGGCCGGCCATCGCGACGCCCGCCGACGTGGTGATGTCCTCGAAGCGCCAGTCGCCCAGGTTGCGGTACAGCGCATTCGAGCCCTGGTTGCTGGTGAGGTAGATGTCGGGGCGGCCGTCTCCATCCACGTCCCCCAGCGCCACGCCGCCGCCCTGCGCCAGGTGACGGTTCCAGAGCGCGCTGTCGAGCGTGATGGTGTTGGTGAATCCAATGCCGGTGCGCGACGGGAGCAGCTCGGCGAAGCCGGGGCCGCCCCGGGCCGGTACGCTCAGCGGGCGCCAGCGGTAGCCGGGCTCAGCTTGCCATTGAGGGCCGCGCGGCGCCGGGCGGCAGCCGCCATTGACGATCAGCGCCAGGCCGCAAACGAACAGGCGCGTCGGGAAACGACGCGCCTGTCGAAAAGGGAACGCCCGCAGGCTATCTCACAAGCTTCACGGCTTCACCTTCATTGAACCCGTCCCACTGACCCCTACGATCTTGGCCGTGATCGTCACCGTACCGGCGGCGCTGCCCGTTACTTGGGCGGTGTTGCCCGGTGCCACGCCCAGGGTTGCTTGGGCTGTGTCTGCGTTGCTCACCTTCGCCAGGGCGGTGTCGCTGCTGGTCCATATCGTGAAAGCGGCCGTCAGCGTGTCCCCGGCCGCGTCTAAGGGCCACGCTGTAAGGGTCACCGTGCTGTCCACCCTCACGCTATCTGTCGCCGGGGTCACGTGCACTGTGGCCACAATCAGCAACGAGTCCACCGTGATGGCGGCCGAATTGCTCTTGCCCTCGATGGCGGCGGTGATGGTCGTCGACCCCAACGTCAAACCCCTTACTTTGCCGTTTTGGCCCACCCTCGCCACGCTTGGGGCGCTGCTCGTCCAGTCCACCGTCTGACCGGTCTGGATGACAGACAGCACATTGCCGTTAGCGTCCTTCAGCACGGCCGCCAACTGTGCTGTAGGGATGACCAACATGGTATCGCCCCCCAGCGCAGTGTCCAACGCCGGCACCATCGTCACCGAGGCGACGACCGGTGGTGTTGCGGTCGTGTTGTCACTGCTACACGCAGCGATAATCGCCGCGGCAGCGACCAGCCCAACAAGTACCTTCCTCATGCATTGCTCCCTTCAGTTGTTGTGTCGGGCTCCTGTCGTCCCCCCCGCAGCAACACATCGCCCGGGGGGGACGCGCTGGTCCACAGGAAACTCCCGCTGCCGCGCTATTGCAGGCTCCTCAGCAGCCGGCTCGCGCGCATGGAAGCTTGCCGCGCCTGATACATCTGCGTCCAGATCTGCGGCGCGCTCTGCATCAGGAGTGCGGCGCTCGACCCCGGAGCGGACGCGCTGCTGTTGGGTGGGCTGCTGCCGCCCCATGTGTAACACGTGCCGCTACAAAGCTTCAGCACGCCGAGCTCCTGCGCGGGTACCGGCATCTCGTGCGGCGTCAACGGCTCGAGGTTGTCGATCCTCCGCTGGTTATAGAAGGGAGCGTTGTTCGAGCCCATGAGCTCGACGTCCTGCTCGTACTGGAGCTTCTTCAGCAGATCGGCGTCCCCCGCCGTGGCGGCCGGGAGGCCACCGCGCGCGTGCCCCAGGCGATCGGGACCGACGCGAGTGTTATTGATGAGCGCGGCCGCGGTCGCGAGGTCGGCGGGTCCGCGGATCAGGGCTTCCGCCCAAATCAGATCGTTCTCCGCCGCGAGCACCATCGGGGCGTCTCCTGACCCCGTGGATTCGCCCTGGGGATTGTCCCCGCACGTGGTCAGGCTGTCGTACCGCACCTGTCCCACGGCACTCTGGTGCCAAGCGCCACGCGTCTTGTTGCCAAACTCCTTCGTATGAGTCCACACGTAGTCGTACCCGCCGTTGCCGGTGGTATCCGGATACGCCCGCAGGATCGAAGCGGCGTATGCGGCCGGGCCGCGGTACGTCCCGTCGCCCAACCGCTTGTCGGGCGAGGCAGGATTGTGATTCAGGTTGACATCCCACGGGTCCGGTTGCGAGGCCGCATCCATCATGTGAGCGACGCGGGTATGCGCCCGCATCGTGGTCATGTCGTTGCTCCACACCTTGAGGAAGTCGCACCACGAGGTGCAGGCATCCTGGTGGAACGTCAAGTTGAACGGTTTCGTCCCGGAGCTGATGCCCTTGGATGCGTAGCTGGCCACACGAGCCCAGTCTACCGTCGCGTTTTCGGCAGCATCGCGGGGGAAATACGCCAGCAGCCGCGCCGCCATCGTGTTCGCGATCCGCGCGACCTTGAAGTTGTCGTAGTCGACCGCGGGCCCACCGAACCAAGGCCCGCCCGGAACGGTGAAGGTGTCGGCGGCCGCCTGGGCGATGGCTCGATCGAGCAGCGCCAGGGCCGTGTCGCGGAGCGTGCCTCGAGGCTTGAGCGTCACGTGCACCAACCCGTTCGCGTCGACTGGCGTGCTATCCGTTACAATGTACCCCTGATCGTAGTTCAAGGCGATGCCGCTCAACGCCAACCCTTGCGTGAGGGTCGCCATCGTCTCCACCATTGGGGCGCCGGGAACCTGGTCTTTCAGCTTTACCCTGATAGCGACCAACGCGTCGTTGGCCGACGACAGGGCGGCATAGTACCCGTACCACATGGCCTCGATCTGGGTCCGCTCCGCCGCCGCAAGACTGTTCGCCCACGCCGCCCGCGGGTACGCCGGGCCCTCGGTCAGGTTGCCACAGGTCCCCGCGGGATACCCGCCCGCCGCCCAGGCGGTGGTACATCCGGTATAGTAGCGGATGTGGAAGTTGTTCCACATCGCCACGTGGCTTCGTGCCATGACCGACATGGTCAAGGCCGGATACTGATCTTCCCCGAAGCCACCTTGCGAGGTGAGATACCACGTCTGGAACGCGCCCTGCGCGACGCTGGGAATGCTGTTCGGATCCCCGAGCGCGCGCCGGCGGTCCGGATCGTTCGGGTTCGCAATATTGAGCGTGTCACACGCCCCCACGAAGACCAAGGCAACGAGGCCCACGATCTCCGGGATTCGCTTGCTGATACGCATAGCAGTAGTCTCCTCAGAGTTCGGTTCGCGGGTCAGAAGTTGATCTCCATGAAGCCGGTAAACGTCCGGAAGTTGGGATACGAGAATCCGTCAAACCGGAACGAGTACGGGTCGCCCGACAGGCCGGCCACCTCGGGATCGTATCCGGAGTACTTGGTGAAGGTAAAGAGATTGCGCCCGATCACGCCGATCCGCAGGCTGTTGACGCCCCAGCCGAGCTTCTCGAGCGTGCCGCGGCCGATGGTGTAGCTGACGTTCAGCTCCTTGATCTTCACGTACGTGCCCGATTCGACGAAGTAGTCGATGGGGTTGATGCCGTTGTACAGGCCCTGGTAGTAGGCAATCGGCTTCTTCCCGGTGCTGTAGGGGCAATGCGGGTCGGGATTGCCGCCGCAATTCACCTCCGGCCTGCTTACCTGGTCGTACAGGCGGTCGCGATACTCGAAGAACGGCCATTGCCGCGTGCCGTTGTAGATGCTCCCGCCCTGCACCCAGTCTACCAGCACGTAGGCGGTGAAACTCTTGAACCGCACGTTCGACGTGAAGCTCGCGTTGAAGTCGGGGTTGACGTCCCCGATCTTGACGATCGGCTCCCCGGCCTTGTTCACGTACGTGAGGAATTTCTCGTTGGCGGTGTGGTAGCCGCTCTTCCGCACCACGTAGCCGTCCTCGTTGACAATCAGGCTGTCCGGGCACCAGGTCCCGGGACACGCCGGCGACTTGCTGGGATCGTCGTACAGCTCGTTGATGCTGCGGACGATCCTGGTCCCGTACATGACCCCGAACGTCTCACCCGGGGCGATCCTGAAAATCTGCGTGACGTCCGTGCTGCCGGCGTAGCTCGGCCCCGTCAGGAACGGCGCCGGGTTGAGCGAGGTGATATATTGGCGCGTCCGGTCGGCCGCCACGTTGAACTGCCATGACAGCTCCGGGCGGTCCGCGAGAATCACCCGCAACGACAGCTCGTGGGTCTTCCCGAGCAGCGACGCCGCGTTCTGCCACTGGTACCTGTAGCCAGCGGCGGCCGAGAGGGGCACCAGGATGATCTGGTCGGTGGTGTTCTTCCGGGAGTAAGAGTAGTCGAGCGAGAAGCGCGACAAGAAGTCGATGTTAGCGCCAAGCTCCATCTCGCCGGAGTGGGCCGGCTTGAGCCCGGTGTTACCGAGCGTGACCTTGGTGAGCTTGCCTCCCACGTTGGCGAACGTCTCATACTGCGCCGTGAAGCTGGGACGCAGCCCCGCGGTCCCATAGGACGCCCGCAGCTTGAACTCGTCGATCCCGTTGATGTGGAAGTCTTGCGAGAGACGGTAGGCCCCCGACGCCCGGTAGTACGTCTGCCACCGGCTCTCCTGGCCGAACAGCGAGGACCCGTCCCACCGTACCAGGCCGTCCAGAATGTAGCGATCATTGATGTCGAAGTTCGAGACGACGTAGTAGTTCTTGTTGCGGATCGTGAGATTGTGGGAAAAGGGCTATAGCGTACTGAAATCAACCGCGTTGAACTCGGGTGTGGCCACGACCGTAAACGCCTTCCCCGTATCACCCAAGCTCCGCGCCGTCTGATCTTCGTAGATATACGCGGCCTTAGTGGTGTTGCGAATCCGCACGCCGCCCAAGTTCAAGTTCCGCGTGCTCGTGAGTGTGACGCCGGTGTTGAAGGTCCGGCCGCCGCTGTCGATCTTCACCAGCGAGCCCGTCGTCGCGACGCCGGACGAGTTCAGGAAGTTCTTGGGCGTCTCATCCGTGAAATTCGACGATTCCTCGTCGTAGTTGTAGTTCCCTTCGAGCGACAGCCAGTCGAAGATCCGGTAGGTCGTCTTCGCATACCCCGTGATCCGCGTGCGATCGGTGGTCAGGTGCTCGTTCGCCAGCGTGTACAGGGGGTTGGCGGCGTTGGGCAATTGGTGCGGGATCACCGCCGCGTACGGCGTGCCGTCCGGGTTCGGGGCGAACAGGTTGATGTACGGCTCGATGAACGTCACCGCGAAGAACGGCGCCCCGGGGCCCTCGGCGACCTTGTTGTTGGTCGACTTGCCGAAGAAGCCGCCCACCGACAGATCCATCCTCGGTGTCAACGACTGATCCACGTTCAAGCGGAAGTTCTGGCGGTTGTACCCCTGGAGCAGCCGGAGCACGCCGTCCTGCTTCGTGTTCTCGAAGGAGACATTGTAATTCGTGTTGGCGCGCCGCTGTCCGATCGAGATGTAGTTGGTGTAGAACGCGCCGTGCGTCAGCAGGGCCGTCTGCGCGTCGTATACCGGCCGGTTGTAGGCCGTGTAGGGCACATCGGCGACCCCGCTAGGCTTGATGCTCGGCAGGTCGAGGGGACCGATAAAATCGCCGTTCGCGGCGATGAAATCCCCGTTATGGACCACGTTGCCGGCCCCGTCGGTGTACGTCCCGATCGTGTCGACCACGTACGGGTGCGCCAGCGACGTCGGGATCGTCTTCGGGCGGACCGACTGGCCGTACTCGTTCCGGACGGTCACGGCGAGCCGGCCGTCCGCGAGCTTGTCACCACGCTTCGTGAAGATCTGGATCACGCCGTTCGCGGCATCGGAGCCATACAGCGACGATGCTGCGGCTCCCTTCACGAGCTCGACGCGATCGATGTCCTGCGAGTTGATGTCGGCGAGCCCGTGCCGCGTGATGGTGCCATCGACGATGATCAGCGGACCCGACACATTGGTGGATGGGCAGGGTTGGCTGGTGCAGGCCGACTTACTGGTGAGCGCGGTGGCGGAGCGCAGGCGAATGATCGGCTCGCCGCCGGGCGCGCCGCTCGCGTCGATCAGCCGTACCCCGGCCACCTTCCCTTCGAGTGACCCCAGGGCCGACACTGCCGGCGCCTCCTGCAGCTGAGACCGGTCCACTTGGCTGATAGCGAAGGGGACTTTCTTGATCTCGGTCCCTCCCGCTGTACCGGTCACGACGACCACGTCGAGCGTCATTGGATCGAACTTGAGCTCGAAGTCCTGCGTCTGAGTCCCCGGCGTGAGCGTGATCTGCTTCGTGCCGGCTTGGTATCCGATGTAGCGCGCACGCAGCGTCACGGTCTGTCCCTTGGCTTTATCCGCCGGGACGGTGAGGGTGTAAGTGCCGGATTGGGCGGTCCCGGCGGAGATGCCGAGCCCCTCGACGAGGACGGTAGCGCCCCCGAGAGCTTCGCCTCCCCTGCCCGTGACCTTCCCGGTGATCACCGCGGATTGCGCCTGCGCGTCGCCCGACACGGCGCTCAGCAACGCGAGCAACGCGCCGGCACAGACGGCTAGGCCGAACGTACGACGCTTCATAATGGTTCCCTCCCGTTCTGGGAAATGAACACCACTCCCCCGCTCGAATCCCTAACGGCCCGAGCTTGGGGCATGCGAGTCTATACTGCACCCCCCCGGGAAGTCCGCAATACCGCCCCCGGGGCGGGCTTTCGGGCCCGAGAATCCGGCGTTACCTTAGCGGTAAGCTCAGCAAACCCAAGCCTATGGCCACTAATCGCCCCCCCCTCCCTCGGTTCCGGGCGGCCCTCCCACTCGGCTTCCCCTACTTGTGCCTTGGCTACCTGTGCCTGAGCGTCGCTCCGGCGGCGGCCAACGCCGGGCTCGGACAAGAGGCGGCGGCGCCACACACCGACTCCAGTGCCATCATCGGCGAGCTCGAAGCCGAAGACACGCACGAGCCCATCAGGCGTGCCCAGGTTTATCTCGCCGGTACGGCGTTCGCCACGACCACCGACTCAGTCGGACGGTTTGCCTTCAGCGATCTGGACGCCGGGGTTTTCATGATCGAGATCCGCGCCGTCGGGTTTGCCCCCGGCACGTGGCGCGCGCCGCTCAAGGCGCATCAGGTGCTGACGCACCACTTCGAACTGGAACGCCTTCCCTACGAGCTCCCCGAGGTCGTGGTCAAAGGGAAGGGGCCCCTGTCCGTACGCCGCTTCGCGGACTTCGAGCGGCGGCGCCAGTCGGGCCTGGGAGCGTTCCTGACCCAGGAGCGCATCGAGCGCGCCAACACCGCCTCGTTGGTGGACGTCCTCGCCACGGTGCGCGGCGTCAAGCAGGTGTGCATTTCGAACGAATGCGTCGCCAAGATGGTCCGGTCGCCACCGGGGTGCTACCCGCAGTATTACCTCGACGGCAACGAGTCGTCCTCCTACTTCGCACGGCTCACGCCGCCGCAGGACGTCAAGGGCGTCGAGATTTATCGTGGTTCGTCCGAGACGCCGGGCGAGTTTCAAGGGAGCAACTCCGGCTGCGGCGTCATCGCCATCTGGACCAAGTCGGCCCCCTAACGCCACGCGGGGTGAAACCCGCCGGCTTCGCGCGACACACCCGGCTGCTGCTCGTCGGGCTGCTCGCGCTCGTTGCCTGCCAGACGACCGGCCGCGAACGCCAGTCACCGGGCGCGCCCGCGTGGCTGCTCGGGCGTGCCCGCCAAGAACGCGAGCTGGCCGCCCGCTCGAGTGTCGCGCACGACTTTGGCTTCACTGACGGGCGAGCGGCCAGCGGCATCGGCTTCGAGAACCACGTGGTGGACGACGCGGGCAAGGCGTACAAGAAGGTCCACTATGATCACGGGACGGGACTGTGCGCGGCGGACGTCGATGGCGACGGGCTCCCCGACCTGTACTTCGTCACGCAGCTCGGGACCAACGAGCTGTGGAAGAACCTCGGGGGTGGTCGGTTCGCGAACATCACGGATGAGGCGGGCCTCACGATGCACGACGCCGTCGCCGTGGGTTGCGCGTTCGCCGACATCGACAACGACGGCGATCCCGATCTGTTCGTAACCACAGTGCGGCACGGCAACCGCCTGTTCGAGAACCTGGGCGGCGGGAAATTCCGCGACATCACCGCGCAGGCGGGCGTGGGGTACGTCGGCCACTCATCGGGCGCGGTGTTCTTCGACT
>Ga0209803_1002836_pt1 | contig 10684 bp, 8 predicted proteins | sample GraSoiAngelo_138_FD_185895 | JGI IMG/M metagenome (GOLD analysis project Ga0209803, IMG submission 185895) | Grasslands soil microbial communities from the Angelo Coastal Reserve, California, USA - 14_0929_09_40cm (SPAdes) (version 2) | ecosystem: Environmental > Terrestrial > Soil > Grasslands ... | reverse complement strand
AAGGCGACTCCGCCATCAGCTCCGCTCGCGGCCGCGCCAGCCAAGCCCGCCATAGCGCCGTCGCCGGCGGCCAAGGCGACTCCGCCGTCAGCGCCTCCGCTCGCGGCCGCGCCAGCCAAGCCCGCCGTAGCGCTGTCGCCGGCGGCCAAGGCGACTCCGCCATCAGCTCCGCTCGCGGCCGCACCGGCCCCGCCTGCCGTGGCGCCGTCGCCGGCGGCAAAGGCGACTCCGCCGTCAGCGCCTCCTCCCGCGCCGCCTCCACCCGCCACCGCCAGGGCCGACGGCGTCCAGTCTGTGACGGCGTTGGCCGCCGACGCGCAATCGCGCAGGAAGACGTACCGGGTTGGCTGGCTGGATTCCGACCAGATTTCGGCTCCGTATCAGGATGTCGTCAGACAAGCAGTCATAGGGTATCCGCAGGACATCGCCTTCGAGTACCGGTCTGCCGACGGGAGGGCCGATCGGCTCCGGGAGCTCGCGGCTGAACTCGTACGCCTCAAAGTCGACATCGTGTTCGCCGTGGGAAACCAGGCGATTCACGCCGCGAAGCAGGCGACGAGCACAATCCCAATCGTCATGCTCGGCGCGGACGCAGTCGCGACGGGAGCGGTCGCTCGACTCGAGGAACCCAGCGGCAACGTGACAGGAGTCACCTATTCGTCGGCGGAACTGGCCAACAGTTGGTTGAAGTTGCTCAAGGAGCTTCGCCCAACGCTCTCCCGTGTGGCCGTCCTCTATAACGCGGACCCGACGGGTCGCGTAGAATTGGCGAACCTCCAGCGCGCTGCCGCGACTGCGAGCACAAAGATCCAGCCCTATGCCATTCAAGAGGGAGATGCCGTTAGAAGCCTGTTCGCAGGGCCGCCCGCCGAGCGGGCGGAGGCGGTCATCGTTCCGGGAGGTCCCGCGACACTGATCCACCTCCGGCAGATCGTCGATCTCGCGAGCCGAGCGAGGGTGCCAACGATCTACGGCTATAGCGAGTTCGTCGACGCTGGAGGCCTCCTGGCCTACGGGCCAAGCCTTCCCGCCATGTACCGCCGCGCGGGCGCTTACATCGGCAAGATCTTGAACAGCCCGAATCCGAGTGAGTTACCCGTAGAGCAGCCGTCGCGGTTTGAACTCGTCATCAATCTCAAGGCTGCGAGGGCGCTCGGGTTGACGCTGCCAGAATCGCTCATCCTTCGAGCCGACCGCGTCCTTCGCTGAGAAGTCGGTTCGGGTACCAAGGCGTTCGAACACTGACCCCACGACTGCCAGGGTCTAAGCGAGGGTCGGGTGATCCGGGCCGAGCGAGTGAGGAACTAGTGGGCCGGACGCTGACCGCGCTCCTGCGAGCATCCCGCTCCTCATGCAGGAGAGGCTAGTCGAAGCCTGCTTAATGCGTGGGCGTCCAGCCCGAGCGGATTCTACGCTTGCTTTGCGGGGTCTTCAAGCGGGTTGGTGTTCGGAACACTTCCAGAAGAAATTCGAAAATGGTGGAGCTGAGGGGATTCGAACCCCTGACCCCAAGACTGCCAGCCTTGTGCTCTCCCAACTGAGCTACAGCCCCACGCGAATGACCACGCTACAGGGCACCGCCGAAGGTTGTCAAGGATGGTGCCGGCGAGGGGAGTCGAACCCCTACGCCCTTACGGGCACTGGATTTTGAGTCCAGATCGTCTGCCTGTTCCGACACGCCGGCACGCGCCCGGAGGACCGACTCATAGTACCATCGGTCGCCCCGGCCCTCGTCGGCGTGGTGAATCCGGAGGACGGAGGAACGGAGCGGCGATATCGCGCTTGCGGCCAAGAGACGCCAATTCGGGCGCGTAGTAAATCCAGCGGAGCACTGCGAGCGACTCGCGCTTTGCGTACCTCAGACACCACATATCGCGTCGGCCCGCAGACCTTCTGATCATAAGACTGCCCGACAGACCACGCAGAGACTGGATTCTCGTCTGCATCCATTCCACGAAACGCGGGCTCGCCGAGACGATCGAGACGAATAAACGCGTGTACACGTACGCGGGACTCTTGGGGGTGTTGTAACGATCCACGTAGGTGACGATCGAGCCGTCGCCATCGATGCAGCCACGAAGGAAATCCGCGAAGTATTCGTCGGGAATGTCAAGCGGGCCCAGCGTAAGGCTCTTCGCCGGTGTCAGGCCTATGCCGAGCAGCCAGCGATAGAAGCGACGGTCGCTCCACTGGACACGGTAGCACGTGGTCCCATAGCCACCCTTCACGGGGCTCATCTCGGTTCGTAGGCCGAGACATGCCCGTACAGTCTCGAGCAGATCGAGATCTTTCGAGGTGATCGAGACGCTACGCCCGTTTCCTGAGAGGTTACCGTCCGTCGCGATCAGGCCCACCACATAGGCTGTCTCGGGCGACCAGTGGGTGCGGCGATACGGAGTGGCCGTCCCCCGCTCGAATGCGTGACCGGGGGATGGTCCCCGGGGGCGGGCTGAAATCCCGAATCGGCGTAGCCTTCTCGCCACCGTCGTCGCCCCGCATCCCAGCCGGGCCGCGACCTCACCGGTCGTGAGCCTCTCGTCCACGTAGAGCCGCCTGAGCACCTCGGGATCGATCAACACATGCGCCGGAGGCCGCCCCACATTTCCAGCGTCGCGCTCTTCGGCGCGGGGTCAATGCCTCAAATCAGATACGGCTACCTCTCCGAGGTCCTACTTCCAGCATCAGGAGCGGCAGTGTCCTTCCCCGTGACGCGGACGGCGTCTTGCCCACGCGCCGCGCCCCCATCCGCTCAGGCGTCGATGCCCGTAGTACACTACAGCCGACCATGGGCGAGCGCTCGTTCGCGGAGGACGTCAAGCAGCTCGGCTACGGCGCGGGGGAGATCCTGCGCGGCGAGGGCATCCTCGCGATCACCAAGGCCCTGCTCCAGTCGGGTGTGAGCTACGTGGGCGGTTACCCGGGCGCGCCCGTCTCGTACCTGATCGACGTCCTGGCCGACGCGAACGAGCCGCTGCTCAAGCCCCTCGGGATCTACTTCGAACAGTCGGGGAGCGAGGCCGCCGCGGCGGCGCTCCTGGGCGCGTCGATCAACTACCCGGCGCGCGGCGCCGTCACGTGGAAGTCGGTGGTCGGCACCAACGTCGCCTCCGACGCGCTCTCGCACGTCGCCTCCGCCGGCGTCATCGGCGGCGCGGTCGTCGTGATCGGCGAGGACTACGGCGAGGGCGCCTCGATCCTCCAGGAGCGCACACACTCGACCGCGCTGAAGTCGTCGCTTCCGCTGCTCGACCCGCGCAACAGCCTCGAGTCGTTCGCGCGCTTCGTGGAAGAGGGCTTCGGCCTCTCCGAGGCGTGCCACCAGCCCGTCCTCTTCTCGATCCGCATCCGCGCCTGCCACATGCGCGGCACGCTCCGCTGCCGGGACAACGCGCGACCGAAGATCAGCATGCTCACGCCGCTCGGTGAGCCGAGCTTCAGCCTCGAGCGCATCAACCTGCCACCGTTCACCTACCAGATGGAGGCGCAGAAGTTCGAGAAGCGGCTGCCGGCGGCGCAGCGTTACATCGTCGAGCACGGGCTGAACGAGCACCATCGCGGGGACGAGCCCGACGTGGGGATCGTCATGCAGGGGGGCCTCTGGAACACGACACTCCGCGGGCTCCACGTGCTCGGCCTCGCGGACACGCGCGGCCGCACGGCGATCCCGCTCCTGGTTCTAAACGCGATCCACCCGCTCGTCCCCGACGAGCTGGTCGGCTTCCTCCGGGGCAAGCGGCGCGTGCTCGTCGTCGAAGAAGGCATGCCGAACTACATCGAGCGCGAGCTCGGGGCGCTTGCCCACGACGCCCGGCTCGACGTGGAGATCCACGGCAAAAATGTCTTCTCTCCCCACGGCGAGTACGTCCCGCAGCTCGTGATCGGCGGGCTCCGGCGGTTCCTCACTGCGGGTGGGCTCACGTCGCGGTCGGCGACTGAGATCGACGCGCGCTACGCGGCGCTCACCGCCCACCGGACGAGGGTCCGCTCCGTGCTTCCCCAGCCCGTCGCGAAGCGACCCCCCTCCTTCTGCACGGGGTGCCCGGAGCGTCCGGTGTTCAGCGCGCTGAAGATCCTGCGCCAGCGCGAGCCGGCGGTGGGCGACACGCACGTCGCCGCGGACATCGGGTGCTCGACGTTCTCGACCCAAGCGCCGTTCAATGTCGGGAACTCGGTCCTCGGGTACGGCATGGGGCTCGCGTCATCGAGCGCCGTCGCGCCGCTCTTCGGAAAACGGACCGTCGCGGTGATGGGCGACGGAGGCTTCTGGCACAACGGCTTGACGAACGGCGTCGCGAACGCGATGTACAACCGACAGGACTCGGTGCTCGTGATCCTCGACAACTTCTACGCCGCGGCCACGGGCCAGCACCACGTCCCGTCGACCGGGACGAACGCCCGCAACGAGACGGTGCGGATGGGGATCCCCGACGCGCTGCGCGGGCTCGGCGTCAAGTGGATCCGCACCGTGAACTCCTACCGGATCGCGGAGGTTATCCGGACGCTCCGCGAGGCGCTCACGACGCGAGTGCCCGGCCTCAAGGTCATCATCGCGCGGAACGAGTGCATGCTCGAGCGCCAGCGCCGTGAGAAGCCTCGCGTCCGGCAGGCGATCGCCGCGGGCGCCGAGGTCGTCCAGCCGCGCTTCGGGGTGGACCCCGACGTCTGCACGGGCGACCACTCCTGCATGCGTCTGAACGGCTGCCCGTCGCTCACGCTCCGGGAGAACCCCGACCCGCTGCGCGAGGATCCGATCGCCCACGTGGACGAGACGTGCGTCGGCTGTGGCGTCTGCGGCGAGGTCGCGCACGCCGCGGTGCTCTGCCCGTCCTTCTACGAGGTCAACGTGATCGCGAACCCGACGCGGTGGACGCGCTTCGTGGCCCGTGTGCGTCGTGCCGTCATCGGGCGCCTCGCCGCCGTCACGGCGTGAGCGACGCGCGGCTCCTCTCCGTCCTGATCCCGGCCGTCGGCGGGCAGGGTGGCGGCGTCCTCCTCGAGTGGATCGTCGACGCGGCGCTGGCCGACGGCCTCCAGGTCCACGGCACCTCGATCCCGGGCGTCGCCCAGCGCACCGGCTCGACCACGTACTACGTCGAGCTCTTCACCGAGCCTGACAGCGGGGCCGAGCCGCCCGCGTTCTCGCTCTATCCGGTGCCTGGCGCGCTCGACGTTCTCCTGGCGCCGGAGTTCCTCGAGATCGGGCGGATGATCGAGCTCGGCTTTCCGTCGCCCGACCGGACGACGATCATCGCGAGCACCCACCGGCTCTACTCGATCCACGAGAAGATCGCGACGGGGCGCGGTGTCTACCCGATCGAGGATCTTCACGCCGCGGCGCGTGCGTTCTCGATGACGCTCTACGCCTTCGACGCGTTGGCCCTCGCCCGCGAGCACGGCACGGAGGCCAATGCCGTGCTGCTCGGCGCACTGGCGGGCTCGGGCGTCCTGCCGATCCGCGTCGACGCCTATCGCGACGCGATCCGGGCCAAGGGCGTGCAGGTCGCCGCCAACCTCCGCGGCTTCGATGCCGGGCTCGCCGTCGCAACGCAACTACGAGGCCCGGCGGAGGCGGGGGCAGGCTCCTCCGCTCGGAACGGCACTCGCTCGGAGCCCGCCCCCGCCGGCCCGCAGACCGCCGCCGCCGCCGACCCCGCGCTCGAGCGGAGGATGGCGGAGTTCCCCGCCGAGTTGCGGCCGACGCTCGAGACAGCGATCGCCCGGCTCGTCGACTACCAGGATCGGCGCTACGTCGAGCGCTATCTCGAGCGCCTCCGGCCATTCGCGGGCGACCCCGAGCTCGCGCGTGTCGTCGCCCGTCACCTGGCCGTCTGGATGACGTACGAGGACGCCATTCGCGTCGCCCAGCTCAAGACTCGTGCGAGCCGGTTCGAGCGGATCCGGCGGGAGAAGGGTGCCCTGCGGGGCGAGATCGTCGTCACCGATTTCCTCAAGCCGGACCTCGACGAGATCTACGGGATCCTGCCGCACCGGCTCGTCGCGCCCTTCGCCCGCTGGGCCGAACGCCGCTGGCCCCACGGGCGGCCGGCCTTCGGGCAGCACGTCAAGACCACCACGGTCCTGGGGTACCTCCGCGTGTGGATGCTGACGCTGCTCCGCCCGCTGCGCCCGATCTCCCACCGCGCGCACGAGGAGCACGCGCGCATGGACCAATGGCTCACCGCCCTCGCGCGGTGCGCGGGCTGGGACAAGGCACTCGCCCTGGAAGTCGCGCGCGGCGCCCAGCTCGTGAAGGGCTACGGCGACGTGCGGCGCCGCATGCGGGCCCACCTCGACAGGCTGCTCGCGAGCGTGCTCCGGGCGGCCGAGTGCGAAGGGGCGAACGGCGGCGGATTCGAGGCGTCACGGGAGCTCGCGGCGCGCTACCGCGTGCTGGTGCTTCAGGGACCCGACGGCGAGGCGCGCGCGGCGGCCCTCGCCGAGCGCGTGCTCACGCGCCTCGCCGCCGCCGACCGCGCCGGCGCCCTCGCGTCGCTCGCCGACGCGTGACCGCGCGTCCCGCCCTCAGCGGGACGGGCGGCGCCGGATCAGGTCGCGGAGGCGCTCGGTGTCGGCCTCGGGCAGGTGGACGAAGGCGAACGCGTGCCCATCGGGATCCGCGCGGATCACCCGCGACATGACGGTGATCGCGGAGCCCGCGTCGGGCGGCGTGAACGAGAGCCTCACCACGCTGCGCGGCGTGAGCGACGCGTCCAGACGCGCCTTCAGGCCTTCCACCCCGAGCTCCACGGTCGTGCCGCGGTGCTCGGCGCCGCCGTACTCGAGGACGTGGATCGGCAGGGAGAGGTGTGCCCGCGACGAGGCGCGTCGGTCGTCGTGCCGCCAGGACTCCTCGAGGCGGCTCAGCGCGTGCGGCTCGATGACGGAGAGGACCTCGCCGAGGCGGTCGAGCGGGATGGGCTTGCCCATGAAATCGGTCGCGCCCAGGCGCAGGCACTCGCGCGCCTGGCTCTCGGTCGCGACGCCCGAGACGGCGACGATCGGCACGCCGAGCTCCCGCACGGGGCGGAGCTGGAGGAAGTCGATTCCGCTCATGCCGGGCAGGTGGACGTCGAGGATGATCGCGTCGGGGCGCTCGGTCTGGAGCTTGCCGAGCGCGGCTTCGGCGCTGCGGACGACCAGCGGTCGGTGTCCGAGCTCGAGGAGGAAATCTCCCAGAAGGTCGCCGAGGCCCGGCTCGTCCTCGACCACCAGCACTCGCATACTACGACGAGTCTAGCACGCTCGGTCGGCGAGTCTAGCACGCTCGATCACGATCGGGCGAGATGCGCAGCGCGATCTTGGTCCGACCACCGCGTGCTATACTCGCTCTCTGGGTCGATCCGCGAAGGAGGAACCACGTGTCGGGCTATCTGCCCGTGTTCATCTTCGCCGTCCTGATCGTGGCCTTCGGCGTCGTGTCGCTCGTGGTCGCGGGATGGCTCCGCCCCGGCCGCCCGGACGCGGTGAAGCTCGCGAACTATGAGTGCGGCGCGGAGCCGATCGGTTCGGCGTGGATCCAGTTCCCCGTCGGCTTCTATCTCGTCGCCCTCGTGTTCATCGTCTTCGATGCGCTCGCGGTGTTCCTCTTCCCCTGGGCGCTCGTGCTTCGCACCGCGGGGCTTGGCGCCTTCTGGGTAATGGCGGTCTTCGTCGGCATCATCGGCCTCGGCTGGCTCTACGCCTACCGTGAGGGAGTCCTCGAGTGGAAGTGAAGGCGCCCACGCCACAGATTCCGCCGCCGGTGTGGCGCGAGTTCAAGGACCTCCAGGAGTGGGAGAAGTACCATCAGGAGCGCGGAACCGACGACAAGACGTCCAACGCCCTCGCCGCGATCGCCGACACGATCCACCACATGCCCGGCGGCTGGATCGTGACGACGACGACCGAGAAGGTCTTCAACTGGGCGCGGAAGTCGTCGATCTGGCCGGTGACGTTCGGGCTCGCCTGTTGTGCGATCGAGATGATGGCGACGTTCGCGTCGCGATTCGACGTCGAGCGCTTCGGGATGGTCCCGTGGGCGTCGCCGCGCCACTCGGACCTCATGATCGTCTCCGGCACCGTGACGATCAAGATGGCGCCGATGCTCAAGCGCATCTACGACCAGATGCCCGACCCGAAGTGGGTAGTCTCCATGGGCTCGTGCGCGAACTCCGGCGGCCCCTTCCGCCACGGCTACCACGTCGTGAAGGGAGTCGACCGGGTCGTGCCGGTCGACGTCTACGTCCCGGGATGCCCGCCGACGCCCGACTCGCTGATGTACGGCTTGCTCAAGCTGCAGGAGCAGGTCGCCGAGTTCCAGAAGACCGCTGATGTACGGCTTGCTCAAGCTGCAGGAGCAGGTCGCCGAGTTCCAGAAGATCGGCAAGATCCCGACCACCTCCGATCCCAAGTGAGCATGACGGCTGCCGACGCGAGCGCGCGAATCCGGGAGACGTTTGGCGTCGAGGCGGCGGTCGACGGCAAGAGCGTGACCGTCGCCGTACCCCGCGAACTCTGGGCGGAGCTCGGGCTCTTCGCGCTGAAGCGCCTCGGATGTTGTTATTTCAATTGGCTGTCGGCGATCGACTGGAAAGAGCAGGGGCTCGAGGTCGTCTGCCGCGTCGAGAACCTCGACGCCGGCCTCGTCGTGACGATGCGCACGCGCCTCGGCCCGGGCGAGACGCGCTGCGCCTCGCTGGCCGGACTCTACCGCGGCGCCGACTGGATGGAGCGCGAGTGCTACGACATGTTCGGCATTCGGTTCGAGGGTCATCCCGACCTCAGGCGGATCCTGCTCTCCGAGGACTGGGAGGGCTATCCCCTGCGTAAGGACTACGCCGTCGACACGCCCTTTGCACCGTACCGATGACCCACAACGGAAGGAGCCATCCATGATCCACGAACTCCGGACCTACACGCTGGTGCCGGGCAAGCAGGGCGAGTACCTCAAGCTCAACGCGGAGGTCGGGCGCCCGACGCGGGGCGACAAGTACGGGAAGCTCGAGGGGTCGTGGACGACGGAGTTCGGCACGCTCAACCAGTTCGTCCACCTCTGGAGCTACCCCGATCTCGTCGAGCGGGAACGGCTCCGCGCGGAGCTCATGAAGAACGACGCGTGGACCAAGGAGTACATCCCGAAGATCCGACCCCTGCTGGTCGCGCAGGAGAACAAGATCCTCTCGGCGCAGCTGCCGCTCAGGCCCCCCGTGGACGGCGGGCACATCTACGAGCTCCGGACGTACCGCACCCAGGTGGGCAAGGCGGGCGAGTGGCTCGGCCACTTCAAGACGATCATGCCAGTGCGCGAGAAGTACTCGAAGAACGTCGGGCTGTGGCAGACGGAGGTTTCGCAGCTCAACGAGGTCGTCCACCTCTGGGCATACCGCGACCTGAACCACCGCGCCGAGGTCCGGGCCAACGCGCTCAAGGACCCCGACTGGCAGGCGTTCATCGGCAAGACGGCACCGCTGCTCGCCGAGATGCGCGCGATCGTCCTGAACCCCGCGCCGGCGTCGCCCATGAAGTAATGCCCGACACCCAGGTCCGGCAGACCGTCGAGGTCGGGTACGGGGGCAACGAGCGCCTCATGATGAACATGGGGCCGCAGCACCCGTCCTCGCACGGCGTCTTCCGCATGATCCTCACTCTCGAGGGGGAGACGGTCGTCGGCGTGGACGCGGTGATCGGCTATCTCCACCGCTGCCACGAGAAGCTCGGCGAGACGCTCACCTACGTCCAGTACCCGTCGATCGCGTCGAAGACCGACTACGTCGCCGCGATGACCTCGGAGCTCGCGTACGTCTCGGCGGTCGAGAAGGTCGCGAAGATCGACGTGCCCAGACGCGCGCAGTATCTCCGCGTGGTCGCGGCCGAGCTGCAGCGGATCGCGTCACACTGTCTCTGGCTCGGCACCTGGTGCCTCGATATGGGTGGCGCCCTCGGCGGCGGCGCGACGGTGTTCCTCTATTGCATCCGTGAGCGTGAGATGGTGCTCGATCGCCTGGAGGAGCTGACCGGGGCGCGGCTCCTGTACGGCTTCCACCAGGTCGGCGGCACGCGTTACGACATCCCGGCGGGCTGGGACGTGAAGGTGCGGGAGACCGTCGACTTCATCGAGCGGCGGATCGACGAGTACGAGGCGATGCTCGGAGATAACGCGTTCTTCCTGGCGCGGACGCAGGGAGTCGGGGTGATCTCGCGCGAGCTCGCGCAGGCGGTGGGCGTCTCGGGACCGCTCATCCGCGGCTCGGGCGTGAACTACGACGTGCGGCGCGCCGAGCCGTACTCGTCCTACGGGGACTTCGACTTCGTCGTACCCGTCGAGACCGCGGGGGACTGCTACGCGCGCTACCGCGTGCGGATGGTCGAGTTCCGCCAGTCGATCCGGATCGTCCGCCAGGCGCTCGAGGGCCTGCCCGAGGGACCGATCTCGTCGCGGCCGGGCGTGAAGTCGGTGGGGCAGGTGCGCGTCCCGAAGGGCGAGGGGTACGCGCGGGTCGAAGGGGCGCGCGGCGAGGTTGGCTGCTACCTCGTCAGCGACGGCGGCCCCAAGCCGTATCGCATGAAGTGGCGAGGCGCGTCGTTCTCGAACCTCGCGGTGCTGCCGCACATCGTCCCCGGTCACAAGGTGGCGGACGTGGTCGCGATCATGGGCTCGGTGGACCCGGTCTTCGGCGAGGTCGACCGGTAACGACCATGAGAGGCG
>Ga0209803_1002823_pt1 | contig 10710 bp, 9 predicted proteins | sample GraSoiAngelo_138_FD_185895 | JGI IMG/M metagenome (GOLD analysis project Ga0209803, IMG submission 185895) | Grasslands soil microbial communities from the Angelo Coastal Reserve, California, USA - 14_0929_09_40cm (SPAdes) (version 2) | ecosystem: Environmental > Terrestrial > Soil > Grasslands ... | reverse complement strand
TCAGGAAGAAGAAGGCCTTATCCTTGATGAGCGGCCCCCCGACTCGACCGCCGTAACGGTTGTCGTGCCAACTGGGACGGTCCTTCCCGACATGGTTCAACTGCCAGAGGTTGGCGTTGTATAGAGTGTTCTGATTGTACTCATACGCAGCGCCGTGCCAACTATTGCTACCGTGGCGGGTGGTCATCTGCACCTGCGCTCCGGAAGAACGAGCAAAAGTGTTGGAGTTGTTGGTTGTGACACGGAACTCCTCAATGCTTTCGACCGGAGTTGGAATCACCGCCCGCGGTGCACCCTGGCCCGAAACGTAGTTCGCATCGCCTTCGGTATTGCTGGTGGCATCACCGCCATCGAGGCTGAAGGTGTTCTGGTCATTCAGAGCACCGGCTACGCCGCCTGAAGTCGTATTGCCCTCGCCGGTACCGGGCGCTGAGTTGTATGAGGGGGACGCCATCGGCTGCAACTGCAAAAGCGCCGTAGCGTCGCGGCTCAAACTGGGCAAGGATTGGAGCGTCTGCTGGCTCATTACGTTGCCGACGCTGGCATCTACCGTCTGCAGTTCGGCACCGGTTGCCTTCACCTCGACAGTTTCGCTCACGCCTCCGAGTTCCAGGCTCAGGTTCTGCGCTACGTTCTGCCCGACGCTGATGATAACGGTGGTGGTGGTCTGCCGGAATCCAGCTTTCTTGACGGTGAGCTTGTATTGACCAGGCTGCACGGCGGGAAAAACGTAGTGGCCGGCTTGGTTGGTCGTTGTTGTATGGGCAACGTTCGTGCTTAACTCAGTGAGGGTGACTTCAGCCCCGCTGACCACCGCGCCGCTCGGGTCGCTAATGTCGCCCGTCAGCACCGACCGGGCTGAACTCTGGGCGAAAACAGCTAGAGAAGTGAGAAGCAGAGACAGAAAGAGAGAGAGGACAGGCCTCAGTCTTGGCATGACATCATCCTCCTGGACGCGGGAGACCCCCAACCCCTCTGACTTCAGAATCCGCTGGTAGACTCCCCTTGTGATCTAAAAGTCCCAAGCTTGCTGACTGAAGGTATGAAAAGGTTCCCCAATGCGATCGCTGGCAACCCTCAAATGCGCACGCATACGTCCACCGGGAATAGCCGCACACCATTTTCTTTACGCCGACGACGACTGCCGAAGCGATAGGGGACGGTCGTCCCCACGAAGAAGAAGAACTGCCCCCAACTCTTTGCGAGGCACGCTGCAAGCTGCACTCTCTGCTCAATCCAGTGCCTTGGAAACGCAGAGCCATTGAGGCCGCGAGAGAGTACCGAGCAGTGGCGGAATGGTAACCCCGAAACTCCATAACATCAAGACATTATTTTGTGGCGGCCTGTTGTGTGCAGGTTATGTTTGAGGCGATCTTGTCAGCCCAGGGGGTGTGCGGGACGGCTGCTTACCGGCCACCAGAAAATCGCCGACTTTACGACGCCTCGCCAGGCAAATGGGTCACGAGGGACTTTTTTTGCAAAGCTCGTCAGTCCGGTGTCAAGCCGTGCGGGAACCTCATTCGCACCTAACCTCCTGATCCAGTTACCAATATTTCCTTCCCCAGTCATGTCCCATATGCCCTGCTCTGAGGTTCATACTGGAGTTGGGAGACGTGTGTTGAGGCGCTTTGCGGGCTCGTGAGAATCGCCCGGCCTTTGTTTTCAGAGACCTAGGATCGAAGCACCGGTGGAGGGGACCTAAGACAGGTTTATGCCTTTTCGGACGAAATCTTTTAAAACACGAGGTTTGCAGAGATTTGCTTCTGGATCTCTGATTCCAGTTGAACACCGTGGGGAAGGGTACCCCATGAACGCGCTCGCTTGGAAATAAAAAAAGCGGCCGCTAGTCCGCCCTGGCGGCTGCTTCCACGGCCGGTGCCTGTCTGGTCTGTACCAAGCCAGCAGTCGCGATCACCGCCAAGGCCACCGCGCACAGTAGGAATACGGCGCGTATGCCGAACCACACAGCAAGATGTCCGGAGAGAAGCAGTCCCAAAACCTGGGCGAGCGAGAACACCGACATGAAGCTGGAGCTGACGCGGCCGAGCATCTCTGGCGGGGTCTCCTGCTGCATCAGGGTTTGGGCGGCCACGACGACGAAGCTGATGCCGAAGCCCATGGTGAAGGTGGTAGCGACAGCAGCCGAGGTCGCGCGGAAGATGCCCAGCAATGCCGCGCCGGCAGCGCACGTGACGAGTCCCTCCAAAACAATGGTCTTTTTTGATTGGGCGTGAAACTTGTTCACGGTCTGGCTGCCAGCAATGAGTCCGACGCCCACCGCCGAACTCACCACACCGTATAGGAACGCGCCGGAGTGGAGGATATCGCGCACATAAATTGAGAACAGCGGGCTGAGACAGCTCATCACGAACATCGCACTGACCATCGAGGTAATGACGAATGCCAGCGAGGGATGAGTGAAGATGAAGCGATTGCCGCTGGTGAGCTGACTGACGAAGCCTTTTACAGTACTGGTGCTCGGGGCGGGGGTGCGCGAGATCAGCAAGGACCCGATCATGGCGGCGGAGAAGAAGAAGCTAAACGCGTCGAAGTAGAAGCAGGCCTTCTCCGTCAGCCAGGCCACGAGCGCGCCGGCGGCAACCGGCGACAGAAGGCGCACCGTGTAAAACGCCTGCGACATGAGCGCGTTCGCTGCCATCAGCTTTTCCTTGGCGATCAGGGTGCGGATTGCCACCGACTGTGCCGGGCCAAAGAAGCTCGAAACCAAAGCGAGCAGGGTGAAGATGGCACACAACTGAGTCAGGTTGGTAACCCAGAGCAGCAACAGAACCAGCACACCGCGGATAAGATCGCTGCAGATCATCACCTGCTTCACGGGCCAGCGATCGACAAAAACACCGGCAATCGGACTGACCAGCGCCAGCGGGAGCATATACGCGATCAGCAAATAGGTGACCTGCGGCGCCGTGCCATGCCAGCGGAAGGTGATCAGGCTGACGACACCGAACACCGCTAGAAAGTCTCCGAAAACGGAGACGAACTGAGCCAGCCACAGCTTGCGAAAATCAGGCTGGGCGAAAACCTCGCGCAAATTGGGTTTTGGAGAAGCCGCGGTGGCCATCGGGTGAGGATACCCTAATTCGGAGTTCAAGGCCGAGAGCAATGGGCATTGAAGGGAGGGAGCGCAAGTCAGATGCCCTCAACGCGTCGCCTTTAACCGGATCTCTGGCATGGCAGCCCCGGCGCCGTCGGCCGCCGAGCAGATATAAATCTGAGGAGTAAGTCCGGTGGCCTGCTCGTACGCGTGAGCGATCTGTCGTTGGAACTCCTCCGCGCGCTGGGCGTCCACCAGGTTTACGGTGCAACCTCCAAAGCCGCCTCCGGTCATGCGCGCTCCGTAAGTGCCTTTTTGCTGGTTGGCGATTTGGACCATTACGTCCAGTTCAGAACAGCTCACCTGGTAGAAGTCGCGTAAACTTTCGTGTGAAGCAGCCATCGCTTTGCCGAACGCTTTGATGTTTCCTCCACGCAGCGCCGCTACTGCCTGGAGAACGCGCGCGTTCTCGGAAATTACGTGATGGGCACGGCGCCAGACCGTATCCGGAAGCACGCCTCGGTGCTTCTCGAGTTGCTCCGGGTTCACATCACGCAAAGCACGGATGCCGGGCAGGACGGCAGACAAGCAGCGTACCGCTTCTTCACATTCGGCGCGCCTGCGGTTGTATTCGCCGGTTGCCAATTCATGTTTCACCATCGTGTTGCAGATGACCAGTTTGACTGAATCAGGAATGGGAACCAGTTCGTATTGCAGTGAACGGCAATCCAGCAATAAAGCGTGACCGGCTCGCCCATGGAGTGAAACAAACTGATCCATTATGCCGCAACGGGCACCGACGAACTCGTTCTCCGCTTTTTGGCAGAGCTGTGCCAGTTGAACACGGTCTACGCGACAGCCCGCAATGTCGAGAAAGGCGCAAGCGCTGGCGACTTCGATGGCAGCAGAAGAGCTCAGGCCGGCGCCGATCGGGACTTCCCCATGAATGAGCACATTCGCTCCCCTGAGTTGGTATCCGGCCTTGCCCAGATGCGCGGCAACTCCCAGCGGATAATCACTCCAGGTCTGTGAAGGACGCAGCGTGTTGTCAGAAAGGTCCACTTGGCGGGTCTGGTCAAAATCATCGGAGCGAATGACAAGTTGTGTGTCCACTCGTGGGCTGACTGCAAGCCAACAATGAAAATTTATTGCTGCGGGCAGCACGAACCCGTCGTTGTAGTCGGTGTGTTCACCAATCAGATTGACGCGCCCGGGTGCACGGTAAAAACGCGCGCCTTCTCCAAAATGCGCGCGAAACCGCTCAGCTAGGTTGTATGGTTTCTCCATTTGTTTCCGGGCTGGCCGTCGCTACTCGAATCAAGAGTGGAGGCCACCAGCTTTGATTCTATTTACCGTGCGATTTTCCCGCGGATGCAGATCCATTTTGAGTCCTGCCGGAGCGCATGGCGCGCTTGCCCAACCCGAACATTCCTAGGCCGAATACCAGCAGCACAGCGCCCCAGATTAAGTTGACATTGATACCCAATGACTGCCGATAGATGGAGTGATCACCGAGTAGACCGTAAGCGACTAGGATGCATCCGATAATGGAAAAGAGAATCCCAATCGGGAGGCGAATATCCATCCACATGGTTCCTCCTACCAGAAGATGAAGTTCAGCAGCAATGTGCCAAGCAGCACGACGATCGCGAGAGAAGCCGGCCTCAAGTACCAGGCCAGCGATTCTTCCTTCGGTCGCGCCGTCAGAGAATAGACCAGACCAACGAGTTTGTTTTCATCTGGAGCTTTGGTTAGAAGGCTGACGACGATGGTGACAAGGAAGCACGTAGTCCACGCCCAGATTGCAGTCCAGAAATTTTGCGCCATCTCGCTCGGATAAGTGTGCAAGACGGCCAACCAACCCCCTTTGATGCCCGATACTGCTCCCGCAGGAAGCGTAAGCGCATGGTGCAGAGCCGCCGCACCAGTCCCCGCGAGCAACCCGGAAAAAGCTCCGTGGCCGGTTGTCCGCTTCCAGAACATGCCCAGCAGAAAGGTGGCAAAAAGCGGTGCGTTCACGAACGCAAAAACCAGTTGCAGCATGTCCATGATGTTGTTGAACCGGTTCGCCATATAAGCCGCGCCAATAGAAAAAGCGATACCAAAGACGGTAGCGGCGCGCCCCATCCACAGGTAGTGCTGATCGCTTGCATCGGGGCGCAGATAAGATTGATAAATATCGTAAGTCCAGACTGTGTTGAATGCGGTGACATTGCCGGCCATGCCAGACATGAAACTCGCGAGAAGCGCAGTAATGCCGAGCCCCAGCACGCCGGAGGGGAAATAATGCAGGAGCATACTGGGAATGGCCAAATCATAGTCTAACTGCGGATCTCCGTTCTTATCGATTGCGGGTGCTCCCGTGGTTGCGTCGAGCTTGTAGGGAATAAGTCCGCGTTCGGGTGCGCGTAAGACGCTTCCGCTAATCTGCGTGACGGGAGCGGCAGGGAGAGCCACGGCGATGATGCCGGGGAGAATCACAAGGAACGGAAACAGCATTTTGGGGAAAGCTCCGATGAGCGGCGTTCTGCGCGCGGCACTCATCGACTTGGCAGCCATGGCGCGCTGCACAACCAGGAAGTCGGTGCACCAATAGCCGAAGGACAGAACAAAGCCGAGACCCATAACGAGTCCAAACCAATCGACTCCTAAACGATTAGTCGCAGGGTGAGCCATACCGGCCCAGGAATGGGTAAAGCTTGGGTCCAGCCGCGCTTTCAATCCAGCCCAGCCACCGAGGTTCTTGAGGCCCAGCCAGGTAAGGGGTAGAAAACCCGCAACGATCAGGAAAAATTGCAGCACCTCGTTGTAGATGGCGCTGGTAAGACCGCCGAGGAAAATATACACGAGCACTACGACGGCAGAAGTGAGAATGCCGATATGAAAAATCCATCGCGGACTTACGCCTATGCTGTGAAACGGCGCGTCAAAGATGTGCAGCGTCTGGATCAGCTTGGCCATAGCGTACATCGAAATTCCCGAAGAGAAGATGGTCATGACCGCAAACGAGATCGCGTTCAATCCCCGCGTCTTTTCGTCAAAGCGCAGGCGGAGATACTCGGGAACAGATCGAGCCCGCGACCCGTAATAGAACGGCATCATGAAAATTCCGACAAAGACCATTGCCGGAATGGCCCCAATCCAATAGAAGTGGCTGGTCGCAATTCCATATTTGGCGCCCGAAGCGCCCATGCCGATTACTTCCTGAGCTCCCAGGTTTGCCGACAGAAATGCCAGCCCGCAGACCCAGGCAGGAATGGCACGTCCGGCGAGGAAAAAATCGGTGCTTGTCTTCGTTCTTCCCTTCAGAGCTACACCAATTCCCAGTACAAACAGGAAATAAAGAAGCAGAATGAGCCAGTCAATGCCTGTCATCGGGCCGAGACCATGCCTTTCTCTTCTGGGTGGGGAAGGAGCCCCCGCGAGCTAGTGTTCTGTCTATGCATGTAGTGCGAAGGAGCGGGTGAGGCGATCGCCGCCGTGAGGTTACATGACCAAGCAGCCGTGCTGCAAGACCGTTGTCTGATGTCTGTTATCTCTGAAGTCACAGGGTGTCTGGCATTAACGCCTTGCCAATCCCATGCGCTAAAGACTATGCCCAACTCTGGTATGATGCGCCCGCGTTTGTCGTGAATCTTCCAATGCCGCTTGAACAGTCACCCTCTTTAAGTGCCGAGCACGGAATCGCCAGGCGACGCTGGGGGATCGCATGGCTTTTGGGACTTGGCGTGCTGGTCAACTACTTCGATCGGGTCAACCTTTCTGTTTCCCAAGAGGCGCTGCACAGGACGTTCGGGATCTCCACGGTCACGTTTGGTTACCTGCTGAGTGCTTACAGTTGGACTTACGCGCTGCTGCAGATGCCATCCGGCTTGTTGCTGGATAGGTTTGGCGTACGACTGGTTGGCCGCGTGAGCACGATCATTTGGAGCGTAGCTTCTTTTGCCGCGGCCGCTTCGACCGGCGTTGGAGCCTTCTTTGCTTCGCGATTGCTCTTAGGGATCGGGGAGGCCCCGACATTTCCCGCAAATGCGAAAGCAGTCGGGTACTGGTTTCCTGCGGTGGAGAGAAGCCTGGCGACCGCGATTTTCGACGCAGCCGCAAAGTTTGCATCGGCTATTGGAGTGCCGGTAATTGGGGTTCTGCTGTTACATTTCGGTTGGCGCTGGAGTTTCGCTGCAACCGGCATCATCAGTTTCCTGTACTTCGGGCTGTTTTACGCGTTCTATCGCAATCCCAGCGAGGACAATTGGTTGTCTGCCAGGGAGCGGGAATTCATTGCGCGGGGTGGAGCGCAACCGGAAGACCGAGCCAAGTCTATGCAAGGCGCACCGCTGGGCTATCTGCTGATGCAGCGCGAGGTGTACGGCCTGGCGCTGGGCTTTGCTTCGTATAACTACACCTTCTATCTTTTGTTGACGTGGCTGCCGAGCTATCTCTCCACCGCGCTCCACGTAGACTTGCTTCACTCAGTGATCTACACGAGCGCTCCGTGGCTGTTTGCAACATTCACTGATCTGCTGGCGGGCGGTTGGCTCGTCGATGCCCTGATTCAACGGGGCTGGAATGCGACGCGGGTTCGACAAGTCGTGCTGATTGGCGGAACGGGCCTGGGTCTCGGGATCGTGGGGGCGGCACGTGCGCACTCGCCGGCTTCCGCGCTTTTTTGGATAAGCCTTTCACTGGGAGGTTTGGCCGCCGCCGCGCCTGTGGGCTGGTCCATTCCGTCTCTGATCGCCCCGCGCGAGAGTGTCGGCACAGTAGGCGGCATCATTAACTTTTGCAACCACCTGTCCGCAATCACCGCGCCTATAGTTACGGGTTACATCGTTCAGGCGACACACTCATTTGCGGGAGCCTTTGTCGCTGCAGCCGCATTCCTGATTATTGGAATCGGGGGATATGTGTTTCTTCTCGGGAACATGCAGCCGATCCCTGAGCCGTCCTGATGAAGAATCCGTCAGGGCGCGGGGTCATAGTGCTTGGTTTTCTGGGTTCTTGAGTTGAAAACTTCGAAACTTCCATCTCTCCAGGCCGTCAATTTGAGATAGTTCCCTGCGTCTGGTCCCTGAACATTTGCGATGAAGGGTTCAGCGACATTGTGCGCAGCGCCGCCTTCGTTCGAATAATGAAGTTGCCAAAGATCTTCAAGCCGTGGAGACTTCTCGATGATGTCCCAGGAGGAAGGCGAGCCGCCTTTGTTTGCTCCGTTGTCCATGAGGGCTACGCGTGGCGCAATGCCGTTTAGAAACGCAGGACTACCGCTTTGACTCCAGCCATGATGAGAGACGATGTAAATATCCATTTTGCCTAGGCGATTCACCGGGCACATCAATTCCATTTCTTTGTCCCAGGTCAGGTCGCCCAAGTCCAGAATTCGCAGCTTGCCGAATGTGAGCACAGTGCCGAGGGAGCGCAGATTCTCAGTGGTATCCCTAGGTCGCTGGTCGCTAGCCTTGCAGGCGGAATTTGTTCCCCCAGCCCCGTGCAAGGGTTTGTTGATCAACGCTCCGTCGGAGCTGACGACTGCGGTCTCAATACCCTTAATGGGCAAGGCATCTCCCGGTTTGGCAATGATTCGTTTCACATTGCCCTTGGCCAGGAAGCTCAGGTAATCCTGCCAGACCTGCTCGGTAGGCGAGTCGGAATGCTCGCGGTTCTCGCCATGATCGATAACGGCGCCAACTGGAATTTTGGCGGCGAGCTGCGATATGCCGCCGGCATGATCCTTATGAAAATGAGTGAGGAGCACGAAGTCGACCTTGGTTACGCTTGCGTCTTTGGCTGCAGCTACGATGCGGTCAGCGTCGCGGTCATCGTTGCCGGGCCAGCCCGTATCGATCAGCAGGGACTGGCCTGATGGTGTAACAAACAGCGTGGCCTGCCCGCCTTCTACATCCACCAGGTAGACTTGCAGGGGTTTGCCATCGTGAGTCGACGCCCAGAGCGGCAACAATAGCGCTAAATTCAGAACTCCTAAAACGGCTGCGTTCCTGGACCAACCCGACTCTACCAATCTCAAAATTGACGCGTTACGCATCTCAAGGGCTCCTAGTTTTGCTTCGGCAGGTCGTTCGACCCTATCTGAGCAGGTGCGAGTACCAATTGCCGACAAATCTCGGCGACGATATCTTCTGGGGAGCGGTTCACGTCCACGATCACGGCATCCGAGGGCTCTTCGAGAACAGCAAATTGGCTCGCCAATAATTGCTGACTTGCGAAATGCCCAGTTCGCAAACTCAGCCGCGTGTAGATCTCTTCGTAAGTCCCCTTCAGATAAACCAGCTTCACTTCGGGACTAGTGCAGAGTTGCTCCCGGTAAATGCGTTTCAAGGCCGAGCATGCCAAGGCTACGTTTCGACCATCCGCTACCCATTGGTTCATCTTGCCCCGGATGGCCTGGAGCCAGGGCAAGCGATCGCTGTCCTCCAGGGGAATTCCCTGTTTCATTTTCTCCACATTAGCCGCGGGATGAAAACTATCACCATCCTCGAACTCCCAGCCGAGGTGGTCGGCCAGCAAGCGGCCGACGGTCGTCTTGCCGGCTCCGGTCGGTCCCATGAGAATTACGATCATACGTGGCTCAGCAGCAGGAACCCGGGCTTGCACGGACCAAAAAACCAGAGAGACAGGAGAGTAAGTAGGTGACTAGCGAGGTGTCAACCGTCATGGCGGAGCTTATGGAGTACGGCGACCACATTGAGCCTTTCTAAAGCAATCGTTTATCACTCTTGATTTGACAGCCTTGCCGCTGACTCCTATATTGCGCCACAATTGGAGTATCGCAGACTTCCAACGGTTCAAAAATCAGGGAGCTTCAGCTCAAAGTAGGTGGTGAGGCTTTCCGGTCTTTGAGTCTAGAGCACCGAGCGACTGATGTGGGCAGGGAATGCGAAACTAGATCGAACGATCACGGCGGCCTACCCGCTAGACACCGTCCAGCTGTCTGTGCCTGAGAAAGCAATCGTGTACAGAAGTGGCTGTGGTTGCTTGCGAGAAGGGGCCGACTCTCGATACGATATCCTGCTGTTTAAGTTCAGGGTCCCGTCTCAACACACCGTGGATTTGTAAGAATCCGTGTCGCGCCCGATGATTTCGCTGTTTGATTGATGAATTTCATCTGGCCAATTAACCTTTCGCAGACATAAGTTTCTGGGCCTCTTAAATGCGAGCCCGAACCCTTTCACACCTTGGAGGCACAATGGGCGACGATGATCCGAATCTGAAACATCCCAGCGACAAGCAGGACAACTCTGGCGTTTCGCGCCGCGACTTTCTCAAGATTTCCGGGATCTCGGTGGCGGTTCCGCTGGTCGCCGGTCCTAAGATCGTCATGGCCGCGGGCCAGGAAGTGCCGGTCTACGGCCCAGGCAAAGTTCCCATGGAGTTTACGATCAACGGCAAGCTGCACAAGGTAAGTCTCGAACCTCGGGTTACTTTGCTCGACGCCCTGCGGGATCAATTCGAACTCACAGGCGCCAAGCGCGTCTGTGACCGCGCCGAATGCGGCGCCTGCACCGTACTGATGGAGAATAAGCCCGTATACGCCTGTTCAGTACTTGCTATTGAGGCGCAGCACAAGCCGATCACGACGGTCGAGTCCCTGATCCAGGCGGGGAAATTGCACCCGGTGCAGCAGGCATTCATTGAAAATG
>Ga0209803_1002812_pt1 | contig 10743 bp, 11 predicted proteins | sample GraSoiAngelo_138_FD_185895 | JGI IMG/M metagenome (GOLD analysis project Ga0209803, IMG submission 185895) | Grasslands soil microbial communities from the Angelo Coastal Reserve, California, USA - 14_0929_09_40cm (SPAdes) (version 2) | ecosystem: Environmental > Terrestrial > Soil > Grasslands ... | reverse complement strand
TGAGCACACGAGTTATCTCGGATCGATGCCGTACACCGACCGGCTCGATTATTTTTGCTCGATGACCAACAACTGGGCTTACGCGCTCAGCGTAGAGAAACTCGCCGGCATCGAAGTTCCCGAGCGCGCTCAGTATTTGCGCGTTATTCTCGCCGAACTGACGCGGCTCCAAAATCATGCGTCCCTCCTCGGTTTTTTGTTGAGCGACATGGGCGCGTGGGGTACGCCGCTCATGTACGCGTTCCGCGAGCGCGAAAAAATTCTCGACCTCTTCGAATCGCTCTCCGGTTCGCGCATGATGTGCGACTACATGCGGTTCGGCGGCTGTCGAGTCGATGCAGACGACGTTTGGCTGGCCCGTGCGAAAAAGATTGTCGATCGTTTCCCGAAATTTCTCGATGAGTTTGATGAACTGATCCTTGGAAACGAGATCGTGATCGCACGAACGCAGAACGTGGGCAAACTTTCGGCCGATCTCGCGATCAGCGCTGGAATTACCGGTCCGATGCTGCGCGCGTGCGGCGTGAACTACGACGTTCGCAAAGTGGACGGATACGGAATTTATCCGCGTTTCAAATTTCGGATTCCGTTAGGCGAACACGGCGACACTTATGATCGATTGATGATGCGCGCGCTGGAGATGCGCGAGAGTGTCGAGATTCTGAAACAGGCGCTCGCCCAAATTCAGCCGGGGCCGATCGCGAACCCAAAGGTGAAGATCCGCGCGTTTCGTCCGCCTGCAGGCGAAGCGTACGGCCGCATTGAAGCGCCTAAAGGCGAGCTCGGGTTTTATCTCATCAGCGACGGCGGCCCGAATCCGTATCGCTACCGCGTGCGTCCGCCGAGTTTCATCAATCTGACGGTTCTCGAAGACCTCTGTCTCGGCCACACCGTTGCCGACGTGATGGTAATTCTCGGCAGCGTCGATATCGTAATGGGAGAAGTGGATCGATGATAATCAAATGATCGGCACGGGCATACTCAAGGGAATGGCGGTTACCGCCCGAAACTTTGTCGGGAGTTATTTCGACAAGGAGCGGTTGATCACTGTGCAGTATCCGGAGGAGCGGAATCCGCTGCCCGAGAACTATCGGAACTTTCCGTTTCTCATTTACGACGACGACGATCCGCAGGCTGGGTTGCGCTGCGTAGCGTGCAAGATTTGCGAGAAAGAATGTCCGCCGCAATGCATTTATATCGTCAAGAGCGACGACAAAAAGCCCGATTACATGGGCAAACCGCAGTTCTATCCGGCGGTGTTCGACATCGACATCTCAGTCTGCATGAGCTGCCAGATTTGCGTAGAGGTTTGTCCGTTTGAAGCGATCAAGATGGACAAGGAATTCGAGCTCAGTAAGCGCGAACGCTTCGATCACTTGCTTTTGCGCAGAGAGCAACTGTCGAAATCGAACGACTATTATCACAAGATTCATCCCGTCGAAGCCGCAGCAGTAGATAAAAATCTGGCGGACGCAGCAGCCGCGGCCGAGGCGAAGAAGAAAGCTGCCGCCGAGGCAGCCGTGGCGAAGGCAGCCGCAGCTGCGGCAATGATCAAGCCGGAATCGCCATCGGCGAGTTGATCGGCGCAGCCGGCGGTCGCGCCCTACCACCGAGGGACGGTTGCAATCGCGACTCAAAAATCTAAAATCAAAAATGCAATTGCCGGGGTGGCGAAATTGGCAGACGCGCCAGATTTAGGATCTGGTGGAGAAATCCTTAGGGGTTCGAGTCCCCTCCCTGGCAAGATGATGATCTTCGTCTGTTGTCCGTTAGCCGGATAATCGTGCAGTCGCGAAGACTCGGCGAGCGCCCTCGATTGTTACAAGTGTGTTACAAAGTATCCCTACTGGAAATAAGCCTTTTCCCGATGGATTCGGCAGTGTACAAATTTGGGGGCCGTGGCAAGCTATCTTCTCGTAGGATTTTTCACCCTTCCCACCGCAGGTGTGACCACTCCTGCGAAAGCGGCGTCTAACGAGCAATCTCGCCGCTGGGCGCACAGGAACTTCGACTGTTGAAATCGATGAACTGGGTCACCGGCATTTGGTCGATAGGCAGCGGAGCGTGCCTCACGCTGGCGTTGATGCACTTTGTCGTCTGGTGGAAGGATCGAACGGCGCGCGCGAACCTGATTTTTGCAGTGATGGCCACTGCGGTGGCGGTGCTTGCAGCGCTTGAGCTGGCGATGATGCGAGCGGAAACGCCCGCGCAATTCGGTATAGCGGTGCGCTGGTTACATGTGCCGGCTTGGGTGATCGTCGCATCGCTGGTCGCATTCGTGCGTCTTTACCTGCGGGCCGGTCGGCGGTGGCTGGCGTGGACGGTCGTCGGCATGCGGACCGTATCGCTCATTCTCAATTTCGTTTTCTCGCCAAATATCAATTACCGGGAAATCACTGGTCTACGGCATGTCTCGTTCCTTGGAGAGCCCGTTTCGGTAGCGGTCGGCGTGCCGAATCCCCTGATGCTGGTCGCCCAGCTGAGTTTGCTGTTGCTGATCATCTTTGTGACGGATGCCACAATCGCCGTGTGGCGTCGGGGTGACCGGCGGCAGGCGCTGATGGTGGGCGGCAGCATTCTATTGTTCGTCACAGCGGCGACTGCGGACGGGGTAGCAATCGGATGGGGAATCATCTCCATGCCGGTGTCTGTGAGTTTGTTTTATCAAGCCATCGTTGCGGCAATGGCCTGCGAGTTGAGCTACGATGTGCTTCACGCGGCGGTTTTCGCGCGCCGGTTGCAAACCTACGAAGCTGCGCTGCGGGAAAGCGAAGCGCGGATTAACCTCGCGACCAATGCGGCAAACCTTGGTTTGTGGATTTGGAACATTCCGGGTGACGAACTTTGGGTAACGGAGAAATGGAGAGAGCTGTTCGGTTTCGCGGATTCGGAGCCAGTGACGTTTGACCGATTGCTGCAAATCGTGCATCCCGGGGATCGCGAACATATGAAGCAAGTCGTGCAGCACATGTTCGAGCGCGGCGGCGAGTACGAAAGCGAATATCGCGTCATCCGCCCGGACGGAAGCACACGCTGGATCTTGGGTCATGGCAGCGTCGAGTTAGACGAACTTGGCAAAGCGGCCTTCGCGCGCGGAGTGTCGCGTGACGTCACCAAACGCAAAATAGCGGAGGAAGAGTTGCGTGAGAGCGAAGCGCGTTTTCGCACGGTAGCCGACGCCGCGCCCGTGCTCATTTGGATGTCGGGCGTGGACAAACTTTGTGATTTCTTCAATAAGCCGTGGCTTGAGTTTACGGGTCGCACGATGGAACAGGAACTGGGAAATGGCTGGGCCGAAGGTGTGCATCCAGCCGATTTGCAGAGGTGCCTTCAGACTTACACCGCGGCGTTCGAGGCACGCGAACCGTTTGTCATGCAATACCGCCTCAGACGTCACGATGGTGAATATCGCTGGATCAAGGATGACGGAGTCCCGCGCTTTGATGCTCAGGGAGACTTTTCTGGCTACATTGGATCGTGTGTGGACATCACCGAATTGAGGCGCAATGAGCAGGCTTTGCGCGAAAGCGAGGAACGGATGACAATGGCAATGGACGCCGCCAACCTCGGATTATGGGAGTGGAATGTCAGCAAAGATGAGCTCTGGGGCAGCAAAACGCGCCTTGCTCGTTTGGGGTTACCGCCATCCGGAAAGCTGAGCCTCGAACAGGGTCTTGCCCGGGTGCATATTGATGACCGCGATCGAGTCCGGCAAACATTGAGAGACGCGGCGAGAACCGGCAAGGATTACCACCTCGAGTACCGGGTCGTACTTACGGACGGAAGTGTTTGCTGGACGGAACATCGGGGCGGCACCGTAGTGGGGGCGACCAGTGAGCCCGTAGTCCTCCGCGGCGTTTCGATAGACATAACCGAGCGCAAGCAGGCGGAGGAAAAATTCCGGCTCGCAGTAGAAGCATCGCCAAGCGGGATTGCCCTGGTGGACCGCGAAGGCAAGATCGTGCTGGTCAACACGCAAACGGAAAAGATGTTCGGATATTCCCGCGCAGAGATGATCGGCCAACCGGTGGAGATCATCGTGCCGGAACGCTTTCGCGCGGTCCATCCCACGCATCGAGCAAAATTCCTGGCTGCGCCGGAAGCTAGGGCAATGGGTGCCGGACGAGAGTTGTTTGGCCTGCGGAAAGATGCAACGGAATTTCCGATCGAGATCGGGCTTAGTCCCATTGAAACACCCGATGGGATATTGGTATTAAGCTCGATCGTGGATATAAGCGCTCGCAAACAGTCGGAACTGGAAGCACTGCAGCACCGAGAAGAGCTTGGCCATCTTAGCCGAGTGGCAGCGATGGGTGAATTGACCACATCCATTGCCCATGAACTGAATCAGCCGCTCTCGGGAATCATCAGCAACGCCAGCGCTGGACAGCGCTTTATCGATCGGGGAAATGTCGATCTTCGCGAACTTCGCGAACTGCTCGCTGATATCGTCGCTGATGGACGCCGCGCCGGCGATGTGATTCGCGGCATCCAGACTATGGTGAAAAAAGGCGGCCCGACGCGGCAGCGGGTGAATCTGAACGATCTTGTAACAAATGTGGTGCGCATGGTAAAACCGAATGCCACGCATCACTCCTGCGAGATACAGACTTTGCTGGACCCAGATCTGCCGGCGATTGAGGCCGATCCGATCCAGCTACAGCAAGTCCTGATTAATCTCGTGATCAATGCTTTTGATGCGATGCGTAACACGCCGCTTAGCCGCCGGAAACTCGTGATCGCGACGGAGCGGAATGGCGATGGCACGATTTGCATGAGCGTGCGCGATTACGGCACTGGTATTTCCGAAGAAGCACGGGAGCGGCTTTTCGATCATTTCTTCACAACGAAATCGGAAGGGTTGGGGATGGGCCTCGGGATCGTGCGTTCGATCGTCGAATCACACGGTGGCACGGTCGCGGCCGAAAATGTTGACGGTGGAGGTGCGCGGTTCCACTTTACTCTTCCGGCAAGCGCTGCGGTTTCGTGAAGATTTCTCCAAAAGGTTTGGTTTTTGCGATCGACGACGACGCGTCGGTACGAAAGGGTTTGGCGCGATTGCTCCGCTCTGCAGGCTACAAGAGCGAAACTTTTGAGTCGGCATCCGATTTTCTAGCGCGCCCGCAATGCAGCGGCCCGTCGTGCGTGATTGTGGATGTGCAGATGCCGGGTATCAACGGGATGGATCTCCAGGAGACTCTGATCCAGCACCGCCGCGAGGAACAACTTGTATTTGTTACCGGCCATGGCGACATCCCAATGTGCGCACAGGCAATGAAAGCGGGCGCGGTCGATTTTCTTCGGAAGCCGTTTCAAGATGACGAACTGCTTCAATGTGTCGAGCGCGCGCTATTGCGGTCCGCCGAGCAGCGACGGCGCGGTGCTGAGCAGAATGAGGCTCGGCGTCTTCTTGATTTGCTGACCCCGCGCGAGTTCGAAGTAATGCAACTCGTCATCACGGGCATGTTGAACAAGCAGATTGCCGGGGAACTGGGCACGGCGGAGAAGACAGTGAAAGTTCATCGTGGCAAAGTGATGGCGAAGCTCGGTGTCGCCTCTGTGGCCGCGCTGGTGCGCTTGGTACAAAGAGCCGGCATTGCGCCGGTGGGTAACAAGTAAAACCAAGTAAGACCAAGGTCTTATAGGCAGGGGCGAATCGGCGCTCTAGTCTGCCCTATCGCAAAGCAATATGACGTGGCCGGAATCTCCAGCGCCGAAGACCATCTGTCTGGTTGACGACGATACTTCGGTGCTGAAGGCGGTCGGCCGGTTGCTCACTTCAGCCGGTTGGGTCGTACGGGCTTTCAGTGAAGCAGCGCCTTTCCTTGCCTATATTTCTACGAACCGGGTCGACCTCGTCGTTCTCGATATCTGGATGAAACAGATGACCGGCTTGGAAGTGCTCGCGCGTCTGTGTTCACTGTCACCGCAGACGCGCATCATCATTATAACCGGCCGCGAAGATCACGCCGTGAAGTCGATCGCGACCCAGGTCGGTGCGGTCGACTTCTTCCTTAAACCCTTCGACGACGAGAAATTCCTGGCTGCTGTGCACCACGCGCTCGGCACGCCGGTGGGATATGAGACTAAGGTCCCATAGCCTTCGCCGGCCGCTGGCCATAATGTTAGGCCTTGCGAACCTCCAATGCTTTTGTTGTCTGCTTGCTCGACGATGACCCCTCGGTGCTAAAGGGGTTGGGCCGGCTCTTGTCGTCAGCTGATCTGCACGCAGAAACGTTTAACGTTCCCGAGGAGTTTCTGGGTTATGCACGGACTCATCGCCCGGCGGTTGCCTTGGTTGACGTTTGCATGCCGCAGATGAGCGGCCTTGAGGTTCAATCGCGGCTCCGCGAGGTTTCGCCTTCAACCCGGGTCATCATCTTCACCGGAAAAGATGATCCACTGGTTCGTTCCACCGCGCTGAACGGAGGAGCGTCGGCGTTCCTTATCAAACCTTTTTGCGACGAAGAACTCCTCACCGCCGTGCGGCTCGCGCTCGCTTCCGCGACATGAAAATCTGGTTCCCAGAATACGGCCCGGGCGAATTGCTCATCAAGAAACTAGGTGTGCCATGCATCGTCTGGTCAATGATCATCGGCTTTTTCGCCGGCTTATGCGGAAGTTACCTTCTGAAAAATAATTTCTGGTTGTTGGTGATCGCGCTGCTCGGCATTGCCGGCATCTTGCTTTACCTTGGCGGAGCCGGGAGCGCTTTGCTTCGCTGGCGTCAGGTCGAGGAGACGCGCAGCACGCGCATAAGGGAACGCGCGCCGCAAATTAAATCGGGGTGGGATTATCGGCCCAGAAAAGCGATTCGGCCGTACGCGGGTGCCAACAACGCAGGGACGGAACCTTCCGAGGTCCTGGGTCCGGAGAGTTTTGCCATAAATAATGATGTCTGGTTGAATATCGACTCACTCGAACGCGCAGCTTTTACCTTTGTTAACCTTGACCCGACGGTCGAGGACGCGACGACGGAAGAGCCGTTGCCGGGTCATGCAGGCGCGGTTTCGGTGTACGACTAAGGTCCTATAGACGACCAGACCGCCTTGCTCAAAGGTGGTCGCTTAATGACAACGTTATCGCTTATGAAAAAGTTCTCTATCTTAACATCAGTCCTGGTTGGACTTCTCACCATTTCCCTGCAAGCCGGGGAGGCCGTCGCATACAAACAAGTCGCTCCGCCGCCACCGCCCGAACTTTACGGGCTCGGTTTCTACGGAGCAATCGACATGGGGGCGAACATCTATCAAAACCGCGGCGGGGACAGAACTTTTACGGATGATTTCGGAGACACTCTTACTATCAGCCCTAAGAACGACGTCGGTTTCTTTGGTGGCATCAAACTCGGTTACGTCTTTGGCACAGGCGTGTTTCGTCCGACCATTGAAGGCGACTTCTTTTACAACGGCTTCACAGGCGGCGCTGACTTCACGCTGAGGGACTCCTTTGGTGATGTACTGAGACAAAGCCACCTGACTACCTGGATTAATACCGGCGCGTTTATGGGCAACTTCATCGCGAGATTCGCGTTTGGAAGGTTCCAGCCGTATGTCGGCGCCGGGGTTGGCATTTACTATGCGGAATCCGCTGGTGCCCAGTTCCAAGGCCCTCATGGCACCTTTAACTCTGGCGGAGGACAAAGTCATGCAGACCTCGCTTGGCAGATTATTGCGGGCACAGATTACTACTGGACCCCGAAGTTCAGCACGTTTATTGAATACAAGTTCCTCGAGTACACGAGCACCCAAATCAATACCAATCAAAATCGCGTACTGGGACAGCAATTACTAGGCGCGGGTGTGCGGCTCCACTTCTAAACGTAACACCGAATTTCTTTGACTGGTTAAGTCAATCGGCCTCCTTTCATCGGGAGGCCGATTTTTTCGGGCCTGCGAACGGGTTTACGATCCTTTGTTGTCGGCGCAACCGCCGTCATGGGACGAAAGTCCAATAGATATGCTGGCCACGTTCTTTCATTTTCACCTCTCAACCCCATACAAAAGATGAAATCAATATCCACATCCTTCCGTTACCTGATCGTTTCCGTGGTCCTCTGCGAACTGGTCGCCTGCACCACCGCTCCGTCCGTCATTGTCAAGACCGACTACGATCATTCCGCAGCGTTTGGTAAGTATCATACCTACGTGCTCGATACCGCCGCAACGGGACTCGGCCCGACGAATAATGCAGTCTTGCAACAGGCGTTGCGTTCGAGTCTCGCAGCTCGAGGCCTGAAAGAAACGGGCTCAAATGCGAGTCTCTACATCGTTTCGGCTGTCATAACGAGCGAGAAGCTTAACGTTCTGCCCGGTGGAGGCGTGACAGTTTCCCGCTTCGGAGCCTACCGCACGTGGGCGATGAATGCCGAGGTGCAGCAATACACTGAGGGCACGCTCATAATTGACTTCGTGGACGGCAAGACTCACAAGCTTGTTTTCCGTGGCCTCGCCCAGGCGGCCGTCGGCTCGCAGGCGAGAAACGCAAACGCCATCCGGGAAGCCGCCACCAAAATTGTCGCCCAATTTCCGGGTCCGGGCGCCAGTTAGACCGACTCAAAGTGTTATGCCGGCATTCAGACGAAGCGCGCAAAAGAATGCAAAAAAAAGTTCCCTGGTGGGCAATGAATTGGTATTACGAGGGACAACACAACCGCTGGGTAAAACCGTACCACTATGAATCAATCAACTTTAATGAATCGGCTCGTTAATCAATTCTTAATCGCGACGATCTTCCTCTCCGCACCAATTCTTCTCGCCGGACCGGAGACGTACGACACTTCGAAGGAAGTGCTGCCGCCTCCGCCACCAACAATCACCGACGACCAGTGGCACTTCAATCTAGGCTCGCCGGGCTGGATGGCTAGCCTTTCGGGCGAGGTCGGCTTGCAGGGAGTCAACGTGGATGTGGACGTCGGCTTCGATAAGATTATTAAGCATGTCGATTCCCTCATGTCCCTGAGCGCCGAGGTGAGGAAAGGCCGCTTCGGCGCCTATGGCGACTTTCTCTATATGGATCTTTCGGATCCGGTCTATCCGAAGAACATTATCTCAAAGGTGGATATCTTCATGAGTCAGTACGTGGCTGATGGCGAAGTGTACTATAGGGTCCTTGAAGGGCAGCGCGGTTGGATCGATCTGCGGGCCGGCGCTCGCTACACCAATGTTTATACCAACCTCGAGTTGACTGAGGGAACCCCCAGTCGGATCGATGAGGCCATAACCGATTTCGTCAATGCCCTTCCCGGAGACGTCAAGGGACTGCTCGACCGCCTTCTAAATGGGGCGCTCGACGGGCGCAATCCTCCGCTGCCGGTTCCACCTCTCGGCTTTCTTGAGAAAGCAAAGCTGGTCAAACTCATCCTGGCGGCCAAGCGAATCCCTGACGCGAGGCAGCGGAGGCAAAAAATCACCAACATTCTGAATAGAGAACTGAATCAAACCTTCAGGCTGACCGAATATTGGTTTGATCCCTATATCGGGATTAGTGGCCGGTACAATTTCACCAAAGCTTTTTATGTTACAGCCAAGGTGGACGTCGGCGGTTTTGGCGCCGGTTCGGACATCACAACGCAGGGCTCCGCTGCGCTCGGCTGCCAGATCACGCGGAACATCTATTCCGAACTCGGTTTCCGCTATCTCTATACCAATTATGAAGACGACAGCAACCGCTTCGTCTGGAAAACCTGGACGTACGGCCCACAGATCACGACCGGCATCATTTTTTAGCAGTTCGTTAGGGGGCGCCGCCAGTGACGAAAATTCAGGTGCTGCCTGGTATCAGCACGTAATAAGGCGATCGTGAATCGTGCGGGCCGCCTCCGACGAGGCGGCCCGCATTTTTTTTCGTACGACTTAAGTCCAATAGTCGAACGGAAAGTCCGGTCTGAAAATCTCGTAAACGAACCATGCGCAGAATGCCGTGCCGTAAATACATTCGAAAAGGTCTCATGATCGTCCAAGTCATGATCGTGTTCGCGGTCATCGCCTTCTTGCTGGCTAGCACGTTGCCGGGGCTCCTGCGTGCGCGTAAACGTTCGCAAGCATTAAATATTCCCAGCGAGCCTCGGACGGCTGATCCCCTCTCGACCCGATCGCTATCACCAGGGTCATTGATGAGAGAGTTCGAATTTTGACCCGACCAATTGTCTAACGAATTACTTCGATGGCGCATTCTTCGTAACCGGTGTGAATTTTTATGTAGGTTCATTGGACCAAAGTCCCATTGCGAAAATATCTGCATCAAGTAATCTCGGATATGAAAACGTTTAGTTACTACAGTTGCGTCTTGGTGATTGCCGCGCTGGCGTGCGCGGGCTTATCAGGATGCGAAACGAGCGGCACAGCGGCCCCCGGGGCGACGGCTTCTGTTGCTGCACCGGCAAGTCAAAATGCTGCTCAACTGATCATCCGGAGAGCCCCCAACATGGGAACTGGCCTGTTTCTCGATGTGAAGATAGATGGTGTGCGTGTAGGTGCGCTTTCCATGGGCGAAACCTACAGGGGTTCCTTGTCACCAGGACAGCACGTTGTGTCCGTAATCCTGCGACCGAATCAGTTGAACCTGGCTCCAACAAAAAAGACTCTGACCGTAGTAAAAGGGCAGACCTATGCATTGACCGCGATGTGGCAGGGCGAGACCGTGGTTTTGCGCTGATCGGGCCGCCACAAGCTGGAGTCGTCGACGCGCGCAAACGCGAACTCGAGCGCTCATGAGCCTCGAGGTGTTCGCTGGATTTCGTAC
>Ga0209803_1002807_pt1 | contig 10759 bp, 11 predicted proteins | sample GraSoiAngelo_138_FD_185895 | JGI IMG/M metagenome (GOLD analysis project Ga0209803, IMG submission 185895) | Grasslands soil microbial communities from the Angelo Coastal Reserve, California, USA - 14_0929_09_40cm (SPAdes) (version 2) | ecosystem: Environmental > Terrestrial > Soil > Grasslands ... | reverse complement strand
AGACGAAGAGCTCGTCTTTCGGCAGACCATCGGCCAGCGCGTTCTCCAGCGCGCCGCCCACCGCCGCACCGCCGAGGCTCAGCAGCACGGCGCCGACGATCCCGATCGCGATCGCCGGACCCGCCACCGGCAGCAAGGCACTCGCGGCGGCGGCCGCCCCGAGCTCGGCGCCGGTCGCAACGCCCACGGCTCCGCCGAGCACGCCGCCGATCGCCTTGCCCATACCCGGCTGCTCGGCCTCGCTCGTGGGCACCCTCGACACCAGTGGCTCGGACGTCCCGGGAACCAGGACGTGGATGCTCTTCGTTGAAATGCCAACGGCACGCAGGTTGCCGACGGCGCGCTCGGCCGAAGCTCTATCGACGAAAATGCCAACTATCGGAGTCATTCGTTCGCCTCCTCTCGATCGACGCTGCCGGTCTATCGACGCTGCCGGCGGCGGCGATGGATCGCGACCTCGCGCGACACCCAGCCCACGACCAGCAGCGTGCCGGCGATCACGGCGACGATCAGCCAGCTCGTATCGCTCATCGCGATCGACGCTTCCTCAGGCCGATCGGCGCGCTCTGGGCTGTGACCGCCGCCTGCCCGCCGACGCGTGACCGCGTCTCGCCACGCTGCGCTTGAGAAGCTCCATGAGGTCGATGACCTCGCCCTTCTCGCGTTTCGGCCGGGCCGGCGCGGGAGCCTCCTCGACGTCGCCCCGTTTGGCCCGCTCGCGGATGAACGCCAGGACCTCGCGGCGATATTCGTCCTGATACTTCGTCGGATCCCACGAGTCGGTCATGTCGCGGATGAGCTGCTCCGCGATCCGGAGCTCCTTCGCGCTGATGCCGAGGGCCTTCAGATTGTCCGAGGGCGGGCCGAGGGCCTTCGGGTCTCGAAGCTCCGACGCATAGCGCAGGAGGATCAGCACCAGGACGGATCCGTGAACGCCGACCGTGGCCAGGTACTGTCGGGTCCGCACCACCACGGTTGCGATCGCGACCCGCCCACTTCGGCGAAGCGCCTCGCGCAGCAGTGCGTAGCCCTTCTCGTACTTGGCGGTCGGCGCCAGGTAGTACGGGTGATCGCAGTACATCGGGTCGACGTCCTCCGGGGCGGCGAACGACAGGATGTCGATCCGCTGCGTGCGCTCCGGGCTCGCCCGCCGCAGATCCTCGTCGCTGACGATCACGTAGCGGCCCTTGGGATGCTCGAACCCTCGCGTGATCCGGTTGGCCGGCACCTCTTCGCCCGTTCGCTTGTTGACCTTGCGATAGCCGATCGGGGACATGTCCTTCTTGTCGAGCAGGGTGAAATCGAGCTCGTCCCTGGTCACGGCCGGATAAAGGGCGACCGGGATGTTCACGAGTCCGAAGCTGACGTGCCCTTTCCAGATCATCGGGTCGTCCTCCCGGCAGTTGAACGGCAAGAGACGTGCCACGCGTGCGAGCACTCGCGCCGTCGCCGATCTCGCAATGACATCAGCGCTCCGTCGCATCGAAGGCGATCTCGTCGCGCGAGTGGGCGCAACCGCGTAATTCTTATCGAGTAAGAATGCGCTGGTCGTACGGAAAGGCGTGTTGACTGTTCGGGACGCGACGACTACCTTGACGGGCCAGGGAGGGCACGATGGCTGGAGTCGTAGGATTCATCGGACTGGGCAACATGGGGCGCCCGATGGCGCTGAACCTCGCGAAGCAAGGCTTTCCGCTGATCGTCCACGACATCGATCCCGCGAAGATCGAGCCCCTGCGCGCGCGCGGCGCGACGGTGGCCGAGTCGCCCGAGCGCGTGGCCGTCGCCGCCGATCGCACGATCTCGATGGTGGAGACCACGGCGCAGGCGGAAACGGTGATCGCCGGCGAGCGCGGCATCATCCGCAGCGCCAAGTCGGGTCACATCGTGATCAGCATGAGCACGATCGATCCGCTGGTGGCCAGGCGCCTGGCCGACCTGCTCGGCGCGCGCGGCGTGGCGATGCTCGACGCGCCGGTGAGCGGCGGTACCGAGCGCGCGCAGTCCGGCGAGCTCTCGATCATCGTCGGCGGCGCCCCCGAAACGTTCGAAGCCTGCCGGGATCTGTTCAAGGCCATGGGCACGAAGATCTTTCACGTCGGCACGCTCGGGCAGGGGCTGGCGATGAAGCTCGTCAACAACATGCTGGTCCAGGTGAACATGGTGGCCGTGGCCGAGGCGCTGGTGCTGGGCGTCAAGGCCGGGCTCGACCCGCGGACGATCTACGAGGTCGTGAGGGTCAGCACTGGAACGAGCTCGGCGTTCGAGCGCGGCGCGGCGCGCATGCTGGCGCGTGACTTCTCACCGGCCGGCACGGTGGACATCTCCTTCAAGGACCAGGAGCTCGAGACGGCGTTCGCGAAGCAGCTCGGTGCGCCGCTCTTGCTCGCCAACGTGAGCCAGCAGGTCTACCAGATGGCGCGCGCCGCCGGGCTCGGCAAGCAGGACGGCAGGCGATCATCCAGGTGCTCGAGCGCCTCGCGGGCGTGAAGGTCGGAGGCTAGAGCACGGGGGCAACGCAAAATCGAGGAGCGCCACGGCTACGCCGGGGCGCTTCCGAGCGCGGGGGGCTTGGGGGGCCCGTCGAGGCCCCCCATCTTTCTAAACCAGCAGTTCGCGGAAGACGCCGCGCAGGTCCATCTCGTACTCGAGGCCGACGATGGGCGGGCGGCTCGGGAACCAGCGGACGCCGTGGATCGCGGAGGGGCCCGCCGGGACCAGGACGGTGTCGGCGAGGAACGGCTCGATAGGCTGCGCGGTGTAGATGTCGATCGCGGTCACGTCCGACCATGCGACGCCCAGGCCGTGGAGCCTCGTCTGCATGATCGCCATCACGTGCGCCGCCTTCTCGCGCATCGCCGCGGCCGAGGTCTCGCCGTGGCGAACGATTCCCTCGACGCCGACGCCGCGCTCGCGCATCTCGCCCGCGCCGGCCACGATGAAGGTCGGGCGCGGCGTCCCGCCCGGAATCGTATAGCCGAAGCCGTAGAGCGAGGGCTCCGTCGGGGCACCGACGACCGGGGCCACGTTCGTGCGGGCGATCGGATTCTCGCCGTCGACCAGCAGCTTCCAGTCCGTCAGCAGCGCGCGATATCCGGCGTTGAACGCATCGAACCCTTCGAAGCTGAACGGCGCCCGGCTCCGCAGCTCGATGGCGCACAGCGCCGCGCGCGGTCGACCCTCGGCGTGGAGGTGACGGTCGATCAGCGTGAAGCCGTCGCGCCAGGGGAGGAGCGCGCGGAGGGTCGCGTGGACGACCTGGTAGCCTGACGACGCCACCGCGCCCGACGAGAACGGCGCGATGCCCGGCAGGAAGCGGTAGCCGCCGCCGGGAACCTCGCGAGCGGAAGGTGGCGCGCTCATGATCCCGAACCGTATCACGACCCGCCGCCCGGCGCGGCCCTTGACATTGTTGGACGACCAACTTCTAATGCCCGCGGCTGCCGATCCACGCTCGCTTGGGAGGCTTTCATGTTCCGGAACGGACCGATGCGCGTCGGGTGTGGGCTGGTCGCGCTGGCGGTGGTGCTGGGTCTCGCGCTGGCGTCGGACGCGCCGGCGCAGGGCAAGAAGCTGAAGATCGGCGTCATCTATGACTACACCGGCCCGCTCGCGGGCGGCGGCTCCGAGCTCCACGCGCTCGGCGCCAAGATCATGATCGACTACTTCATCAAGAAGGGCGGCGTCGAGGGCTATCAGATCGAAGCGGTGTACGCCGACGCCCAGAGCAAGCCCGACGTCGCCATCAACGAGGCCGTGCGGCTGATCGAGCAGGAGAAGGTCGACATGCTGCTCGGCTTCTACTCGTCGGCGCAGTGCGTGCCGGCGGCTGCGCGGGTCGAGCAGCTCAAGAAGTTCATGTGGATCACCACCTGCATCTCCTCGGCCGTGCTGGAGAATCGTCACCTGAAGTACGTCTTCCGGACGCAGCCGAGCGGTAAGCAGTTCGGGCTGATGTCGACGGACTTCCTCGCCCAGAACGCGAAGAGCAAGCTCGGCCGTGAGCCCAAGGATCTGCGGGTCGCGATCATCCACGAGGACGGCGCCTATGGCGTCGACGTCTCGCGGGGCAACGAGGAAGGCGCCAAGAAGGCCGGCTTCAACATCGTGCTGAAGGAAGGATATTCTGCGACGGCCCCGGATCTGTCGGCGCTGGTGACCAAGCTCAAGCGCGGCCGCCCGGACGTCATCTTCCACACCGGCTACAACCCGGACATCACGCTGTTCCTCCGTCAGGCCCGCGAGCAGGGGCTTCGCTTCAGCGCGCTGATCGGCCACGGCGCCGGCTACGGCGTCTACGACAAGCTGAAAGAGTCGCTCGGCCGCGACGTCAATTACTTCTTCAATGTCGACCCGATCTCGATCTGGCTCACCAACGAGAAGTCGCTGCGCGCCCCGCTGCCGGCCATGATCAAGATGGTCGGGGAGGAGTACGAGAAGGCTCGGCCCGGCACACAGGTGCGCTCGGCGCACGTGGGCATGTCGGCCAGCAACACGTACGTGTTCATGTCGGAAGTGTTGCCGCGCGCCATCAAGAAGCATGGCGGCATCGATGCCGAAGCGCTGCGGAAGGCGGCGCTCGAGGTCGATCTGCCGGAGGGTGGCACCATGCTCGGATTCGGCGTGAAATTCGAGGGCGAGAGCGGACCCATGGCGGGCCAGAACGATCGCGCCTTCCCGGTGATTCTCCAGTACGTCGACGACAAGCCCTATCTCGTATGGCCCAAGAGCCAGCAGCAGCGCGAGCCGGTCCTGCCGCTGCCCGGCACGTCGCCGTACGCGGCGCAGTGAGCCTCGCGACATAGCTACTTGCTAGCCGTCCAGAGCCTCACCAAGCGCTTCGGTGGCTTCACGGCCGTCAACAGCGTGTCGTTCGGGGTCGAGAAGGGCGAGATCCTCGGCCTGATCGGCCCGAACGGCTCTGGCAAGAGCACGATCTTCAACATGCTCTCGGGCACGCTGGCGCCGAACGCCGGCTCGATCCGCTTCGAGGGGCGCGAGATCGCCGGGCAACCGCCGTACCGGATCATCAATCTCGGGATCGGCCGCACGTTTCAGATTCCCAGGCCGTTCCGTCGACTCTCGCTCCTCGACAACGTCGTGCTCGCGGGCTTCTTCGGCCAGGGTCGGCACTCGCGGGCGAAGGCCTTCGAGGCGGCGGAACGCGCGCTCGGGCTTGTCGGGCTACCGACCGACCGCGCGACCACGGTGGACGGCCTCGGGGCGGCTGCGCTGAAGAAGCTAGAGCTCGCGAAGGCGCTCGCTACCGAGCCGAAGCTGCTGCTCGCCGACGAAAGTCTCAGCGGCCTGGATGAGCACGAGATGGATCAGGCCGCCGAGCTACTGCGTCGGATTTGCCGGGAGCTCGGCGTCACCATCATCTGGGTTGAGCACATCATGGGGGTCTTGATGCGCGTGGTGGATCGCGTGATGGTGCTCGATCACGGCGAGAAGATCGCCGAGGGTCTACCCGCGCGGGTCGCCAGCGACGCGCGTGTCATCGAGGTCTATCTCGGCACCCGCGCGGCGGCGGTGTCGGCGGCCGCGGCGGCCACCCGCACCTGACCGGACCGGCCGCGCGCATGCTCGAGCTGAAATCCGTTCGCGCCGGGTACGGAACCTTCCAGGCGTTGTTCGACGTGTCACTCGAGGTGCGTCGCGGCGAGGCGGTCGGCGTCATCGGTCCAAACGGCGCCGGCAAGACGACGTTGATGCGGGTCGTCTCCGGCCTGATCCGGCCGACTGCCGGAACGCTCGTCATGGAAGGCGTCGATCTGGCGGCCACTCCAGCGCATCGGATCGTCGAGCTCGGTGTGGCCCACGTCCCGGAAAGTCGCCGCCTGTTTCCGCGGATGACGGTCGAGGACAATCTGAAGATGGGCGGCTTCGTGCCGGCCGCGCGCCCCAAGTTCCGCCGCCAGCTCGAGGTCGTCTACGAGCTGTTCCCACGGATGCGCGAGCGCCGCCACCAGCTCGCCGGCAGCATGTCGGGGGGCGAGCAGCAGATGTGCGCGATCGGGCGCGCGCTGATGTCCGAGCCGAAGCTGCTCCTCCTGGACGAGCCGTCCGCGGGGCTGGCGCCGGTTCTCGTCGAGCAGGTGTTCGAGCTGGTCAATCGCATCCGCGCCAGCGGCCTGACCGTGCTGATCGTCGAGCAGAACGTGCAGCTGGTGCTCCGCGTGGTCGATCGCGCGTACCTGCTCAAGACCGGCCGCATCCACACCACCGGGGGAGCCGCCGAGCTGCTGGCGAGCGACAGCATCCGCCAGGCGTATCTCGGAGTCTGAGCGAGGAGGCCGCGCCCTGGGTATCTTCGACATCTTCCTGCTCGAGGCGGTGATCAACGGGCTCTTGCTCGGCGGCGTCCTCGCGTTGCTGTCACTGGGCCTCAACCTCGTCTTCGGGGTCATCGACGTCGTCTGGATCTGCTACGCCGAGCTCATCATGCTCGGCATGTACGGGATGTACTTCCTCTACACGGTCTACCACGCGCCGATCGTGCTGGCGGCGGCCGTCTGCATCGTGAGCGTCGGCGTCCTCGGGCTCGTGTTGCACACGCTCGTGATCGCCCCGCTCCTCGGCGCGGCGCCGATCAATCAGCTCCTGGCGACCGGCGGTGTCCTCTTCTTCCTGCAGTCGGCCGCGACCGTGCTGTTCGGCATCGAGTTCAAGAACCTCGGGCTGCGTCTGCCGGTGCTGAAGGTGGCGGGGATGTTCGTCAGCTATTCGCGTCTGCTGGCCTTCGGCGCCGCGCTGATCGCGATGGTGCTGGTGTACCTCTTGCTGACCCGCACCTACACGGGAACCGCGATCCGCGCGATCGCGCAGGACCGCCAGATCATGCCGCTCATGGGCGTCGACACGCGCCGGATCTACCTGATCACTTCGGGGCTCGGCGGCGCGCTGGCCGGCCTCGCCGCGTGCCTCCTCGTGCTGCAGTACGACGTCCATCCCTTCGTTGGGCTGACGTTCGGGCCGATCACGTTCCTGATCTGCGTGCTGGGCAGCCTCGGCAACTTCGGCGGCGGGTTCGTCGCCGCGTTCGTGTTCGCCGAGATCATCTCGGTTGGAGGTCTCTACCTCGACCTCGAGTGGGGGTACGTGTTCGCGTTCGCCTTCTTCATCGTGATGATGTTCGTGCGGCCCGAGGGCCTGATGGCGCGGCGTTCGTGACCCGCTATCTGCCGTGGGTGGCCGGCGCGGCGCTGGTCGCGCTGCCGTTCGTCTACCGCTCCCCGTATCCGCTTCACATCCTGATCGTCATTCTCATCTGGTCGTTCGCGTATACCTCCTGGTCGGTGATGGGCCGCTTCGGCCTGGTCTCCCTCGGGCACGGCGGCTTCATGGGCGTCGGCGCCTACGTGACGGCGCTCGTGTGGAACTACGGTCACCTCAGCCCCTGGGTCGGCGTCCCGCTGGCCGTCGCCGCCAGCGCGGCGCTGGCGGCCCTGGTGGCGTATCCCTGCTTCCGATTCCGGATCACCGGCCACTACTTCGCGCTGGTCACCCTGGCGCTCTCGGGCATCGTGCTCCAGGTGATCACCGCGACGCGCGACTACACCGGCGGCTCACTCGGCTACACGCCCGAGCGCTATCAGGGCGGCAGCTCGCTGTGGGCCTTCCAGTTCAGCGACAAGACGACATGGTATCTGATCGCCCTCGTGGTGTGGGCCGCCGGCCTCTTCATCTGGAACCGCGTCGACCGAAGCATGCTTCGCTATGCGCTCGAGGCGATCTCCGAGGACGAGGATGCCGCCGCCGCCACCGGGGTCCACGTGACCGCCGAGAAGCTCAAGATCACCGTGCTGAGCGCCACCATGACCGCCCTCGCGGGAGCGCTCTACTGCCAGTACCAGATGTTCATCTCGCCCGACACGGTCAGCGGCATCTCGGTCTCGCTCCAGATGGTCTTCGCCGTCGTCGTCGGGGGCATTTACGTTTCTCTCGGTCCGACGATCGGCGCGGTGATCACGATCCTGCTCGCCGAAATCCTGAGAATCGGGTTCGGCACCCGCGCGGTCGGCTGGGACAATCTGGTCTACGGAGTGCTGCTGATCCTGTTCATCATCTTCCTGCCCAAGGGCATCGTCGGAAGCCTCATGGATCTCTCGCGGAGGTGGCGATGGACCTCGAGCTGAGCGGCAAGATCGCCGTCGTCACCGGCACCAGCGTCGGACTCGGGCGCGAGATCGCCAGGGTGCTGGCCGGCGAGGGCGTGCGAACCGTCATCGTCGCCCGGCGCGCCAAGCTGCTCACGACCCTGCAAGACGAGATCGAGCGGTCGGGCGGCCCGCGCCCTCTGGCGCTGCCGCTGGACCTCCACGAGCCGGACGCCGCCGCGCGGATTCGCGACGCCGCGATCTCGGCCTACGGGCGCGTCGACATCGTGATCAACAACGCCGGCGGCTCGCGCCCGATCCCGTGGGACTCGCCCGATGCGGCCTGGGACGAATCGTTCTCGATCAATTTCACCGCGGTGCGCCGGACGACCCAGACGCTGCTGCCGGGGATGATCGAACGGCGCTGGGGTCGCATCCTCTGCGTCACCGGCAGCGCCGAGCCGTCGAGCGTGAACGCCGCGGTGGCCGCCAAGGCGGGCGTTCACGCCTGGGCCAAGGGGCTCTCCCGCGAGATCGGGCGGCACGGAATCACGATCAACTGCCTCTCGCCCGGGCGCATCCACAGCGAACAGATCGACCAGCGCCTGCACCCGACGCCGGAGAGCCAGGCCGAGTTCGCGCGGAACATCCCGCTCGGCTACTTCGGCGACCCCGCCGACCTGGCATTCCTCGCCGCGTTCCTGTGCTCGCCCAAGGCGCGCTACATCACCGGCGAGCGCATCCACGTCGATGGCGGCTTGCACCGCGCGGTCTGAGTGCGCATGACGCGCGTCGCTTGCGATCTCTTCGCCTTCCTCGCCGAGCTTCGGCGCCACAACGACCGCGTGTGGTTCAACGCGAACAAGGATCGCTATCTCGCCGACGTGCGCGACCCGATGCTCGAGTTCATCGGCTCGATCGCGGCGCCGCTCGCCCGGATCAGCCGGCACATCGTGGTCGACCCGCGGCCCTCCGGCGGCTCGCTGATGAGGATCTACCGTGACACGCGCTTCAGCCGCGACAAGACGCCGTACAAGACCAACGTGGGCATCCACTTCGGTGTGAAGGCACCGAGGGACTTCGAAGCCCCCGGCTACTATCTCCACCTGGAGCCCGGCGAGGTGTTCATGGGCGCGGGCATCTGGCATCCGGGCGCCGACGCGCTCCGCGCGATCCGCACGGCGATCGTGAAGGACCCGCGCGCCTGGAAGGTGGCCAAGCGTGGAGGCCTCAGGCACGACGAGGCGACCCTGAAGCGGCCGCCGCGCGGCTTCGATCCCGACCATCCGCTGATCGACGATCTCAAGCGGCTGTCGTTCACCTCGGGCGCGCGATTCAGCGAGCACCAGGCCTGCGCTCCCGACTTTTCCGCCCGCTTCGTCGCTGCCTGCCGGCGCGCGGTGCCGCTGATGCGGTTCCTGGCCAGGGCGATGGGGCTCGCCTTCTGATCCCGACGGGGCGTAGCATGGGGGCGCCGTGAGCCCAGGAAAATCCGCGCCCGCCGGGGTCGCCCCGTCGCCCCTGACGCGGGAAGAGCTGCTTCGTCGAGCCGCCGATCTCGTTCCCGTCCTCAAGGAGCGCGCGGCGCGCACCGAGGATCTGAGACAGGTCCTTCCGGAAAGCGTCCAGGATCTCCGGGCCTCGGGCTTGATCCGCATCGGCAACCCGCGCCGTTTCGGCGGCCACGACGTCGAGGTCGACACGGCCTTCGAGGCCGGCTTCGAGCTCGGTCGCGGCTGCGGATCGACCGCCTGGTGTTACTCGCTCTGGACGGCGCACAACTGGTGGCTCGGTCATTTTCCCGAGCGGTGTCAGGAGGAATTCTTCGCGACCGGTCCGGACACGCTGTTCTCGAGCGGCCTGAACCCGGCGGGCGGCAAGATTGAGCCGGCGAGCGGCGGGTTCAAGGTGTCGGGGCGGTGGGGGTTCTCGAGCGGCTGCGACGCGGCCACCTGGGTCATGGTGGCCGTTCCCGGTCCGCGGCCCAACGGAATGAGCTGGCTCCTCCTGCCGCGCCCCGACTACCAGATCCTCGACACGTGGTTCGCGTCGGGCATGCGCGGGAGCGGCAGCAAGGACGTCGTGATCAAGGACGCGTTCGTGCCGTCGCACCGGGTCGTGGACCCGGACCGGTGCGGTGCCGAGGAGATGACCGGCTGGGAGCTCCACGGGCGGCTCAGCTATCGCGCGCCGCTCAGATGTCTGGCCGGGTGGGATCTGGCCGCTCCGCTCATCGGCATCGCCCAGGGCGCCATCGACGAGTTCACCGCGCGGGCCCAGCGCGGGTCCGGCCCGGGCCGCACGGCGGATTCGGTCGCGCTCCAGCTCCGGCTGGCCGAGGCCGCGGCCGAAGTGGACGCGGCGCGGGCGCTCCATCGGCAGGACATCCGCGAGATCCTCGACCGGGCGGCGCGCGGGGAAGGGTTCAGCGAGCTCGACCGCATCCGCTACCGTCGGGACAAGGCCTTCATCGCGCGGCTCTCCGTTCGAGCGGTCGATCGCTTGTTCGAAGCCAGCGGCGCGCGCGCCGTGCTGGACGCCGAGCCGATCCAGCGCTGCCATCGCGACGCTCACGGCGCCTCCCATCACGCCGCGCTCAGCTGGGACCTCATCGCCGAGCAATTCGGCCGCCAGGCGCTTGGCCTCGCGCCATAAGGCAC
>Ga0209803_1002806_pt1 | contig 10759 bp, 10 predicted proteins | sample GraSoiAngelo_138_FD_185895 | JGI IMG/M metagenome (GOLD analysis project Ga0209803, IMG submission 185895) | Grasslands soil microbial communities from the Angelo Coastal Reserve, California, USA - 14_0929_09_40cm (SPAdes) (version 2) | ecosystem: Environmental > Terrestrial > Soil > Grasslands ... | reverse complement strand
CTACGCCGTCGCGCCCGAGAGAAGCGCGAAGATCCGCCGGATCAGCTGCTCGTGGTCCTCGAGGTTGTGGCGGAAGATCCGGAGCTCTTTGAGGTCGACGATGTCCGCCGTGCGGATGGGCTCCCCGGCGCGGAGGGCCGCGAGGGAGAGAGCCTGGAAGCACGAGCGGCCCGGCTCGGGGCGCTCCGTGACGAGGACGAAGTAGAGTGTGGGCCAGTGGCGTCGGGCGACGAAGAGCGCCGAGCGGTCGCCCCGCTGGTTTTCGACGGAGACGAACTGCTCGATGGACGGGCGGTACTTGACCTCGACGAGGAGCTCACCGTCGGCGGCGCGCGCCGGCGGCGGCGTCACGCGGAAATCCGGCGAGAAGTCCTCGCGGCCGAACCGGAGCGGGAGCGTCTCCTGGCGGTACGGGTGCACCTCGTAGCGCGCGCGGCGGAAGATCGACTCGACGAGGGCCTCGGCGATCCGACTCTTGGCCTCGAGAAGATCCACTGTTCCGCCTCCAACGGACGAGGCTTCGCGTCGATATGGTGCAAGTCATCATACTACAGCGAAGAAGCGAGCCGGCGCGCCCTCCGTGCCCGCGATCTTGTAGAAGGGTGCCGCGAACTCGACCCGCCGGCGCGGCAGCGCGCTAAGGTTCGTCAGGCCCTCCATGATGACGACCCCCGCGCCGAGGATCACCCGGTGCATCGGGAAGTCCTCGGAGGTGAAGTCGGGCAGGCGCGCGCAGTACTCCTCGAAAAAGTCGAAGCCGATGTTCTTCGCGCCGCGGGCCACGAGCCATTCCGCCGACTCGGGCGGGAAGTAGGGCGACTGGGTGAAGTAGTCGGGCCACCGGCCGTACATCCGGTCGGTCCAGTCGGTGCGGAGCAGGACGATGTCGCCCTGCCGCACGTCGTCGGCGCCGCCGCGCCGCAGGTCGTCGATCGTGATCCCGTGGTTCGGGCCGACGAACGAGAGGTCGACGACGATCGCCTCGCCCATCACCCGGTCGAGGGAGATCTCGGCGGTCGTCATGCCGTCCTTGAAGACGTGGAGCGGCGAGTCGATATGGGCGCCGGTGTGCAGGCTCTGCCGGACGCTCGAGACTTGCCAGAAGCCGGGGCCGCGGCGGTGCGGCGTGATCTCGAGCGGCATGTTGGTGGAGGGCGGGCTGAGCGTCGCGTCGTTCACGGTGACCGAGAGATCGATGTAGCGCTTCATGCGCGCGGGTCCTCCTGACGGCCCAGCCGGTCCACCAGGGCCCGGGCCCAGGCCATGCGGTCGGGCGCCATGACGAGCTTCTCGGCGAACGCCGCGCCGAACGGCCGCGTGGCGTCGATGCCGAGCTTGGCCGTCACGCCGCGCTCGTCGGCGCTGGGGTCGAGGAGCGCGCCGAGGCTCCCGGAGATCACCACGAGATCGCGATCGGCCTGCGTGCGGGTGGCGACGGCCCACAGGACATCGGACTCGTCGAACACGTCGACGTCATCGTCCACGACGATGACGAGCTTGAGGTAGTGGTCCACGCCCAGCACGATCGGGATCGCGTGCTTGGCCTCGCCGGGGCGGCTCTGCTTGATCGCGACATAGGCGCTGAACGCCGAGGTTCCGGACAGCGGCACGTGGACGCCGGTGACGTTCGGGATGGCCCGCGACAGCGCGTTCACGATCTCGGCCTCGCGGACGAGGCCGAGCGTGGTGATGTGGTCGCTCGCGCGTCCAGACGCGATCGCCTGGAACCACGGGCGCTCCCGCATCGCGAGCGCCTTCGCCACGAAGACGTGCGCGGTCGAGCGGCGCGAGACGTACCCGGTGAACTCGCCGAACGGGCCCTCGGGCTCCCGCGTGCCCGGCAGGAGCTCGCCCTCGATGACGATCTCCGCGGACGCCGGCACGTGAAGGTCGATCGTGGAGCACGGCGCGATCTGGAGCGGCTCGCCGAGGAGCCCGCCGACCACCTCGAACTTGCCGACGTCGGGCGGAGGGTAGGCCAGGGAGCCCATCGAGACGAGCGGGTGCAACCCGAGGACGACCGCGCACGGCAGCGGCCTGCCCTTCGCCTCGGCACGTCGCTGGTACTCGAACATCCGCCGCCGCGAGTGGAGGCTGACGCCCATGCGGTCGCGCCCCTTCACCTGGAAGCGGTGATAGCCCTCCGTCTCGACCCCCGTCTCGGGATCGCGCGCCACGAGCATGCCCGCGGTGAGGTAGCGCCCCGCGTCGCCCGGGAAGAAGCGCGGGACGGGCAGCGATCCCAGATCCACGTCGGCCCCCGTCAGCACCCGGTGGCGGACGGGCGGGTCGGGAACGACGACGGGCTTGACGTACTCCTTGATCCGCCGCGCGTACTCGGCGGCCAGCGCGTTCTCGGCGACGCCGAGGGCGAACGCCAGCGCGCGGCGGCTCGCGACAACGTTCGTGACGATCGGGATGTCGTACCCGGCGACCTTCTCGAAGATCAGGATCGGGTGGCGACGTCGCCGCTCGTACTCGAGCACGGACGCCATCACGTCGTACTCGATCGCGACGGGCTCGGCGATGCGGATGACCTCGTCGGGATGCGCGCGCGCGTACGCGGCGACGAAGCTCCGGAGGTCCTGGCTCATTCGAGGACGCTCTCGGCGGCTAGCAGTGCTTGCACGGCGGCCAGGCCCGCGAGTAGGGCGGCTGCTTGAGGAACTCGTCCTCGGGAGAGGTCCAGAACTGGCTGACGTTCTCGATGGTGTGGATCACGGTGTTCTGCAGGCGCCCGTCCTTGCGTTCGACGCGACGGATGTAGATGTTGTGGATCGGCTGGCCGTACTTGTCGAGGCGGATCGGCCCGCCGGGCGCGTCGGCGATCGTGACCCCGCGCAGGGCCTTGAGGAACGCGTCGGTGTCCTCGACCTTGCCGCCCACCTTCTCGAGAGCCTGCTTGAGGAAGAGGCCGGCCGTGTAGGCGCCGACCGAGTAGTAGCCCGGCTCCGTGCCGAACGCCTTGCGGTAGGCTCCGACGAAGGCGCGGTTCGCCGGCGTGTCGAGCACGGCGCTGTAGTGCATGGTCGAGACGATGCCGAGCGCCTCGTCGCCCATGTTCCGCAATAACGCCTCGTCCACGGCGGTCTGGTTGGCCAGCACCGGGATCTTGCCCCTGAGCCCGGCGTCCTCGAACTGCTTGACGAAGCGGAGCGCGGCGACGCCGGCGAAGCCGATGAGAACGGCGTCGATGTCGCGTCGGAGCTGGCCGATGTAGGGCGCCTGGTCCGCCGCGCCCAGCGGCGGCCAGAGCTTCTGGACGATCTGGCCACCGGCGTCCTCGAAGGCCTTGTGGAAGCCCGCCACCACCTCGTGGCCGAAGGCGAAGTCGTCGGCGATGGTCGCGATCTTCGTGTAGCCCAGCGTCTTCGCGGCGTAGGTGCCGAAGGGCTGGGTGGGCTGGCTCGAGGTCGAGGCGGCGCGCACGAAAAATTGGGTCGCCTTGCGCTGGGTGAGGTCGTCGGCGGCGGCGCTCGGCGAGATCGTCGGGATGCGCTGGGCGTTCACGTAGGGCGCGAGCGCGTAGGCTTCGAAGGCGGCCAGCGGGCCGATGATCACGTGAACCTTGCGCTGCTCGACCAGCTCGCGCGCCCTGGCCAAGGTACCGGCGGGCTGGCCGCCGCTGTCAACGACCGTCAGCTCGACGCGACGGCCGGCGAGCGTGTTCTTCTGCTGCTGGAGGAACAGCTCGATCCCGTTCTCCATCTCCTTGCCGGGCGCCGCCAGCGGCCCGGTCAGGATCGTGACGAAGCCGACGCGGATGGCCTCCTGCGCGGCGGCCGGCGCCGCGGCGAGAACGGCGAGGACGGTGAGAGCGAAGCACGCGACGACACGAGAGCTCATGCGTGTCTCCTGTCGAGTCGGGCCTGCTGGATCGCCGACCACACGCGCGGGGCGGTGAGCGGCATGTCGAGATGCGTGACGCCGAGCGGCGCCAGCGCGTCGATGACCGCGTTGACGACCGCGGGTGTCGAGCCGATCGTGCCCGCCTCGCCGCAGCCCTTGACGCCCAACGGGTTGACGGGCGAGGGCGTCTCGATCCGGTCGAGCTCCCAGGACGGGAGCGCATCGGCCTTCGGCACCGCGTAGTCCATGAGCGAGGCCGTGAGGCACTGCCCGAGCTCGTCGTAGGCCATGTGCTCCCAGAGAGCCTGGCCGATCCCCTGGGCGAGCCCTCCGTGGATCTGTCCCTCGACGAGCAACGGGTTGATGACGCGCCCGCAGTCGTCCACGGCCACGAGGCGGAGGAGGCGGACGGCGCCTGACTCGAGATCGACCTCCACCACGGCGATGTGCGTGCCCGAGGGAAAGGTGAAGTTCGGCGGATCCCATACGGTGGTGGCCTCGAGCCCCGGCTCCATGGACGCGGGAAGCGCCTTGGCCGACCAGGCGGCCGCCGCGACGTCGGCGAGCGTCGCGGCCCGATCCGGCACGCCACGCACCACGAACCGGTCGCGGTCGACGACGATGTCGTCGGCGCCGGCCTCGAGGAGCGCGGCCGCGATCCGCCGCGCCTTGTCGAGCACCTTGTCCACCGACGCGACGAGGGCAGGCGCGCCGACGGCGATGGAACGGCTGCCGAACGTCCCGACGCCCGCGGCGACGATGGCGGTATCGCCGTGGAGAACCGCGACATCGTCCATCGCAACCCCCAGGCGGTCGGCGACGATCTGGGCGAAGGCCGTTTCGAGCCCCTGGCCATGCGGGCTCGTGCCCGTGAGCACGGTGATCTTGCCCGACGTCTCGACCCGCACGGTGGCGCTCTCCCAGCCGGGGATGGGTGTGGTCTTGGACGGGCCGACGCCCGCGGTCTCCATGAAGGTCGAGAAGCCGATCCCGAGGTGGCGCCCGTCGTCGCGCGCGCGGCGCTGGAGGTCGCGAAAGCGCTTGTAGTCGACCATCGCCAGCGCCCGGTCGAGCGCCGCCTCGTACTGGCCCGAGTCGTAGACGAGGCCCGACGGGGCGCGGTACGGGAACTCCTCGGGGCGGATCAGGTTGCGCCGGCGGACCTCGGCCGGGTCGAGGCCGCAAGAGCGCGCGATGGCGTCCATGGTCCGCTCGAGCAGGTACGTCGCCTCCGGCCGCCCGGCGCCGCGATAGGGGGCGGTGGCCATCGCGTTGGTGAAGACGCTGGTCAGCTCGTAGCGCGCGGCCGGAATGCGATAGGGCCCGGTGAGGAGCCGCCCGGTGAGCATGCCGGCGTACGGCGTGAGGATTTCGAGATAGGCGCCGAGGTCCGCGACGGTGCGAGCGCGGAGCGCCAGCACGGTGCCGTCCCGGGCGACCGCCGCTTCGACGTCGTTGATCTGGCCGCGCCCCTGCGTGGTCGCGAGGAAATCTTCGCGGCGCGTGAGGACGAGCTTGACCGGTCGCCCCGTGCGCATAGCCGCCCACGCGCAGAGGGCCTCGTCGGCATAGAAGCTGATCTTGCATCCGAATCCGCCGCCCACATCGGGCGCGATCACGCGGACTGCGGACTCGGGCAGTCGCAGGATCTGGGCGAGGCCGGACCGCAAGCGGTGCGGCGTCTGAGTGCCCGCCCAGACCGTGAGCATGCCGCCACGGAACTCGGCCACGCAGCCGCGCGGCTCGAGCGCGACGCCGGCCAGGCGCTGGTTCTTCACGCGCAGCCGGACGACCGTGTGGGCGCGCGCGAACGCGCCGTCCACGTCGCCCTCGCTCCAGCCCCATGTGAGCGCCACATTGTCCGGGAACTGGGCGTGCACGCGCGGCGCCCGCGGGGCTAGCGCGGCGTCGAGATCGCTCACGGCCGGCTGCGGATCGTACTCCGCTTCGATCTGCTCGCAGGCGTCGGCGGCGACGTAGCGGTCTTCGGCGACGACGACCGCCACGGGCTCACCGACGTAGCGGACGACGTCGCGCGCCAGGAGCGGTCGGGCCGGGCGGCGGGCCGCCGGCGGGATGCCGACCGCCGGCTCGGGATCGACCGTGCCATCCACATCGCGCGCGGTGATCACACGCACCACGCCCGGGATCGCGGCCGCGCGCATCGTGTCGAGGCGCCGCAGCCGCGCATGCGCATGCGGCGAGCGCAGCACGCTCGCGAAGACCAGGCGTGGCGGCGCCAGGTCGTCCACGAAACGCCCCGCGCCCTGGACGAGCGCGGGGTCCTCGCGCCGCCGGACGTCGGCGCCGATGAGCGTCTTGGTCGCCATGCGCGCCCTCCTCGAAGGCCCTAGGCTAGCATTGGCCGTAGCACTGTGCTATGTCTCGCGTCCGTGCTCAGCCTTGATCCGCACGCGACGGCCGTGGTCGCCATCGACATGCACCGCGGCCACCTCGACCCCGCCGTGGCGACGCTGCCGCTGCCGAGCCACCGGTGCGGGCCCCTGATCAAGCGGGCCGCGGAGTTGTTCGCCGAGATGCGCGCTCGCGGCGTCCCGATCGTGCACGTCGTCACCGAGTACCGCGACCCGACGGAGATCGCCGCCAACCCGTTCTGGAAGTGGGTCCACGACGAGCCCACGCAAGCCCGCCGCGGGATCCTCCGCCACAACCTCGCGGGGAGTCCGGGGACGGAGATCATCCCCGAGCTGCTCGACCCGCGCGATCTGGTCGTCCGCGGCAAGCGGCGCTACAGCGCGTTCCTGGCGACCGACCTGGAGTTCGTGCTGAGGCGAAAACTCGGCGCCGACACGCTGGTCCTCTCGGGAATCAACACCTCTACCTGCGTTCTCTGCGCCGCCTTCGAGGCGACCAACCGCGACTTCCGCGTGATCGTCGCGGCCGACGCGGTCGACTCGATGGATGGCGAGGACATGCACCGATTCTCTCTGCGACTCGTGGCGGCCGCGCTCGGCTGGCCGCTCGGCAACGAAGCGATCCTCCAGGCGCTGTCCTGATGGGAGGCACCATGCAGAAGCCGCTCGTGCTCGTCGCGCTCGTTCTAGCGGTCGTGGCCCTCGCGTTCGGCAGCCCGGGTGAGGCGCAGCGGGGCCCGCTCAAGATCGGGTTCGTCACGTCCGAGACGGGAATTCTCGCCGCCAACGGCAAGGACATGATCAACGGCCTCCAGCTCTTTCTCGAGGAACAGGGCGGGAAGCTCGCGGGGCGCGAGGTGAAGCTGATCATCGAAGACGACGAGGGCAAGCCCGCGACGGGCCTCACCAAGGCGCGCAGCCTCGTCGAGGGGCAGGGGATCCACGTCCTGATCGGGCCGGTGAGCGCGGCGATCGGCTACGCGATCGCGCCCTACGTCGACCAGAAGAAGATCCCGACGCTCTACCCGATCGTGTCCGCGGACGACATCACGCAGCGCAAGCGGAGTGCCTGGATCGTCCGCTCGGGCTGGGCGAGCTCGCAGCCGTCCCACCCCTTCGGCAAGTGGGTGTACGACAACCTCGGGTACAGGAAGATCGCGATGATCGGGTACGACTTCGCCTTCGGCTGGGAGGTGGCGGCGGGCTTCCAGCGGACCTTCGAGGAGGCGGGCGGCCAGGTGCTCCAGAAGCTTTGGCCGCCGCTCGGCACCGCCGATTTCGCCCCCTACATCACGCGGCTCCGCCGCGATGTCGACGCGATCTACGCCGTCTTCTCCGGCGCCGACGCGCTGCGGTTCGCGAAGCAGCTCCAGGAGTCGGGGCTGAGGGAGAAGCTCCCGCTCATCGGCGGCGGCACCCTCACCGACGAGCACGTGCTGCGCTCGATGGGCGACGAGGTCCTGGGCGTCGTGACGGCGCTCCACTACTCGGCGGTGCTCCCGAGCCCCGCCAACCAGAAGTTCGCGAGGGCCTACGAGGCCAAGTACAAGCAGGTGCCCTCCTACTATTCGGAAGGGCCGTACGTGGCGGGCATGATGCTCAGGGCGGCGCTCGAGGCGACGGGCGGCGACGTCGAGAACGGGGAGAAGTTCAGCGCCGCGCTCCGGCGCGTGGACCTCTCCGACGCCCCGCGCGGCCCCGTGAAGTTCGACGACTTCGGCAACCCGGTCGAGAACATCTACGTCCGCAAGGTCGAGCGCGTCGGCGGCCGGCTTCAGAACACGATCATCCACACCTTCCCGAGCGTGAGCCAGTTCTGGACCTACAGGCCCGACGAGTTCCTGAAGAACCCCGCCTACTCCCGCGACAACCCGCCGTGCAAGCACTGCCAGTGAGCGGGCGTTAGGGAGCGCTGCGGGGATGGCCACGCTCGGAATCGTCGGGCTCGGGCTGCTCGGCTCAGCGGTGGCGGGACGCCTGCGCGCCGGCGGCCACGACGTCGTCGGTTACGACCTCGTGGCCGAGAAGGCGAAGTCGCTCGTAGAGCTCGGCGGGCGCGCGGCTCAGAGCGCCGAAGCGGTTGCGAAGTCGACTGAGGCGGTGTGCGTCGTTCTGCCGTCGCTTGCGTCCGTCGAAGCGGTCGTGCTCGGCCCGCGGGGCCTTGCGGCGTCCGGCCCTGCGGGAGCGACGATCATCCAGATGAGCACCATCTCTCCCGCGCTCACCGAGCGCCTGGCGCGCGAGGTCACGGCGAGGGGCCTCGCGTTCCTCGACTGCCCGATCAGCGGGACCAGCGCCATGGTGGCGCAGGGGGAGGGGATCATCTTCGTCGGCGGCGAACGCAGCGTCTTCGCGCGCTGGCGCCCGGTGCTCGAGATCATCCTGCCGCGCGCCGTCTTCATCGGCGCCGCCGGCCAGGCGATGGTCCTCAAGCTCGTGGCGAACCTTCTGGTCGCGCTCCACAGCGCGGCCGCTGCCGAGGCGCTCCTGCTGGCTCGCCGGGCCGGGCTCGACCTTGGGCTCGTGCTCGACGTGCTCACCAAGAGCGCGGCGTCGTCGCGTATGCTCGAAGTCCGCGGCCCGCTGATTGCGCGGGACGAGTTCCCGCCCCAGATGAAGCTCGACCTCTTCATGAAGGACCTGCACCTCATCCAGGAGGCCGCGCGGAGTGTCGGCGCCCCCCTCCCACTCACCGACGTCGCCGAGCGGCTCTACGCCGCCGCGATGGAGGCGGGACACGGCGGCGCGGATCTCAGCGTGGTCGTGAAAGCGATCGAGGGGATCAGGCGGATCTGACGGCGAGATCGCGCGTGAGCCGAAGCTCGCCGAGATGGAGCGCGGCGTGCCTGACACTCTCGACGAGAGCGTCGCGCCGGGAGATCTCATGAGGCTGCCCCGTGCCCCAGAGCTCTTGCGGCGGCAGGACCCGCCGGTCGAGCTCTGACGGCGCCAGGGTGGCGAGCGCCGCGGTGGTCTCCCGCGACAGCTGCTGGAGCGCGGCGACGAGTGTGCCCGCATCGGCTCCGGAGGCGGCGAACTCTGCCGGCCGGTCACGCTGAACCTGCCGGCCACATCCGAACCCGAGCGCGTACACTCGCGTGCTTCCCGCCACGTGGCTGGCAATGGCGTAGATACTGTTCGCTGCCCCCGTCGACGGACGCCAGTTGAGCTGCGCCGCCGTGAGCCCGTTCAGCGCGGCGCCGATCTGGTCGAGAATCCAGCCCAGCTCGCGCGCGTAGGTTTCGAGCTCGGCCCGTGTCTCGATCAGCGGATGAGTTGTCCTACCTTGGACGTTCAGCGCGGCCTCAGAAGGAAGACAGCCCGGCGGTTCTTCGACCAGCATTCTTCGGTCGCTTCCGTGCAGACCGGGCGCTCCGCCCCAAAGCTCACGATCGATATACGCTCGGCCGCTATGCCATTCGAGATCAGGTAGTCGCGGGCCGCGCGCGCGCGACGCTCGCCGAGGGCGAGATTGTACTCGATGGTACCGCGCTCGTCGCAGTGCCCCTCGATCAGCACGAGCATCGCCGCGCTCTTCCTGAGCCACTCGGCGTTCGCCTCGAGGATCCTCGCGTCGCCGGGCCGGATGGCGTACTTGTTGAAGTCGAAGTAGATCGGCTTCACCGCGGCGCTCCCTGTGAACTCGTTCGGGCCGGGCCGGGCCGGCTCGGCTGGCGTGGGCTCCGGAGGCGACGCTGGTGCGGCGGCGATGGGCGGCTCCGTCGTTGACGGCTCGGAATCGGCGGGTTCCAGCGTGGGGCCCGGCGGAGACGAGGGAGGCGGCGGAGGCTCGGGGGCGCCGGACCCGGGGGGCGCTGTGGCGACGGACCCGGGGGGCGCTGCGGCGACGGACCCGGCCGACGCGGCGGCGACCGGCGGCCTGACACGCGTCAGCACGATCCTCACCTCGGGCTCGGCGCCGCGGACGCGGCCGAGCATGCGGTCACCCTCGACCTCGAAGTCGGCGGCGAAGAGACGGGAGCCGAGCTCGTGGCGCATGGCGACCCTGCTGCCCGATACCTCGAACTGCACGGGCAGGCCGGTGAGCCCGGCGTTACGCACCTCAATCGGCATCCCGGCGGCGACGCCGGTCGTGTGGAGCACGAACCGTCCGGTGCCGCGCGAGCCCTGCTGGCGGAGGTCGGCTGTCGCGTCCTCGTTGCGCACGACGCCCATGACGTCGTAGCCGCGCCACGATCCGCTCCATTTGCCGGAGATGTTCGCGACCGGCCCCCGCCGCGCGCGCATGGAGGCACCATGAGAGCCCACAAAAACGCCCGACTCGGGGGGCCCGGCTGGGCTGTCGGCCATCAATAATCCGCAGCCGGGTGCCACGAGCGCGATGACCATCAACACAAGCCCGACCCGTCCCATGCCGCTCTCCTTCGTGGAACCAGGCTGCAAAGAGCTTCTCAGTGACAAATCAGCCATCGGACTCGACAAATTATCGCTCGATCCGCCCGAGAATCTGCCCAAAGAAACTTCGTGTCAACTGACTTTCGTCACGCGACGCCAAGATAGCGGGACTTGACCCC
>Ga0209803_1002805_pt1 | contig 10760 bp, 9 predicted proteins | sample GraSoiAngelo_138_FD_185895 | JGI IMG/M metagenome (GOLD analysis project Ga0209803, IMG submission 185895) | Grasslands soil microbial communities from the Angelo Coastal Reserve, California, USA - 14_0929_09_40cm (SPAdes) (version 2) | ecosystem: Environmental > Terrestrial > Soil > Grasslands ... | reverse complement strand
GATGGCCTCCGCCTCCACGCGCGGGCGCTCGGGCCGCCGGGCAGGCGTCGCGGGAGGGAGGCCGCGCGTCTTGCCGAGCTCGGCGCGGATCCGCGCCATGAACTCCGCACGCGTGGTCATCGCGGGGTCTCCCTCTCCAGCTCGTTCCAGCGCTCCCGGAAGGTCCGGCTCGCCACCGCGGGGAGATCGCGCGTCCGCGTCCAGTCACCGAAGAGCGGGAGGCTCCGGATCGCGCCGTCACGGACGAAGGGACGCTGCAGGACGCGGGCGATGCGGCCCGCCAGCCCGTAGAGGAGCGGGCGCGCCAGGAGCCACCCGAACGACGCGAACACGACCCGCTCGATCCAGGGCGCGATCCGCTTCTCGTCCACCTGGCGCCGGAGCTCGATGAGCATGCGCGGGATATCGATCCGCACCGGGCACGCGTCGGCACACGCCCCGCAGAGCGAGGAGGCGTGCGCCAGCTCCTTCACCGAGCCGGGGCCGTTGAGCATCGCCGTCAACAATATTCCGATCGGCCCTGGGTACGTGTGGCCGTAGGCGTGGCCGCCGATCTGACGGTAGACCGGGCAGACGTTGAGGCACGCGCCGCAGCGCAGACAGTAGAGCGCCTCGCGGAGCGGCCCCGCGAGCTGATCGACCCGGCCGTTGTCCAGGAGGACCAGATGGAACTCCTCCGGCCCCTCGAGCTCCCCCGCGCGCCGCGGTCCCTGGACGAGCGTCGTGTAGACGGAGAGCTTCTGGCCGGTCGCGCTCTTCGCGAGGATCGCCAGGAACACCATGAGGTCGCTCATCGAGGGCACGACCTTCTCGACGCCCATCACCGCGACGTGGACACGGGGAAGCGAGGTCACCATGCGGCCGTTGCCCTCGTTGGTGACCAGGACGACGGTGCCCGTGTCCGCGACCGCGAAGTTCGCCCCCGTGATCCCGAGGTCCGCCTGGAGGAACTTCTCCCGCAGCTCGCCCCGCGCGAGCTGCGTGAGCGCCTCGGGATCCGCGGGAACCGTGCGCTTGAGCTCCTTCCCGAAGAGGTCGGCGATCTGGCCCTTCGTCTTGTGGATCGCTGGCGCGATGATGTGCGACGGCCGCTCGTGGGCGAGCTGGATGATGTACTCGCCGAGATCCGTCTCCACCGGGACGATCCCGGCCGCCTCGAGCGCCTCGTTGAGATGGATCTCCTCGGTGGCCATGGACTTCGACTTCACCGCCATCCGGGCGCCCGCCCGGCGGCCGATCTCGAGGATGACGGCGCGCGCCTCCGCCGCCGTCGTCGCGAAGTGCACCCGCCCCCCGAAGCGCTCGACGTTCCCGATCAGCTGCTCGAGGTAGCGATCGAGGTGCTGCAGCGTCGCTTCCTTGATCTCCCGCGCCACGTCACGGAGCCTTTCACCTTCCGGGAAGGCGTCGAACGCCTCGCGGCGGAGCCCGATGAACTTCGTCGTCGCGATGGTCAGCGCCTCCTGGAGGAAGGCGTCTTCCATCGCGCGGCCGGCGCGCCGGCGGAACGGGATCGAGAGGTCGGCCTGGCTCACGCCCGGCCCCCGTCGAGGAGCTCCGCGAGGTGCAGGGCGCGCACGCGCGAGCCCCGGCGCCGGAGACCGCCCCCCATCTGCATCAAGCACCCCGCGTCGCACGCGACCAGGCAGGCGGCGCCGGTCGCCTCGACGTGCCTGAGCTTCTTCGCGAGGATCTGGGAGGACACCTCCGGCAGGCGCACGGCGAACGACCCGCCGAAGCCGCAGCACTCGTCGGCGCCCGGCAGCTCGACGAACTCGACGCCCGCGAGGTGACGGAGGACCTCACGCGGGCTCTCGGCTTCGTGGAGTCCTCGGAGGAGATGGCACGAGTCGTGGTAGGTGACGCGCCCGCGTACGGTCGAGGGAAACTCGGACCGGCCCAGCACACGGACGAGGAACTGCGAGAGCTCGTAGACCCGTGCCGCGAGACGGAGCGCGTCCCTGGCGAGCTCCGGCTCCCCCACGAGCCCCGGGTACTCGTGCCTGACCATCCACGCGCACGAGCCCGAGGGCACGACGACGTGATCGGCGTCGCGAAAGAGCGCGACGGTGCGTGCCGCCACACGGCGCGCCTCGGCGTGGTAGCCGGAGTTGAAGAGGGGCAGCCCACAACACGTTTGGCCCTGCGGGAACTCGACGGTCACGCCGAGGCGCCGGAGGAGCCGAACGATGCTCACGCCCACCTCGGGGAAGAACATGTCGCCGAGGCAGGTGATCATTAACGAGGCGCGCATCGCCGTCATGTATCGGGGGCCGCGCGGCCGGCGCGACCGTGGGTGGCCGGAGGCAGGTGCGCTGGTGGAGGCGTGACGACGACGAGCGCGACAAGCGGGACCTGGCCGTCGTTGACGAGGCCGTGCTCGACTCCCGCCCGGGCGACCACCGCCTCGCCCGCCTCGACGGTCTCCTCGTCGGCGCCCACGCGGAAGCGGCCGCGCCCCTCGAGCACGTAGTAGATCTTGTCTTGATCCATGTGGCGGTGCGGCGTCTGGGCTTGGCCCGGCGCGACGCAGTAGAGGTCGAGCTGGGCGCGCGCCGTCGTGGCGAGCGCGATCTTCGCCATCTTGTCGGCCTGGAACTTCACGTGGTCCTTCACGCGAATCTTCATGGTCCCGGGGGCCTCGAGCCCTCGACACTCGATGGGTGGCCTGAGACGAGGCGCGGCGTGGCCCCGCTCCTCATATCGCCTCCCCTTCGATGGATCTGACCAGCAACTCTACGGGATGGACGACCGTGACGTCCAGGCCGCGCGCACGAGCGCCCTGAGCGATCTGCATGAGACAGCCGGGATTCCCCGTCGCCACGACCGTGGCCCCCGTCTCCGCGATCCGCGTGATCTTGAGCTCCAGGAGCTCGCGCGCGATCCCGGGCTCGAGGATGCTGTACACCCCCGCGCTTCCGCAGCAGAGGTCGCTCTCCGCGAGCTCCACGAGCCTGAGGCCGGGGATCCGCCGGAGGAGCTGCCGCGGCTCCTGACGCACGCGCTGGCCGTGGGCGAGGTGGCAGGCGTCGTGATAGGTCACGGTCAGCTCGAGCCTGCCGAGCGGCAGCTCGGCGTCCGCGAGCATCTCCGTCACGTCGCGCGTCCGCACCGCGAGTCCGCTCGCCTCCCGCACCCAGTGGCCGTATTCCTTCATCGCCGACCCGCACCCCGCCGCGTTGGTCACGACCCAGTCGACGTCGTCGGGGAACGTCGCCACGAGCCGTCGCGCGCGCGCACGGAAGTCGTCGGTCCGTCCCGCGTGGAGCTCGAGGGCGCCGCAGCACCCCTGGCCGCGCGGGACCACGACCTCCCACCCCGCGAGCGCCAGCAGGCGTGCCGTGTCGCGGTTGACGTGGGGGAACAGGTGGCGCTGCACGCACCCGGTCAGGAGCCCGACGCGGCCGCGCCGCCGCCCGCGCGCGGGGTAGAGCTCCGGGAGCGGCTCGGCGCGCGGCACGTCGCCGAGCAGTCCCTCCATCGCGGCGAGCCGCGGGAAGAACCTCAGCGCCCCCGTCGACCGCACGAGGCGCTGGAGCCCCGACCGCCGATAGAGACGCAAGAGCCCGAGCGCCGCGCCCAGGCGGTCCGGCTCCGGGAACACCGTATAGATGAATCGGTCCAGGAAGCGCCGTCTCGGCGGCGGACCGTGGCGTCGGAGCTGGGCGCGCGTCGCCTCGAGGAGTGAGCCGAAGCGGACGCCCGAGGGACACGCAGTCTCGCACGCCCGGCAGCCAAGACAGAGGTCGATGTGGCGGGTGAAGGTCTCGGTCAGGGTGAGACGTCCCTCGGCCGCGGCCCGCATCAGATAGATCCGGCCGCGCGGCGAGTCCATCTCCTCGCCCAGCACCCGGTACGTTGGACACTGGGGCAGGCAGATGCCGCAGTGGACGCACTTCCGGATCTCCTCGAGGTCGGGAGCGTCGGGCGGGGCGAACGCCGACAACGCCATCAGAGTCCGCCGACGAAGCGTCCGGGGTTGAGCACTCGCTTGGCGTCGAACTCGTCCTTGAGCCCGCGCATCAGCGAGAGGGCGCCGGGCTCGACCGGCCCCCACGGATCGACGGCGGCGCGCACCGCCGCCGGCGCTCGCTGGATGATCACGCCGCCGCCGACGGGCGCGAGGAACGCACGCAGGCGCTCGACGAGCGTCCTGACGGCTCGAGGCTCCACCGCGGGGAACGCGGCACGGAGGCTTCCCAGCGTGGCCGCGCCCGTGAGCGTCGCCGCGACCCCGGCCGCCGCGACGGCGCGCTCGGTCTCGGCCGCCGTCTCGCCGACCAGGGTCACGAGGGTTCCCACGGAGAGCACGATCGCCCCGTCCAGCGCCGTGGCCTCCGCATGCGCCGCCCAGAAGCTTGCGCCGAGCGGCCGGAGCCACGCGCCCGCTTCCCGGGCGAAGCGCGCGACCGTCTCGCCCTGGGCACGAACCGCCTCCTCCGCCGTGCCGATCGAGACCGCCACGGCCGCTGGCCCGTCGCCGGCGCCGCAGGCGGCGAGGCCCGCGCGGTTCAGGAACTCGACCCGGCTCGGCTGCACCGTCGAGTCCACGAGGCGCGCGACGAAAGCCTGCGCCGCGGCCACGTCCGTGAAGACCGCGAGCCAGGTCGCCTCGAACTCGGGCTCGGGGTGGAGCCGGAGGGTCAGCTCGCCGAGGACACCGAGGGTCCCGAGGGCGCCCACCATGAGCTTGGGGACGTCGTAGCCGCTGACGGACTTCACGACCTTGGCCCCTCCCCAGGTCATCACTCCGTCCGCCTGGACGAAACGCACTCCGAGCAGCAGGTCGCGCATGGTGCCATAGCGGGCTCGCAGCGGGCCGCTCGCGTCGGTCGCCGCGAGCCCGCCCAGCGTCCGGCGCTCCACCCCGGCCGGATCGAGCGGAAGGAGCTGCCGTCGCGCCCCGACGCGCGCCGCGAGCGCGCCCATCGTGGTCCCCGCCTCCACGGTGACCGTGAGGTCGTCGGGGTTGTACTCGACGACGCGATCGAGCCGTCGGAGGTCGAGGACCAGGTCCAGGCGAGACGGCGGGTGACCGAGCGCGAGGGCGTTGCCGCCGCCCCGGGGCACGACGGCCAGCTCCGCGTCCCAGGCGAGGGCGAGCACGCGGCTCACGTGCTCGAGTGACCGCGGCCGGACGATCCAGCGCGGCACGAGGCCGTCGACGGCGGCGCTCACGCGGGCCGCCGTGTCGTCCACCAAGGCCTCGCGACCCACGATCGCCGCGAGCGCGCCCTGGATCGGGCGTGCGAGGATGCTCACGCTAGTGCGCCTCCAACGAGCTTCGGCGACTCCGCACGGGCGACCGCAGCGTGCCCGGCGCTAGATCCACGCGCCCTCCGGCACACGGGGCCGCGCCGGGCGGAACCCCTCGCCGCAGGCCGGATGCGAGGGGAGCAGCTTACCGGGATTCATGATCCGGTCGGGGTCGAAGATGCGGCGCAGCCGGGCCATGAAGTTCAGATCGGCCTCGCCGTACTGGAGCGGGAGATTCTTGGCCTTGTCGAGACCCACGCCGTGCTCGCCCGTGATCGTGCCGCCCATCGCGATACAGGCGTGGAGCAGCGCCTCGTTCGCCGCCTTCGCGCGCTCGAGCTCCTCGGGGTTCCGGTCGTCGTAGAGGATGAGCGGGTGGAGGTTGCCGTCGCCCGCGTGAAAGACGTTGGCGATCTGCACGCGGTGGCGCTCGGCGATCGCGCGGAGCGCGCGCATGATCTCGGGGAGCCTGGAGCGCGGCACCACGCAATCCTGAAGCAGGTACGTCGGCGCGAGGCGCCCCACCGCGCCCGCCGCCTCCTTGCGTCCTTTCCACAGGAGCGCGCGCTCGCTCTCGTCGCGCGCGACTCTGACGTCGAGAGCGCCGCGCTCGCGGCAGATCGTCGCCACGCGCTCCGCCTGCGCCAGGACCTCGGCGCGCGGGCCGTCCAGCTCGATGAGGAGCACCGCGCCCGCGTCCTTCGGATATCCGGCACCCGTCCCCTCGTTGATCGCCCGGATCATCAGCTCGTCGAGCATCTCCAGGGCCGCCGGGATGATGCCCGCGGCGATGATCGCCGAGACCGCCTCGGACGCCTCCTCGATGGACCCAAAGGAGGCGAGGATCGTCTGGACCGCCTCGGCCGTGTGGAGGAGCCGGACCGTCACCGCCGTCACGAGGCCGAACGTCCCCTCCGAGCCGACGGCGACGCCCGTCAGGTCGTAGCCCGCGCGGTCGGCGACCTTCCCGCCGAGCCGCACGACCTCGCCCGCGCCCGTGACCAGCTCGAGCCCCAGGACGTGGTTGGCGGTGATGCCGTACTTGAGACAGTGCGGCCCGCCGGCGTTGGTCGACACGTTGCCGCCGATGGACGAGACCATCTGGCTCGAGGGATCGGGCGCGAAGAACCATCCCCGCTCCTGCACCGCGCGCGTGAGCCAGAGGTTGATCAGCCCCGGCTGGACCGTCGCCGCGCGGTTCGCGAGGTCGATCTCGACGATCCGGGTCATCCGGTTCAGTCCGATCATCACCCCGCCGAGGGGCGCCATGGCGCCGCCGATCAGGCCCGTGCCTGAGCCGCGCGGGACGATGGGCACGCGCTCGCCGCGACAGAGGCGCACGATCGCCACGACCTCGGCGGTGCTCTCGGGCAGGGCGACGACGTCGGGCGCGCCCTTGTAGAAGGTGTGCATGTCGCATTCGTAGACGAGTCGCCCTTCCGCGGAGGCGACGAGGCCGTCCGGGCCGAGGATCCGCCGGAGCTCGTCGAGGAGACCGGGACCTAGCGGCATGGCATCACCTTACCCGAAAACGACCTTGCCGGCTCCCCGAGGGACGCCGGCAAGTGTGGTCACACGGTCGGAGGCGGCGCTCAGGAGATGCGCCAGGTGTCCCCCGAGGTCAGGAGCTTCGCAATGTCGCCCGGCCCGCGCTCCGAGATCGCCTTCTGCTCCTGGTCGAGCATGATCTCCTCGTACACGGGCCCCGTGACCGCCGCCAGCACGCCGATCGGGACCGGGAAGTCGGGAGCGAAGAGGTCCGCGAGGAGCTTCGCCGCGTTCACGTTGGTCTCGTCGTGGACCCAGAGCGCGCTCGCCGCGACGTCCTTCGCCTTGACGACCTTCGGCCGGACGCCGTCCATGATGACGGCCCGTCGGTCGTCTTGCGGCCCGAAGAGCAGGGGTTTGCCGGGCTCGAGCCGGAGCTCGTACTGGAGCTTCTGCTCCTTGTCGTACATCACGTTCCACGCGAGGTCGTTGTACACGTTGCAGTTCTGGAGGATCTCCACGAACGCGGCGCCCTTGTGGTGGGCGGCGCGCCTCAACATCTCCTCCATGTGCGCGATGTTGCGGTCCACCGTGCGCGCGACGAAGGTGGCGCCGCAGCCGAGCGCGAACGCGAGGGGGTTCACCGGGCGATCGGCGGAGCCGAGCGGCGTGGATTTCGTGACCTTGCCGAGCTCGCTCGTGGGCGAGTACTGACCCTTCGTGAGGCCGTAGATCCGGTTGTTGAACAGCAGGATCGTCACGTTCACGTTTCGGCGGAGCACGTGGAGCATGTGGTTGCCGCCGATCGACAGCCCGTCGCCGTCCCCCGTCACGATGAACACCTTGAGATCCGGGCGTGCCAGCCGGAGCCCGGTGGCGACGGCCGGGGCGCGGCCGTGGATGGTGTGGAACCCGTAGGTGTTCATGTAGTACGGAAACCGGCTCGAGCAGCCGATCCCCGAGATGAAGACGATGTCCTCCTTCGGGATGCCGAGGTCCGGCATCGTCTTCTGCACCGCGGAGAGGATCGCGTAGTCCCCGCAGCCCGGGCACCACCGGACGTCCTGGTCGGACTCGAAGTCCTTCTTCGTGTACTTGGGTGCTTCCTTCGCCTCGGCGCCGCCCGCGCTCATGTTGGGCTCCCCACCAGCTGGTTGATGGCTTCCAGGATCTCCTCGCTCGCGAGCGGCAGGCCGCGCATGCGGTTGAAGCCGACGGCGTCCACCAGGTATTCGGCGCGGAGCACCCGGACGAGCTGGCCGCTGTTGATTTCCGGCACGAGCACCCTCCGGTACTCGCGCAGGATCTGGCCGAGGTCGGGCGGCAGCGGGTTCATGTAGCGGAGGTGGATCGAGGCGACCGTCCTGCCCTCCGTCTGCGCGCGCTCGACCGCCGCCGTGATCGCGCCATACGTCCCGCCCCAGCCGACGACGAGGAGGTCGCCGGTCGCAGGGCCGTTGATCGTCGTGGGGGGAATCTCCTGGGCCACGCGCCGCACCTTCTCCGCGCGCGTCCGGACCATGTGGTCGTGGTTCTCGGGGTCGTACGAGATGTTGCCCGTGACGTCCTGCTTTTCGATCCCGCCGATGCGGTGCTCGAGCCCTGGCGTCCCGGGGCGCACCCACGGACGCGCGAGCGTCGCGGGGTCGCGCAGGTACGGGAAGAACCCGGCGCTCTCCGTCCGAAAGCCGATCTCGATCGGCGGCAGCGTCTCGGGATCCGGGATGAGCCACGGCTCCGAGCCGTTCGCCAGGAACCCGTCGCTCAGCACCATCACCGGGACCATGTACTTCGTCGCGACGCGCACGGCCTCGTAGGCGATGTAGAAGCAGTCCCCCGGTGTCGCGGGCGCCAGGACGACGACGGGCGACTCGCTGTTGCGGCCGTACAGCGCCTGCATCAGATCCGCCTGCTCGGTCTTCGTGGGCAGCCCCGTCGACGGGCCGCCCCGCTGGATGTCGAAGATCACGAGCGGCAGCTCGGCCGTGACCGCGAGGCCGATCGCCTCGCCCTTGAGCGCGATGCCCGGGCCGCTCGACCCGGTGACGCCGATGGCCCCCCCGAAGGCCGCGCCGATCGCCGCCGTGACCGCGGCGATCTCGTCCTCGGCCTGGATCGTGCGCACGCGGAACCGTTTGTGGAGCGCGAGCTCATGCAGAATGTCGCTCGCCGGCGTGATCGGGTAGGCGCCGTACACCACGGGGATCTTCGAGCGCTGGGCGGCCGCCAGGATCCCCCACGCGAGAGCCCGGTTGCCGGTCATCGCCCGGTAGAGCCCCGGCGCCATCTCCGCCGGCTCGATCGTGTAGTGCTCGGCGAAGATCTCGGCGGTCTCGCCGTAGGCGTGGCCCGCCTTCAGCACGCGCGTGTTGGCCTCGGCGATGGACGCGTTCTTCGCGAACTTTTTCGTGATCCACTCGAGCGTGGGCTCGAGCGGCCGGGTGTAGATCCACGAGACCAGGCCGAGCGCAAAGAAGTTCTTGGTTCGGTCCTTCTCCTTCGCGCCGAGCGGCAGGTCCTTGATCGCCTCGTAGGTCAGCGCCGTCATGTCCACCTTGTGGAGCCGGTAGCGCTCGGCCAGCGTCGACTCCTCGAGGGGGTTCGCGGCGTAGCCCGCCTTGTCGAGGTTGCGCTTGTCGAAGGCCGCGGTGTTGACGACGAGCAGCCCGCCGGGCTTGAGGTCGCGCAGGTGCACCTTGAGCGCGGCCGGATTCATCGCCACCAGGCAGTCGAGCCGGTCGCCGGGCGTGTAGACGCGCTGACTCCCGAATTGGAGCTGGAAGCTGGAGACGCCGAACAACGTGCCCGCGGGGGCGCGGATCTCGGCGGGGAAGTTTGGCAAGGTCGCGATGTCGTTGCCGGCCCACGCGGATTCGGTCGTGAACTGCTCGCCGGTCAGCTGCATGCCGTCGCCGGAGTCGCCGGCGAAGCGGACGACGGCACGATCCAGCTCCTTCAGCGACTTGCCCTTGGCGGGGGCCGCGGTTTCACTCATCGACGCTCGTCTCCTCGCTCGGTTTCAGGCGCACGCGCAGACCGCGGACATCGGGGCCTCGGGAATCGTTGCAGAGGCTGCCCGACTGCGGTCAGTGCGCTCCAAGTCGGGCAGCCCATCATGATTTTATCGGACGCTCTCCGTACGGGCAAGGTTTGTACCCTACCCCGCGTCGATCTCGCTGGGCCTCTTGAGCGTGTCGCCGGGCGGCAGGTTCAGGACGGCTTCCGGAAACAGGTTGGCCAGCCAGCGGATCACGTCGTTCACGGTGACCACGCCGATCGGCCGCCGCTCGGCGTCGACGAGCGGCACCGTGCGGTACCCGGCGACGCTCATCGAGTGGACGGCGTAGGCCACGCGGTCCCGCGCCGTGAGCGCCTCGGGATTACGGGTCATCACCTTGTCGAGCACCGTTTGGCGCGCGTCGAGGCCCTTGCCGACCACGCGCGTGAGCACGTCGCGCTCCGTGAAGATGCCCGTCAGCCGTCCCGCGGCGTCCGTGATCAGCACCCCTGCCTGACGGCGGGCGAGCATCGTTTCGACCGCCTCGTGGACCGTCGCGGTCCCGGGCAGGCAGATCGGATCGGCCGGACCGAGCACGCTGATCGTGTCGTTCAGGAGCGCCCCCCTGGTCTCGCGGACTTCGCCTTCGAGCGCTGCCGAGTATTCGTCCTCGAACTCACCCATGGCTCTCCCCCTCTTTCCCGAACGAGCCTCGCTCCAATCCTACTCCCCTTCGCGCGGCGAGTCCCGCCCTAGCGCGCGCGGGCTCTTCGTTCGCCTCGCGCAGGAGCTCGATGAATCGGCTCACGGTCGGCGTCAGCGGCTTCTGCCGGCGGTGGATGATCCCCACGGGCCGGACCAGGTCGGGAATCGCGAGCGGGACGACGCTGAGCGTCCGGATCCCGACTTCTTTCTGGACGGTGTGCCGGGGCAGGATCGACACACCCGCCGCGATCGTGATCGCCTGCTTGATCGTCTCGATATTGTCGAACTCCATGACCGTGGTGACCTTGACGTT
>Ga0209803_1002799_pt1 | contig 10769 bp, 9 predicted proteins | sample GraSoiAngelo_138_FD_185895 | JGI IMG/M metagenome (GOLD analysis project Ga0209803, IMG submission 185895) | Grasslands soil microbial communities from the Angelo Coastal Reserve, California, USA - 14_0929_09_40cm (SPAdes) (version 2) | ecosystem: Environmental > Terrestrial > Soil > Grasslands ... | reverse complement strand
GGCGGTGCGGCACTCGGCGGAGCACGATCGCGCCGAGTGGCTCGAGGCCCGAGAGGCGGCCGCGCGGTTCTCCTGGCCGCGGGAGCGCAGAGCACTGGACGACGTTTTGTCAATCCTCGGGTCCGGAGACGCGGGCTTGCTGGAAGACGTGCTGCGGATAAGCTAAGGAGGGGATCGGACGGACCGACTGGAGACCTGGACAAGCGCCGACCGCATGTGAATCCGTTCTATCACCGCATCTACCGAGTGGTTCGCCACATCCCCAAAGGCCGCGTCGCGACGTACGGCCTCGTGGCCCGGCTCGCCGGTCGGCCCGGGGCTGCGCGCACGGTCGGCTGGGCCCTCTCGGCGCTTCCCGAAGAGGCCGACGTCCCCTGGTGGCGCGTGCTCAACGCGGCGGGCCGGATCTCGCTCTCGGGCGCAGACCACGGGTCCGTCGTACAGCGGGCCCTCTTGCTCCGAGAGGGGGTGAAGTTCGCGCCGGGCGGGGCGGTGAACCTCGCCGTGTTCGGGTGGCCCGCTGAGGCCTACGACAGCGCGCCCGCGGCCCACATGCGCGCCGCCTCGTCCCGCAGATCGCGCAGGTTGAAAGGCTTGCGGACGTAGCGCAGGCCGAGCCGCACGAGCGCGTCGTCCGATCCCGGCCGCACGTCTCCCGTCGCCACCAGCACCCGGTCCTTGAGGGCCGGATGCGCTTCCACGAGCCGCGTCACGAACAGATGATCGCGCGCCCGCGCCTGCGCGTCCGCGAGGATCAGATCGTACGCGCGGGCGCCGGCGAGGTCGAGCCCGTGCTGGGCGTCGCGCGCCACGTCGACCGTGTGGCCTTCCCGGCCGAACAGCGCCTTCACCATGCGGCGCACCGCCGGATCGTCGTCGACGAGCAGGATCGCCCGCTTCGCGGCCGGCGGCGCTGGCGCCGGCGCGGGCACGGGCGTCGCGTGCACCGCCACGCCGGCCGGCGCCGCGGGCAGGTCCACCAGGAACGCCGCCCCGCCTTCCGGCGGCCGCTCGACCCCGATGCGTCCGCCGTGGGCTTCCACGATCGAATACGTGATCGAGAGCCCCAGCCCCGTCCCCTGACCCGGCTCCTTGGTGGTGAAGAACGGCGTGAAGAGGTGCGGCAGGACGTCGTCTGGGATGCCGGCACCGGAGTCCGTGACCCTCATCCGCACGCGGTCGTCGAACCACGTGACGAGCCGGATCACGCGCGGCCGCTCCGGCGGATTCTCGGCGACGGCCTGCGCCGCGTTGTTCAGAAGGTTCAGGAGCACCTGCTGCAGCGCGTGGCGGTCGCCCAGCACCGGCGGCAGCGTCCCCAGATCCTTCTCGACCGCGATGTCTTTGAGCGTCAAGTCGTAGCTCATGAGCAGCAAGGTCCGCTGGATCACGTCGTTCAGGTCCACGGGCGCCTGCTCGCCTGGGCCCTTGCGCGCGAACGTGAGCAGGTTGCGCACAATGCGCCCGGCGCGCTCGGCCTGCTCGTGAATCACCCGCAGGTGGCCACGGTCTTTCGCGCCGAGCTCCTTCTGCTCGAGCAGGAACTCGGACAGGCCGGCAATCGAGGTGAGCGGATTGTTGAGCTCGTGCGCGACCCCGGAAACCAGCTGTCCGACCGCGGCGAGCTTCTCGCTCTGGATCAGGTGGGATTCCATCGCCTGCTGGTCCGTCACGTCCTCGACCAGCACCACCAGGCTCTGATCGTGCGCCCCCCCCGGCGCCGGGATGCGGGCGGCGGTCACGCGGATGGCACGCCCCAAAGTGGTCGAGCGGAGCACGATCGGCTGCACCCGGTCGCCCGCGCGCGCGGCCGCCAGCAGGTCGACTAGCGGAGGCGAAGCGCCCACCAGGGCCGCGACCAGCTCCCGCCCGATGACGCCCGGGATCGGGGCGCCGAGCAGGGCGGCGAAGGAGCGGTTGGCCCGGCGCACCCGTCCCGCGTCGTCCACCACGGCGATGCCCTCGCTGAGCGAATCGAACGCCGTCTCCCACTGCTCCTTCGCGTGCCGCACCATCTCGAAGAAGCGCGCGTTGGCGATCACGATGGCCGCGTGCGTGGCCACGGTGGAGAGCAGGCGAATGTCCTCCGACGCGAACGCACCGCCGCGCGGGTTCGCGATCACCAGGGTTCCCACCACCACGCCATGGGCGCGCAGCGGGACCGCCGCCGCGGACTCGGCCTGTACGCCCTCGACCAGTCGCGTCGGCTCCCCGCCCGAATTGCGCACCAGCTCGAGCCGCTCCCGGCCCAGCGACCGGACGACGAGACCGGGATCGTCAGCGCCGATGGAGCGACCCGCGAGCGCCGCCAGCGTGCCGTCGGCGGCGGTGACCCGCAGCAGGGGGCGGTCCTCCCGTCCTTCTCCCGCTTCCGCCGCTGCCGCCTCGCCGTCCGGCGCCAGGGCGACGAGGGCCCCCTGGGCGTCGAGAAACCGCATCGCGTAGCGCACCACCTGCTCGACGATCCGGTCGAGCTGCAGCGACCCCGACAGGATGAACGACAGCTCCTGGAGGGAGAACAGCTCCGACAGGCGGCGGTTGAGTTCGTCCGCCGCCCGCCTGCGGTCGCGCTCGCTGTGCCGCAGCCGGCGCCCGAGCCGCAGCGACCAGCCCACGGCGGCCACGGCGGCGACGGCGAGTAGTGCGATCAGGATGCGCATGACGCACAACAATAACGTTTGCTTGACGGGCGCAATCCCGACTGATGTGTTCGGCTATCGACTATTGCACCGGCCGAGGAGCTGCTCGATGCTCTCCCGCAGCTCCTCGATCCCCTCGTTCTTCCGTGCGCTCGTCACGATCACCTGATCGTCATCGAGCTCGAGCACGCCTTGCAGCTCTCGTTCGCGGCGCGCGCGTGCGGCCCGGGCCAGCACGTCGCTCTTCGTGAACGCCGCCAGCACCGGGGTCTCGCGCGCGGCAAACAGTTCCTGCATCGCGCGGTCGTCGTCGGAGGGGTCGCGGCGGATGTCGAGCAGCCAGAGGACGCCCGCGAGCCGGGGGCGATCGAGCGTATGGGTGATGAGCCCGCGGAAGGCGGCCCGGTCGCCCCGCGACGCGCGGGAGTAGACGTAGCCGGGGAGGTCCAGGACGTAGTAGACACGCATCTCGAACACATTCATCGCCCGGGTCTTCCCCGGCGTTCCGGAGGTCTTGGCGATGCGGCGTCCGGCCAGCGCATTCAACAGGCTCGATTTTCCGACGTTCGATCGACCGATCAGGGCGACTTCGGGAAGGGCAGGAGCGAGTAGGACGTCGGCCCGCGGGAATGAGCCGATGAAGCGGGGTTCCGGAGCGGTCAGGCTTCTTTCTTCTGGCGCACGCGCTCGGTGACGAGCAGCGGGGGCCGACCTTCGGTGACGCACTCCGAGGTGATGGCGACCTCGCGCACGTCGTCGCGGCTCGGCAGGTCGAACATGATGTCGGTCATCATCTCTTCGAGGATAGCGCGCAGGCCCCGGGCACCGGTGCCGCGCTTGATCGCCTTCTGCGCGATGGCCGTGAGCGCGTCCTTCTCGATGGTGAGCCGCACGTCCTCGAGCTCGAACAGCTTCTGGTACTGCTTGGAGAGCGCGTTTTTCGGCTCGATGAGGATGCGGATCAGCGCGTCTTCGTCGAGCGAGTCGAGCGGCACCGCCACCGGGAGCCTCCCCACCAACTCGGGGATCAGGCCGTAGCGCAGCAGGTCGTCCGGCTCGACGTCGATGAAGGGGTTCTTCTTGATCTTCTCGGGCGCGCCTTTGGCGACCTCTTCCTTGGTGAAGCCGATCTGGCGCCGCCCGGTGCGCGACTCGATGATCTTCTCGAGCCCGTCGAACGCGCCCCCGCAGATGAACAGGATGTCCTTCGTGTTGACCTGGATGTACTCCTGCTGCGGGTGCTTGCGGCCGCCCTGGGGCGGGACGCTCGCCACCGTTCCCTCCAGGATCTTCAACAGGGCCTGTTGCACGCCCTCGCCCGACACGTCGCGCGTGATGCTCGGGTTCTCGGACTTGCGGGCGATCTTGTCGATCTCGTCGATGTAGACGATGCCGCGCTCGGCCTCGGACACGTTGAAGTCCGCGGCCTGGAGCAGCCGCACCAGGATGTTCTCGACGTCCTCGCCGACGTAGCCCGCTTCCGTGAGCGTAGTCGCGTCGGCGATGGTGAAGGGCACGTCCAGGATGCGCGCTAGCGTCTGCGCCAAGAGCGTCTTGCCCACGCCGGTGGGACCGATGAGGAGGATGTTGCTCTTATCGAGCTCGACCTCCGCTTCGCGCCCCTGGTGCGAGTTGATCCGCTTGTAGTGATTGTAGACCGCCACGGCGAGCGTCTTTTTCGCCTTCTCCTGGCCGATCACGTACTGGTCCAGCACGTCTTTGATCTCGGAGGGGATGGGGACCTGGGTGATCGCCTCGGAGACCTCGCGCTCTTCGTCCTCCGCCAGGATCTCATTGCAGAGCGCGATGCACTCATTGCAAATGTAGACCGACGGCCCGGAGATGAACTTTCGGACCGAGTCCTTCGACTTGCCGCAGAAGGAACAGCGGAGGTGCTTATCGTGGGACATCTTGCCCTAGTATGGGAAGGTCGGCCTGCCGGCGCAAGCGGTCACTTCTTCTTCCCGTCGTCGATCTGCTGGAAGTTGGCGATTACGTGGTCAATTAGCCCGTACTCCTTGGCCTCTTCGGCCGACATGAAGCGATCCCGGTCCATGTCCTTCTCGATCTGGTCCAGCGGCTTGCCGGTGTGCTTGGAGTACAGCTCGTTGAGCTTGCCCCGCAAGTACAGGATCTCCCGGGCCTGGATCTCGATGTCGGCCGCAGTGCCCTGGGTCCCGCCCGACGGTTGGTGCATCATGATGCGGGCGTGGGGCAGGGCGGAGCGCTTCCCCTTGCGCCCGGCGGCGAGCAGAAACGAGCCCATCGAGGCCGCCATGCCCATGCAGATGGTGTTCACGGGGGCCCGCAGGAACTGCATCGTGTCGTAGATCGCCATGCCCGACGACACGAGCCCGCCGGGCGAATTGACGTACAGGTAGATGTCCCGCTCCGGATTGTCGGCGTCGAGAAACAAGAGCTGCGCGATGATGATGTTCGACACCTCGTCGTTGATCTGCGTGCCCAGGAACACGATGCGGTCCAGGAGCAGCCGGCTGAAGATGTCGTAGGTGCGCTCGCCGCGGCTGGAGCGCTCGATGATGTAGGGCGGGTAAATCTGGTTCCTCGTCACGCTGACTCCACGGTGGATTGCGACAGAAGAAACGTAAACACCTTCTCCTCGGTGAGGCCGCGCTCCAGGTCGCGCAGCCGCTTCGCCTTCTCGAGCGACGCCCGCAGCTCCGCCGCCGGCTTGCCGCTCCGCGCGGCGATCTCCTGCAACCGGCCGTCCAGCTCCGCCTCGGTGGCGCGCAGGCCGTGGCGCTCCACCACCCAGTCGAGGATCAGGTCGCGCCGCACCTGCGCCTCGGCCACGGGCCGGAATTCCTGCGCGAATTCGGGCAAGCGGTCTTCCGGGATCCCGTACGCCTGGGCGTAGACGTACACCGCCCGCTCGACCAGCGGCCGCGGCGCCGCTACACGATTGGCTTGCACGATCTGCTCGATCAGGTCGCGTCGCAGCTGGGCATCGGCCTCGCGCTGAGCTTCCTTCTCGAGATCCGCGCGCACCGCCTGGCGCAGCGCGTCGAGCGACTCGAAGTCCCCCACCTCGCGCGCGAACGCGTCGTCCAGCTCCGGCAGATGCTGGCGCTTCACCTCCTGCAGCGTGAGGCGGATAGCACGCGTCTGGCCGCGCTTCGCCTCCTCGGGGAAGTCGGGCGGGAAGCGCACGGTGGCGTCCACCGTCTCCCCGGGGAGCATGCTCATGATGCGCTCCTCCACTTCGGGGATCGCCCCTCCTTCCCCCAGCACGATCTGATAGGGCTTCGGGTCCTTTACCTCGTCGCCCTCGCGCGTCGCAAGCGTTCCATGCACCAGGTCCTTGAGCGCCGGCTTCTCCCCCGCGACCGGCACCCACGGCGCCTTCTGCTCGCGCAGCGCGGTGAGCTGGGCCAGCACCTGCTCCTCCGTCACCTTGGGCATGGTGCGCTTGAGGTGGAATTTGCCGATGCGCTCGAGCGTGAGCTCGGGCTTCACCTCGACGTGGAACTCGAACGTCACCGGGCCCCCCGCGCCCACGTCCCACTTGAGGTTGTGCACGTGCGGGTCGGCGACCGGCTTCAGCGCCTCCTGCGCGAGCGCCGCCTTCCAGCTCTCGCGAATCAGGTCCTCGAGCGTCTGCTGTCGGATGTCGTCGGCGAACTGTTTCTTCACGAGTGCGGCCGGCGCCTTGCCCTTGCGGAACCCCGGGAGCCGCACGCGCCGCTGGTAGGCGGTGGTGGCGCGCGCCTCGGCCGCCTGCACCTGCTCCAGGGGCACGGTCACGGCCAGGGATGCGGCTCCCGGCTCTTCCGCCGTCTTGCGGACCTGAATGGCAGTCATGTCGGAGTAAATCTAATAGGGCTGGGGGACTGAGGCAGGAACCGCAACGACTACTCCTATCTCCTGTCTACTGATTCCTGCGTATCGCCCTGATGCGGTGATGCGGTCTGTCGCCCGCCTTGATGTCGTCGTATCGCACCACGCTGATCGACCCGTCGGGCTCGAGCACGGCCAGCATCACGTCGGCGACGTCGGCGACGCCGTGCTCGCGCAGCGCTTGACGCAGTTCGTCGCGTGTGATCCCGGCGCGCACCAGGTGCTCGGTGAGGATCTTGCCGCTGTGAATCAGCATGATGCCTTCGCCGGCCAGCAGCTTGGCGACCCCGCGGCTCCGGACTCGCCACCAGTCGATCGCCCGGTGCCAGCCGATCAGCACGGCCGCGGCGACGAGCCCGCCCGCGAGACTCGTGTCCGGACCCACCATCGCGTTCTGGACCGCATTGGCGATGATGAGCAGCAGCACCAGGTCGAACGTCGACATCTGGCCGAGCTGGCGCGTGCCGGTGAGGCGCAGCCCGACGAGCAGGGCGAGGTAGACCACGGAGGTGCGAAGCGCAACGTCGAGTAGGGTGTGCCATGAGGCGGTCACGGTCTCGTAAACTACGAGCGCTCGTCACGGGTGCCTAGTGACCCGCGGCGTGGGTCAACCGCCGGCCCCAACCGTGGTGCGATGTGTCACGCTGCGCCCCGCGCCACGAGGTCCATAGTGGGACGGAACCGGGAGACAGTCACGGTTCGAGCAAGCCCCGAGGCGCCCGCGGTGAACCGACTCGTTAAGGAGGAAGACCCATGCGTCTCAGATTCCCTCTCGCGGCCGCCGTGGCGGCCGCGATGACCGCGACCGCCGTGGCCGCCGCGCAGCAGACCACAACGGGCAATGGCGCACCCAGCGGATCGCATTTCAATCTCAATATCATCGGGGTCGCTCATGACAAGAGTCCCAACATGAACAAGGGGAGCGGCGACGTCATCTTCGTGGGCCTCGGCACGAGCACCGGCGCCGTGACGACGAAGATTCTCCTCAGCCAGTCGGCCGACGGCGTCTTCGAAGTGCTCGACAAGAATGGGACGGACGGCGAGGCCTCGTTCGCGCTCCCCGTGCCGGGTACGTACACGGTCTGGGCCCGCGCGCTCGGCACGCCGGGCGGACAGGCCAAGATGGCGACCTGCGCGACGTTCATCGATCCTACCACCGGCGTGGCGACGATGCTGTGCTCGACCGACAACGAGGTCTTCGTGCGCGGCACGGGAAAGAGCAGCTTCCGCAACGTGACCAACGCGCTCACGACCATCACCCTCGTACCGGGGAGCGCCGCCGAGCTGGCGTGCGGCACGCCGACGGTGAGCCTGTTCGCTACGTGCCTGCAGGACTTCCTCTGGCAGTACGATAACAACGGGCTGAAGCTGCTGCAGGTGCGCTTCTACCCCAACTAACTCGGAACTAACTCGGAGCAGTCGGTCGGCGCCCCGCCGTATCGGGCGCCGACCGACTCGTCATGGGCAGTGGAGCGGCGCGGTCATCGCCCGTCGTACAGCGTGATCGGTTTCCCCTGCAGATACTTGTCGAACCAGTTCACGATGTGTTCCAGTCGCTCCACGCGGTGCACCGGCTTGCCGGAGCGCGACAGCTCGTGCGACTCGCCCGGAAAGCGCACCATCACCGTCGTCTTGCGCAGGTACTTGAGCGCGCGGAACATCGCCTCGCCGCCCTGATTGGGCGGCGCCCGCAGATCCTCCTCGCCCAGGATGAACATGATCGGCGTGGTGACGCTGTCCGCGTAGCGCACCGGCGAGCGGACGAGGAACTCCTGGGGATCGCGGAACGGCGTGGAGCGGAACCACGACGGCTGGAAGAGGGTGAAGTCCGCCGTGTACCAGAACCCCAGCCAGTCGGCCACGTCGCGCTGCGACACGGCGGCGGCGAAGCGGTGGGTGTGCCCCACCGCCCAGTCGGTGAGCAGTCCGCCGCCCGATCCGCCGGTGACGCCCAGCTTGGTCGAGTCCACATACCCGCGTCGGATCAGGGAATCCACCGCGACCATCAAGTCGCGGTAGTCGTCGCCGGGATACTTGTACTGGATGATGTTGCCGAACTCCTGTCCGTACGTGGTGCTGCCCCGCGGGTTGGGATAGAGCACCACGTACCCCTTGGCCGCCATCCACTGCATCTCGTGAAAGAAGATGTATCCGTAGGCCGTGTGCGGACCGCCGTGGATGTTGAGGATCAGCGGGTACTTCTTGCCGGGCGTGAAGCCCACCGGCTTCATGATCCACGTCTCGACCTTCCTGCCGTCGAAGCTCGTGTACCAGAAGTCCTCCGGCGTGACGAGCCGGAGCTGCGAGAACAGCGAGTCGTTGACGTGGGTGAGCTGGCGCATCCCCTTCGTCGCCACCTCGAGCACGTAGAGGTCGGGGAGATGCGTCGGGTCGCCGATGGTGAGCGCCAAGCTCTTCGCGTCGGCGGACGCCGTGTACGCCAGCACGGCATGGTCGCCCGTGGTGAGGAGCTCGCGCGCCCCCGTCTGTGCGTCGAACCGCACCAGGTTGGAGCGCCCGTGCTCGGTGGTCGCCACGATCACGCCGCGCCCGTCCGCGGTCCAGATGTTGGGGCTCGACCCCTCGCCGCCGCGGGGCGGCGCCTGGTCGCCCAGCACGGCGCCGCCCATGTCGAAGTCGTACTCGGCGGTGAGGTTCTTGATCCGATGGTCGCGCGACACGAACAGGTCGGATTGATTGTACGAGCGCGTCGCCGGCGGATTGATCCAGCCACGGAACGCGATCGCCCGTCCGTCAGGCGCGAGGGCCGGGCCGAAGGCGGGACCATTGATGTCCACCACCGTGTCGAGGGCGCCGCCCGCGGCTGCGACCGAATAGACATTGTTGTCGGGCGGGTAGTAGTACGACTCGATCACGCGGTCCGAGCCGAAATAGATGCGCGTCCCGTCGCGGCTCCACTGCGGTGCGTTCTCGTCGAACGCGCCGGACGTCACCTGGCGCGCCTTCGCTGGCTGGTCGCCCGGCAGGACCGCCGGCACCGTCCAGATGTGCCCGTGCTCGCCGGGGTCGACATACCCTTCGTCGTCGGCGCGGAACTCGGCCTGCGTGATGACCCGGACATCGCTCTTCGGCTCGTCCTTCTTGTCCGGCTTCTCCTGCTTGGCGAGGTCTTCCGGCGTGGTCGTGCTCGTGAACGCGATCGTCTTCCCGTCGGGCGACCAGCCGGCCGGCCCGGCACCCTTCGGCAAGTCGGTGAGCTGCTGCGCCTCGCCGCCGGCCAGCGACAGGAGGTAGAGCTGCGTGTGGCCGTCTTTAGGACGCAGGAAGGCGAGCGTCGAGCCGTCGGGCGACCAGCGCGGAGCGGCGTCGTGCGGGCCGCTGGTGATCCGGCGGGGCGCGGACAGGCCGTCGGTCGCGACGAGCCACAGGCTCGTCTCGTACCCGTCGTGCTTGGCGTTCACCGTGACCAGCACGTAGGCGGCCCGACGCCCGTCGGGCGCGATCTGCGGGCTCGCCACCCAGCGGAACGCGAACAGGTCGCTGTCCGAGATGGCGCGCTGCTGCGCCGCGAGCCCGGGCACGCACAGCAGTCCGGCGACGCAGGCCGTGAGAGCGGGCCGCATCAGTTGCCGCCCGGCTCGGGTACCGTCGTGAGGGGGTACGCGCTCCGCAGCGCCATGAGGTACTCGTCGTATAGCGCCTTGAGGCCCTCGAACTCCCGTTGCACCGTCGTGCGATACGGCGTGTCGCTGGCGAAGTGGTACAGCACCGCGGCCATCGCCTGGGCGTCGAGCACGAAGCCATGATGGCCCACGGGACCGAGGGCGTCGGCTTCCATCGCGAACGTGTGGTAGCCGCCGTTCGAGCTGTGGGCCGTCACGCCGACGCCCGGGAGCTGGGTCGCGACCGTGCCGGTCTCCTCGTAGGGGAGCGGGCGTCCCGCCTCGTCCTCGAGCTTGCTCGCGCCGAGCTTCTTCAGGTACGTGAAGGCCACGTCGTTCAGGGCCGCCACCGAGATGCCGTCGCGCGATTCGGAGTCGGCCTCGATGCGGACCTTGGTCCCGGTGGCGAGAGCGGCGGCCCGGGCCGCGTCGTTCACGCGCTCGAGCACCTGCGCGAGGTACACCTGATCCGGGTAGCGCAGCCAGAACTCGGCGACCGCGCGGTCGGGCACCACGTTCGGCGCCTTGCCGCCTTCGGTGATGATGCCCTGAATCCGCGTCTCCGGTCGCAGCGTCCTCCGGATGGCGTCGATGTGGTTGAACAGCGCGATGACGCCGGTGAGCGCATCCCGTCCGTCCCACGCCTGCA
>Ga0209803_1002792_pt1 | contig 10782 bp, 12 predicted proteins | sample GraSoiAngelo_138_FD_185895 | JGI IMG/M metagenome (GOLD analysis project Ga0209803, IMG submission 185895) | Grasslands soil microbial communities from the Angelo Coastal Reserve, California, USA - 14_0929_09_40cm (SPAdes) (version 2) | ecosystem: Environmental > Terrestrial > Soil > Grasslands ... | reverse complement strand
AGTCGAGATGCTCTCGCTGATGCTGTTGATCCGGCGTTTCGAGGAACGCGCCAGCCAGCAGTATCAAGCGCAGAAGATCGGCGGGTTTTGTCATCTTTACATCGGTCAGGAAGCAGTGGTGACCGGTACGGTGGCCGCGGTGCGGGACGACGATTACATCATCACCGCTTACCGCGATCATGCTCATGCGCTGGCCCGCGGTACCAGCGCGGACGCGTGCATGGCGGAGCTTTTTGGAAAAGAGACCGGCTGCTCGCGTGGACTTGGTGGTTCAATGCATTTTTTCGACCGGAAAAATCACATGTACGGCGGCCACGCCATTGTCGCTGCGCATGTTCCACTAGCGATTGGGATGGCTTTTGCCATCAAATACCGAGGCGAAGATCGCGTCACGCTTTGCTTCTTTGGCGATGGCGCAATCAATCAGGGAGCGTTCCACGAAGCGTTAAATCTGGCCGCGCTGTATAGATTGCCGATCGTTTTCATTTGCGAGAACAATCTTTTCGCCATGGGCACCTCCGTGAAGAGATCGACCTCACTGAAACAAATTGTCGATCGCACGGAAGGCTACGACATCCCTGGAGAAATCGTCGATGGAATGAATTTTCGCGAGGTGCGCGACAAGATTGCCGAAGTCGTCGATTCCATTCGCAAAGAGCCTCATCCGGCGTTTCTGGAAGCACGAACTTATCGCTACCGCGGCCACTCGATGTCGGACCCGGCAAGTTATCGAACGAAGGAGGAGCTGGAAAAATATCGCCTCGACGATCCAATCACGCGTCTGCGCGCTCAGCTCACGCGCGAGGAAAAATTAACTAACGAACAATTTGACCGGCTCGACAAGCAGGCGAAGGAAACGGTTCTGGCCGCCGTGAAGTTTGCTGAGCAAAGTCCGCAGCCGCCGCTCGAAAAACTTTACGATTACACCTATGCTGACGGAGCAAAGCCGTGAGAGAAATCACTTATCGTCAGGCGCTCAATGAAGCGCTCGCGGAAGAACTCGAGCGGGATCCAAATGTTTTCCTGATGGGCGAGGAAGTCGCCGAATATCAGGGCGCATACAAGGTGAGCCAGGGCTTGCTTCAGCGCTTCGGGCCGCGTCGGATCATTGACACTCCAATCAGCGAGAACGGGTTTGCCGGCCTCGGAGTCGGCGCGGCGATGGTCGGATTGCGGCCGATTATTGAGTTCATGACGTTCAGCTTTTCGCTCGTAGCCTTCGATCAGGTCGTGAACAACGCCCCGAACATGTTCACGATGTCAGGCGGCCAATTCAATATTCCCATCACGTTTCGCGGCCCGAACGGACCGGCGCACCAGCTTGGCGCCACGCATTCGCACGCGACGGAAAACTTTTACGCCAGCGTGCCCGGCCTCAAAGTTTGCACCCCGGCCACGCCGCGCGACGCAAAAGGGCTGCTCAAAACAGCCGTGCGCGACGACAATCCGGTGCTGGTTCTGGAAGCCGAGTTGCTCTACAGCTCGAAGGGAATGGTCGAGCCGCCGGATGAAGAATTGCTCATTCCGCTTGGCAAAGCCGACGTGAAACGCGAAGGCTGCGACGTCTCGGTTATTTGTTACGCGCAGACAGTTCCGCTCGCGCTCAAAGTCGCGGCACAACTCGAAGAGGAGGACATCTCCGCGGAAATTGTCGATCTTCGTTCGATCAAACCGCTGGATGAGAAGGCGATTTTCGATTCGGTTACAAAGACGCATCGCGTCGTGATAGTCGAACAAGATCATCCGTTTTGCGGCGTGGGCGCAGAAGTTTGTTACCGGATTCAAAACAACATTTTCGATGCGCTCGACGCGCCGATCATCCGCGTATCACAGGAAGATGTTCCAATGCCCTACAACGAGCGTCTCGAGCACGCTGTGCTCCCGAACGCGGAAAAACTCATCGCTGCCGTGAAACAGGTTTGCTACGCATGATGCTCGATCTCCGCTTCAACGCTTTAACGCGTTAACGAATCCCATGCCTGAAATCCAAATGCCCAAGCTGAGCGACACGATGACCGAGGGCACTCTCGTCGCGTGGAAGAAAAAGAAGGGCGATCAAGTTTCTGCTGGCCAAGTGCTCGCCGAAATCGAGACCGACAAGGCGACGATGGAATGGGAATCGCCTGAGGATGGGACGCTCACCGAAATTTACGTCGAAGAAGGTGGCAAGGTAAACGTCGGCGACAAGATCGCGTTCATCGGTGGTGAGGGCGAAGAAGCGCCTAAGCCGAAAGAAAAGGAAGAAAAGGAGAAAAAGCTCGAAGCGAAAGAAGAGGAGACGGAAAAAGAGAAACCGAAGGAAGAGGAAGAAAAGAAAAAGGCCGCGCCACCGAAGGCGGAAAAGAAAGAACCTGAAGCTGAAGAGCGACCGCCAGCCGCTGAAAAGCCCGAGGAAGCGCGAGTAAAAGCGTCGCCCGTGGCGCGGCGAATCGCGGCTGAATTCGGTGTTGATCTGGCGAACGTGAAAGGCACAGGCCCGGAAGGTCGTGTCACGGAAACCGACGTGCGCGCTGCTGCGAAATCAACTCCGAAAGCTTTCGGAGCCAAACCTTCCGTCCCGGCTGCCGTTAGCGCTGGCGAAAGCGCCCGTATTCAACTTTCCGGGATGCGCAAAATCATTGCGCAACGGCTGGTCGAAAGCCTTGGTCCGGTTCCGCATTTTTATCTCACCATCGAGGTTAATGCTGGGCCGCTTATGGAAGCGCGCCAGGAGTTGAAATCCGCGGGCGAAAGCGCGAAGGCTTCGAAGATCACGGTGAACGACTTCGTTCTAAAAGCCGCGGTGCAAGCCGCCGTCAAAGTGCCGCGAGTCAATGCCTCGTTCGATGGCGACGCCATTGTCCAATATGCCGATGTCGATCTCGGGATTGCGGTGGCGATTGAAGACGGGCTGTTGACGCCAGTCATTCGCGCCGCGCAAAACAAATCGCTCCGCGAGATCAGCGAACTGGCCAAGGATTTGGCGCATCGCGCGCGCAACAAGCGAATGAAGCCGGAGGAATTTCAAGGCGGCACGTTCACCGTCTCAAATCTCGGCGGAATGGGCATCGACAGTTTCTCGGCCGTCATCAATCCACCTCAAGGCTTCATTCTTGCCGTTGGCAAGATCACGAAAGTTCCGGTGATCGATGATCGCGACCAAATCGTGGTCGGCCACCGCATGTCGCTTACCATGAGCTGCGACCATCGCGTCATCGATGGCGCGCTCGGCGCAGAGTATCTGAAAGAACTGCGCCACCTGCTGGAAAATCCGGCGCTACTATTGGTCTAAAAAAGGGAATATCAGAGAGCAGCGCCGGCGCTTGCTGTTTCCCAAGTCATGAAATCGTCCAGCGCTTGCTGGTTTTTATCGGTTACAAATTCGATAACCGTTGCGTCATCCACGAAACCGAGAAATGGCGTCTTGTCGGGGATCAAATCGAACGGATCGACCAGGTAATTGAGAGCAGCAACGATCCACAACAGCGCGTCGTGAGGAACCTGATCGTATTCGCCGCGATGGTACGCGCGGATTAATCGCAGCATCGTTTGGAGATAAGGCCAGCATTCTTTAAACGGCTCTTTGGGAACTGCCGCCGCCTTTTTCGCTGCTTCGTTGAAGAGCGCTTGCAGATCACCGGGATTTCTCAGGCACGCTTTCGCGTCGGTTAGCGCTTTGACAAATGCATCGCTACGAAGGGCAGGTTTGCTGTACGGCGTATCTCCCCCAGGATCTTTGCGAGTCGGTCGCCCCTTGGTCTTGCCGCGTGATTTCAGTTTTACCTCTTTCATAGAGACTATAAAAGCAGTTTGCTGCGCGAATGGGAAGACGATTCTGGCGGACTATCCCGACCTTGTCAGGACTTGCACAGACCCGCAGACAGGATTGTCTGCGTCAGTACGGTTTCGTCGCAAGAATGAGCGGCGACGGCCCGGGCGCTTCCAGTTTGCGAACTTTTTTGAACCCGGCGTCTTCGAGCCAGCTTTTGATTTCGTTAAAACTGAAGGTATCGCCGCGCTCTGTGTTCACGAGCATTTGCACGGCGAACATGAGCGAATGCGTTGGCTCGGTGCGCCGGTCGTTCACGAGCCATTCGGCGATTGCGATCGTGCCGCCGGGTTTCAATGCGCCAAAGGTTTTCTTAAGCAACTGGCGGCTTCGTTGCTCGCCTTCGCTATGCAAAATGTGTCCGAGCGTAGCGATGTCGTAACCGTCGCCGAAATTTGCTTCCAACAAATCGCCCTCCACAAAATCGAAACGATCGTGCACACCAAATTTTTCCGTGACACGTTTTGTGGTTGGAATCATTCCCGCCCAGTCGACCGCGGTCACGCGCACTCGTGGCGACTTCTGGGCGAGCGCGATTCCCCAAATCCCAGAGCCAGCTGCGAGGTCGAGAACGCAGACGTCGTCTTTCGCCTTCGCCAGCTTCAAGTGATCGCCAAGCTTCTGCGCGCCGGGGTAGCTCATTGGAATGATATTCTCCACGAGTTGAGTGAAGAATCCGGTGCCCTCGGTCTCCTGGTTCACGGCAACTACCGGTCGCCCGTCGCGCACGGCGTCAGTCAACTGCAGCCATCGCGAAAGAAGCTGCGGCAGAATCGAGCTGTAAAATCCGGCGACCGTGCCCGGCTTGTTGCTGATGAGAAATGCCTCGCTCTCCGGCGTGAGGGAATATCTGGATTGTCGATCTTTCTTCAGCAGTTCGAGGCCAGCGAGCGCATCCATGATGGCCCGCAAACCGCGCACCGACGCGCCAGTTTCCCTGCTGAGTTGCTCGACGGATTTCGCGCCATTTTCCAGCGTGTCAAAAACTTTGTTCGAGACTGCTGCGCTGATGATCAGCGGCGGCGCATATGCAAAACCAAGTTCCTGTAGACGTTGGGAAGTGATTTGTTTTTTCGGGCGACTTTTCTTAGGCATATTTACTTTGGATACCTGGAATTATAGATCGATAACTAGCAAGCGCGCGAGCGCTGGCAAATCAACTTTGTCATGTCCAACAATTCATCTGAGAAGTGAGCGTCACGAACTGCAAAACGCGCGAAGAAATGGAAGGTACGGAGCGCGCCGTGCTCGCGCCGTTTGCAGAAAAATCCGGCGAATCGCGCGGTCGCAAATACTCCGAGCCGAGTCACGCCTATCGCACAGAATTTCAACGGGATCGCGCACGCATCATCCATTCGCGCGCGTTTCGAAGGATGGAATACAAGACGCAGGTTTTTTTGAATGGGGCGGGCGACCATTTGCGCACCCGTTTGACGCATTCCATCGAGGTCGCATCGATCAGCCGGACGATCGCCCGCGCATTACGGTTGAACGAAGACCTCGCCGAAGCGATCGCGCTCGCACACGATCTGGGCCACGCGCCTTTTGGGCACTCGGGGGAAGAAATGCTGGCTGAATGTATGCGCGATCACGGCGGGTTTGATCACAACCGCCAGAGTTTACGCCTGGTGGAGCTGCTTGAAACTCCGTATCCGAATTTTCCGGGTCTCAATCTGACGTTCGAAGTGCGCGAAGGTCTGCGGAAACACGAGGCCTCCTATGAGTTTCCCGCGCCGGAACACGGGAAATATCATTGTCCGTCATTGGAGGCGCAGGTCGCGGATCTTGCGGACGAGATTACTTATTACAGTCATGACCTCGATGACGCGGTCGATTTTGAAATTTTAAGCGCGACGCAATTGGAAGAAAACGAGGTCTGGCGCAGGAGCCATCATGCTGTGCTCGCGAACTACGCGGGTGCCAGGCAACCCGACCTGCACAAGTTAATCATTCGCGACATCATCGACAATGAGGTGCACGACCTCGTTGCGGCCAGCGCAAAATCCATTGCCGAATCGGGCGTGCAAAGCGCAGATGACGTGCGCCGGCAGATGACACCGCTGATTCGCTATAGCGATGAATTAGCCGAAGCGAATCGCGCGCTGCGGAAATTTTTGTATCAAAATGTTTATTATCATCCGCGCGTTTCTGAAGTGAACCGGCGCGCGTGCGAGATGCTGCGGCGCGTTTTCGAGGCGTACCTTGTCGATCCCGACAGGCTAGGCGATGGAGCGACGAGACGGATTGAGAAGGAGGGATTGCACCGCACAGTTTGCGATTACGTCGCGGGAATGACCGACCGCTATTTGATGGAAGAATACGCGCGCATTGCTGGGTAGGGACGCAGCGCTACGGCGTCCTCTCGACGCAGCGCGCCGACCCTACCCAGCAATGCGCGGGCGCTCTTTCGTGTGAAATGAGGTTGGTTAACATGGCTGTTGCCTTTCTTCATGACGTTTTGAGAGCCGTCGATTTGCTCTTGCCTTCATAAGGAGCTTTCCGGCCGAGCTGCGCCATGCAGCTCTTGTCAAAAGACAGGCGTTTTTTGCGGTGGGAGTCGAGGGACTCAGCCCACTGCCTCGGCCGTACAGAGCACGAACGATTGTGACGTCAGTTCGATTCCATCTTGAATCAACGCTCGTCAATCCTAAGCTCTCGCGATGGAAGAAGCCGAAGTGCCTCTCGAGCATTTGCACGAGCAGGTCCATCACAGCGTCGAACACAGCGGCGCCGTCTGGATTTCATGGGTGGCCCTTAGCACAGCCATCCTTGCGGTCCTGGCTGCGATCGCAGGACTGCTCTCCGGACGACACGTGAACGAAGCGATGATGAACCAAATCGAAGCGTCCGATCAATGGAGCTATTACCAGGCTAAGAGCATCAAAGCTTCCGTGCTTGATGCGAAGATTGCGCTGTCAACAACGCCATCGTCAGAAGATCGAGACAAAGCCGCGCGGTACAAGGCAGAGGAGTCGGAAATAAAATCGGAAGCCGAGCACAAGGAAGCGGCGGCGAAATCAAATTTTCACAAGCACGAAGTGTTCGCGCGCGGCGTGACCATGTTCCAAATCGCGATTGCCATCGCGGCAATCTCCGCGCTTACGAAACGACGCAAATTCTGGATCGTTAGTTTGCTCTTCGGGATTGTCGGCTGCGCCTTTCTCGTCCTCGCCGCCATCGCAAGGTAGGGGCGGTTCACCCGAACCGCCCGGGCGATTGCCGGTCAATCGCCGCTACCGCCTTTTTTCCCAGAACTTCGCGCCGCCATTTCCGTAGAAGTAAGTGAGAAATGCAAATACCCCCCGGATTGGCAGTGTGCCTCGCGGCCAACTGCGAGAACGGCACCAGTTGCTACGCGCTTCATTCCCGGGTGGTCTTGAAGGGAATATTAGTTTCCATAATTATCGGAATGTCTTTTTTCGTTCCTTTGGAAACGATTCTAGCGGTGAAACGCCCACTATTTCCGATTAAGGCAGAAGCGCCGGACGCTGGGCATTGGGTCATTATCAGCACAAACGAGGAAACAAGATGAAACATCGTTATAAACAACTCGGCAAAATCTCGCTGGCCAACATGCTCCGGGCAAGACACGTAAGGAAAGGCAATGCCACTGCGACCAATCGAAAAAAGAGGCTGCTGATGAAAGCGAAAAGCTCACGTTTTGACAGATTGGTCGATCGTTACTATCCCGCGGTTTACAGTTTCGCTTCTCGATTGACGGATGATCCCCGGGAAGCAGTTATGTTAACGCGCGACGCATTCAACACCACACGAGAACAACTCACGAACCGTCGTGATAAAAACGCGCTAGCGTCAATTCTGATCTTGGCTGTAATCCGCGCAGGTCTTGCCGTCGCTTGATGCTCACGCATTTTGCGGTGTACGGAAGCACGAGCGAAACGCCTCGCTGGTCTCGGGGTTGAATAGCCCGGTAGGCGTCGCGGTATCCGGAGGAAATCTGTGGGTCACGAACCAAGGCACGGTTGGCGAATACGACGCGACCACTGGGGCGACGATTAACGCCTCACTGGTTTCTGGTTTGAATGGCCCGTATGGCATCGCGGTGGCTGAGCCTTACAGCGCGCAGGTTCAGCAACCCATCAATGCCGATGGCACAAGCGTCTTCAACGTTAGGCGCGGGGTCGTTCCAGTGAAGTTCACTTTGACCCTAGGCGGTACTGCGACATGCGCGTTGCCTCCAGCGACTATCGCTCTGACCCGAACGGCCGGGGGAACGATCGGAGCCATCGACGAGTTGGTTTATAGCGGCGGCGCCGACACAGGCTCAAACTTCAGAATTGATAATTGTCAGTACGTATACAATCTGAGCTCGAGTGCACTCGGAGTCGGTACCTATCGCGTGGATATCAAGATCAACGATCAAGTTGTAGGCAGCGCTACCTTTGCATTGAAATAACGGGTCGCCGCAAATCTTGATCGCAACGGCGTGCGCTACAAAGCGGTCAACGCGATGTTGCTTAACGAGTTCCTTAAAGAGCACCGGACAGTTCAGGAACAACAGAAGGAAATTGCTGCCCTCAGAGCTGAACTAAGAGACCAAAAGGCGCTCATTCAAAAGGTGAACGATAAAGTGGAACTGAACAGACCTGCGCCGCGAACGGTTCTCAATAATCAGTAAGAGCTGCGAGAAGGTAGGGGCGGTTCACCCGAACCGCCCGGGCGATTGAGGTCAATCGCCCCTACCTACACTGTCGCAGAGGCAAGCCGCGCTCGCCGAGCCATGGGAACGCGCGTCGGCGGCGCGCAACGCGTTTGAGTCCGAATGGTTCGATCGTTTTGGTTCGGATGTGCGCGATAGCTTCTTCTATCGAATCGGTCGCGTGGATCAGGCTTAGGTCGGAAGGGGCGATCATTCCTCGCTGCGCCATCTTCTCGATGAAGTCGATCAGTCCCTTCCAATAGTCGGTTCCCATGATCACAATGGGAAAATTTTTGATCTTCGCTGTTTGGATCAGGGTGAGCGCTTCGAACAACTCGTCGAGCGTGCCTGCGCCTCCGGGCATGACAACGAACGCGTAGGAATACTTAACGAGAAGCGCTTTGCGGACGAAAAAATAATGCATCTGCACGCAGCGATCGAGATAAGCGTTCGCCGGTTGCTCGTATGGGAGTTCGATGTTGCAACCGACGGAGCGGCCACCAACTTCTTTGGCGCCGCGGTTCGCCGCTTCCATAATGCCAGGGCCGCCGCCAGTCATAACAGTGAACCCCAGGCGCGCAATGGCTGCGCCCATTTTCCTGGCCAGCTCGTAGTGCGGATCGTCGCGCTGAATCCGGGCTGAGCCGAATACGGTTACGCACGGACCTACGAAATGGAGCGTGCGAAACCCGCGGAGGAAATCGCGCATCACTCGCAAGAGAGTAAAAAATTCAGCGAAACGTGAACGCGGTCCTTCCAAGAAAATTTCGTCCGCGCATTCCGGCGGTGTCGTTAAGCTCGAACGCGCTGCGCTGATGGAATCGTCCTTGTTCTGCACGTAAATTTGATTAACCCGGTGCAGCAGCCGACGCAAAGCTAAACCGAATCGGTGCTCGGCAGGACGGCAGCACGTAAGCGATCGAGAAAAGGAGTCTGTGCCGGCTTCATTTTTCGGCGCGCAATGTCTTCGGTGAAAAATTCGGCGCGATCAATTTCTGGAAATTCCTTGAGCTTACCGGAGCGCGGCGGCCATTCCATTTCGAACAGATTTGATTTGACCTCGAATGGTTCTGGCAAATCGCCCTCAAACGCCCAGGCATGCACAATCTTGCCGCCTTTTTGTTTGATCCAGCCGAGCTCAATCCACTCCTGGGCGTTTTCGGGTCGGCATCCTACTTCCTCTTCAAACTCAATTTGAGCGCGCGTCAGTAAATCTTCTCCCGGAGCAGCTTCGCCTTTCGGGATTGTCCATGCGCCGTCGTCTTTGCGGGCGAAAAACGGTCCGCCGGGATGCGCCAGCAAAACTTCCAATTCGTTGTTCCTGCGCCGGAACATGAGCAAACCGGCGCTGATTCGGCTTCGCGGAGATGTTGAGTTTGTCGGCACGGCATTATTTTGCGCCGGCAACGCGCTCCATCGGTTTTGTCAGCGCCGCGTTTTCTTTGTCGCCCCAGAGATGAAAAGTGTAAGTGAAAACTATGTAGCCGAACAGATCGTGCTTGGGACCATTGCTGACGTAGAGCGCGGGATTGAATTGGAAATCGCGTGTGACGTTGCAGGTAAAGCCGATCGTCGATGAGTTTTCGGAGCCGCTCATCCAATCAACCTGCACTCGCCACCTCTCATTGAAGTCGTAGGCATAACCGAGGATAGCTTCGTTTTTGTAGCCGCTATGAATAGCCCCGCCGAACACTTTGTGATGCTCGGTGCAGTAGCCAGCTTCTATGAACGGTTGAGGATCCACATTCAGGTGAGGCGACCAATTCACGAACCCAACGGAAAGAAGATAAGGCTCTTTCGTTAACAATCCGATCTCCGTCGCAAAGATCCAATCGTCCGGTTGGAATCCGCGAAACACCGCTACCTCGGCCCATTTCGTCAGACCCAACTCGGCTTGCAATTCATAGGGGTTCGCAATCCGCTTGTCTTGAATTTGCAGACTTAAGGAGAGATTTCCTTCTGGCTGCAGGTCTGGCGTTACGATTTGGCTCAACCCTTTCGTCGTGGCCATCGCAGAAGGAATATTCGCGATACTCATCATCAGCAGAATGATCGCCGCCGCGAAGTTGATTCGCTCATGTCCAAATCCGCCAATCTTTTTGCCACTCTTCGCCACGATGTCGCGAGTAAAACCGTTGCTTTGGAATTTGTCGATTCTGTGTTGAACCCGCGCCGCGCAATTTTATGGTTAGCCTAATGCGCGTTCTTGCCATCGACGCCTCTCTGCGCAACACCGGTGTCGCAATTGTGGATGCAAACAACGGCAAACCGCGTCCGGTTTATTTCGGGACTATTCACAACGCGAGCGCTATGC
>Ga0209803_1002790_pt1 | contig 10785 bp, 8 predicted proteins | sample GraSoiAngelo_138_FD_185895 | JGI IMG/M metagenome (GOLD analysis project Ga0209803, IMG submission 185895) | Grasslands soil microbial communities from the Angelo Coastal Reserve, California, USA - 14_0929_09_40cm (SPAdes) (version 2) | ecosystem: Environmental > Terrestrial > Soil > Grasslands ... | reverse complement strand
GAGCGCGACTTCGTGTTCTGCGTCGAGACCGAGTTCACCATCGACTCGGGAGAGGGACTGCGGGGCGACTTCCTGCTGCTCCCCGATCTGGCGTCGCTCAAGGCCATCTTTGACGCCATCCGCCTGAGCTGACCCGTGACGGCGCCGGCGCTCTCGGAACGCGACCTCGCCGTCCTCCGATCCTTCGCCCGCCGGATCGACCCGTCGGACGCCGGGGCGCACAACAATCTCGGCGTCCTTTACTATCAGAAGGGCCTCGTCGAGGATGCGATCGCGGCGTTCACGCGCGCGCTCGAGCTGGACCCGAAGATGCAGGTCGCGCAGCGCAACCTCGAAATCGCCTATCACGACACCGGTTACTACGACCGGCGCGTGGCGCAGCTGCAGGAGCGGCTGCGCCAGGCGCCCGACGACCGCGACGCCCGCTGGGAGCTGGGACGCGCCTATGCGATTCTCGGCGCACACGAGGAGGCTACGGCCGAGTTCGAGCAGCTGCTCGCCCACAGTCCGAAAGACGTGGCGGCGATCATTCAGCTCGGGCTGGCGGAGAAAAATCGCGGGCGCCCCGAAGCTGCGACCGAATGGTTCCGGCGCGCGGTCGAGCTCGAGCCCGACTCGACGGTCGTGCACTTTTATTTGGGGGAGATCTACTACAACCGCGGCCTGAATGACGAAGCGCTGGTCGCCCTCGAGCGCGCCGTGGAGCTCAACCCCGACAATGCCAACGCCCATTATCTGATGGCGTTCGTGTTGGGCGACCTGGGCCGTCACCAGGACGCGCGCGTCGCGTCGAAGCGCGCGATCCAGCTGAATCCGCCGCTCGCGCGCGCGCAGACCAACCTCTCGCTCGAGCGCTACACCGCGGAGCGCAAGAGCCAGGAGCGACGCCAGCGCCTCGCCCCGGAGCCCCAGGTGGTGGAGGGCAACGAGCTCGCCCACTACAACCTCGGACTCGCGTTCCGCCAGAAGGGCTACTACAACGAGGCGCTGAAGGAATACCGGCTGGCGCTGGAGCGCGGCGAGGACCGGCGCCTGACGCTCCAGGCGATGGCGGAGCTCCACCTCCTGAAGCGCGACCTGGCGGCGGCGCTCGAGCTGTACGACACGCTGCTGCGCGAGCTCCCGGATTCCCCCAAGCTGTGGAACGAGCGGGGCGTGGTGCTGCATCAAGCCGGCCGCCCGGAGGACGCGCTGGCCTCCTACCGGCAGGCGGTGGAGGTAGACCCCAAGTACGCGCTCGCGTGGAACAACCTTGGCGTCGTTCAGGCGCACGGCGCCGCTGCCGATCCGGCCATCGAGGCGTTCCGCACCGCGCTGCAGCTCCAGGGGACATTCAGCGCCGCGCGGCTCAACCTCGCCTTGGTGCTGTTTCAGCTGCGGCGCTTCCAGCTGGCGCTCGAGGCGTACCGTCAGGTGCTCTCCAGTGAGCCCAACGCCGCTGCCGCGTGGAACGGCGTGGGACTGGTGCTGGTGGAGCTCAAGCGCTTTCCCGACGCGCGCAACGCGTTCGTGCGCGCCGTCGAGGGGGACCCCGACCATGCGGGAGCGCACTACAACCTGAGCTTCACGTTGTCCAACCTGGGCGACTTCGACGGCGCGCTGCGGGCCACCAAGCGGGCGCTCGAGCTCGATCCCTACTACGTCTCCCAGAAGTTCGCCCTCACGATCGACCTCCAGTACGAGAAGGGCACGATCGGCATCGCTCCGGAGATTTCCGCCGACGTGGCCGCGGAGACGATCGGCGAGGACTTCAACTTCGACCAGCGCCTGCTGGACAACATCTTCCAGGAGCTCGCTCCCGCGGCCGCCGCCGAGCCGCCGGCCGGCAAGGCCGCGGACAACCCGCTCGCCCTGGCGCGCGATTACGTGAGCAAAGGCCTGATGGACGTCGCCGCCGCCGAGGCCGTGCGGGCCGTGCAGCGGGGCGCGAGTCGCGCGGAAGCGGGCGTGCTGCTCGGGGACATCTTCGCGAAGCGCGGACTGCACGGTGAGGCGCTCGAGCGCTATCGCGAGGCCCGCAGCCTCGAGCCCGGGCGCGCCGACGCCCGGCTCGGCGAGGTCAAGGCGCTGTTCGCTCTGGGCGGCCCGCGCGCCGAAGAAGCGCGCGCCCTGGCGGAGGAGCTGCTCGAGCTCACGCCGGACAACGTGGACGCGCTCGTCGCCGCGGCGAAGGGGCGCGCCGCCGGAGGCGACGCCGCCGGAGCGCTCACCGCGCTGCAGCAGGCGCAGACGCGCGCCCCCGGCCGCGCCGACCTCCACAAACTGCAGGGAGATATCGCGGTCAAGGTCGGCGACAAGGCCGGGGCGCTCGCCGCCTATCGCTCGGCGCTGGAGCTCGATCGCGGCTACGTCCAGGTGTGGCTCGATCTGGGGCGGCTGCACGAGGAGAAGGAGGAGTTGAGCGAGGCCCGGAAAGCGTACGAGCGGGCGCTCGACGTGCTGCCCACGTTTCACGAGGCGGCGCTGGCGCTCGCCGATCTGCTGCGGCGCTCCGGGCACGTCCGTGCGGCGATCGTGCGCCTGGCCGAGATGCTCGAGCAGGACCCGTACGACCTGCTGGCGCTGCTGCTCCTCGGACGCGCGCTGCTCGACGACAAGCGCGACCCCCAGGCGCTGGAGGCGTTCCAGCGGGCGCTCAAGTTCGACCCCGACCAGGTGGAGGCGCTGTTCCAGCTCGGCGTCGCGCTGGCGCGCCTGCATCGCTACGGCGAGGCCGTGCAGGCGTGGGAGAAGGTGACGCGGACCGACCCCGCCGGGCCGTTCGCCCAGGCGGCGCGCGCCCACGCCCGCACGGCGCTCGATCTGAAGCACATCTTCGCCTCGGACGCGGCCTGACCGATGCCCATCGAAGGCCCGCTCCGCGAGCTCGGCATCCACGATGTCTTCCAGCTCCTCGACCTGAGCCGGAAGACGGGGGTGTTGCGCGTGACCTCCGAATTGCGGCACAACGCGGGCACCATCTCCTTCGAGGGCGGCGCCATCATCTTCGCCGAGATCCGGTCGAACCCCCACCCCCTGGGCGCCCTGCTGCTTCGGACGGGCAAGATCACCGAAGCCGATCTCGCGCGCGCGCGCGACATGCAGGAGCGCCAGGGCGACGGGCGCAGGCTCGGCGAGATCCTCGTCTCGCTCGGCGCGCTCACCCCGCGCGAGCTCGAGCGCCAGGTCCGCTTCCAGATCGAAGAGGTCGTGTTCGAGGTCATGAGCTGGCGCGAAGGGTACTTCTCCTTCAGCGAGGGCACGCCGACCGAGCTGCCCACGGATGCCGTGGTGCGCATTCCCACCGAGGCGCTGCTGATGGAAGGCGCCCGGCGCATCGACGAATGGTCCCGCATCGAAGGGCGCATCCCCCACCTCGGCGTCGTGCCCATGCTCGCGCCGCCCCAGGAGGCCAGCGAGGGCGAGCTGGACCTCCTGCCGCCCGAGTGGGAGATGCTCGCGATGATCAATGGCGTGCGCGACGTGCGCGCCATCGCGTCCGAGCTGGGGCGCTCGGACTTCGAGGTCGCGAAGACGCTCTTCGGGCTCGAGAGCGCCGGCGTGATCGTGCTGGCGGACCCGGGCACGACGAAACGGGAGCGGACCACGCTCGCCGCTGATCTGGCCGAGCTCGTGGCGCGCGCGGAAGACGCGCTCGCGCGCCGCGACCTCGAGGAGGCGCGCGGCGTCGCCGAGCAGGCGGCGGGCGTGCATCCCCACGATCCAACCGTCCATTTGCTGCTCGGCCGGATCGCGCTCGCCTCCGGGCGCAGCGTCGATGCCGTCGAGGAGCTGCGCCGCGCGCTCCGGCTCGATCCCCTGGCCGTCGCCGCGCACCGGGTGCTCGGCTACGCGCTCGTCGGCACGGGCCGGTTCGGCGAGGCGGTGGAACAGTGGGACCAGTGGGAACGGCTCGCTGCACGCTCGGAGGCGGAGCTGGCGCAGCTCGAGGAGGTGCGCCGCGCCAAGTCGGCGGCCCAGACGCTCGCCGGGACGGGGACGCATGCCTGACGAGATCAAGACCCTGTCCTCCCAGCTCGCGCAGGATCCGGACAGTCTCGTCTTCCTGCGGCTGGGCGAGCTGTTGCGCCACAAGGGGCAGCTCGACACCGCCCACCGGGTCGCCCTGACAGGGCTCGAGCGCCATCCGCACCTCCCGGATGCACACGACCTGTACGCGCGCATCCTGGCCGACAAGCACGACTACGAGCGCGCGTTCGACGAGTGGGACATGGCGCTCCGCATCGCCCCCGACCACGTCGGGGCGCTGAAGGGGCTCGCGTTCCTTTATTTCAAGATCGGCGACGTGCAGCAGGCGGCGGCGCATCTCGAGGCGGCGCAGCGCGTCGCCCCGGACGATCCCGGCGTCGCCCAGGCGCTGGCCATGGCCCGTGGCGGAGGGCCGGCGGACGCCGAGGCGCTCACGGCGCCGGAGCCGATCGCCCCGGCGGCTCAACCGCTCGAAGAGGCGCGCGTCTTCGCGGGGCTCGAAGGGGCGCAGGAAGGACTCCTGCTGCTCGATGCATCGGGGCGAGTGCTCGGCGGCGCGCTCAAGGACTCCGGGGGCCGCGACGTGACCGACGCCGTGGCCGCTTATCTCGCGGGCGTTTCCCAGGAGGCGGCGCGCACCGTCAAGCTGCTCGGCCTGGGCAAATGGACCGGACTCGCCGCGGAAGGACACCACGGCCACGTGCATCTTGCCGCGCCCACGAGCGACGCCCTGCTGCTCGTGGTGCGCGACCGCGCGGTACCGATGGGACGGCTGGCCGTCATCGCGCAGCGCGCCGCCCTCGCGGCGCGCCGCTGGCTGGAGGCCCACGCATGACGGCCCCGGCGGCGGCCTACGGCAAAGCGCTCGACCTCATCACGCGCGTGCGCAGCGTGCGCGGCGCGATGCTCGTGTCGGCGGAGGACGGGATCGTCGTGGCGGAGCAGCTGATGGAAGGGATCAAGGGCCCCGCCGTGTCGGCGCTGGCCGCGAGCCTCGCCGCGCGGCTGCGACGCGCCATGGAAGCGGCCGGGGTGGGCGCGAGCCTGTTCTGGCATCTCCAGGCCGAGCAAGGCGCTCTCCTGGTGGTCCCGACATCGGGGGGCACGCTGGTGGTCGCGGTGGCGGAGCCGGACGTCAATGTGGGACTGGTGCGCCTCGAGCTGCTGCGGGCGGCGGAGGTAGTGGGATGACGACGCGCGCGGTCGAAACGTGGACGCTCGAGCCGCTGGTCAAGTTCGTGAAGGAAGCCGGCGCGCGGCTGGTGCTCGTCATGACGTCGGCGGGCCAGGTCCTCGCGCAGCACGGCTTCTCCCGCGCCGTGGACGTGATGTCGGCCGCGGCGCTGGGCGCCGCGATCATGGCGTCGACCGACGAGATGGCCCGGCAGCTGCGCCAGCCCCCGTTCGCGGCGCTGAACCATCAGGGCGAGCGCCACGGGATTTTCCTCGCCGGTCTGGCAACCGGACGCGGCCGGCTGGTGGCGCTCGTCGTCTACGATCTCGATGTTTCGTCGCTCGGTCTGGTCCAGTTATTCTTTGAGCAGCTCGCCACCGATCTGCAGGCGGCGAGCCCCAAAGAGAGCGTGCCGAAGCAGGTGCTGGCGGCGGACTTCGAGCGTCAGCTCAGCGACAGTCTGAACACGCTCTTCGGGAGATAGCCCCGTGTCTCTGGTCAACTTCACCACCCGCGAAATCACCTGCAAAATCGTCTACTACGGGCCGGGGCGCTCGGGGAAGACGACCAACCTGCATTACATCTACGGCCGCGTGCCGGACTCGCGTCGGGGACGCATGGTCTCCCTCGCCACGCAAACCGACCGCACGCTGTTCTTCGACTTCCTGCCGATCGACCTGGGACAGATCTCGGGGTTCTCCACCCGGTTCCAGCTGTACACGGTTCCCGGCCAGGTCTACTACAATGCCACGCGCCGCCTGGTCCTCCAGGGCGCGGACGGCGTGGTGTTCGTGGGCGACAGTCAGGCGCGTCAGCTCGACGAGAACCTCGAGAGCCTGCAGAACCTGCAGAGCAACTTGCTCGAGCACGGCGTGGACATCCGCACCATTCCCCTGGTGCTGCAATACAACAAGCAGGACCTGCCGCGCGAGCTGATCCTTTCGCCGGCGGATTTGGACGACGCCCTGAACTTCCGCAGCGTGCCGAGCTTCAGCGCGGACGCGCTCCATGGCAAGGGTGTGTTCGAGACGCTCAAGGGGATCTCGGAGCTGGTGCTCAAGAAGCTCGCGGCGGGGACCGCGGCATGACCAGCGCGCTCAACCCCAAGTACTCCTTCGACACCTTCGTGGTGGGCGCGGCGAACCGGCTCGCGGTCACCGCGGGTCACACGGTGGCCGAGAGCCCGGGTGCGGCCTACAACCCCCTTTTCATTTACAGCGGCTCCGGCCTCGGCAAGACGCATCTCCTGATGGCGGTCGGCCACGCCGCGAAAAAAGCCGCGCCCAAGCTGAACATCGAGTATCTGACGCTCGACGAGTACGTCGAGGCGTTCCATGCGAGCGTCGCGGCGGGGCAGGGCGACGCGTTCCGCCGCCGGTTTCAGAACGTGGACGTGCTGCTCGTGGACGACGTGCAGTTCCTCACGAACCGCAAGGAAATGCAGTCCGAGCTGCTGCGCCTCACGGAGGCGCTCCAGGCGGCGGGGCGCCAGATCGTGCTGACGAGCGACCGCCCGCCGCCCGACATCGCCGACCTGGACGAGCGGCTCATCTCGCGCCTGTCGGGCGGGCTGGTGGTGGACATGGGCACGCCGGACTACGAGACGCGGGTCGCGATCCTGCGGCGCAAGGCCGAAGAGCGCGGCGCGCGGTTCGAGCCGGGCGTGCTGGAGACCGTGGCGCAGGCGGAGGTCGCCAACGTGCGCGAGCTGATGGGCGCGCTGAACCGGCTCGTGGCGTTCCAGGCGGTCAACGACACATCCATCAACGCGGAGACGGTGAAGCAGATTCTCGGGCTTGCCGCCGGGGAGGGGGAGGCCACCCCGCCGGGCGATGGGCGCGCCGCCGCGGCAAAGAGCGGGGGAGGCGACGAGTTCGGGGAGTTCCTCGCCGACGTGGCGGTCACGGTCGGGAAGGCGGTCGAGGCGTGGCGCGCGCGCGTGGGCGAGGCCGTATTGAGGTGGGAAGGCGAGGGGTATCGCACCCATCGCCTCGAGGCCTTGCTGCAGCGCGATGCGCCCGGCGCGGTGGACCAAGCCATCACCGCGTTCGCGGAAGACGTGGAGCGCCTCAAGGCGCTCGAGGCGGAAGTGGCCGAGCTGGATCCGCAGGCCGCGGGGCAGAGCGTGTTCCGTGATCCCGAGCGGCTGAGCGAGGCGGAGGAAGCCGCGGCCAAGGTGCGCGAGGGGGGCGCGCCGCCTCCGGGGCCGTCCGCGGCGTTCCCGCTCGCGGCCTTCGCCGTCGGCCCGTCGAACCAGGTGGCGGTGAGCGCCGCGCGGGCGGCCCTCGAGCGACCGGGGAAGAAGTACAACCCGCTCGTGCTGGTGGGGAAGAGCGGCCTCGGCAAGACGCACTTGCTGAACGCGATCGGGCTCGAGCTGGCGCGCGGGAAGCGCGCCGTCGTGGCCTGCCTCTCCACGCAGGCGTTCATCGACGAGCTGATCTCGGCCATCGACGGGAACCGGGTGGATTGGTGGCAGGCGCGCTACCGCCGCGCCACCGCGCTGCTGCTCGACGACATCCATCTGCTCGCGGGCAAGGAGCGCACCCAGGAAGAGCTGTTCAATTTGTTCAATCTGCTCCAGGACAAGGATCGCCAGCTCGTCTTCACCGCGCCGGCGCATCCCAATACGCTGACCGGCCTCGAAGAGCGCATCGTGTCGCGGCTCGAGGGCGGGCTGGTCGCGGAGCTCAAGGAGCCGGACCGCGACGTGAAGCGGGCCGTGCTCGAGCGATTGCTCACGCAACAGGGTGCCAACCCGGAGGCGGCCCTGATCGATTATCTCAGCGATCGCCCGACCGACTCGGTGCGTAGCCTCGTGGGTATGCTGCAGCGCGTGGTCAGCGCGGCGGCCGCGCAGGATGGGCCGCTCTCGGCGGGGCTCGCGCGCGAAGTGCTCGAAGGACAGTCGGCGCGCGACACTCGCCGCTCCAGCGGCTTCCGCACCAGCGGCCTCGTCGTGTCGAGCCTCGGCGGCATCAAGAGTCGCGAGAAAGTCGTGTGGGACTGGGCCGACGTGGCCGACCGTATGATCGAGGAGTTCCGCTGATGGCCATCAAGGGCTCGCTCAAGGAAGCGTCGCTCCCCGACGTGCTGCAGCTGCTCGCGTTGGGGCAGAAGACCGGATGTCTCTCCATCGCCGATCGCTCGAACTTCGGCTACATCTACTTCGAGAAGGGGCGGATCTGCTACGCGTCGATCGTGAATCGGCGCGACCGGCTGGGCGACATCATGGTGAAGCACGGCAAGATCACCCAGAGCCAGCTCGAGGCGGCGGTCCACCGCCAGACCAAGGAGCACGGCAAGAAGCTGGGTGAGGTCCTGGTCGGGATGGGCGTGATCACCCAGGCGGACCTCGAGCGCTACATGCGCGTGCAAATCGAGGAGTCGGTCTACTACCTGTTCACCTGGACGCAGGGCACCTTCAACTTCGAGTCGGACGTCCGCCCCGAGCGTCAGGATTTCCTGGTTTCGATCACCCCCGAGTCGCTGCTCCTCGAGGGCGCGCGCCGGGTGGACGAGTGGAGCCTGATCGAGAAGAAGATCCCCTCATTCGACCTGATCTTCGTCGTGGACAAGGACCGGCTCGCCATCAGCGAGGCCAAGCTCACGGACACGCAGCAGCGCCTCTTGCCGCTGCTCGATGCATCGCGTGACGTGAACCAGGTGATCGAAGATTCCGGGCTGGGCGAGTTCGAGATCGGCAAGGCGCTGTACGGCTTGATCACCGCCGGGTTCGTGCATCGGGCCGGGCGCACCGCGTCTCCGGCGGACGCTCAGATCACCGACGCGCGGGTGGAGGAGCACCGTAACCTGGGCATCGCGTTCTACAAGACCGCCATGCTGGACGAGGCGGCGCGCGAGTTTCGCCGTGTGGCCGAGCTGCGCCCCGGCGAAGCGAACGCCCACTTCTATATCGGCCTCGTCGCCCTCAAGCAGGCGCGGTGGCGCGAGGCGATGGAGGCGCTGCGCCAGGCCGCGGAGAAGGGCGGCGGCCGGCCGGCGGTGTTCCACAACCTCGGCTTCGCATACGAGCAGCTCGGGAGGCTCGACGAGGCGGAAGCCGCCTACGGAGAAGCCGCGACGCGGGCGCGGACCGACGCCAAGGTATATCTGGGCTGGGGTGTGGTGGCGCTCAAGCGCGGCGACTACGCCGGCGCCGCCGGGCGGCTCGACCGCGCGCGCGAGCTGTTCGGGAAGGCACCGCCGCCGGCCTGGTTCTGGGCCCGCGCGCTAGCCGCTGCCGGGGCGGGGGAATTCGAGCTGGCACAAGACCTGGCCGAGGAAGGGGGCGAAGCCTACCCCTCGCACGCGGCGCTGCAGAACAACCTCGCGGTCCTGAAGGAGCTGTCGGGCGATCTCACGGGCGCGGAGGACCTGGTGCGCGCCGCGCGCAAGAACGAGCCCTCGCTCCCGCAGCTGTCCAAGAACCTGGGGGATCTGGCCTACCGGGGCTCCCGCTATGACGAGGCGTGGGAGGCCTACAGTCGCGCGATCGAGCTGGCCCCCGACCTGGGCGACGACGTCTACTTCAAGCTCGGCAACATCGCCTACAAGCGGAACAGCCGCGAGCTCGCGGCCCAGCTGTGGCGCAAGGCGCTCGAGATCAACCCGAAGCACGAGCTCGTCAAGGCCAATCTGGACACGTTGAGCGCGCTGTCGTGACGTCGGAGCAGGACGAGCGGGCGTTCCGGGCGCTCACGCGGAAGATCACGCGGGCGCGCGGCCTGGCCTGCGATTCCTACAAGGACCGCTGTCTCCGTCGCCGCATCGCCGTGCGGATGCGAGCGCGCGGCGTTCACACCTTCGACGACTACGCGCAGCTCCTCGACCAAGACGGGCACGAGTACGACCTGCTGCTCGACGCGCTCACCATCAACGTCACCAAGTTCTACCGCAACGCCGAAACGTGGCGCGCGCTCGAGCCATGGCTGGACGGACTCTGGAAGGCGCGCCGCGGCGACGTGCGGGCCTGGTCGGCCGGCTGCGCGTCGGGTGAGGAGCCCTACACGGTCGCCATCGCCCTGGCGGAAGCGGCGCGCCGGCTCGGCCAGGCGTCCCTCTTCCCCCGGGCCCGGGTGGACGCGACCGACATCGACCGGACGAGCCTCGAGCGCACCGAGGCGGCCGAATATGCCGAGCCGGCGTTCACGGAGATGCCGCCCGAGCTGGTGCGCCGCTACTTCACCCCGGAGTCGCCGCGGCGACCGCTGCCGGAGCTGCGGCGCATCGTGCGCGTCCTGAAACACGACCTGACGAGCGAGCCGGCGCCCGCGCCGCCCTACGACCTGATCGTGTGCCGCAACGTCGTGATCTATTTCGACCGGCCGATGCAGGAGCGCCTCTTCTCGCTCTTCGTCGAGGCGCTCGCGCCCGGTGGCATTCTGCTGCTGGGCAAGGTCGAGACGCTGTTCGGCCCGGCGCGCGAGCGTCTCGTGCTGGAAGAGCCGCGCGAGCGGATCTATCGCAGAGCGGGCGCGTGACGAGGAAACCGAAGGAAGCGCCGGCGCCGAAAGAGCGGATCGTCAAGGTAGCCGACTGGGCGGCCGAGCGCGGCGATGCGGTCATCGTGACCCTCGGCCTCGGGTCGTGCGTGGCGATCATGCTGCACGACGCGAATGCCGGCGCCGGCGCGATGGCCC
>Ga0209803_1002778_pt1 | contig 10807 bp, 8 predicted proteins | sample GraSoiAngelo_138_FD_185895 | JGI IMG/M metagenome (GOLD analysis project Ga0209803, IMG submission 185895) | Grasslands soil microbial communities from the Angelo Coastal Reserve, California, USA - 14_0929_09_40cm (SPAdes) (version 2) | ecosystem: Environmental > Terrestrial > Soil > Grasslands ... | reverse complement strand
GAGCTCGGCGAACTCCTCGGCGCTCATCTCTCCGAGCTCCAACTGCATCTGCGCGGCCAGGAGCTCCTCGCGCAGGCGGCCCTCGTCGTTCATCTCGGCATCGACCGCCTGGGCGAGCTTGCCCAGGACGAACTTGATGCCGCCGATGAGCAGCGAGTCGAGGATGATCACTTCGTGTCCTTGGCGCGCTCGAGCTTCAGGCGGATGTTGACGAAGTTGTAGGGCGGCCACGGCCCGGTGTACCGGAACGTCAGCTTGTCGTAGCGCGCGCCCAGCTCCTTCACCTTCTTGTCGAACGCGGCCTCCTGATCGCGAGAGACCAGGAAGGCGGCGTTCAAGATCATCTTGTCGCCGATGGCCTTGTTGGCCCGGGAGGCGACGCTCACGTCGCGGAGCTCGGAGAAGATCTCGGACACGTAGCGTTCGCTGAGGGTGCCGAGCGCGGCATCGACGAGCCGTCCGTACTGGACGCGGGCGAAGTAGGTCGATCCCTTCTGGGTCGCGATCTCGCCCTTGAGCCGGCGCACGTCCTCGTCCAGCTTCTCGATCTCCCGGATCATGACGTCGCGGTCCCAGAGGATCTTGAGGCCGAACTCGAGCTTGTCCTCCATCTTGTTGAGCACGTCGCGAAACGCGTCGTAGGCGCCCCGCAGCAGCTCCACGATGTCGTCGCGGGTCTTGAACACCGTGCCGAAGGACATGGGGATGACGGTGCGCTGGCGCATCACCGCCTCGTTCACCTTCTCGTGGGCCAGCACGTTCTCACGGGTCGGATCGTAGACTTCGAGCGGCGTGTCGGAGACGACTGCGGCGATGTCCTTGTAGTTGATGGTGTGGACCTCGGACGGCTTGGCGCCGATGCCGATGGGACCGAAGCGCTGCGGATCGTCGGCCTGGATGACGCAGTAGACGTACTTCCCGAGGCTATCGCCGCCGGTCTCCGGCGGAGTGGATTTTGCCCGGGCCGGCGATGGGCGACGCGTCTCGACCACGGCCGGCTTCGTCTTCTTCGTCGTACTCCCCCGCATCTTGCCTCCGGTTTTCGAGTTCGCCATGAAGATCCCCCGCCGTCCTAGGGCGCAGCCAGAACTTTCCGAATTTCGCTCAAGAGTTGTTCGGGCAGGCACGGCTTCGTCACGAAGGCGTCACAGCCGGCCGCCCGGGCGCCCTCCGAGTACCCCTCGAGGGCGTGACTGGTCAGGGCCACCACCGGAATCTTCTTCGTCCGCTCGTCGGCTTTGAGCCGTCGCGTGGCCTCCCAGCCGTCGATCCCGGGCAGCGACAGATCCATCACGATCAGGTCGGGCAGGAGGCGGAAGGCCTGATCGAGCGCTTCGTGCCCGTTGCCGGCCTCGGCGACCTGCATCCCGGCGTGCTCGAGATACATCGCGTACATCTCACGGTTGTCCTGGAAGTCGTCCACGAGCAGGACGAGCGGCGGGCGGTCGGCCGTCTTCGTCGTGTCGTCGTTGGTCGCTCGCCGCGATCGCTTCATCAGCGCTTCATGCTCCTGGGCACGGAGAGGGTGAAGGTCGAGCCCTTGCCGACCTTGCTCGTCAGCGTGAGTTGGCCGCCGAGCATCGTCACCAGACGCCGGGAGATGCTGAGGCCGAGGCCGGCGCCGCCGAAGGCGCGCGTCGACGAGGAGTCGGCCTGCGTGAAGTCCTCGAAGATCCGCGCCTGGTCTTCGTCGGCGATGCCGATGCCGGTGTCGCTGACGGCGATGACCGCGCGATCGCTCGCCCGATCGTAGCTGGCCGCGATCTTCACCCAGCCCTCCGGCGTGAACTTCAGCGCGTTGGTCAGGAGGTTGATGACGACCTGTTTGACCTTGGCCCGGTCGGTCTGCACCAGCGGCAGGTCGGCATTGATCTCGCGCATGAGCGTGAGCTTGGTGCGCGAGACGATCGGCTCCACCTCGGCGAGGATCTCGCCGACGAGGTCGGCGATGGCGCAGTCGCCCACGTGGATCGGCATCTTGCCGGCCTCGATACGGGAAATGTCGAGGATGTCGTTGATGAGCGCGAGCAGGTGCTGGGCCGACGAATCGATGCGACTGAGGCTCTTCCGTTGGGGCGGAGGCACCTCGCCGCTGATGCCCTGGAGCAGCATGTTCGTGTAGCCGAGGATGGCGTTGAGCGGCGTCCGGAACTCGTGGGACATGTTCGCCAGGAACTGCGACTTGAGGGCCGACGCCTGCTCGAGCTGGAAGGCCTGGCGGCGCAGCAGCTCGTTCTGCCTGACCAGCTCGGCGGTGGCTTCTTGGACCTTGTCCTCGAGCTGCTCGGAGGCGCGCTTGAGCTCGGCGTAGAGTCGCTCGCGCTCGCGCGCCTGGGTCAGGTCGTGGAGGATGGTCACGATGCCGATCAGCTCACCCTGCTGGGAGAAGACCTTGCCGGCCACGGCCTCGACCGGGAACGATTCGCCGGTCTCCGGGTTCACGAGGCCGATCTCCCCCGTGTGCCGGATCGTGCCACTGGCGAAGAGCACGTTGGCGTGGAACGAGGAGAAGTGCGCGTCGTTCGACTGCACGCGCACGAGGACCTCGCTGGCCGCCTCGCTGGCGGCGGCGAAGAGCATCTCGGCCGGCGCGTTCATCAGCAGCGTCACGCCGCCGGGATCGGTGACCAGGATGGGATCGGCCACCGAATCGATGATGAGGTCGAGTCGGTCGCGCTCGGCCCGGACCTCTTCCTCGACCAGCCGGAGCTTCCGGTAGTTCTCCTCCATCTCCTCGGCGGCGCGGCGCAGGTCCATGACGTTGCGGAGGACCGAGACGACCACGACGTTGCCGGTGGGCTCGTGGGTGACGGCGCTGATCAGCTCGAAGAGGAGGTCGGAGCCATCGACGGGGTCGACGAGCAGCAGCTCGCGGCGCTGCATCTCCGTGCGCTGGATGGCCCGTCCGGTGAGCGCCGCCGAGAACAGCATGTTGTTGAGCGCGATCGCACGGCGCCGGCCCTCGCTCTCGCGCTCGGTCGCCACCAGCAGCGCCTCGGCGCGGGCGTTGGCGAGGACGACCCGGCCCTCGACGTCGGTCAGCAAGATCGGGTCGGGGACCGTGTTGATCATGCCCTGCACGAGGACGAGCTCGCCCTCCAGCCGGCGATAGGCGGCGGCCCGCTGCTCGACGGCGCGCAGGCGCGTGAGGTGCCGGCCGAGAATCCCGGCGAGCCAGGTCGCCTCGCGCACGGCGTTGGGCGGCGCCGGGCTCAGCAAGATGAGTCCAGGGGCCTCGCTGCCCTCGTCGCCGAGGTGACCGAGCGGGAGAACCAGGAACGGGGCCGATCCGCGCAGCGGAGGTCGGCGCAGGCGCGGCCCGAACGTCGACGGCGACAGCTGGATCGGCCGGGGCGTCCGCAAGGCCGCGACCAGCGGATGATCGCGCTGGTCGAGCGAGATCGTCATCCGCGAGATCGTGGACGGAGCCCCACCGTACACCGCCACCGCACCGAGCTCGTTGGCATCATGATCGACGAGGAAGCACGCGGCCCGCCGCACGCCCACGAGATCGCCCAGCCATTCGAGCGACCACAGCGCGCACTCGTGGACGACCTCACACTTGAGCAGAAACTCGGCCAGCGCGAGCCTTGCGTCGCTCCGGCCGGTCGGGCCGGGGGTCGCGCGAATCGCGACGGATCGATTCACCGATTAGACCTGCGCTGGACGCCGCTGCCTTCTGCCATTGGAGCTCGCGGAGCTCGCGGCGAGCTGAGCACGCAGCGCCGCGTTTTCCTCGATGAGCGCTTCCTGGCTGCGGTTGTCGACGGCGTGGCGCGAGGCCGGGACGACCTGCCCGACGGCTTCCGAGTACTTCAGGTAGGTGTCGATGGACGCCACCACGACCCGCGCTTCGACGGTGATCAGGTCGATGCCGACGAGGGAGACCCGGACCCAGGCGTCGATGACGATGCCCTTGTCCAAGACGCGATCGAGAACATCGATGAGACTCGTGCCGCCGGCTGTGCGTTCAACGGGCATTGCTCATCCTCCTGCGTCCTTGGGTCTCCGGCTCCTGCTGCTCCGTCGCGCGGGGGGGTGGGGCGGGGCCGGCGACGCAGTGAGCAGAGCCACCTTTCGCTCGAGTTCCTTCACTTGCTTCCGGAGCTCCTCGGAATTGCTGCCATCCCGGCCGGGTGACAGATGTCGGTCGTATTTCCACCAGTCGAGGCCGATTTCCTGTGCCTTGTCGATCGAGCAGATGATCAGGCGGATGCGGATGGTCAGGAGCTCCACTTCCGCCAGAGAGACCTTGATGTCACCCGCGACCGCCAACCCCTTGTCGAGGACGCGATCAAGGACGTCGACGAGGCCACTGACGCGGTGACTGTTGGTCGGCGCCGTAAGGTCTTTCATCACAGACGGAAGACCAGTATGGCACGAATGCGACGACGGGAAAGCGGGAAATCGATGTAAGCGGTGCGCTGATAGGTAAAATGTTTCCCACGGCCAGTGGCAAATCAATTGCACCGCTCGTGTGCCTCGTTCGCTCCTGGTCCTGGCCGGCGCTGCGCTCTACTTCGCGCGCGCCATCCTCCTTCCCATCGCCCTCGCCGAGTCCGGCGACCGGCCGCCTGACTTGCGCGCCGAGCGTTCAGACCGCGCGCTCCTGATCTGGTAGCGTGCGCGGTCGTCTTCTTCCAACCATAGTGCGTCCACGGCAGCCCTTCCCGGTCCCGCCAGGAAGATCAGGAGGCCGCCGACGAGCAACATGAGGTCGAGCCGCGCCCCGTTGAAGCCGGCAGGCAGCTTCACGTAGAAGAACGCGACGAGGAACTTGATGGTGAAGAGCAGGCCGAGCCAGCGCCCGGCGATGCCGAGCAAGAGCAGGGCGCCGTGGCCATGCCGCTGCTCATCTTGCCCGAGCCCGCCACGATAGCCTCCTCCCTTTCGAAACGTCGTGAGCAAAAGACATGCTGGAGACCATCGCGTGAGCGCGCCGGGAGGCGTGTCGGGGCAGAACTCGCCGTATCCATTAGAATACGTTTGCGATGAAGCTCGCGATCGATGGGCGCCCCGTCGAGGTGCCGGACGGCGCGACCGTGCTGGATGCGGTCAACGCGCTGGGCATCCCGCTGCCCCAGCTCTGCAAGGACCCCGACCGCAGTCCGCTCGGCGCCTGCCGCACCTGCCTCGTCCAGGTCGAGGGCCAGCGGGGTACGCCGGCGGCGTGTCATCTGCCAGCGCGGGATGGAATGGCCGTGAGCACGACGCATCCGGAGGTCGTGCGCGTTCGGCAGACCGTGCTCGATCTCACGCGCTCGATGCTGACGTCGGGATCTGGCCGAGACAGCTTCGGTCAGCTCGGCCGGGCCTGCGAACGTCATGGCGTCAGGAACGGGTCGTTCGCGTCACTCCACCAGTTCGAGCCCGACGACACCAAGTCGTTCTTCGTCCTGGACCGCGAGGCGTGCATCCTCTGCGGCCGCTGCACGGTCGCCTGCGACGACGTCCAGCAGATCGGCGCGATCGCGATGCTCGGGCGCGGCCACGCGATGAAGGTCGGCGTGTTCGGCGATGGCACCATGGCGTCGTCGGTCTGCACGTCGTGCGGCCAGTGCGTGGCGACGTGTCCGACGGGCGCGCTCAGGTCGAAGGAGGCGCCGGCGCCGATCGACCGGCGCGTCGAGACCACGTGCCCCTATTGTGGCGTGGGCTGCGGGATCGGCGTGGACGTCCGCGCCGATGGTCGACTCGCGGTCATGGCCGACGACGCTCCCGCCAACCGCTCGAGCCTGGGCACGCTGTGCGTGAAGGGCCGCTTCGGGACCGGGTTCGTCCACGCGCGCGATCGCATCACGACGCCGCTCGTGAAGGTCGACGGCCGCTGGCGCGAGGCCTCGTGGGACGAGGCGCTCGACCTCGCCGCCGATGGGCTCGCGCGCCATCATCGCCGGTTCGGTGCGCTGGCCAGCGCCAAGGCGACCAACGAGGACGGCTACGTCATGCAGAAGTTCGTGCGCGCCGTAATGGGCACGAACAACGTCGATCACTGCACGCGCCTCTGTCACTCCCCGTCGGTGGAGGCGATGCTCGTCTCGATGGGCTCGGGCGCCACGTCGAACTCGTACGTCGACTACGAGGAGGCCGGCTGCGTCATGGTCGTGGGCGCCGACGCCTCCGCGAATCATCCCGTCATCGCGATTCGCTTCCGGCGCGCGATGCACCACGGTGCGCGCATCGTCGTCATCAACCCCAAGCGCATCGAGCTGGTCAACCAGGCCGATCTCTGGATCGCCCAGCGACCGGGCACGGACGTGACCCTCTTCAACGCGATGGCGAAGGTGATCCTCGACGAGGGCCTGGCCAATCTGGACTTCGTCCGCGCGCGCACCGAAGGGTTCGAGACCTGGCGGCAGTCGCTCGAGCCGTTCACGCTCGAGCAGGCCGAGCGCGCCACCGGCGTGCCGAAACGGGACATCGCCCAGGCCGCGCGCTGGTACGCCAGGCCCCCGTTCGCCGGCTCCTGCCTGGTGTGGGGGATGGGCATCACCCAGCACGTCAACGGCATTCACAACGCGCACACGCTGTTGAACCTCTCGCTCGTCACCGGCCAGCTCGGATTTCCCGGCGCGGGAATCTCCCCGCTGCGCGGGCAGAACAACGTCCAGGGGTGCGGTGACGCGGGCTGTATCCCGACCAACCTTCCCGGCTACCAGAGCTATGGCGCGGAGACGCTGGCGAAGTTCGAGCGCGCGTGGGGCGTGCGGCCGCCCGACACGCCGGGCCTCGTCGTGACCGACATGATCGAGGCGTGTCTCAGCGGCGACGTGCGGGCGATGTACGTGGTCGGCGAGAATCCGTTGCTCTCCGAGCCCGATCTGCATCATGCCGAGAAGGCCATCGGCCAGCTCGACTGGCTCGTGGTGCAGGACCTCTTCATGCACGAGACGGCCGAGCGCGCTCACGTGTTCCTGCCCGCCGCTGCTTTCGCCGAGAAGGAAGGGACGTTCACCAACTCCGAGCGGCGCGTTCAGCGCGTGCGCAAGGCGCTGGAGCCCCGGGGCCAGGCGCGGGCCGACTGGTGGATCACCAGCGAGCTGGCCAAGCGGGTGGCGCGCCGATTGGGCGTGCGCGTGGACGGCCAGTTCGACTACGCGAACGCCGCCGACGTCTTCGACGAGATGGCGCGGCTGACGCCGTTCCTCGGAGGAATCTCCCACGCGCGCCTCGACCGTGAAGGCGGGTTGCAGTGGCCCTGCCCGACGGCCGATCATCCCGGGACGCGCTTCCTCTACGCCGAGTCGTTCCCGCGGGGGAAGGGGAAGTTCGTTCCGGCGATCCAGACGGTGGAAGCCGCCGAGCTGCCGGATCCCGACTATCCGCTCATCCTCAATACGGGCCGCCTGCTGTACCACTGGCACGGCGGCACGATCACGCGCCGGGTCGAGGGCCTGCTGGCGCTCGCGCCGCGGCTCGAGGTGGCGATCCATCCGGTCGATGCCGCACGCCTCGGCATCGGTGACGGGGACGGTGTGCGCGTGACGTCGCGGCGAGGCGAGCTGACGGGAGACGCGCGCGTGTCCTCCGACGTGCGGCCGGGCGCGATCTTCGTGCCGTTCGTCAAGCTCCAGGACTCGGCGGCCAACTTCCTGACGAACGCGGCGTTCGATCCAGCGTCGAAGATCCCCGAGTACAAGGTGTGCGCCGTGAAGGTGGAGTTGCTTGCTGCGTCGCACCCCGCGCAATCGGGGGGGCAACGTCCATGATGGCTTCCGGAACCGTGTCGCACCCCGCGCAATCGGGGGGGCAGTTGGGGGGGATGTCTCATCCCCCCCAACCTTCATGATCAAACCCCTCGATACCGTCCTCGCGCAATTCCCGCGCGAGCGTCAGTGGCTCCTTCCCGCCCTCCAGGCCGTCCAGCATGCTCACGGCTGGCTCAGCGAAGACGCGCTGACCCAGGTCGCCGCGCACCTCCGCGTGCCCGCCACCGAGGTGTACGGCGTGGCCACGCACTTTCCCGAGCTCCATCTGGCGCCCCACGGCCGTCATCACGTGCGCGTGTGCACCGGAGTATCCTGCGCGCTTCTCGGCGGACGCCAGCTCCTCGCGAAACTCACGCAGCGCTTCGACGCGGCACCGGGTGCATCGGGCGCCGACCGTGAGGTGACCCTGGAGGCCGCCGACTGCTTCTTCGCGTGCTCGATGGCGCCTGCGATCGAGGTGGACGGTGAGTACCGTGGCCGCGTGAGCGAATCTCAGCTCGCCGACCTCGAGAGCTGGTTCAGCCACCGCCGGCGTCACGGCAGCCCGTCTCCGATGCTGGCCATGGAATCCGCCGTCCCGAAAGCGACCGCGTCCGCCCGGGCTGCGCTCGCCGATCTGGCCACGCTCGCCCACGCCAAGCGCGGCTTCGGGATCCGCGTGATCGTGCAGACCGGTACTTGCGGTCGGTCGGTCGGCGCCGACACGTTGCTCGAGCCGCTGCGTGCAGGGATCAACGAGCGCGGGCTCGACGCGGATCTGATCGAAGGCGCCTGCAACGGCATGTGCTACGCCGCGCCGCTCGTCGAGATCGTGACACCGGAATCCACGCGCTTCGTGGTCGAGCGGCTCCAGCGCGCGCGCGTGCCGGCGCTGCTCGACGCGCTGGCAGGCGAGCCGGCGACGTGGCCCGCCGCGGGGATGATCCCGCTCGCCACGCATCCGTTCTTCAAGAGCCAGCACCGGGTGTTGCTGGCGCGGGCCGGCGCCGTCGATCCCGACAGTCTCGACGATGCCCTCGTTCACGGCGCCTACTCGACGCTGGCCCGCGCGCTCGACGGATCTCCCGACGACGTGATCGCGCAGGTGAAGGCATCGGGGCTCCAGGGCCGGGGCGGGGCGTTCTTTCCCACCGCGCTCAAGTGGGAGGCGTGCCGCAAGGCAGCGGGCGAGCCGAAATACATGGTGATGAACGGCGAGGAGGGCGAGCCGGGCATCTTCAAGGACCGCCACCTGATGGAGGGCGATCCGCATCAGATCCTCGAGGGCGTGTTGCTCGCCGCTTACGCGGCCGGGGCCAGCCGGGCCATCCTTTATATACACGGCGAGGCCGACCTCTCGGCCCAGCGCCTCAACTGGGCCGTGGTAGAGGCTCGCGCGGCCACCCTCGTCGGCGAGCGCGTGCTCGGAAGCAGCTTTCGCTGCGAGGTCGAGATTCGTCGCGGCGCCGGCGGCTTCGTCCTGGGCGAGGAGACCGCGCTCCTCGAGTCGATCGAGGGACGCCGGGCTCAGCCGCGAACGCGGCCGCCGTTTCCTGTCGAGGCCGGTCTGTGGGGCCGGCCCACCGTCATCAACAACGTCGAGACGCTGAGCGCGATCCCCACCATCGTCGCCCGCGGCGGCGCCGCCTTCGCCGCGCTCGGCACCTCGAGCGCCCCGGGAACGAAGGTGTTCGGCATTTCGGGTCCGGTTCGCCGCCCGGGTGTGGTCGAGACAAAGAATGGCGTCACGCTGAATCAGTTGTTGCGCGACCTCGCCGGCGGGAGCCTCGACGGCCGGCCGCTCAAGGGGGCGCTGGTCGGCGGGCCGTCGGGCAGCGTCGTGCCGGCCACGCTCTTCGACGTGGCCATGGAGCCACGCGGGCGAGTGTCGCCGGGGACGGGCGGGATCGTCGCGGTGCCCGCCGGCGCCTCGATCATCGACATCGTCAAGACGCTGCTCGCGTTCAACGCGCGCGAGTCGTGCGGCAAATGCACGCCGTGCCGGGAAGGGCTGCCCCGCCTGCTCGCGCTCCTCGACGAGGGCGACAGCGAGCAGAAGATCCGCGAGCTCGGCGAGACGATCCAGCTCGCGTCGTTGTGCGGCCTCGGCCAGGCCGCGCCGATCGCGGTGCAGAAAGGGTTCGAGAGCTTCGGCGACGAGCTGCGCGCCCGGCGATGAGCGATCGCCTGGTGTGGTCGCTGATCGCTGTGCTGTCGGCCGCGGTCGTGGGGGCGGTCGCCGTGCTCCTGATGGGCCGCGCCCCAGTGGCCAGCGGCCTCGACGTCTCGGGGCTGCCGAAGCTCAACGCCATGCTCAACGGCGGCAGCGCCGTCCTGCTCGCCGCCGGCTACGTCTTCATCCGGCGCCGGTGGATCGCCGCGCACCTGGCGTGCATGCTGAGCGCGTTCGGCCTGTCGATTCTCTTCCTGATCTCTTACGTCGTGTACCACTTCCACGCGGGCTCACGGCCGTTCACCGGCCAGGGCCTAGTCCGCCCGCTGTACTTCGGCCTGCTCCTCACGCACGTGGTGCTGGCTGCCGCCATCGTCCCGCTCGCGCTCACGACGATCTGGCGGGCGTTGACCGGGCGCTTCGACCGCCACCGGAGGATCGCACGCTGGACGCTCCCGATCTGGCTCTACGTCTCGGTCACCGGCGTCGTCATCTACTGGATGCTCTATCGCTGGTGAGGTATCGGGAGGAACGTCGCCGCTTCACCCGTGTCGCTCGCGCTTCAGCTTGGCGTAGCACTCGAGGTGGACCGCAGCGCGGTGGGTTCGAAAGTGCGACACCAAGTGGTAATGCTCTTCGTGCAGATCCACCGGCTCTCCACACAGCCCGCAGGTCGAACTCCACCTGTCCTCGCCTGACTCTGGCACGACGCTCCTCCTCGCCGATGACCTCGCAGCACGTCGGCGTTCTACGAATTGGCGCACGCTGACCTGCGCGCATTTGCCCCCGCCGGCCCGAGCCGGCGGGGGCACGTTGCAAGGCGGTCGCCTGACGCCTCTCTAGAGGCTGCGAAGGAAATTCAGCAGGTCCTGCTTGTGCCGCTCGTCGAGCTTGTTGAAGTTATGGATCACCGCGTTCGCCTCCGACGGCCCGAATTGCGAGTTCC
>Ga0209803_1002776_pt1 | contig 10810 bp, 15 predicted proteins | sample GraSoiAngelo_138_FD_185895 | JGI IMG/M metagenome (GOLD analysis project Ga0209803, IMG submission 185895) | Grasslands soil microbial communities from the Angelo Coastal Reserve, California, USA - 14_0929_09_40cm (SPAdes) (version 2) | ecosystem: Environmental > Terrestrial > Soil > Grasslands ... | reverse complement strand
GTGAGGTGATCGAACTGGATCGACAACGCATGCTGGCTTTGGTGCAGACCGATGCCGAACTGGGCGAGATCCTAATGCGGGCTTTCATTCTCCGCAGGGTTGAGTTGGTGGCAGCTGGCGTGGGAGATGTTGTGCTCGTCGACTCGACCCATTCCGCCGGTACACTTCGGATTAAAGAGTTCCTGATGCGCAACGGCCATCCATACTCGTACATAGACCTCGAACGCGACCCCGAGGTACAGAACCTGCTGGATGGTTTCCATATCGCCGCCAGCGACATACCCGTGGTGATCTGCCGCGGCGAGTTGGTGCTTCGGAACCCAAACGAACGAGCAACTTGCGGATTGCCTTGGTTTCAACGAGAGCATTGACCAAACGCAGATGCGCGATGTCGTGATCATCGGCGCCGGTCCCGCGGGACTGGCGGAAGCCGTTTACGGCGCGTCAGAAGGCCTTGATGTTTTGGTGTTGGAAACGAGTTCACCGGGAGGGCAGGCGGGCTCAAGCTCAAGAATCGAAAACTACTTGGGATTTCCCACCGGTATCTCGGGCCGGGAGCTGGCCGGCCGCGCCTACACGCAGGCGGAGAAGTTCGGCGCGCAGATGCTCATCGTCAGGGGGAAGCAAACCGTACATTGTCGAGGTGGAAAGCGGGGCTCGAATTCCGGCACGCACTATCGTGATTGCGACCGGGGCGTAGTTACCGAAGTAAGGCGAGTCGACCACTCGACCGACGAAACGATCTGCCACGCGCAGGCGAGCGTCGGCCGCGATGAGTTCTCGCTGGCGTTGCGGGAGCGAGTGGAGCTGAGCACGGAGCAATGCTTTCGACTCGTTGGCATCGGCTTAAGTAACTTTCGCGAGCCCGAAGCTACACAAGCGCAGCCAGCCCTTTTCGAGTAACTCCACATGCCGAGGCAAGCTCCTTGCAGCCTGAATGAACCTCGCCATCGAGGCGAAAGGGTCAAAGAGCACTGCGAAGGTAGTTGATTAAGACGACGCCAGTCCTATAGGGTTCTGTTGGAGCTGCGCTTGGACATCTATCTGGTCGACGGTACATACGAGCTGTTCCGGCACTACTACGCGCTGCCCCCCGCGCGGGATTCGGATGGGTGCGAGGTAGCCGCGGTCCGAGGCGTGCTCGCCTCCGTGCTGGGCATGATCAAGGGCGGTGCCACGCACATCGCGGTTGCGACCGATCACGTGATCGAATCTTTTCGCAACGAACTATGGCCGGGTTACAAGACCGGCGAAGGCATCGAACCCGACCTGCTGGCCCAATTTCCGCTGCTTGAAGAGGTGCTCTCGGCGGCCGGTATTGTCGTCTGGCCGATGGTTGAATTCGAGGCGGATGACGCCCTAGCTACGGCGGCGGTGGCGGCGGCTCGTGATGCGCGTGTCGAACGTGTGTTCATCTGCACGCCTGACAAGGACCTCGCCCAATGTGTACGAGGCACGCGCATCGTCCAGCTGAATCGACGGACGCGCGTCACCTTAGATGAGGCCGGTGTATTCCAGAAGTTCGGCGTCTCGCCCGCATCGATCCCTGACTATTTGGCGCTGGTCGGCGATGCGGCCGATGGCTATCCGGGACTGCCAGGCTGGGGTGCGAAGTCGTCGGCCGCAGTTCTTGCGAAGTTTATCCATCTCGAATCCATCCCTTTGGACAGTCGTGAGTGGCGCGTGAACGCCGCCAACGCGAGTGCCCTCGCGGCAACTCTGTCCCGGGAGCGGGAGCGTGCACTGCTTTTTCGGACCCTCGCCACCCTTCGAACCGACATCGCGCTTTTCGACCATGTTGACGAATTGCGCTGGAACGGCCCCACCCCCGTTTTCGCTGCGCTAGCGGCTCAACTGGACGCGGCGCGTACCGAAACCCGGCGGTCAGTGGTACGTCGTTCCCGGACCGCGCCGATTCTCAGATCCGCAGCGCGGCGATAATCGGTGATGTACCACAACGCTGCGCATGACCTCAAAGTGCGCTCTAAGGCTCTAGGAGACGCCAATCATGACTTCCTCATCCATCCGAAAACATGCGGGTACTGGGCCGGCGAGTGACCAGCCTGCCGTCCCCGAGCCTGCGTTCGCCGAGCGTGCGCGTACCCTGATGTACTTGGGCCGCATAGGCAGCCTCTCGACCCTCTCGCGGAAACAGCCGGGGTTCCCGTTCGGATCAGTGATGCCCTACGGATTGGACGGTCACGGGCGTCCCATCTTCCTTATCAGCACAATGGCCATGCATACGCAGAACTTGCAGGCCGACGCTCGCGCTAGCTTGCTTGTAACCCAGGATGACACCGGCGGCGACCCGCTCGGAGCATCCCGAGTCACGCTGGTAGGAAATGTTCTGCCGCTACCGGAGTCGGAGGTGGCCGAGGCTCGCGAGCTCTACCTGGCACGTTATGCCAACAGCAAGTACTGGGTAGATTTTGAAGACTTTTCTTTTTACCGCATGGATGTGGTGGACGTTTATTACGTGGGCGGTTTCGGAGTGATGGGCTGGGTATCTGCCTCGGAATATGACCGCAGCCAACCCGACCCTCTTGCTGACTCAATGGCCGAGATCATTCAGCACATGAACGCCGACCACAAGGATGCGCTCGTCCTGCTTGCCAAGAAATTTGCTCGCACTGAGTCACAGGAGGCAACGATTACAGCTGTCGATCGTCTCGGCTTTCATGTGCGTATGAAGACCCGGGATGGCATCCGCGGTGCCCGCATCGCATTCTTGCGGGAGGTGAACAATCCGGCAGAGACTCGGAAAGTCTTGGTCGAAATGGTGCAACAGGCGCGCTCGCAGGCCGAGTGAATCTCTACATCATCTGGCACACCTGATTGCCCAAAAAGCCCGGCAAAACCGCGAATTGCGACTGACTCATAGTCAGTCCGCTCTGCGACAAACGCGTGTGTTCGTATATTTATATTAAGGAGGAACGCCATCTCACGGAAAAAACGATCACACCAGGCACACGCGGAGATCACAACGCCCCGGAAGCTAGGCATGCTCGCCTGATTCAGGTTGGCTCGGGTGGAGCGGCTTTATGATTTTTTCGACCGTGCCGGGGAGAGTGGCACTTGCTTTTCTGGCGGATTAGTTTCTGTCACAGCGTATACCGCAGTCGCGCGCCGCAGCATGACGAAACAAACCATGCGTCTTTCATAATTTTCGTGAATCATGGGACAAGGAGTTGGAAACGATGAGGCGACACTTCGGCATTCAATGTTTGATGTTTTTAATATGCACGCTTTTGCCCTTCGCTCGATTGTCATTTGCGCAGAGCAATCAGATTTTGGGTGAGATCGAGCTCGTTGGCCCGAGCAAGGTTGAGAAGACATCTGGTGTCTGGGTTGATGGCCAGTACCTTGGTTACCTAAAGGAGCTCAAGGGATCGAAAAAGATCCTGCTGCTTCCGGGCGAACACGAGATTGTAGTGCGACAGGATGGCTTTCAAGACTTTACGGATAAGATCACGGTTCGGCCGGGGGAAAAGCAGGCGATTTCTGTCAGGATGGTAAAAGACCCGCGTTTCAAGATGCCATCAGTCTTTTCCGAGATCAAACTTTCTGTCACTCCCGATCGGGCCGCAGTGTTCGTAGACGGGCTATACGTTGGGCCACGTTGGGAGTTCGGAGGCGTTGCAAAAAGCTTGCTGGTGGCGCCTGGGCACCGCAAAATCACGATCAGTTTACCTGGCTATCAAACCTTTAATACAGAGGTAGATCTCGTACCGAATCAAAAGTTCCAGATCAAAACCGATTTGATTAAGGAAGGGTCTATTCAGCCACAGCCCTGACTCCGAACCACGATTGCTATGATGGGATTTGCTGCACGTTTGTAGTTTTTGACTTAGTTTGGTCCAGTCGGCGTACAACTTATAACATTTCCAATTCCGCACAGGCCAGATCACACGAATGCCAGCCCGAAAACGCCCCGCGTATTAGGGAAAAATTGCGTAGCCGTCCGCCGCGGCCGTCGCCCGGAGTCCCTTCCCCGCCTGTACCCTGGGTTGCTTGGCCTGGAAATTTTACTTACCAGATCTCGATGGATTACGTTCCAAACTTTCGTGCCATTCCACCCTATCGCTGACGCAGGTAGAATCCAGTCAGCATCAGGACAGCGCGAAAGCGCGGCCAACCGACGTTTGGAGACGCACGGTGGTAAGCCGAAAGGCTGATGTGGCACAGAGTGCAAACGGTTTCCACGAGAGCGCCTGATACGAGGGCGCTTTTTCTGTTTTGGTCACCTGATGCGTGTTCGACCAAAGGAGCACGCATCCATGAGCAGTTCGTCGCAAGTTGTCCCGAATACCCCTGACGTTCTAGTTCGCAATGAGGGCACAGTTTTCTTGTTCTGCCCTCTCACTTCCCGAGGCAAACAGTGGATTGAGGAGCACGTCCAGCCGGACGCTCAGTGGTTTGGGAGCGCCTTGGTCGTCGAGCACCGTTTCGCTTGGGGTCTCGCCCAAGGGCTGAAGGATGCGGGATTGGTGCTGGCATGATCACTGACAGCAGGAGACAAGAGAGACAACGAAACGGGTCGCTTTGTACGCGAGAGTCAGCACTTTGAACCATGGCCAAGAGCCCGAAGCTCAATTGCGCGAACTGCGTGCCTACTGCGAACGCCGTGGCTTTGAGATCGTCGAGGAATACGTTGACAAGGGAATCAGCGGCTCTCGTGAACGACGACCCTCGCTAGATAGGATGATGACTCCCTGCCGGAAGCGCCTGGTAGACGCAGTCGTCAAAAGCGAGAAACCTTCCCTCGGTAACGACCTGGGCCTGGCGTCGCTTTTCCTATTTCCACTAATGCGTCGCTTTTCCGTCGAAACTGCTAAATCGCGGCGAGAAATTCCTTCCAAGGCGTTGCAACCAGAGTCTCTGTCGATGCATGCCCGTAAGCGCGGATAATCATTGCCGCCTTTTCCACCTCTTTCAAATCGGCAGCTTCGACGATGTCCACCACGTCAAAGCGACCCAGCGTGGCAAAGCTTTCTTTCCACGTCACTCCCGGACACTCGCGATTAATCTTCTCCGACACATCCTTGGCCAAGGCTTTGAAGTCCTTGGGATCGTCGAATGCGCCCGGGAAATGCGACTGAGAATCACGACTGCAGGCATATAGCACCTCTCATGCAATTAGCTTTGATCTACGACGACATGAAAACACGCTTCTGTCAACCTCGTTCCTCTCTCCTAATCCTGACGATCCTTGACTCGCTGCTCTGACGAGCGCGGAATTCTTGGCACATCTAGTCCGCGCTCCTTTCGAGGAGTTCCAGTCATGCCGAAGGCTAAACAGTTCAGTGTCTCCCATGAAAACCGGCCCGGATGCTGGCCGAAATCGCAAAGGCGCTCGGCGACCAGAAAGTCAGTATCCTGAGCTGCCTCACGACGACGTCAGGGACGGAAGGAACCACGCACCTCTTGGTCGACAACGTCAACAAGGCGAGGAAAGCGCTCGCGGGCGCCCGGCTAAGCTACACGGAGGCCGACGCGCTCCATGTTGAACTACCGAATAAGCCTGGGGCGCTAGGAAAATTCGCGATGAAACTCGCCGACAACAACATCAACATCACTTCTGGGTACGCTACAGGCGGGAAGAACTCCAAGAAGACTACTGTGGTGCTTTCTGTATCCGACTTAGATAAGGCAGCCCGCATTCGATAGGTTTGGCTGCCACGAACGCCGGAGGGCGTCATGCTCGGGCAATCTTCAAATCTTCGTCCGAATCTCGGCGCACAATCTCCGCGAACTCGCCTATCCGAAGAGCCATTTCCAACCGCTGGGAGTTGTCCCATGTACCACCCACCGCCACTTCGCCTCCGCTCGCCCCTCGATGGCAAGAAAGTTCTGCTCATCGACGAAAAACAAACGACGCGTGGCACGCGGGCGAACGTTCTTCGCGGTCAAGGCGTCGAGGTTGATGCCGCGGATTCCCTGCAGAGGGCACGCGTTCTTTGGCGGCCCCGTCGGTACGATCTAATCCTGCTTGATGTTCGCGGGCACCTTCCCGGCGAGGCACTCGAGTTCTATGAGCAGATCAGGGATGTGAGTCCGCGACAGCGCTTCGCCTTCCTCGCTGGACCGCGGCTCTACCTTTCACTGACTTGGCCTGGTGAGATCTCTCTCGAAGAGGCCTCGCGCGGCCAGTGGGAGCAGACGGTGAAACGCTTCGCGAGGGCTGCGTGAACCGTCTTCGCAGTACGAAACGAAAACGAGCGAGCGTCAAGTCTGACTTGCTTCGTGAAGCTTCTAAGCGTCTCTATGCTGTTTCGAGATTTCCACAGTGCAGCGGGCGCGCAAGATACACACGGCAAAGCTGCAACTCTAGGACTGCTGTGTCCTTAGAGCACGCCGAAGCTCGACTGCACAGTTTTCTGGCACGCGCGTTTCGGCGATCTGCAGGCCACTGACGATAAACCACATAGCACGGTGAGAATTCCATTGACGACCGAGCCAGTACGGTCTAGAGAAGCGTGTGCTAACAAACACTGATGGTGGGCCTTGAGTCGCGAAGATGGCGCATCTCCCGACGAAATCTCCGCTCCGGGCTCCGTAATTGACGAGTGCAGGCGAAGGAGAATTCGTCGTGAAAATTCAACTCGAAAATCTCGTACTGCATATGTACAAGACTGGCATAGGGTACTCTGAGGCGGTGCGTGAGTTTGAAAAGGGTTTCATTCTTACAGTCTTACAAGGGCAAAAGGGTAATCAGGTTAGAGCTGCCCAAGATCTCGGCATGCACCGTAATACGTTGCGTCGTATGATCCATTGCCTGCAGATAGATATCCAGCCCATACGTGCTGTGGCGCGCCGCCGACCACCCCAGCACGCACTCCTTGATTCCCCGAAAAAGACCGAACGTGCGCTGTAGAAACGCATAAGGACTGTCGAGACCCAAGTCGGACCTAGGCCTTGCGCGGGAGACGCCTCGTTGAGTGAGGCTCTGGCCTAAGAAACGGAGAGTTTAGCAACGCTGGCGCTTATGAAAGCCGCTTGCGGACGACGGAGTTGGCCAGATCGTTGGCCTCGGAGTTGTGCTCACGGCGGACGTGGGAGATGGAGAAATTGAAGGAGTGGGCCAACTTGCGGCAGACAGCCCTCTGATGCGATCACTGCTTTCGCAGTCCCAAACCCCAACTGGTCCTCGCAGAGCCAGTCGGATTTTTCGGGTCTGGTTGCCCAGCAGGTTGCCCTACCGAGCGGATCACTCAATCTACTTCGGACTGGCTAATTTTATTTGAACCAATCCTTTCGATCGTCGACGCTGCGCACCCTAAACGGTCTATCGCTTGTTGTCAATGCCGCTTTTCGGTGCAATGTCCAACCTGACCAGTGTGCACAGTTAGAGTTGCAATTCATTGAACGGCTGACTGTTATTGGATCTTAAGAACACATTGTAATGGTTTTCCACAAAAGTTCCACAGCGGAGGGAAAACCCCCGGCCCGGCATTTGCCAAAGAACCAGATAAATATCTTGACCTCAGAAGCATTCTGCGGCATGTTTGTTCAAACAGGAGCGAATGTTAAATCTCGTAGCCTTCGTGGACGGCGGCTCTCTGGGAAATCCGGGGCCTTCTGGCATTGGGGTGGTGATCGAAGGGTCTGAGACAGGCACAATCAGAATTGCCAAATGGATCGGCCACCAAGATAACAATGTGGCTGAGTACGTGGCGCTGCTAGAAGCCCTGCAGTGTGCTCTGTCGCTTAGGGCCAAGGCGCTGCACGTCTACTCCGACTCCGAAGTGATGGTCAGACAGATGAGGGGTGAGTACAACTGCCGCTGTCCGCGCCTCTATTCTCTGAATTGGTGCGTGCTTCCACGCTGCTGGCTCCCTCGCAGGAGTTGGCGGCTAGAGCACAACCAATGTCACGGCCCTTTTCATTTCTGTTGTTCTTCTCCTTCGACTTCGCGTTCCGGCAACGTTTCATGCCTTCTCCCGCATTCTTATCACGCGGGTTCAGGGCGGCCTCTCAGCGCGAAGCCGCGCGTTTCCTTCAGCAGGAATAGCAGCAGGTCGAAACTTCTCCCTCCGGCGGACGTAGAAAGATCAACAAGCGGCGCAAGTCTCCACGCCGACCATCAGGGTGCTTTGATAATCAGGCGCAAATTTCTGGATGCTCTTAGTGGCCAGTTCGTCTGCCACGTCGAAGGTCTCCCAGGAAGGTTCAGATCCAGCTCTTTGTACGGGGTCGCCTTCAGAAGCTTGCCACTCGCAACGACACCTTTGTATCTGAAATCTAGATCTGGTGTCGGAAAGCCCGTTGATTCCCGTTTCTCTGTTGGAGCACCCCTCCAAGATCGATACTACTAAGTTTGAGCAGCAATACGGCATTCGCCTCTTACAAAGAAGTGGCTCCGGGCACGGCCCAACCGCCACATTTACGTTTTCTGTCGAGCACTCTGCCGGCGAACGCAACCCCGGAAGCCCTCTTCTAGGCCGTGAGCATCCGCACATCGATGGGTTGGTTGCCGCTGCCGAGGCGGACCCCAGCAATCAAAAGTAGATTTTGGAGAGGCCATATTTTCAGCTTCCAGTTGTTCCGCCGTGCTGCCTAGCCGGAACAGGGTTTGGACCGCGGTTCGTCGACGACTCGGCCGTTGAGCGTGTTGCGGCTGGGACGCGAGCGGGATGCGGCACCGCTACCGCGCCCAGTAACAACGCGGCGCCGAGCGCCGTGAACACGGAATAGCTTAGAGGCGCGATGATCCCCAGGGCAATGCTCATGGTCAGTGCAAACGACATCAGCAGCGCTGCGCTGCTCCAAGCGACTACGCGTTGATAGATTCCCAACAAGAGCGCGATGCCTAGCCCAAGCTCAATGATTGTTTCCAAGACAGCGAGTCCGGGAATCAGGCTTTTCGGAACAAACGAGTTAAGCTGGGCAACATATTGCACAAAGTGGGTCCAATCGCCCCACGACACATTCTTACTTCCATAGACACCCAACCAGCCGAAGCGGTCAGCGATTGAAACGAGAAAAGTGATGCCTAGGGCCAGGCGCAAAACCACTCTAGCGATTTGCAAAACACGTTCATTGTTCATAACAGTCTTGTTATTTCCTTCCCTTTTCTGCGAATGCCAAGGTTAGAAATTCTCGCTGGCTTGGTTGTGCTGGCGTTGCCCGAAGGTAGTATGGATTCTGCCGGGCGCGCTTCATAGAACACATCGCCAGTCGACAATTTCCACCTTTCAGTTGAAGCCGGTGTTTCCCTTCCAGGAGGTTAGCCAAGAATTAAGCCCGGTATGAACCTCCTGAGCAGCGGAAGGATTGGTACAAGTCGGCCGCCGACCCGTTGCACATCGATGCGTGCGCCTTTGATCCCCGCTTCGTGCGCCAATCGCTTGAACTCAACCTGAACTTGTTCAGCTTGCTTCGGCGTCAAGAGGGTGACGGGGAGAGTGGCGGATTTGCCTGTGGGGGTCTCAATTTTCACCGAGTATGAGTGTAGAGGCTGTTGCGTTTTCGGAGTCATGCGACACCTCCTTTAATGCACGATTCTAGCGCGGGTCGCTGCACCAGTTGTGATGCAGCAGTATCTTGGGGTCTGCACGCGCGATTTGGCAGATGCATGCTCTGGGCGAATAGGGACATGAGGCCAAGTCACTCCAAACGAAAGCAGGCTCATTGTGATTTTCGGGGCTGATTTTTTCGGGGCGGCGTATGCGAAAAAAATTTTCCCTCGCTGGAGATTTTAGAAGTTTAAACCCTATTTTCGTTTCCCTGTACCAGGCGCGGTCTGCTGCATTTGTGTTAATCGGTGACACTCACCAGCCGCACACGAAGCGTCCGTCCACTGCTCGGCTCAAATTCCCGAAGCGCAGCGAAGACTGCATCGCGCCATCCTGATCTCCCTCTGATTTGCAGCTTAGGAAGAATTTTGCTGGCCTTTCAGCGCCGGGCGCTGCTCACGTGTTTCTTCTCTGGTCATCGTGATCTGCTTCCATTTGCGGTAAACGTTGACGACCGCAGCGTTGTAGCCCAACTTCGGCGAGCTCAAATTCACATATGCAGCAGTTGGAGTGGCTTCTTCGACACGGTCCTTCAACGAGAGCAATTCCGATATCCAAGCAAGCGGCTTGTACTCGCGCCGTGAATACGTGTAATGCGTTCCGGGATCACCGTAGTAGGTTTCGTCGCGAGGAACGGCATGTCCAAATGAAGCCCTCCGCCGTTACCAAGCGCACTTGCTCAGCAGCGCGTTGAACGACTGGGTCGCTTCTTCTGGCGCGAGGAAATGCTCGTCGTAGTAAAGTCCTGCTCCGGGAATCGGGATCAAGCAACGCCTGGCAAAGAGGGAAGATTTGCAAAGAGTCTGGATGAATTGACCAAAACTATCGACAAGTTCCTGAAGTGCCTGCAGGACGATGAGTTTGGTGGATTGGGAATCTCTTCTCGGATGGGTTGTGTGTATCAGATTGGAGCGAATACTCCAGGTGGCTTGTGGCTGTTTCTGCTGTCCGTGGTATCCCTCGATTAACTCAAGCGCTGCGGGTTCGTGATAGCCACGTCCGGAGTCGAGCATTTTCGCCCGCACCAGGTGTTTGGAATCGAGGAAAGTTCGCCAGGGCGTTTCCCGTTCCCTAACGCCGCACGGGGAACTTTAGTGGGGTAAGCGACCCGACTTTCGGGCCATTGTCGCACTGGATGAGCAGAGTGATTATCAGAACGGCAGGAAATGAGTCGTGGCAAAGATAATTGAATTCTATATACCAAAAAACTTCCGGAAAGCACCGACGTGGACTCCTAGGCAACAAAACGGAAAGCTGATCGAGTTTTGCTTAGAGCCAAAGAAATCAGCCTGAAC
>Ga0209803_1002774_pt1 | contig 10812 bp, 9 predicted proteins | sample GraSoiAngelo_138_FD_185895 | JGI IMG/M metagenome (GOLD analysis project Ga0209803, IMG submission 185895) | Grasslands soil microbial communities from the Angelo Coastal Reserve, California, USA - 14_0929_09_40cm (SPAdes) (version 2) | ecosystem: Environmental > Terrestrial > Soil > Grasslands ... | reverse complement strand
TTCCCGATGATCTCGGGGCCGACGAGCTGGAAGTCGGGTTTGGTGCCGGTCGGAAACATCGAGCCGACGGCGACGTAATCGGCACCTGCGGCCTGGGCGGCGCGCGCCTGCTCGGGGCTGTGCGTGGACAGGCCGAGGATCATCCCGGGTCGGAGCAGTGGTCGCGCCGCCGCGGGGGGCAGATCGTCCTGGCCCAGATGGACGCCGTCGGCACCGAGGGCGAGCGCGAGGTCGAGCCGGTCGTTGACGATGAACGTCGCGCCCGCCGCGCGACAGCGGTCGCGCAGCCGTTCGGCCATCGGCAGGAGGCGTCCCGATGGCCACTCCTTCTCGCGGAGCTGAACGAGGCGACAGCCTCCGGCCAGCGTCGCGTCCAGAATCGTCAGGAGATCGCGCCCGCGCGCCGCGGCACGGTCGAGGATCACGTAGAGGCGCGGATCCTTCACGGGTGCAGGCGGCGGCCGTCGACGCTGGTGAAGCGGCCCTCCACGAACGCGGGATCGCTCAGGACCTTGAGCAGGTAGGGAATGGACGTCTTGACGCCCTCCACCGTCGTCTCGAACAGCGCGCGCCGCATCCGATCGAGCGCCTCGGCGCGGTCCTGCCCGTAGACGATCACCTTGGCCAGCAGCGAGTCGTAGAAGGGCGGGACGTCGTAGGGCGCCATCATGTGGCTGTCGACGCGGACGTTGTAGCCGCCGGGCGCGATCCAGGCGGTCACACGGCCGACGCTCGGCGCGAAGGTCTCGGGATCCTCGGCGTTGACCCGGCACTCGAACGCGTGGCCGTCGAGGCGGATGGCGTCCTGCCGGTAGCCCAGGGGCTCGCCAGCGGCGATGCGGATCTGCTCACGGATGAGGTCGAGCCCGGTCACCATCTCGGTCACCGGGTGCTCGACCTGGATGCGTGTGTTCATCTCGATGAAGTAGAAGTTGCCGCCGCCGTCGACGAGGAACTCGACGGTGCCCGCGTTCACGTAGTTGACCGCGGTGGCGGCGAGCAGCGCCGCCCGGTGCAGGCCGTTGCGCGTCTCCCGCTTGAGGGCCGGCGCGGGCGACTCCTCGATGAGCTTCTGGTGCCGCCGCTGGACGCTGCAGTCACGCTCGCCGAGGTGAACCCGGATGCCGTGGGTGTCGCCCAGGACCTGCACCTCGACGTGGCGCGCCTCCTCGACGTACTTCTCGCAGTAGACCTCCGACGATCCGAAGGCAGCCGCGGCCTCGGACTCGCAGGCGGCGAAGGCCTGCGCGGCGCTCTCGCGCTCGCGGACGATCCGCATACCGCGCCCGCCGCCACCGGCGGCGGCCTTGAAAATGACGGGATAGCCGACGCGGTCGGCGACCTCGACCGCTTCGGTCACGTCCTGGAGCGGCCGCTCGCTGCCGGGAACGACCGGCACTCCGGCCGCCTTGGCGAACTCGCGTGCCTGGGCCTTATCGCCCATCAACCGGATCGACTCCGCCGAGGGCCCGATGAAGGTGATCCCGCACGCCCGGCAGATGTCGGCGAAGGCGGGGTTCTCGGCGAGAAAGCCGTAGCCGGGATGGATCGCCTCGCTGTCGGTCACGGCCGCCGCCGAGATGATCGACGGGATGTTGAGATAGCTCGAGCGCGCGTCGTTCGGCCCGACGCAGATCGACTCGTCGGCCAGCCGCACGGGCAGCGAGCGGGCGTCGGCGGTCGAATGGGCGATGACCGTGCGCACGCCCAGCTCACGGCACGTGCGGATGATGCGGAGGGCGATCTCGCCCCGGTTGGCGATCAGGATCTTATGAAACACGGGCGGCTCCGACTATCTTCGCCTCACTTCGTTCTCGGTCCCACGCAGGCTCGCCTCGCGCCTCGACGCCGCTGCGGCTTCGCACGGCCACGGCGATCCTCACGTACAACCGCGTAGGCTCCGGTCGCTTCGAAGCCGCTGGCATCGTGGGCGCGTGATGTCGCACTACCCGCCGAGGAGGTTGCGCCACTGGGACTCGAGCTCGGCCAGGCGCATGCCGTAGACCTGGGTCATCGCGGCCGCGATCGAGTCACCGTTGCCGAGGCGCATCAGCACGGTGCGCACGGAGGCGAGCCCACCGCGGATCACCAGATCTTCGGTCACCCAGAGGGCGATGTCGTACCCGACGCGCGCGCGGGCGGAGTCAGGGTCGCCGATGAGGGCTTCGAGGCCGCCGAGCGTGAGTCCACCCGGTCCGCGCAGGAGCGGATCGACGCGGACGCCCTCCAGGTACTGGGCCAGTCCCTCCTGGAGCCAGCGCGGAGTCCGACCGCGCGACAGCTCGTGGATGGCAGCGTGGGCGTACTCGTGAACGACCAGCTGATCGAGCGCGGCACCGGACGGCAGGCCGCTGCCGAGGGGCAGGCGGATCTTTCCGTCGTACAGGCCCGTCACCCACCCATGGACCCGCGTCACGTCGTGGAACTGGACGCCTTCATAGAGGACGATGGTCACGCGCTCGGTCGGGTGGTAGTCGAGCTGATCGCCGACCCGTTCCCATGCTCGTTCGAGCGCCTGGACGACGGGCCGAACCGCTTCGCCGCCGGCCGCTCGGTGCTTGACGACGAAGTGCTCCGTCGTCTCCCGCGAGAACGCCGCTTCGACGCGACGCTCGCGCTCGATCTTTTCGAGCAGGCGTCGCGCTGCCGCGTGCCCGGGCTCACGAGCGAGGAGCGCCGTGAGGTGAGCCAGCGCGAGGTCGGTCTGATCGCGCTGGTCGTAGAGGCGGGCCAGGAGCAGCCGCACCTCGACGTCGTCCTCGGTGGCCGTGGCGCGTTCGAGCGGTTCGAGGGCCTCGCTCGGACGCCCTCCGTGGATCGCGGCGATGCCCGCGGCCTTGAGGAGCGCGGGATCGTCGGGCAGCGCCTTCAGGCCCTGGCGAAAGAGCAGCAGCGCCTCCTCGGGCCGATTCTGCCTCAGCACGTCGCGTCCCCACGCTTCGAAACAGCGCGCGACGTCCTGACGCCACACCGGGCTCTTCGGATTGTCGGCAGCCGCGCGGCTGAAGCGCTCGCAGGCTCCGGGGAACTGCCCGGCGGCATAGAGCTGGAGCGCGGCGGCACGCTCTCCGCCGCCGACGGCGACGGTGGTGGCGACGTAGGCGCGCTCATCGACGGGGACGGTCGGCTGGGGACGCCAGCCCAGGAGCAACACGCCGGCCACGAGCGGCACCGACGCGATCATCAGCCAGCCGGCTCGAGCCACCCGCACGGTGGCTTAGCCCGCGGGCTCGATCAGGAACAGCGGCTGCCCATATTCCACGGGCTGCCCGTTCTCCACGAGGATCTTCTCGATGCGGCCGGCGGCCTGCGATTCGATCTCGTTCATGAGCTTCATCGCTTCGATGATGCAGAGGACCTGGCCCTGCTTGACGACGTCGCCGTCCCGCACGTACGGCTCGGTCGTCGGCGACGAGGCGCGATAGAACGTTCCGACCATCGGCGCCTCGACGGTGACGAGCGTGGCGCTGGTGGCGACGTCGACGACTGGCCCCGCGGCCGGCGTGGGCGCCGGCGCCATCGGAACCGGGTACGCCGCTGGCGCGGCGCCGGGACGCTGCAGGCGGACCTTGAGGGTGCCCAGGCTGACCTCGATCTCGGCCAGGTCGAGCTCCCGCATGAGTGCGCCGAGCTGGCGGGCGAGCTCGGTGGCGGCCTGCGAATCGGGCCGGCGGCTGACGCGCATCGCTAACCGGCCGTCGCCACGCGTCCGAGGTACTCACCGGTGCGCGTGTCGACCTTGACGATGTCGCCTTCGTTGAGGAAGAGCGGGACCTGGACGACTGCGCCCGTTTCCAGCGTGGCGGGCTTCGTGCCGCCCTGCGCCGTGTCGCCACGCACGCCGGGATCGGTTCGGGCCACGGCCAGCTCGATGAAGTTGGGGAGCTCGAGGCTCACGGGCGAGCCGTCGATGTAGAGCACCTCGACCTCGGTGTTGTCCTTGAGGTAGAGGGCCGCGTCGCCGACCTCGTCCTCCGAGAGCGACACCTGATCGTAGGTCTCCATGTCCATGAAGTGGAAGCGGTCGTCCTTGTAGAGGAACTGCATGTGCTTGTCCTCGAAGTCGACCAGCTCCACCTTCTCGCCCGATCGGAACGTGTTGTCGATGACCCGGCCCTGGCGCATGTGCTTGAGCTTGGTGCGGACGAACGCGCCGCCCTTGCCGGGCTTGACGTGCTGGAAATCGACGATCGTATACGGCTCGCCGTCGAAGACGATGCGCAGCCCCTTCCGGAACTCGGCGGTCGACACCTGCATCGCGCGCTAACCCCTCCGTTTCAGGCGCGCGCGCAGGGCGCCTTCCAGTCCCGCGCGTGCGTCGGCGTTGTTCGGCTCCTTGCGCAGGATCCGAATGAAGATGTTGAGGGCCTCCTCGGTGAGGCCCTGGTCGAGGCACAGGGCGCCGAACGCGGTCGTCACGAACGTGTCGTCGGCGAGCACACGGGCGAGGCCGCTGATCTCGCCGTCGTGCGGCGCGGCCCGCAAGAGCCCGAGGAGCGCCCGTGACTCTCGGTCGGTCGGATCGAGCCGCGCCGCCACGTCCAGGTGGTGCGCCGCCGCGTCCAGGTCACCGCGCAGCCGATGGATCTCGGCGCTGAGGCGATGGGCCTGCGCCTCCTTCGGGCTCTCCCCGAGGATGGAGGTGAGCTCGGCGAGCGCGGCGTCGTGGTCGCCCTCTCCGAGCAGCGTCTTGGCCAGGATCAGTCGGGCCGTCGTGTAGTGGGGATAGCGGTCGAGGCCACGCCGGCAGAGCGCGATGGCGTCACGGGCACGGCCCGACTTCCGGTAGAGATCGGCGAGCTGGGCGAAGGCGAGCGACTCCGGATCCCGCTGGAGCCGCTCTTCGTGCCGACGGATGGCGCCGGTGATCGCGGGATCGTCCACCGTCATCGCAGAACCGTTATACGGGGCGCTCGTTTCGCTTGTCAACGCGCTACCCTGCGAGTGAGGCCAGCGCCGCCCGAACGTCGGCCGGCGGAACGTCGTAGACGACCTTGAAGGCGCCGATCGTGGGCGCCAGCACGAACGGCACGCGCCCATCGCGCGACTTCTTGTCCCGTCGCATCGCGGTCAGCACGCCGTCGACGTCGATGCCTTCGGCGCGGGTGGGCAGACCGACCGCCGTGAGCAGCCGCTCCTGACGCTCGACGGTCGACGCATCGGCGAGGCGAAGCTGCCGAGCCAGGCGGGCCTCGGCGACCATGCCGAGCGAGACGGCCTCACCGTGCGTCCAGCGCTCGTAACCGCTGGCCGCCTCCAGCGCGTGACCGATCGTGTGTCCATAGTTGAGCACGGCGCGCAGGTCGGCCTCCTGCTCGTCCCGCTCGATGACCCTAGCCTTGAGCCGGCACGAGCCCCCGATGATTCGCTCGAGCGTCGCCGGATCGCGGTCCAGGAGCGCCCGGGCGCTGGCCGCCACGTCGTCGAAATAGGCCGCGTCGAGCACGATGCCGTGCTTGACGATCTCCGCCAGCCCCGATTTGAACTCGCGCGGGGGCAGCGTCAACAGGGTGGCGGGGTCACTCAGCACCAGCCGTGGCTGGTGGAACGCGCCGATCAGGTTCTTGGCGCGCGGATGATCGATCGCCGTCTTGCCGCCGATGGAGGCGTCGACCTGCGCCAGCACGGTGGTGGGGAGCTGGACGAAGTTGACGCCACGCATGTACGTGGCGGCGACGAAGCCGGCCACGTCACCGACGGCGCCCCCGCCGAGCGCCAGCACCGTCGACGTGCGGTCGAGGCCGGCCTCGAGCAGCGCATTCCAGCACCGCTCGGCCACGCCGAGCGTCTTGGCCGCCTCGCCGTCGGGAACCTCCAGGGTCGTGACCGTGAACCCGGCCTTCTCGAGGCTCTCGGTGACGGTCTTGCCGTGGGCGCTGAGGATGCCAGCCGCGCTCACGAGCGCCGCTCGCGAGCCGACGCCGAGCGATTTCAACCGGGCGCCGACGCTGGCGAGCGCACCGCGCTCCACGACGATCGCGTAGGATCGGGAGCCCAGCTGGACGTCGATGTTCATCGGGGCAATGATCCGAGCATTTCACCGCTCGGCTCACCGCCCGGGCGCGGCTCACCTCGCACGATTGTCGAGCCGATTTCACCGCTCGGCTCACCGCCCGGGCGCGGCTCACCTCGCACGATTGTCGAGCCGATTTCACCGCTCGGCTCACCGCCCGGGCGCGGCTCACCTCGCACTACCATCGCTTCAGGCCTTCGACGTAGGCGGTGTGGTTGCGGCGGATCTCGTCGATGCTGTCGCCACCGAATTTCTCGAGGAACGCGTTGGCCAGGACGATCGCCATCATCGCCTCGCCCACGATGCCGGCCGCCGGCACCGCGCAGACGTCACTGCGCTCGACGACGGCCTCGACGGCTTCCTTGGTCGCGAGATCGACCGATTTGAGGGGCGTCCGCAGCGTCGAGAGCGGCTTCATGGCGGCACGCACGATCACGGGCTGGCCGTTGGTCACCCCACCCTCGAGGCCTCCGGCGTTGTTGCTCGAGCGCCGAAAGCCACTGTCGGCGTCGAAGAGGATCTCGTCGTGGACGGCGGAGCCAGGGCGCCGCGCTGCCTCGAAGCCGAGGCCCAGCTCGACGCCCTTGATGGCCTGAATGGCGGAGAAGGCCTGGGCGAGGCGGCCGTCGAGACGCCGATCCCACTGCACGTAGGAGCCGAGCCCGACCGGACAGCCGAGGGCGACGACCTCGAAGACGCCACCCAGCGTGTCGCCCTTGGTCTTCGCGTCGTCGATGGCCGCGATGATGGCCGCCTCGGTCTCCGCATGAGCGCAGCGGACCTCCGAGGCCTCCGCGCACTGCTTGACCTCGTCCCACGGCATCTCGAAGTCGAGGGACGTTCGGACGCCGCCGATCTCGGTGACGTGACTGAGGATCGTGATCCCGAATTCCGCCAGCAGGCGCTTGGCCACGCCCGCCACCGCGACCCGCGCGGTCGTCTCGCGAGCGCTGGAGCGCTCGAGCACGTTGCGGATGTCGCGGTGGCCGTACTTCATCGCGCCCGCGAGGTCTGCGTGCCCGGGGCGCGGGCGCGTCACTTCCTTGTGCGCGGCGCCCGCCTCGGGAGGTCCGACCGACATCGTGGCTTTCCAGTTCTCCCAGTCTCGATTCGCGATCTGTAGCGTGAGCGGGCTGCCCAGTGTCTGGCCCCAGCGGAGGCCGGACACGATGTGAACGCGGTCGCGCTCGATCTTCATCCGTCCACCACGGCCGTAGCCGCGCTGGCGGCGCGCCAGATCGACGTCGATATCAGCTTCGGTCACGGGGAGCCCCGCGGGAACGCCGTCGATGACGGCGGTCAGTGCTTCGCCATGGGACTCGCCGGCGGTCAGGAAACGGAAGATCTCAGCCATCGAAGAAGCCCTCGTCGCGTGCCGTTGAGAGTACCACGCGACGCGCGGCTGGTGCCGGCCCCCAGGGCGGGACCGGCCAGCAGCTTACCGAGGTGCGGGAGCGGGCGCGGGGGTCGCCGCACCCGACATCGCCGCGGTCGTGGTCGACTTCAGTACGGACGGCGTCAGGAAGACGACCAGCTCCCGGCCCTGCTCGAAATTCTCGTTCTGCTTGAACAGGTGACCCAGGATCGGGATGTCGCCGAACAGCGGGATCTTGCGCACGGTGTTCTGGTTCACGCTGGTCGTCACGCCGCCGATGATCAGGCGATCACCCTCGCGAATCAGGACCTGGGTCTCCGCCTTGCGGCGGTTGATCGCGGGTGGGGAGCCGGCGTTGCCGAGGTTGACCACGTCACCGCGTGAGTTGTTCTCGACGACGACGATGAGCTTGATGCGAATCACGTCGTCTTCACGGATGACCGTGGGAGTGACCTCGAGCTTCAGCAAGGCTTCCTTGAACTGGATCTGGGTACCGGCCGAGCTGATCGTCGCGTAGGGGATTTCTTCACCGAGCGACATCGTCGCCTTGTTGTTCTCCACGGTGACGATCTCGGGCCGGGCCAGTGTCCGGGTCTTGCCCTGCTGAGCGAGCGCCTGCAGCGCGAGGTTGATGTTGAACGTGCGCCCCACGATGCCGAAGGCGAGGCCGGCCGCCGGCAGCGGGCCGGCGTTCGGCAACGCGCTGATCGGCAAGTTCACGAGGTTCGCACCGCTCGGCAGGCCGGTCTGGAAGCTGATCGGGAAGCCGCCGGTGGCCGGCGGAATCGCGGGCGGCACGACGCCGGGGGTCGCCAACACGCCTGGCCCAAAGCCGGCGCCTCCGTTGGCGGGGACGAGGCCGATCACGGTGCTGGTGCCCTGAACGAAGCCGGGCTGGAACGGCACCGACTGCCCGCCGACGGTCGTCGTCTGAAGTCCCTGGCCCACCAGCGTCGTGGTTCCCGAAACCCCGGCCCACAGGCCGCCCCACTGGATACCGATCTGCTCGAGCGCGCTGCGGTCGAGGATCTCCATGCGCGCTTCGATCTTGACCTGTGGCAGCGGAATGTCGAGCGCCTCGCGGATGAGCTTCTTCACGCGCTCGAGGTCGGCCTCGTACAGGCGGAGGAACAGGGTGTTCGTCGGCTTGTGAGCGCGGATGGTCAAGCCCTTGTTCAACACGTCCTGGGAGACCGACACGGGCGTGATCGGCACCTGGGCCCCGGCTGGAGGCGCGCCCTGGTAGCCGATGCCCATGTCAGGGTTGGGCGGAAGACCGAGGAATCCGGGGCCGGCAACCTTGGCGCCCTCGGCGGGGATGCCCAGGATGCCCTGCAGCGTCTTGGCGACTTCCTCGGGGTCCGCGTACTGCATGCGGATCGTTTCCTCGCGCAGGGGACCCTTCGCCTCCTGCTCCCGCTGGGCGGCCTCCGCGGCGAGCTTGCGCTGGACCGCTTCGGCCTCTTTGACCTGGGCCTCGGCCAGCTTCGCCCGCACTTCCGCCTCGCCCTTCAGCTTCGCTTCTTCCACGCGGGCCCGCGCCTCGCGCTCCTTGGTCAGCTGCTCGGTGGAGACGATGCGCATCACGCCGCCGCGCTCGACCTTCTCGAGACCCCGCGCGCTCAGAATGGTATCGAGCGCGAGCTCCCAGGGCACGTTGCGGAGCGCGATCGACATCTTGCCCTTCACGTCGTCGCCGATGACGATGTTGCGGCCGCTCTCGGCGGCAAGGATGCGGAGCAGGTTGATGACGTCGGCGTCCTTGAAGTCGAGCGAGATGAGATGCGGGCCGCCCGTGGCCGCCGGCGGCGGAACGACCGGCGTGGGCGCCGGAGCCGGGGCCTGCGCCTGAGCTGGCGCCTGGGCCACCACCCTCGCGGCAGGCCTCGGGATCGGCGCGGGCTTCACCGGCGCCGGGAGCACCGGCATCGGCTTGATCTCCGCTGGCGCAGCCGACGGCGCGTCCTTGGGCTCGGCCGGCGCTTCGGCCACCACGGGACTCTTCAAGGGCAGCGGCTTGGGAGCCGTGGAGGCGTCGGCGACCACCCGCGGGACCACGATCGTCAGACCGTCCTCGTCCTCACGGATCGCGTACCCGACCTTGCGGGTGAACTCGATGACGAGGCGGGCGATCCCCTTCCGGTACTGCGCGCCGCGGATCTGTTTCACCGGCGCCTCGGTGACGGGCAGCGGCGCCTTGCGCCACGCATACACGGTGTCTTCGAGATCGACGACGAGCCGGCTCGGAGAATCCATGAACTCGGCGTGATACTTCGCGGCGCCGGACGTCGTGATGTGCACGATCGTCGCGTCGGGCTGATGTTCGACGGCGACCTTTTTGAGCTCAGTCGCCGAGGCCAGCTTCGGCTCCTCGGCCGGGGTCCGCGCCGGAAGCGCGATCAGGAGCGCGAGTAACCCTGCCGTCACCCACTGCCCACTGCGTCGCTGTGTGATCATTCAGTCACCCGGAAGTTTGAGGACCACGCGGTCCGTAGTGGAGCCCGTGCGAACGGCGATGCGAAACACGACCGAGTCCGAACCGATCTCGAGCAGCCGACCGTCCCCGAGCGTATCGCCGGGCTTCAGGATGTAACCGAGGCCATCCGAGGTCTCCACGAGCGCGAGGGGGCCCCGAGAGCCCTGCACGATGCCGGTGAGCTTGGCGGAGGCGAGGGTGGGACCGCTCGCGCCCTCGCGCACTTCCAGGTTCTCGAAGGGATCACGCCGGCCCTTGGCCTGGTACTTCACCGGCGGGGGCGCCTGAGGCTCCGACGCCGTCGCGCTCGCCACCGGCTGAGACGCCGTTGGTGCGGCGGGCATCGGTGCGGTCGGCGCCGAGGCCGATGGTGCCTGCGACGCACTGCCGCCGCTGCACGCGGTCAGGCTCGTCGCGAGCCCGACCACGACGAGCGCCGGGACGGCCTTCACTTCGGGGCTCCAGGCTGTCCGGGCTTCGGCGCCGGCGGCGAGCCCACGGGTCGGTACTGGTACGTCGCGAGCACGAGGTCGGCCTTCAGCGGATTCCGGCTCTTGGAGATCCCCGCCATCTTCATCTCCTGCACCGTGACCACGCGGGGGAAACCGGCGACTCGCTCGAAGAACTCACCGAGCTGGTGGTACCCGCCCTCGGCCGCCAGGGTGATGGGAATCTCGACGTAGTAATCGTGGATGCGTCCTTCCTTCGGCTGGAACAGCGACACCTGCAGCCCGGACTGGTAGGCGGCATCGGTGACAGTCCGGAACAACGGTGGGAGGTCCTTCTCGCCGGGCAGGCGTTCCTTCATCGTGTCGAGTCGGACCTGCAGTGCGGCGATCTCGAGCCGGACGCGGGCGAGGTCGGCCGCGGCCGCCCGGGCTTCCAGGAGCTCGCGCTGAACGGTGGACCGCTGCGCCCGGAGCGCGTTGACCTTGATCTCGAGCGGCG
>Ga0209803_1002770_pt1 | contig 10817 bp, 9 predicted proteins | sample GraSoiAngelo_138_FD_185895 | JGI IMG/M metagenome (GOLD analysis project Ga0209803, IMG submission 185895) | Grasslands soil microbial communities from the Angelo Coastal Reserve, California, USA - 14_0929_09_40cm (SPAdes) (version 2) | ecosystem: Environmental > Terrestrial > Soil > Grasslands ... | reverse complement strand
CCAGGCCGGCCAGCCGCGCCAGCGCGCGCGCCACGTAGACCCGTACGAGGCGCTTGCGGTACGGATGCGTGAAGTCCGTGTTGTCGAGCGGCTTCGCCGGCCCCGCGGCCGCCTCGGCCGCGCGCGTGATGCTCTCGGACGTCAGCCGTTGCCCGACAAGAGCCGTGGACGCCGCCGCCGCCTCGCGCGGCGTGGACGCGACGGCGCCCAGCACCACGCGTGCCTCGCGGACGACTTCGCCCTCGCGGCGCACCGCGACCGCCACCCCGAGCACCGGGAAGTCGAACGAGCCGCGGCGCCGCAATTTCAGATACACCGAATCCCAGCCGTCGGCCGCCGGCAGCGCGAGCTCGGTGAGGATCTCGTCGGGCCGCTTGGCGAGATAGGCGATCCCGTCGTCCTGGTAGAGCGCGGACACGGGCAGCGTGCGCTCGCCCGCCGGTCCCGCCAGCCGCGCCGTGGCCCCGAGCGCCCACAGCACGGGCGCGGTGTCCGACGAGGACACCGCCCAGCAGCGCGAGCTGCCCGGCGCGACCAGACAGATGTCGCCGTCCTTCTTCATGCAAAAGCCGACGGCCTTCCGCCACTCGTAGGACTGGTTGTACCAGTTGCAGCGGGTGTCGACGCAGACGTTGCCGCCGAGGGTGGCGGCGTTGCGCAGCTGTGGGGACGACACGAGCCCGGCGGCGGTTGCGAGGGCCGGATAGCGGCGCGCGACCTCGGGATGCGCGGCCACCGCGCTGAGGGTCGTCGCGGCGCCGATGGTCAGCCCCGCCCGTCCGTCGCCGCTCACGCCGGACAACTCACGAATCCCGCGAAGTCCCACCAGGGCCTTGGGCTCGAACTGGCCGCGCTTCATGTTCGGGAAGAGATCGGTGCCGCCGGCGACGAGCATGGCGTCGGCGCCGCGATCGGCGAGGTACTTCACGGCGTCGCCGACGGTCCGCGGCGCCAGGTATTCGAACGCGGGCAGGCGGATCATGACGGGGTGTCGCTGAAGGGCCGCACGGCGATCGCCTCCGCCGGCGCGCCGAACGCGGACTCGACGACGAGCGGCTGCTTGAAGGTGAAGAGCGGCACGCGATCGGGCCCGACGCGCGCGGCCTTGCCCTGGCGTTTGAGCTCGAGGCCCTTCAGGACCTTCTCGGGCGTGATCGGGATCTCGTCCACGCGCACGCCGACCGCGTGATAGATCGCGTTGGCGATCGCCGGCATCACGGGCAGCAGCGGCCCCTGCCCCGCCTCCTTGGCGCCGAACGGGCCCTCGGGATCGTCGGTCTCCACGAGCATCGTGTGGATCTCGGGCGTCTCGAGTGTGGTCGGGCTCTTGTACTCGAGCATGGACGGCGCCTTGTGGACGTGCTTCCGGAAGACCTGCGCCTCCATCACCGCCTCGCCGATGCCCATGTAGACGGAGCCCTCGACCTGGCCCTCGACGAGCAGCGGGTTGAGCGCGCGGCCGATGTCGTGGCCGATCCACACGTCGTGCAATTCCACTTCGCCCGTGTCTTCATCGACCGACAGCTCGACGACACATGCCGTGTACGAATAACAAGGCGACGGACCGACTCCACCTCCCTTGTATTTCCCCGCGCGCTTGGGGGGCGCGTACGAGCCGGCGAACGCGAGCACGCCGTGCATGGCCTCGCCGAGCTCCACGGCCCGCGCGAAGTCCACCGCCTTCTCCCAGTCGTCGGGGACGCCGACCTTTCGCTCGCGCATTGCCAGCGCCCCCGCGTCCACGTCGAGCTTGGCGGCCACGGCCTTGAAGATCGCGGAGCGCAGGCGCTCGGCGGCCTGGATGGCCGCCTGGCCGCACATCAGCGTCACGCGCGAGGAATAGGAGCCGAGGTCGACGGGCGTGAGGCTCGTGTCGGCCGGATGAACGTGCACGTCCTTCGGATCGAGGCCGAGCACCTCGGCCACGAGGTACGCGAGGATCGAGTCGGAGCCCTGCCCGATGTCGGTGGCGCCGCAGAGCACGGTGACGCCGCCGCTCCGGTCGGCGCGCAGCACCACGCCGGAGTGCGGCATGCTGTTCCAGTAGATCGCGGTGCCGGCGCCCGTCATGTACGACGAGCACGCGATCCCGACGCCGCGCCGGCGGCGCGGCTGCCAGAGCGGCTTGGGCGCGTCGACCTCCGCCGCCGCGCGATAGCGCGACACCTTGTCGCGCCAGCCCGAGGCCTCGACCACCTTGTCGATGCACTCGCCCAGCCCGATCGTCGTCGCCGTGAGGTGGTTCGCGGTCTTGGTGAACGGCTCGACGAGGATGCGGCGGCGCATGTCGGCAGGATCGAGGCCGAGCTGCTCGGCCGCCTTGTCCAGCTGCACCTCGAGCGCGAAGCGCGGCTGCGGCGTGCCGTGCCCGCGCTTGGGGCCGCACGGCGGCTTGTTGGTGAAGATCCGCGCGCCCTCGAACTTGTAGACCGGCATCTTGTAGGTGACCGGATTGATCACCCCCGTGTAGAACGTCGAGGCCACCCCGTAGGAGCCGTAGGCGCCGCCGTCGAGCCAGGTCTTCAGGTGGCAGCCGGTGATGTCGCCCGCCTTCGTGAAGCCCGTCTTGATCCACATCAGCACGGGATGGCGCCCGCGGTGGATGTAGAAGACCTCTTCACGCGTGCACGCGATCTTCACGGGCCGGCCGATCAGCTGCGAGAGCCGGCACGCCGCGATCTCGTGGGCGAAAGGATCGAGCTTGCCGCCGAAGCCGCCGCCCACCGGCGCCGCGATCACCCGGATGTGCGCGGCCGGCATGTCGAGGATCCTGGCGAGAAGACGGTGGACGTAGTGCGGCGTCTGGGTCGAGGACCAGAGCGTGAGCTTGCCGTCGGCCGTGGCGTGCGCCACCGCGGCGTGCTGCTCCATCGGCAGGTGCGTGTTGCCCTCGTAGAAGAAGACGTCCTCGCGCACGAGGTCGGAGGCGGCGAAGGCCGCCTCCACGTCGCCGAATTGCAGCGCGACGTTCTTGTGCACGTTGGGCCCGTCGCCGTACTCGTGGATGCGCACCTCGGGGTGCGCGAGCGACTCCTGGATGGACATCAGCGCGGGCAGCGGCTCGTAGTCGACGTCGATGAGCCGGCACGCGCGGTCCGCCGTCTCCTCGTCCACCGCCGCCACCGCGGCCACGGCATCGCCGACCATCCGCACCTTCTCGGTGCAGAGCGCCTCTTCGTCCTGCGACACGGGCAGGATCCCGAACTTCACGCGCGGCAGATCCGCGCCGGTGATGACCGCATACACGCCGGGGACCGTCTTCGCGCGCGCCGTGTCGATGGCCCGGACGCGTGCATGAGCGTGCGGACTGCGCAGCAGCTTGCCGAACGCCATGCGCGGCAGAACCATGTCGTCGGCGAACCGCGTGTCGCCGGTCACCTTGCCCCATGCGTCGATCTTGGGCAGCGGCTGGCCGACGACGGTGAACCGCTTGCTCATGTCATGGCCCTGACCGGTCGTTGGCCCATTCTCAACGCCGCAAGCTCCACGGCATCGAGAATCTTCGTGTAGCCGGTGCAGCGGCAGAGGTTGCCGGCGAGCGCCTCGCGGATCCGCTGCCGCGTCGGCGTGGGATCGTCAGCGAGCAGCGCCTTCGCGGTCAGCAAGATGCCCGGCGTGCAGTAGCCGCACTGCGCGGCGCCCAGCTCTGCGAACGCCTGCTGCAACGGGTGCAACCGGCTGCCGTCGGCCATGCCCTCGACGGTCGTGATGTCGGAATCTTGCAGATCGGCCGGCAGTGCGATGCACGACAGCACCGGCGCGCCGTCGACGAGGACGGTGCACGTGCCGCACTCACCGAGCTCGCAGCCGTGCTTGGTGCCGATGAGATCGAGGTCTTCGCGCAGCACTTCGAGGAGCGTCTTGTGGACGGGCACGAGCAGCTCGCGCGATTCGTCGTTGACCGTGAGGCTGAGGCGAATGTTCATCGGCCCTCGCCCGTCTCTCCAGGAGAACGCCATCTCGATGGGTTAATCAGCAATGAAGACGACTTCAAAAATACTGAATCGACCCCGCCCCGTCAAGCGTCAAGCGGCCAGGTGTGGCCATGCTCTTGCACCCTTCACGCGGCGCTTCGACGCGTTCTTCAAAAGGAGGTGACCGAGTGTTTCATATCATCGCGTGGTTGCTGGGCCCTCCGATCAGCCTCATCGTCCTCTTCCTGCTCCTGTCGACTCAGTGACGCCTGTTCGCTGACGTTTTGGCATAAGATCCCGGCATAAGATCCCGGCCATGGCCTATCTCCGCACCGACGACCACGTCCGCATCTATTACGAAGAGCATGGTCCTACCGAGCCCAAGGCCACCGGCTCGCCCCTCGTGCTCGCCTACGGCATCGGCGGCAACGCGGACCTGTGGGACGTCAACGTTCCCGCGCTCGCCGCGCGCCATCGGCTCGTGCTCTGGGAGCCGCGCGGCCATGCGCGCTCGGACAGCCCGGAGGACCCGGCGCGCTACTCCTTCACGCGCTGGGCGCTCGATCTCAAGGCCGTGCTCGATCACCTGCGTCTGCGCACCGCGCACGTGGGCGGGCTCTCGCTCGGCGCCGGCATCGCCACGCGCTTCACGCTGGCCTTTCCCTCGCGCGTCCGCTCGCTGCTCGTCACCAACTCCTCGTCGGCGGCGGGGCTGCCGCTGTCGGTGGACAACATCGTCATGCGCGCGCGCTCGATCGAGGTCACGCTGACCCGCGGCATGGACGCCATGGCCGAGTTCGCGATGGCGTCGAACCCCAACGTGGCGGCGCGCCTGGCGCTGGACCCATCCTCCAAGGACGAGTTCTATGCCTACTACCGCCGGCTCACGCCGATCGGCTACGCCAACGCGCTCCGCGCGCTGCTCGCGATGGACCACATCACCGAGCGTCTGTCGCAGATCCGCGTACCCGTGCTGCTGATCGGCGGCGATCGCGACCCGTCGCTCGGTCCCATGAAGGTGATGCAGGCGAAGGTCCGTGGCAGCCAGCTGATCGTGCTCTCGCCGGCCAGCCACTTCGCCAACCGAGACCAGCCGGAGGCGTGGAACCGCGCGGCGCTCGAGTTCCTGGCGCGCTGCGACGCCGGCGCGCGCGGACGACACCGCGCGCGCCGGCGCTGAGATCAGGCGAAGCGGAGCGGCAGGTTATTCGCCGTAGACGATGGTGGTGTACTTCGCGTACACGCCGAGGATGCTGAAGGTTTCGTGGTCGACGTGATGGATCCGCGTGATCTTGCCGTTGCGCATGGCCGCGCTGATGCTCGCGTCGCCGGTGGCGTACACGAGGATGCCCCAGGCCTCGGCACGCCCAACCTTGGCGCTACCCGCGGCCGGTCCGACCGCGATTGGACCTCTCTCGTCGAGGACGATGAGCGCCGTCACAGGCGCGTGTCCCACGGTGGCGCATCCGGTGAGGAGACTGCCGCACACTGCCGCGAGAGTGAGTCGCTGCGCGAGCTTCTTCATGGCCGTCCTTTCTTGGTTGTGAAGGGCGCGCTTCACTTGGCGCGTCGTCCACGTTAACAGGCACCGCACACCGCGACAACGAAAGTCCGCCCCCGTCGACTCCGGGCAGAATGACCGGGTTCTGGCGGCCGTCCGAGGGCGTCATGGTTGTTTCCCGACCCACCCCGTGGGCCGACTCCACGCGCCGGCAGCTAACCTCGCGACATTACGTGGGCGTGTTGCAGCCGCGCGTCTGGCATTCTTGATGCTTTTCCCTCGCGCCGTGGAACATCTCGTGAGACAGGAGCCATGGAGATGACCTATGACGCGTACGGGGCGGGCTCTGGTCATTGGTCCGGTCGTCGTGCTCGCGCTCTGGGTGACGGCGGTCGCCGCGGCCCCGGGCGAGCCGACGCCGGTCGTCGCGGAGCCGATCGCCGCGGGCCCTCCCGCTTCGGCGGAAACCGCTAGGATGCTGACGCTGCCGGCCCTCGCCGACATCGTGGCGCCGGTCGTGCTCGCCGCGCTGTGCGGCGCCACGGTGGCGCTTTTCTCGGCAAGGCCTCGCAAGACGGCGCGGGCGCGCAGCGCGCGGCGGCGCGGGCGGGGCTGAACGGGCGGGCATCGAGGAGCGCCGCGGGAAACCCGCGGCGCCCCGAGGGTGTAAGGGGGCGGGGACCATTTGCGGTCATTGGGGCCCCCCCACTCAGAGGGCGGCCGGTGATCCGGCCGCCCTCGCTGTCTCTGGCCTCCCGTCTACTTTTTGGCCGCGTCGTACAGCTCGCCGAACAGCCCCCAGCGCTCGCCGTCGAACCTGGCGAGCTGCTCCTGCTCGATCGGCGCAAAATCGGTCGCGCTCGTGTTGATCTTGATCCCGGGCAGCAGCAGCGGCAGCTCGAGGTTCTTGAGGCTGGCCGCCTGCTTCATGATGTTCTCGCGGCTGAGGTCGTTGCCGCACTGCTTGAGGACCTGCACCAGCGTCTGGGCCACCGAGTACGCGTAGGCGTTCGCCTGGTCGTCGAGCGCGCCCTCGGGGTAGTACTTCTTCATCCACGCGACCCAGTCCAGGTAACCCTTGTCGTTCTTCCACTGTGGGTCGGTGATCTCCTTCATGTACAGCGCGGTGATGAGCCCCTTCGACGCTTCGAGGCCCGCCGGCTTCAGCGTCGTCCCGAGCGAGCTCGACACGTTGTTCAGCAGGTGCAGAGGCTTCCAGCCGATGTCGTGCGCCTTCTTGATGGCCTGCACCGCGAACTTCGGGATCGTGACGTTGAAGAAGACGTTGGCGCCGCTGTTCTTGAGGTTGACGATCTGCGAGTCGATCGTCGGATCGGTGACCTCGTACGTCTGCTCCATGACGATCATCTTCTTGGCGGCGGCCTCCCCGAGCCCGTCGTGCAGGCCCTTGCGGTAGTCCTTGCCGTAGTCGTCGTTCTGGTAGAGGATGCCGATCTTCGCGTCGGGGACGTTCTTCAGGATGTAGTTCGCGTAGATGCGACCCTCGGTCTGGTAGTTGGGCTGCCAGCCCATCGTCCACGCATGGTTCTTCGGGTCGTTCCACTTCGTCGCGCCGGTCGCCACGAAGATGTGCGGCACCTTCTGCTGGTTCATGTACTTGTGGATGGCCGTGTTGGTCGGCGTGCCCAGCGTCTGGAACAGCAGCGCGACCTGGTCCTGCTCGACGAGCTTGCGCACCATCTCGACGGTCTTGGGCGGGGAATAGGCGTCGTCGTAGGTGACGTAGTTGATCTTGCGCCCGTTGATGCCGCCCTCCTCGTTGACCTTCTTGAAGTAGGCCCCGAGCGCCTTGCCGATCGTGCCATAGGCGGAGGCGGGGCCGCTGTACGGGTTGGTGTTGCCGATCTTGATCTCGGTCGCCGTGACGCCCGGCGTGTCCGCTGCCATCGTCACCGCCGGCGCCAGGGCCAGCGCCGCGAGCAGCGCGCTCAGTATCGTTCTCCTCAGCATGATGTCCTCCTGTGGGGGCTCCCGGCGGCTCGGCCGGATGTGGGGACCAATCTTACTCCGGGCAACGGTCAGGCACGCGTGCCGGTTCCGCGGCGCCCGGCGCGCGCCAGGGCGAGGCGCAGGGCGCCGGCGATGCCGCGCGGCATCACGTACATGAACAGGATCAGGAAGACGCCGTAGATCGCCCACGGCGCCGCCTTCGAAATGTCCTGGGCCCAGTTGGGCACGAACTGGATGAACAGCGCGCCGAAGAGCGCGCCCGAGATGGAGGCGAGGCCGCCGATCACGATACCGACGAGGAGCGTGATCGACAGGAACACGTTGAACGCGTCGGGCGCCACGAAGGCGATGACCAGCGCGCTCAGCCCGCCGGCCACGCCCGTGTAGGCGGCGCTCACGCCGAACGTGAGCGACTTGTAGAGCGCGGTGTTCACGCCCATGGCCTGGGCGGCGATGGGGTTGTCGCGGATGGCCACGATGGCGCGGCCGGTGCGGCCGGCGAGGAGATTGCGCGCCAGCACGAAGAGCGCGACGAGCACGCCGAGCGTGACGAAGTACAGCCACTGGTCGGGCGAGAGCTTGAGGCCCCACGGCGCGTTCGGCTTGGACAGCACGATGCCCTGGGAGCCGCCCGTCCAGTGCTCGAAGTATTTCAGGATCTGGGGAATCGCGAGGGCGAGCGCGAACGTCGCCAGCGCCAGGTAGAGGCCCTCGAGCCGCAGCGCCGGGATACCGAAGAGAAAGCCCGCCACCAGGCACAGGACGCCGGCCGCGATGATGGTGAGCGGATACGGCACATCCCAGCGGTCGATCATGATCGCCGTCGTGTAGGCGCCGAGCGCGTAGAAGGCGCCGTGGCCGAGCGAAATCTGGCCGTTGTAGCCGGTCAACACGTTCAGGCCGAGCAGCGCGATCGCGTAGACGCCGACCTGCGTGAACTGGAACAGCCGGAAGTTCGAGACGAAGAACGGCAGGACGAGCGCCACCGCCAGCGCCGCCGCCACCCCGACCGCCCGCGCGCGGGGCGTCACACCCGGTGGATGGTGGCGCGGCCGAAGAGACCGCTGGGCCTGAAGACGAGCACGATCAGGATCAGCGCGAGCGCGACCGTCAGCTTCAGCTCGGTGCCGATGAAATGCACGTAGGTGCCGACGAGGTTCTCGATCACCCCCACGATGAGGCCGCCGACGACGGCGCCGCCCGGGCTCGTGAAGCCGCCGAGGGTGGCGGAGGCGAAGGCGTAGATGAGGATGCCGGCCATCATGTTGGGATCGAGGAAGACGATGGGCGCCACCATCATGCCGGCGACGGCGCCGACCATCGCGGCCAGGCCCCAGCCGATGGCCAGCATCCAGCCGACGCGGATGCCGCACAGCCGGCTCGAGACGGGGTTCTGGGCGGCCGCGCGCATGGCGAGGCCGAGCGTCGTGAAGCGGAAGAACGCGTAGAGGAGCGCCAGCACGACGAGGGTGACGCCGATGGCGCCGAGGTCGTGGGCGCCGAACACCACGGTGCCCAGCATGATCGGCTTCGGAGGGAACGGGCTCGGAAAGGGCTTTTGGATATAGGAGTAGATCCAGCCCGCCACGCTGTTGAGGATGACGAGGAGCCCGATACAGACGATCACGATGGTCAGGATCGGCGCGCTCTCGACGGGCCGGATGATCACCCGCTCGAGCAGCACGCCGCCCACGAACGAGATCACCAGCGTTCCGAAGAACGCCCACCAGTACGGGACGCCCGCGTTGATCAGCGTCCACGCGATGTACGTGCTGAACATCGCCATCTCGCCCTGCGCGTAGTTCACGACGTCGGTGGCCTGGTAGATCATCACGAGGGCCAGGGCCACGCTGGCGTAGATGCCGCCCGTGGCCAGCCCCGACACGACCTGCTGGAAGAAGATCTCCATCGTCAGTAGCCGAGATAGGCGCGGCGGATGGCGTCGTCTTGCCGCAGCTCGCTGGCCGGCCCGGACATCACGACGCGGCCGGTCTCCATGAGGTACGCGCGGTCGGCGAGGCCAAGCGCCACCGCGGCGTTCTGCTCGACGAGCAGCACACTCACGCGCTCCTCCCGGTTGATGGTGCGCACGATGCGGAGGATCTCGCGCACGACGAGCGGCGCCAGCCCCAGCGACGGCTCGTCGAGCAGGAGCAGCCGTGGCCGCAGCATGAGCGCGCGCGCGACGGCCAGCATCTGCTGCTCGCCGCCGGAGAGCGTGCCGCCCGCCTGCTTCTTGCGCTCGGCGAGCACGGGGAAGTAGCCGTACACGCGCTCGAGGTCCTGCGCGACACTGCCGCCCCCGCGCCGCGCGTAGGCGCCCAGGCGCAGGTTCTCCTCGACGGTGAGGTTCACGAACGTGCCGCGCCCCTCGGGCGCGTGGCCGATGCCGAGCCGCACCAGGTCTTCCGTCGCGCGCCCGTTGATGCGCTGCCCCGCGAAGCGGATCTCGCCCGCCGTGCGGACCATGCCGCACACCGCGCGCAGCGTCGTCGTCTTGCCCGCGCCGTTGGCGCCCAGAATCGTGGTGATGCCGCCCTCCTCGACGGCGAAGTCGATGCCGTGCAGCACCTTCGTCCAGCCATACTGCGCCTGGAGCCCGCGCGCCTCGAGCAGCGCCATCAGCGCGCCTGCACCGGCTCGTCGACGCCGAGATAGGCGCGGATGACCTCGGGGTCACGCTGCACCTGGGCGGGTCGGCCCTCGGCGATCTTGCGTCCGAAGTCGAGAACGACGACGTTGTCGGAGATCGGCATGACGAGCCCCATGTGGTGCTCGACGAGCAGGATGGTGACGCCGCGCCGCTCGCGGATCGTGCGCAGCAGCGCCGCCAGCACGGCGACCTCCTCGTGGTTCAGGCCGCCCGCCGGCTCGTCGACCAGGAGCAGCGCGGGCGCGCCGGCGAGGGCGCGCGCCAGCTCGACGCGCTTGAGCGTGCCGAACGGCAGCCCGGCGGCGGGGTGCGCGGCGACGGCCGTCAGGTCGAGGAACGCGAGCAGCTCGCGCGCGCGCTCGCGGATCTCCGCCTCCTCGCGCCCCACCCACGGCAGGCGCAGCGCGTTGCTGAGGAAGTCGCTGCGCGTGCGACTGTGGACGCCGATCATCACGTTCTGGAGCACGGTGAGCGTCGGGAACAGCGCGAGGTTCTGGAAGGTGCGGCCGATGCCGAGGTCGGCGATGCGGTGCGGCGGCAGCGCCAGCAACGAGCGGTCGCGGAAGCGGACGTCCCCCCGCTGTGGCGTGTAGAGCCGGCTCAGGCAGTTGAACAGCGTCGTCTTGCCGGCGCCGTTGGGGCCGATGAGCCCGACGACCTGGCCCTCGGCCACGTCGAAGGAAACGCCGTCGAGCGCGACGATGCCTCCGAAGCGGACGGTGAGATCACGGACGGCGAGAATCGGCTGCCGCGACGCGGACACGCCCGCGCTTATACG
>Ga0209803_1002768_pt1 | contig 10820 bp, 12 predicted proteins | sample GraSoiAngelo_138_FD_185895 | JGI IMG/M metagenome (GOLD analysis project Ga0209803, IMG submission 185895) | Grasslands soil microbial communities from the Angelo Coastal Reserve, California, USA - 14_0929_09_40cm (SPAdes) (version 2) | ecosystem: Environmental > Terrestrial > Soil > Grasslands ... | reverse complement strand
GCCGCTGCTGTTCCAGGAATTCGCGCGCCAGTGCCCGCCCGTCGGTCACGTCAGCGATTGCTCCACCGCGTCGAGGATCTTGTCGGCCACGTCCCGCTTCGAAAGGAGCGGCAGCTCGATCGGGTCACCGCTCCTCCTGATGATGGTGACGCGATTCGTGGTCACTTCGAATCCCGCGCCGGGCTCGTGCGCGTCGTTCAGGATGATCGCATCTAAATCCTTCTCCCGCAACTTGGCCTGCGCCCGAGCCAAGCCGTTTCCTCCCGCCTCGAGCGCGAACCCGACCACAACGCATTTCTTCGGGCGTTTGAGCGAGCCGAGGATGTCGGGGGTGGCTTCCAGCTCGAGGGTCAGACCGCCGTTCGCACGCGGGCGCTTGGCGGCGGACGGCTCGGCGGGACGGTAGTCAGCCGGTGCAGCGGCCATGATGAGGAGGTCCGCCCGCGTCACCAACGCTTGCGTCGCGCGCTGCATCTCGGCCGTGGTTTCGACGCGATGGGCGGTCACGCCGAACGGCAGCGGCAGGTCGCTCGGTCCCGAGACCAGGACGACGTCCGCGCCCCGGGCATAGGCGGCCTGCGCGAGTGCGTAGCCCATGCGGCCGCTCGATGGGTTGGTGACGACGCGCACCGGGTCGAGGTGCTCCCGGGTGGGGCCCGCCGTGACGACGACGCTCTTCCCCTGCCACGGCGCGCGCTGCAACAGGAGCCGCTCCGCCGCCGCGAGGATCGCCTCGGGCTCGCTCATGCGGCCGGGACGGTCGCTCGGTCCCTCGGCGAGCGGGCCCGTCTCGGGGCCCACGAACTGCCAGCCGCGCCCGGCGAGCATCTTCAGGTTGGTCCGCGTCGCGGGATGGGCGTACATCGCGTCGTTCATCGCGGGCGCCGCGAGCACCGGCCCGGTTCGGGCGAGCAACAAGGCGGTGAGCACATCGTCGGCGAGCCCCATCGCGGCGCGAGCCAGCACGTTCGCGGTAGCCGGCGCCACGATCACGAGGTCCGGCTCTCGCGCGAGCCCGATGTGCGCGAGCGCCCGGTCCCGCTCCCACAAGGAGGTGAGGACCGGGCGCCCGGTGAGCGCCTCGAACGTGACCGGCCGGACGAACTCGGCGGCGGACGCGGTGAGCACCGTGTCCACCGTCGCCCCGGCCTCGGTGAGCCGCCGGGCGAGCGTGCAGCTCTTGTAGCACGCGATCCCGCCCGACACGCCGAGGACGACGTGCCGGCCGGCGAACGCCATCAGCCTTCCTGGCGCCGCCGCCGCACCAGCTTGTACGTCAGCCGGCCGCGCACCAGCTCGTCCAGCGCCCGCGTGGTGAGCTTCTCCTCGAAGTCCACCGAGCGATCGCGCGGGAACTCGTTCACGAAACGGGCGAACTTGGCGGCCACCAGCACGCCCAGGTACTTGTTCTGGGTCTGCGTGGCGACTTCGCTCGGGGTCACAATCCGCATCACCTGCTCCTTCCGGTAGACTGCTTCAGTTGGGCTGCCTCGCGCGTCAGCTGTCGCACGAAGTCCGACAGCAAGCTAGCCATGTCGCCGGGCGCGCGCTGCGCGACTCCGCGCTCCCCGCTCTGTACCAGGTCGATGACCTCCCGCACCGCCGTCTCGAGGTCGTCGTTCACGAGCACACGGTCGTACACGTCCCCGATCTCGCGTCGCGCCGTCTCGACCTCGCGCGTGGCGATGTCGATCCGCTGCGACAGCTCCGCTTCCGACTCGGTGCGCCGCTTGCGCAGCCGCTCGATCAGCACCCGCGGCGAGGGCGGGATCACGAACAGCACGACCGATGCCGGACGCGGGTACGCCTTCCGAACCTGTCGGGCTCCCGTCACTTCGACGTCGAGCACCACATGCTTCCCGCCGCGCAGTACCCGCTCGACCTCGCTGCGCAGGGTGCCGTACAGCTCCCCCGCATACTCGGCCGACTCGAGGAACTCCCCCGCCTCACGCCGCCGCTCGAACTCGTCCCGCGTGAGAAAATGATACGCCTCACCGTCCCGCTCGCCCGGCCTCGCCTTGCGTGTGGTGGCGGACACCGAGTACCCGAACCTGTCGGGAGCCCGAGTCCGCAGCTCGCGCGCGATAGTCGTCTTGCCGCCCCCGGACGGGGCGGCCAGCACGACCACGCGCGGGGAGGGCGTCACTCCAGGTTGTCGAGCTGCTCGCGCAACTTCTCGAGCTCGCCTTTCATGGCGATCACGGTCTGCGCGATCCCGGCGTCGTTGGCCTTCGACCCGATGGTATTCACCTCGCGCAACAGCTCCTGCGCGAGGAACCCGAGCTGTTTCCCGACCGCCCCGTCGCTGGCGAGCGCCGTGCGACACGCCGCCAGGTGAGTCCGTAACCGCACGAGCTCCTCGGTGATGTCCACGCGGTCCGCCATCAGCGCGACCTCGACGGCGAGACGTTGCTCATCGATCTGCACACCCGCCGCAAGCTCGGCCACCGCCTTTTTCAACCGCGCGAGCTCCGCCGTGAGCCGCTCGGGCGCCCGCTGCTCGATCGTCCCGGCCGCCTGCTCGAGGGCTCCGAGTCGCCCCCCGAGCTCCGCGGCGAGCGCCGCCCCCTCGCGTGCCCGCATGCCGATCAGCTCCTGGACGGCCCGCTCGGCGATCGGCTCGACCTCGGTCCACTGCGCCGGGGCGCTGCCGTCCTGATGCGCGTTCAGCACGTCAGGCTGCCGCGCCACGAAGGCGAGGTCCACCTCGCCTTTGAGCTTGAGGCGCTTCTTCAGCTCCTTCGCCGCCGCCACGAGCTGGCGCGCCCGCGCCAGGTCCAGCGCGACGGCCGCCTCGCGCTGTGGCGCCTCGATCCAGCGCGCCGAGACCGTCACATGGCCTCGCTCGAGCAGCTGACGCAGCCGCTCCCGCAGCGGTCCCTCGACCCCGCCGAGCTCGAATGGCAGCTTGAGCTGAGGATTGAAGTAGCGGTGGTTCACGCTGCGGATCTCGATCGAGAGCCGCCCGCCGAGGACCTTCCCTTCGGCCGAACCGAAACCCGTCATGCTCCGCGGCACAGACTTTAAACGTAGTTACACAAAGCACTTAGGTCAACTTCAGTTGGTGAACAACCAGCGCACGCCGTAGAACTGAAAGCGACGCGGGTAGTCGAACCCGGGGACGTAGCTGGCGCGCTGCAGCGTGACGTTGCGCTGGATCCAGAAGATGGTCACGCCCGCGATCCGCACCTCCACGTTCACCTCGCCGATGGTCACGCCGGGGAGGATACGCAGCGCGCCCGCGGTATCGAGGCCCGCGGTCCCGCGGCTCCACGATTCCATCGCCAGCTCGCCCCGCAACCCGAAGATCCCGCTCCGATACACCCGCCAGAACTTCGAATAGAACGTGAGTGAGACGCGCGTGTGGTAGGGCGGCTCGAAATCGTTTCCGCTGCGGACCAGCGGATCGAAGTACCACCCGGAGAGCTGGAGTCCCGGCAGCAGCCGGAGCCCGCCGTGAGCGGTGAAATAGCGGGTGCGTTGCGTCGGGCTCAGCCGCAGGGCACCGGAGCTGTCGCTCGCCGTGATCGCCACGGGGAAGGCGATCGGCACGAACGGATCGCGGGTCGCGCCGCCCACCTCGAGGCTGATCCAGTCGCGATCCCAACGCAGCGCGCCGGACGCGTCTACGGTGCGCTGTCCCCCGTCGGTCGAATCGAGCGGCGCCCGCAGGTCGTGCGCCCATGCGAGGTCGCCGTGGAGCGAGAGCCCTGCCGGCAGAATCAGACCCGCGGCCAGATGGGCGCGATTGCCGGAGCGCCCGCGGCTGTATTCGGCGTGGCGGGCGTCGCCCGCGAGCGTAAGACCGGGAAACGGGCTCCACGCGCCGGTTCCTTCGAACTGCCGCGGCCGGGCGTGGTCCAGCCTGCGGATCGCCACGCCGAGGTGCGCGCGGGACCAGTCGTTCGTCACCTCGAGCGCGGCCTGCGACAGGCTGCGATCCGGCACCGCGGTATCGCGGCTCACACCCGTTGTGGCGAACGTCGCCCGGGCCGAAAGCCCGACCCCGTCGTCACGGGCGGCGGCGAACAGCTGTAACATCCCGTCGCGCCGTTGGGGGTTCCAATCCGCGGTGCGGGGCCCCGGCCTGCGATGCCAGCGCGAGCTCAAGGTCTGATACGAGACGCCGAATCGGCGGCTCGGTACGTACTCGGCCTTGAGCCACAGATCCACGGCGTTGAAGGCCGAGCTCGAGCTGCCCTCGATCCCGTCGGTGTTGTTGTAATCGGCGACGAGCGAGAGGCCCAGTCCCGAGCGCCAACGGCGGAGAAACGCGCCGCGGTAGTTCGCCGTCTTCACCTCTCCCGTGGCGACCCCGACCTGCGACGCGGTTTCGGTGGAGCGTTGGCGCAGCGTGACGAGGTACACGCGGAGCGAGGCCGGCAGCACGATCACGTCGATGCGCTCGAGCGGCGCGAGCGAGATGCGGGCGGGGTCGAGGAACACCGAGTCGCGCCCGAGCGGCAGGTACGGGATGCCGTCCCAGTAGATCTCGAGCCCGGCCGCGCCGCGCCCCCCGTAAAACACGATCTCCCCGGCGCCGTAGATGCCGCCGCGCGCGACGTACACGCCCGGGATATGGGCGAGCAGATCCGACAGCGTCTGGACGTTCGAGAGCACGAGCGAGTCGGCGTTGAACGTATAGCGCGTGCCGCGCGGCAGCGGCCCGGTGAGGATCGCTTCGGGGAATACGGGGAGGTAGCGCGGCAGGGTGTCGCGGGCGGTCGTATCGCGGGCCGTCGTGTCCCGGCGGGTCGTGGAGTCGCGCGGGACGGTGTCGCGGCGCGCCATGCTGTCGACCTGAGCGGCTGCTCCGGCCGCGACGAGCAGCAACGCGGCGGCGCTCGCGAGGCCGCGGGTCACGCCCCCGCGCGCTTGAGAATGAACTCGGTGAAGAGCCGGACGCCGACCGCCGTCGGACCCTTGGCCTGATGCGGCCCCTCGCCGTCGGTGTACGCGGTGCCCGCGATGTCCAGGTGCACCCACGGATAGCCCTCGACGAATTCTCGCAGGAACCACCCGCCGGCGATCGACCCCGCACCCCGCCCGCCCGAGTTCTTCACGTCGGCGATGTCGGATTTGAGGAGGTCGCGGTACTCATCCCACAGCGGCAACGGCCAACAGCGCTCGCCGGCGCGCTCTCCCGCCTCACGCACTTCCGCCAGCAGGGCCTCATCGTTTCCCATCGCGCCGATGGCTACCTGGCCGAGCGCGACCACCACGGCGCCGGTGAGCGTCGCGATGTCGATGACCGCCGCCGGCTTGAAGCGCCGGACGTACGAGAGCGCGTCGCACAGAATCAGGCGTCCCTCGGCGTCGGTGTTGATGATCTCGATGGTCTTGCCGAAATGGCTCTTCACGACGTCGCCCGGTTTCACGGCGTGACCGGAGGGGAGGTTTTCGGTGGCGGGAATGAGCCCTACGACATTGACCTTCGGCTTGAGTAGCCCGAGCGTCTCGAAGGTGCCGAGCACCGCCGCCGCGCCGGACATGTCGAACTTCATGTCTTCCATGTTCTGCGCGGGCTTGATGGAAATGCCGCCGGAATCGAACGTGACGCCCTTGCCGACGAGCGCCACCGGGGGCGCGTCACCGGCGCCGCGATACTCGAGCACGATGAACCGCGGCTCCTGGTCGCTGCCCTGGGCGACGGCGAGCAGCGCCCCCATCCCTTCCTGCTGCAGCTTGGCCCGGTCGAACACGGTGAGCGTGAAGCCGTGCTGATCCGCCAGCTGCTTCGCCCGCTCCGCCAGGTAGCTGGGGGTGCAGACGTTGCCGGGCAGCATCTGCAGCTGCCGGGTGAGCCGGTGCCCCGCCGCGACGGCGTCGCCCACGCGCTGGCCGGCCGCGACCTCTTTCATCTCCGTTGGATCGCACACCAGCGTGACGCCCTCGACGTCGGGCTTCGGCTCGTCGGGGGTGGCTTTGAGCTCGGTGAACGCCCAGGCGCCTTGCGCGGCGCCCTCGACCGCCGCCTGGCCCAGATCGCGGGCCGACACGCCGTTTCGCGCCTCGGGGGCGACGGCGAAGGCGAGCTGTTTGGCGCCGAGCGCCCGAGCCCGCCTGGCCGCCACGGCGGCCGCGCGCCGGATGGCGTTGCGGGTGACCTCGCCCGGCTTCCCCAGGCCGACGAGCAGGACGCGCTCCGACTTGGCGCCGGTCGGGTAGAGCAGCGTCGTCTCGTCGCGCTTTCCCTTGAAGTCGCCGCTCGTAATGACGCGCGCCACGACACCGCCCGCCGCGCGGTCCAAGTCGGCGAGGGACGTGGGAAGCACGCTCCCCTGCGCGAGGGCGACGGCGAGGAGCGGCGCATCGATCTGGGCAAGCGGCGCGCTCGCGACGCCGCTGGTCATCTTAGACATGCTCGATTATGCACTCGGCAAAAGCCGAGGTCGAGACCTCGGTCGCACCGGGCATCAGCCGCGCGAGATCGTATGTGACGCGCCGCGACCGGATCGCCCCGCCGAGCCCGCGCGCGATCGCGGTCGCCACATCATCCCACCCGAGCTCCTCGAACATCATCGCTCCCGACAGGATCACGCTTCCCGGGTTCACTTTGTCCTGCCCCGCGTACTTGGGCGCGGTGCCGTGCGTCGCCTCGAACACGGCGAAGCCGTCGCCCACATTGCCGCCGGGCGCGAGTCCGAGCCCGCCCACCTGGGCCGCCGCGGCGTCCGACAGCAGGTCGCCGTTCAAGTTGGGCGCGGCGATCACCGCGTACTCGTCGGGACGCAGCACGAGCTGCGCGAACATCGCATCGGTGATGCGGTCCTTCATGATCACCTTTCCCGTTTCCCCTTTCCCCTTTCCCGCGTCGTCTTCCGTGATGGTCTTATCCCCGAACCGGCTCTTCGCGACCTCGTACCCCCACTCCCGGAACCCGCCCTCGGTGAACTTCATGATGTTGCCCTTGTGAACGAGCGTGACCGAGCGGCGACCGGCACGCAGCGCGTACTCGATCGCCTTCGCGACCAGGCGCTGGGAGCCGAACTTGGACATCGGCTTGATGCCGATCGCGCTCCCGGGGCGGATCTTGGCCGCGAACCGCTCGCCGAGAAACCCGATGACGGCATCGGCCTCTGGGCTGCCGGCCCGGTACTCGATCCCGGAGTACACATCCTCGATGTTCTCGCGGAAAATGACCACGTCGAGCTTCTGCGGCTCGCGCATCGGGCTGGGCACGCCCTCGAAGTAGCGCACCGGCCGGATGCAGGCGTACAGGTCGAGCAGCTGGCGCAGGGTGACGTTGAGGGATCGGATTCCCCCTCCCACGGGAGTGGTCAGCGGGCCCTTGATCGCCACGCGGTGTGTCCGGATGGCGTCCAGGGTGGCATCGGGAAGCCAGCTCCCGACCTGCTTGAAGGCTTTCTCGCCCGCCAGCACCTCGAGCCAATCGATCTGGCGCTTCCCGCCGGACACTTTCCGGACGGTGGCGTCGAACACGCGCCGGGCGGCGCGCCAGATGTCGGGCCCGGTGCCGTCGCCTTCGATGAAGGGAATGATGGGGTGGCTCGGCACCACCCAACGACCGTCGCGGTATTCGATGCGCTCGCCCATGGCCAGGCAGTCTACACGGCCCGGCCGGGGTTGCGCCAGGCGAAACGTTGGCCGTACACTTGAGGCGATGCGTCGCACACCACGGCTGATCCTGTTCACGCTGGCGGCGGCCTGCTGGCTCGCCGCCGGGCCGGGCGGTGCGACGCTGCAAGCCGTGTTGGCGTGCCGCCATCACGCCTTGCACCAATCGCACCCCGGCCACACCGGGGCGCCAAAGGATGGGCCGTGCTTCTGCGGCCAGATGACCGGGAGCGCGGACCTCGCCCTCTCGGTAGCCGTCCCGGCGCCCTTGCCCGCGTCGCCCGCGATCGCGCTGCCGGGACAGGTCCCGATGTATCCGCCCGTTTTCCCGCTTCCCCCTTCCCCGTCGTTCAGCCCCACCCCTCCCCCTCCGAACGGCCTGGGCTGACTTAACGCCCTAGCCACCCACAACTCGGAGGGTCTATGCGCAGTGCGCTTTGGAGCGCCCTGCTGTGCGGCGTTGGGATGAGCGCCGCCGCGCGCGGTATTCGATGCGCTCGCCCATGGCCAGGCAGTCTACACGGCCCGGCCGGGGTTGCGCCAGGCGAAACGTTGGCCGTACACTTGAGGCGATGCGTCGCACACCACGGCTGATGCTATTCGCGCTGGCGGCGGCCTGCTGGCTCGCCGCGGGGCCGGGCGGTGCGACGCTGCAAGCCGTGTTGGCGTGCCGCCATCACGCCTTGCACCAACCGCACCCCGGCCACACCGGGGCGCCCAAGGATGCGCCGTGCTTCTGCGGCCAGATGACCGGGAGCGCGGACCTCGCCCTTTCGGTAGCCGTCCCGGCGCCGTTGCCCGCGTCGCCCGCGATGGCGATGCCGGAACAGGTCCCGATGTATCCGTCCGTCTTCCCGCTTCCCCCTTCCCCGTCGTTCAGCCCCACCCCTCCCCCTCCGAACGGCCTCGGCTGATTTAAGGCCCTAGCCACCCACAACTCGGAGGATCTATGCGCAGTGCGCTTTGGAGCGCCCTGCTGTGCGGCGTTGGGATGAGCGCCGCCGCGCAGCAGCGGACCGTGACATTCGAAGAGCCCTCGCCCGTCGCCATCACGGGCTTCGCGGTGGGACGGGCCGACTACGATCGCGTCAGCCGCAGCAACACGTTTACCGCCGGGAAGATCGGCCTCAGCCTGTTCAAGCCCGTCGGCGATGCGTACCTGTTCGCGCAGCTCACGACGGCGCTCGAAGACGGCGCGTCGTCCACGGAGATCGACAACCTGCTCGTCAGCTGGACGCCCCATACCGCCAACAAGTGGTCCCTGGCGTTCGGCCGGTTCGACGCACCCATCGGCTTCGAGCGCGATGACGAGCCGCTCAACCTGATCCCCACCAATTCGTTCAGCTTCACCTATGCCCGGCCCGGCAAGCTCACCGGCGTGCAGGTCCACTACACCGCGTCGCCGCGGGTCGACGTATGGGGGGTGGTCGCAAACGGCTGGGATGTGACGGTGGACAATAATCGCGGCAAGACAGGGCTGGCCAGAATCCAGGTGATCCCGATCCCCTGGGTCACGCTCGGCTTCACCGGTGTGTACGGACCCGAGCGGGACTCGAGCGATGCGAACCAGCGGTCGCTGTTCTCGAGCGACCTCACGATTGACCGGGGACGCCTGATCGTGGGCGCCGAGGCCAACTTCGGGCGGGATCAGCAGAGCGGCGGCAATCCCTCGTGGCGTGCAGCTGCGGTCACGGCATTCCTGAAGATGAGCCGCCAGGTCGGGTTGACGGCGCGGTACGATCAAATGGAAGACACCCACGGCCTGCTCACGGGAACGCCGCAGATCCTCCGCTCGGTCACGCTGGGTCCGATGTGGTACTTCTCGACCGCCCGCGAAGGCATCTTCAGCAACATCGAGCACACACGATTCCACCTCCCGCAGATCGCGTTGCGCGCCGCCGTCCGCGCGGACTGGTCGTCCGCGCCGTTCTTCACCGATGCCGCGGGCGCGCTGCAGAGCTCGAACACCAAGGGCGTGCTCGAGCTGGTCTACGTGTTTTAGGGGAGGGAGAGGCCATCATGCTGTACGACTTGCGACGCGCGGACGTCCGCGTCAAATGGCTCGTAACCGGCCTGCTCGCCACGTTGGGGCTATCCTACGTGTTCGGGGCGGCGATGGTCGCGCTGTACGCTGGGTTCACGCCCCAGAGCGTGGCGGCGACATACGCCGGTGCAGAGATGTCCATGCCGATGCCGCCGGAGACAACGATGGTCGTGCAACGTCCGATGTCGATGGCCGACTTCGCCGGACCCGAGGTCCACACCGTCGACACCAAGTTGCTGATCCAGGACACTCACGTGCACGTCCCGATGTACGGACTCATCGCGGCCGCCCTGGGCGTCGTGGTCGTCGGGCTCTCGTTGCCGCGACGCTGGGCGCTCGGCCTGATCGGCCTCCTGTTTGCGGCGCCCTGGCTCGACTTCGCCGGGATGTGGCTCACCAAACTCGTTTCGCCGCGTTTCGCGATCGTGACCATCGCCGCTGGGTGGGCGATGGGCGTCGCCTATCTCATCGTCGCGGCGTTGGCTATCCACCAGATGTGGTTGTCACGCGAAAGAGGCTGACCGATGAACTTCCTGATTCGCGCGGCGGCGATCGCCGCGATGCTCGGCGATCGCCGCGATGCTCCACATCACTCCTATCGTCGTGCTGGTCAAGCGTTCGGACGCCGTGCAGGCGCTCTTGCCGGGGGCCGATGCGTATGTCGCCCGTGAGGTCCACCTGAGCGGCACAGACGCTCACCGACTGCACGAGACCGTGGACTGGAGTCCCGAGGACGGCGTGCTCGTGTTCTACGGGGGCACGGCGGGATCTACGTCGGTCGGGGCGCTCGAGTTCGTGCGAGTGGACACGCCCCACGGACCGATCGAAGTGGCGGTGGGTTTCACGCCGCAGGGCGCCGTGCGCGGGGTCGTCGTCACGAAGGCGACCGTCGAGATGAAGCCGTGGGTGCTCGAGGCCGTCGCCGCCGGGCTCACCGACCACTACCGCGGGCTCAGGCCGGGGGGGGCGCCTGGGGGGGCGCCTGGGGGGGTGCCGGGGGGGGCGGCCGGGATCGCGGGCCGGGCCGGCAATCTCGCCGTCTACGTGGCAGGCGAGGTGGACAAAGGCGTCGCCCGGGCTCTTGCGGCGTACGGAGCCTTCTACAATCATGTGAGGGCCTGACAGGCGGTGCGTCTGTGACCTTTTCCGCAACGGCGGGGGGTGGGAAGACGTCTATATGGGCATGAAGCTCTCGTAC
>Ga0209803_1002761_pt1 | contig 10842 bp, 9 predicted proteins | sample GraSoiAngelo_138_FD_185895 | JGI IMG/M metagenome (GOLD analysis project Ga0209803, IMG submission 185895) | Grasslands soil microbial communities from the Angelo Coastal Reserve, California, USA - 14_0929_09_40cm (SPAdes) (version 2) | ecosystem: Environmental > Terrestrial > Soil > Grasslands ... | reverse complement strand
GCCGAAAATAAGTTATGAACCCGCTGCCGATATTCTCTTGAAATACCTGCGTGCGAGCTTTGCTCATTTCCCGCAAACTTGTGTAGCCTGGAAAAACGATTCGCTGATTTTCCGGCAACGGAGCAGCCCAAGCCCGTCGTCGCGTAACCGAGCGAATGCGGGCGGCCAAAGCTTTGTCATCCAACGGGGCGCCTCGCGGATCGAAACGGGCGAACTTGCGGAATTGCATCGCGGTGCGCGTCATGACAAAACAGCGGCGGGTATATTTGTTGGCGGGATCATCGCTTGTCGATTTTGCACGCAGAAAGGGAACCCCATCCTTATACTTGAGCACGGTGGCGTTTTGAAACGCCAGGGTGTCGCGATCAAAACGAAAATCCGAAGCTCCTATGCTCGCGTGCATCGTGGTGACAGCAGCAACTGCACTGAGCCAGCAAACACCCGCTGATTTACCCCAAGTCCCAAACATCACATCAGGAGCGAGCTGAGGCGGTGACGGTTTTGCCTTCGGAAAAGACACCCAGTCGTCGAAATTTTTGATATCGCTTCTCCAGCAGTTCGGCAATTGGAAGCTGGGAAACCTGCTGGAGAGCCCTGCGAAGCGCCCTGCCGACATTCGCAGCGACCGAATCATAGTCGCGGTGCGCACCGCCCTCCGGCTCGGGGACAATTTCGTCCACAACTTCGAGTTTCAACAAATCCTGCGCAGTCAGCTTGAGCGCCTCAGCTGCTTCGGCTGCATGTCGCCGATCTCTCCACAAAATTGCCGAACACGCTTCTGGACTGATCACTGAGTAATAAGCGTTCTCGAGAATCAACACATGATCTGCAACGCCAATCCCCAACGCTCCGCCAGATCCGCCCTCGCCGATCACTGCAGCGACGATCGGCGCGCGCAGCCTCATCATTTCACGAAGATTCACGGCAATTGCTTCTGAAATGTGACGCTCCTCCGATCCGACACCGGGAAAAGCGCCCGGCGTATCGATCAATGAGATCACTGGCATCCCAAATTTTTCGCCCAGTCGCATCAACCGCAGCGCCTTGCGGTAGCCTTCAGGATGGGCGCAGCCAAAATTCCGCATCACATTTTCCTTGGTGTTGCGTCCTTTCTGATGAGTGATGACGACGCAACGCTGGCCGTCGAGCAAGGCGAGACCACACGGCATTGCTCTGTCATCGGCAAACCGGCGATCGCCATGTAGTTCAACCCAATTCGTAAAACACCGGTCGACGTAATCCAGAGCGAACGGTCGTTGCGTATGTCGGGCGATTTGGACACGTTGCCAGGCTGTAAGATTGCCATAAACGCTGCGGCGCGTTTCCCGAAGCTTTGCCTCCAGATCCTTTATTGCGGGATCGAGATCGACGTCGTGCTTGTCGGAATGATTCTTCAAATCCTCCAATCGCCGATCCAGTTCAAAGATCGATCTTTCAAAATCCAGCGGTTGCCAGTCCATGAGCGTTAAGGCGTTAAAGCGTTGAAGCGTTGCAGCGTCAAGTAATCCCATGCGTTTGCCCGCTTCAACGCATCAACGACTTCAGTCGATAATGGTGACAGGGGTGCGGCTGTTAACAAGGCTGCTTAGCTCCTCAACATCAGTGGCCGCCAAACCGAGACCCACCGGCGGGGGTGGTTGCTCGAGATTCGGATGCGCAGCATCCGGCACCGAATACAAAGTGTAACCCGCAGCGCCGGCAAGCCGGACCCACCGGGTACTGCCAAGATACTCTTTGCTGCCGATACCTACGCGTTTCCCGCCCTTCCAAGCCATTGTTTCGGCGACTTTTGCCGTGATCTTAGCCGGCTGTTTGGGCGGTAACTTTGCTTCACGCACGTGATATTGCTTGAAAAACGCGCCGTGATTGAGAAGCACAACCAGGTTCGCCTTTCGTTGAATCACGATCGCAAAGTCGGGGTGCGAAATCAGCAGATGTTCCCCAATATGCAACATCGTGCTGCTCATATTGTTCATGCGCATGATCAGCTCGGGTGTCGTTTTCAGCTTCCGCGAAATCTTCGCCAGCACGTCTCCGGGTTTCACGACGTACTCGGTTTTTTCCGGAGATGGATGGCGCGATAGCAAAATGTCGACGTTCACTTCCCCGAGCAGATCCCGCGCTTCCTCGAGATGCTTTCCGGACGGATATTTTTGGATGAACGCGACGAGCGCATCGCGAGCTTCGGACAGTTTTCCGTCCTGTCGCAGCTGGACTGCGGCCTGAAATTCCGGGAGGCTAATGTCCGGCTGAGGTGGCGGAGTAACTTCCCCCCGTTGCTCCTTTTTCAGTGCGATTTCTTCTTTGACGAAGGTGTTGTAACCGAACCAGGCGGCGCCGCCGAAGATGATCAGTGCCAGCAGTAATACGAAGAGCCACCTCATGATCTCATTCTCACGCTGTCATGTTGAGCGAAGCGAAACATCTCGGATCATTGCGTTTGCAGTGTTGGACAAAGGCGCTCTTGGGAATAAATAATCTGAGATTCTTCGCTTCGCTCAGAATGACAACGACCGCTGGCAAGGAGTCTCCGCTGCTGCTGGTGACTCAGCAAGCGCGGTCGAGGGAAAGCCTCAGCTTTGCTCAGCCTCACTTCCGGGAAAGAACCGATGCCACAGTCGTCCGATCGTAGGTTCTTCCTGATTGCTCCAAGTAAAGTGGCAATCCTGGCAGTAAAACTCCTTGGGAATAATTTTCAGGGCGCAAAGCACACCGACGAGTGCTGGAGTCATGAATTTTCGGGTCATCTGTGGGTACTCGATATTTGAAGAGCCGCATTGCGGACAACGAATAAGAGCGGCCGAGATGTCCGGATCAGTGGCTTCCCACTCGATCATGAGCTCCTGGGCCCTTTCGAAGTCGCTGTCTTCCACCATTACCTTCGCATTCGCCTGGGGACGCGACATAAAACCGACCTGTTGCAGCGGCGCCTCATTGTGAACATCGGCGTTAATCCCAGTATCATGGAAACGTCGTTTCAGCTGCCGCGCTTTGGTCGGCTCGTTGAACGTCGCAATAGTCACCATAAATTTCTTGCATGCGCAGCAGCGCGCATCGTGTGATCAAACATCAAATCATTGCCGTGTGCAAGATTTTGGCGTGTGACGCAGACAATCCTGTCTGTCCTCCAGTCTTTGCAGGCACGATTGCCTGCATCACGTTCCTGGAGGAAACCATTTGTAGAGCATTAAATACACAAACACGCCTGTGACGGAGACGTATAGCCAGATTGGGATCGTCCAACGCGCGATCCGCTTGTGGCGATCCCATCGGCGACGAAAAACCTGAACCAGGGTCACAATCACCAGAGGCAACGTGACAAAGGCCAGCAGAACGTGCGAAGCCAGTATAGGGAAGTAAACGGCGGCGATCCAACCTGTGTATCCCGAAGATTTTTCACCGACCCGGGCGTGATAGACGATGTAGCCAACCAAAAAACAGGCCGATGAGATCACGGCCGTGATCATGCACATCATGTGGCGTCGCCATGCGCCATGCCGGATGAAGTACCAGCCCATTGAAATGAAGATGGTGCTCACCAGATTAAATGACGCGTTAAGAGCAGGTAAATCGGAGATCGACATGGTTAAAAAACGTTACATCGTTACATCGTTACATCGGGACAGGCGATGAAACGATCAAGATTGTAACTTTTGTAACGCTTGTAACGTTGTAACCGTCGAATAATTCATGCCGTCCGTCATTGAACCACCGCGGGTTCGGCCTTCCACATACTATCGGAAACGCACGTGGTGGCGCCGAATCGCTCTGGGCATGATGCGTCTGGCGATTCTCGCCGCAATGGTTGGGGCTATCGGCGGCGGCTATTATCTGGCGCGACGCGGATTTGGACGCGAATGGCGCTACCGCGTCGTGGAGGAGTTACACAAGCGCGGCGTCGAAGCTGACATAGGTCGCCTGACGTTGGATCCATTTCGTGGTTTGATCGCGAGAAATGTAAGAATATTCGACTATAAAAATCGCGAAAACACGCTTGCTCGTATTAGCGAGGTCTCGCTCGATATCAATTACGCTGCGCTGATTCATCGTCAGCCGTTTCTCAACGCTCTGGATGTGCGCGATGCGCAAATCACGCTTCCGCTCAAGACGGAGGGAGGAAAAGCCGATAAAGCGCAACTTACCAACTTCCGCGCGCACGTTTATTTTCCGCCGGAACAAATTTATGTCAGTCAGGCCGAGGCAATCTTTTGTGGAATTCGGATTTCTGCGACCGGGCAATTGATCAAGCGCGAGAATTACCAGCCGTCACCGGCGATTTCGCCAGAAGAATGGCAAAGACGGTTATCGATTGCGCAGCGCGTATTGAACGAATTGGAAAAATTCAGCTTCCCGGCTGCGCTTCCCTCGTTGCAAGTGAAGTTCACCGGAGACGTCGCAGAAATCGAAAAAGCGCACGTAGAGGCGACGCTGCGCGGCGACCGATTGCAACGCGGCAGCTACGAAATGAGAGACTTGTCCGCTGCTGGCGAATGGAATGAGCAGCACTTGAACATCGCACATTGCGAGTGGAGCGACGGCAAGGGCAATTTTGCGGGGCGCGCTGATTGGCACCGCGAAACCAACGTCGCCAATTTCCAACTGCGCAGCAGCCTGGATTTGAAAGCCTTTCTTGATGCTTTCGGGCTGGGCGAACCACTCACCGGCATCGAGTTTCACTCGCCGCCTCTGGTCGAAATCTCCGGCTCGGTAGATTTCGGATCTAATCGATTTCGGCCAGATCTGATCGGGCACGCCGCCTTTAGGCAGTTCAGTTATAAGAAGGTACCGTTCTCCGATCTTGCTGCCGATTTCTCCTGGGACGGCGAGCGCACGTTCATCCGGGACCTGCGTGTGCGCCATCAAACAGGACAGCTGAGAGCTGATCTCTTCGATGCGCCGGCCGATTTTCGCCTGAACGTAGAGAGTACAGTATCTCCAGACGCACTTCGTGCACTTGTGCCGCGGGAGCTGAATGAATTTCTCCGTGACTGGGAATGGCAACGTTCGCCCGCGATCCGCCTCGCAATCCGTGGCAAGGATCGCAATCCGGAGAGTTGGCAGGGCGATGGGACTGTCGTTTTGGGGCGCAGCCGCTTCCGCGGCACATGGATGAACAGCGCCAACACCAGAATTCATTTCGCCGACGGCGCACTCACTTGCGAGGATCTTCACGTCACACGCGATGAAGGCGTCGGCTCCGGCAGTTTCACCTACGATTTTAACAAACACGAGGTGCGCGTCTCAAACATCCGGAGCTCGTTGAATCCAGCCGAGGCAATTTTTTGGATCGACCCAAAGATTTCGAAGACTGTCGCGCCATACAAATTTCGGCGACCGCCCAATGTCACTGCCAATGGCGTTTACCAATTTCGCGGCGGCAAAAACACGCGTCTGGAAATCAAGGTAGATGGCGCAACTGGAATGGACTACGTCTTTCTCGGCAAAACACTGCCCTTCGACCGCGTCTCGGCCCCATTGCTTTTCACCACGGACCGGTTGCAAATTGCCGATTTTCGCGGCGACATTTTTTCGGGTACGCTGCGCGGAAACGCCGATATTTCGCTCGCGAAAAACAATCCGCGTTACCACGCGGGCCTCGCCGTAACGAACGTCGACTTTCCTCATCTGACGAATCTTTATTTCAACTACTATCACTACCGCACCGTACGTGGGCAGTTGAGTGGGGCCTACGATTTCGACGGCTTCGGCACCGACGCACGGAAGATGCGTGGCACTGGGAAAGTCGGAGTCACCAACGGAGACGTATTCGCGATTCCTGTTTTGGGCCCGATTTCAGAAATCCTCAATCATATCGTGCCGGGTGTTGGCTACAGCATTGCCCGGGACGCCGGCGCGAAATTTACGATGAGGGACGGAATTATTCATAGCGACGATTTCAATGTGGCGGGACAACTTTTCAGCGTTGTGGGTCACGGCGACATTCATTTTCTGGACGATAAAATCGATCTTGACGTGCGCATCAGCGCAAAGGGCCCTGGCATCGTACTCACGCCGGTTTACAAACTCTTCGAATACAAAGCCGAAGGGAGTCTCAAGAAGCCGGATTGGCATCCGAAGATCTTTTAGTCATTCCGAGCGAAGTCGAGGAATCCCGTGGAGTTAGCTTAAGGGTTGCGTAACGAGATTTCTCGACTCCGCTTGAAATGACAAAAGGAATTCTGCTCGGCGCGCACATGTCCATCCGCGGCGGTGTGAGCATGGCGATTGAGCGCGCGCGTTCGATCCAGTGCACCGCGCTGCAAATCTTCGTAAAGAACAACATGCAATGGTTTGCCCGGCCGCTCAGGCGGGAAGAAATCCGCGCTTTCCTCGATCATGTCCACCGGGGCGAACTGTTGTCGATATTTGGGCACGCTAATTACCTCATCAATCTCGCTGCGACGAATCCACAATTTCGAGTAAATTCGATTCGCGCGCTCTCCGAGGAAGTTACTCGCGCGGACCAGCTTCAATTACCTTTCCTTGTCGTGCATCCCGGAGCGCACCTTGGCGCAGGCGAAGAAGCCGGGCTCGAACGAATCGTTGCATCGATTGATCGCGTCCTTGCCGGTCTTCCAAAAATCAAAACGCGGATAGCACTGGAGACAACAGCCGGCCAAGGCTCGTGCCTGGGAAGTAAATCTGAGCATCTCGCGTACATCATCAGCCGCGTGCGCGAGCCCGAGCGACTCTGCGTTTGCCTTGATACCGCGCACGTTTTCGCCGCGGGTTATGACATCAGCAGCGAATCTTCGATCAGAAAAACGTTTCGTGAATTCGATCGGGTGATCGGTCGGGATCGTCTCGTCGCCATTCACCTTAATGATTCCAAAACTGCGTGCGGTTCGCGAGTGGATCGACATGAACACATCGGCAAAGGCCGAATTGGTCTTGATGCCTTCCGCTTCATCATGCGTAATCGCCGTTTCCATAAAATCCCAAAAGTGCTCGAAACACCGAAGGGGAAAGACTTGCGCGAAGACGTGATGAATCTGGAGACGTTGCGAGCCCTCGTTGCAACCAGCGCGCGTTAACACACTCCGTCATTCTGAGCGGAGCGAAGCGCAGTCGAAGAATCCCGCGATTTTACCTTAAGGCGCCGCAACGGGATCCCTCGACTTCGCTCGGGATGACGGTGCGGCGCTACTTGATCAGCCGGATCGCCAGTGGATAGCGATAGAACTTCCCCTCGCTTGCCTGGATGGAAGCAATGATCACCAGTACGAGATTTAGAATGTGCAGGATGCCTAGGATCACAAAACCGATCAGCACCAGACATAGAACGCCAGCGATCACGTTATAGATCAACATCGATATCTGGAAATTGAGCGATTCCTTTCCGTGCTCGTCGATTTCCGGCGAATCGTTGCGTTTGGCCAGCCAGACAATCAAGGGACCAAGAATATGACCAGCCCATGGCACGAAAAACCCGGCTAATGCGGTGGCGTGGCAAAGCACGTTCCAGGTCCGAACGTCGGGAGAAGATGTTGATGTTTCCATGTTTTAACCTTTCGCTTGCGTGCACAACGACTGCCCGCTGACCGCGAGAAGAGCAAGAAAAAAGATCAGATCATGCTTCTTTTACGCGCTCGATTTGCGCGCCGAGTTCGCCCAATTTTTCATCGAGATGTTCGTAGCCGCGGTCGATGTGATAGACGCGGCTCACTTCGGTAATTCCGTCCGCCTTCAATCCCGCAAGCACCAGCGCGGCCGACGCGCGCAAGTCGCTCGCCATCACTGGAGCGCCAAAGAGATGATCGACGCCCTGGATCACCGCAGTCGCGCCTTCAAGATCGACATGTGCGCCCATCCGCTTTAACTCAGCGACATGCATGTAGCGTTGCGGAAAAATGTTCTCTGTGATGACACTGATGCCGTCTGTCGTCGAGAGTAGCGCGCACATTTGCGCCTGCATGTCGGTCGGAAAACCTGGATACGGCTCCGTCGTTAGCTCCAGCGCACTGGCATCTCCGTTCGGCAAGATCGAAATCGCATCATCTTTGACGTCGATTGGAAGGCCGCATCGCGCCAGTGCATCGGTGACCGCGCGAACATGCTCTGGATTTACGCGCTTGACGGTTACTTCCCTACCGGCAATTGCGCCCGCCACCAGAAATGTTCCCGCTTCGATCCGATCGGGAATGATGTCGTGCTCGACGCCGTGCAATTCTTTTACGCCTTCGATGATCAAACGGCGCGTGCCTGCGCCTTCGATTTTGGCGCCCATTTTATTTAAGAAATTCGCAAGATCGACAACTTCCGGTTCCTGCGCCGCGCCTTCGATCACGGTTGTTCCCTCCGCCAGCACCGCCGCCATCATGACGTTATCGGTGCCGAGAACGGTGGGTCCAAATTTCCCGCGTAAGTTAATCACCGCGCCGCGCAATTTCGGTGCAAAAACTTTTATATTGCCGCCTTCCACGCGCACGGCGGCACCCAGCGCCTCGAATCCTTTCAGATGCAAATCGATTGGCCGATCGCCAATCACGCATCCGCCCGGCATCGATACGGTCGCTTCTTTACAACGGCCGAGCAGCGGCCCGAGCACGCAAACCGAAGCGCGCATTTTGCGCACGACATCGTAAGGCGCGACCGATTGCACGTTCTCGGCCGCCACTGTGACTGTTCCGCTGGCGCGTTCCACTTGCGCGCCGAGATGGATCAAAATTTGCAGCATGTAATGCGTGTCGCTTAGGTCGGGCACGCGATGAACGATGCACGGTTCGCGAGTGAGCAATGTGGCGGCCAGGATCGGCAGCGAAGAGTTTTTCGAGCCGCTGACTTTGATAGAACCAGAAAGCGGATGGCCGCCGTGAATGAGGATCTTATCCATACCTGGCAAAAAGGAACCGTGTCAGACCTGAATAATCGGTTTTCGAATAAATGTCGCGGTAATTTTTTTCCGCCAGGGCCGAAAGAAGCGCCTCGCTCTGGTCGAGTCCGATTTCCAAGGCCAGCATTCCACCGGGCCGGAGCCGAGATGGCGCCTGCGCAATCAGTTCGCGCACCAGCTCATCGCCTCGCGCGCTGGCGAAAAGCGCCACCGCCGGATCATGTAAAACTTCGCGGGAAAGAGTGCGGCGCTCTTGTGTTGAGATGTAAGGAAGATTCGCGACAATCAAATCGAAAGTTCCCTCCACATTTTCAAGGAGATTGCTTTTCACAAAGCGAACCCGACCCAGCAAGTTTAGCCTGGCCGCATTCTCATGCGCAAGCGCAAGCGCATCGTCCGAAATGTCGACGGCGAGAACCTCCGCCTCGAGAAATTTCGCAGCCAGACTGAGAGCGATCACACCGCTACCGGTCCCGACATCCAGAATTTCGGATTTCGGATTTCGGATTTCGGATTTTAAGAACTCAACGAGTTCTTCCGTTTCCGGCCGGGGCACCATCGCGCGTTTGTCGCAAAGAAAAACGTGGCCGCAAAATTCGACCGTGCCGAGTAGATGCTGAAGCGGCTCGCCTTCGCTGCGACGCTTCACTAGATCGCGCAAGGGCGCGAGGTCCGATTCAGTCAGCACACGCTCGAATTCCAGGTACAGCTCGATCCGTTTCCGTCCCAGCACATGCGCTAGCAAGTGTTCGGCATTCAAGCGCGGGCTTTCGACGTTATGCTTCTTGAAATACGCGGTCGTCGCCTGCAGCACTTCGAGAACGGTCATGTAGCAAGTTACAGGCAGATCGCGCCCGTTATGCGACGACCGCTGATTCCCTCAAACGTTCGGCCAAATCGGCGGCTTGCAGCGCGCTGATCAATTCACCAAGATCGCCGTCCATCACTCGGTCCAAATTGTAAACCGTCAGGCCAATGCGATGATCGGTCACCCGGTTTTGCGCAAAATTGTAGGTGCGAATTTTTTCTTCGCGTCCACCGGTGCCGATCTGTCCTCGGCGTTGGGCGCTGTATTTCTCCGCTTCTTCGCGCTGCTTTCGCTCAAGCAAACGCGCTCGCAAGATCGATAGTGCTCTTTCCTTGTTTTTGATTTGGCTGCGGCCGTCCTGACAACGCACGATCATGCCTGTCGGAATGTGCAGAACCTGAACGGCCGAGTCGGTTGTGTTCACGCCTTGGCCGCCAGGACCCCCCGCGCGCGAGACTTCGATTCGCAGATCTTCCGGCTTTAATTCAACATCGACATCTTCCGCCTCCGGCAAGACGGCCACCGTGGCAGTTGATGTATGGATACGGCCTTGCGCTTCTGTCGCAGGGACGCGTTGCACACGGTGAACACCGCTTTCGTAACGCAATTTTCGAAAAACAGATTCGCCCGAAACGCGGAAGATCGCTTCCTTAAATCCGCCGAGCTCTGACGGACTCGACTCGAGGTCCTCGGTTTTCAGGCCTCCAGATTCCGCGTAGCGATGATACATACGGTAAAGATCGGAAGCGAAAATGGCGGCTTCGCTTCCGCCCGTTCCGGCACGTATTTCCACGATGGCGTCGCGTTCTTCGTTTTCATCTGGTGGCAGAAAGGCGATCTGAACATCCCGTTCAAGATCGGCTACTCGCTTTTCGAGCTCCGGAATCTCGTCGTCAGCCATGGCGGCGATCTCGACATCGCGCGACATCGCCAGCTCGCGGTTGTCGTCCAGTTGCTTGCGTGCGCCTTCGAGTTGATCCCACCTCGCCAGCAGTTGCTTGATATTCGCGTGCTCGCGCATGATCTCGCTCGCACGCTGGCGATTGGAAAAAAGCGCTGGGTCGGCAATATCGCGCTCCAGTCGTTCGAAGCGTTTGCGTTTGAGTTGAATAAGGGAGTTCAAGTCCATAAGAGTTGTAGTGGCGGCTGTGTCAGCCGCTCGACAAGGCGCTTGGCACAAGCGCCCCTCCAACAAGCTAAG
>Ga0209803_1002752_pt1 | contig 10861 bp, 13 predicted proteins | sample GraSoiAngelo_138_FD_185895 | JGI IMG/M metagenome (GOLD analysis project Ga0209803, IMG submission 185895) | Grasslands soil microbial communities from the Angelo Coastal Reserve, California, USA - 14_0929_09_40cm (SPAdes) (version 2) | ecosystem: Environmental > Terrestrial > Soil > Grasslands ... | reverse complement strand
AAATTGACTGCGAAGGTCGGCCGTGATGCGTACGGGTCGAGCGAAATTTGGGCGCGCGCGTTGCCTTCCCGCAACGGCCGGCCTTCCATTCGAATGTCAGCGATTAAACTTTTCGAAAGCTTTTTGCTGTTCGTCAGATTCACCGCCACCATTTGGAGGCGATCCGCCATCACATCGACGCTCGGCTCCTTGCTGAAATCGCGATAATGGAGCTCGCCGTTGTGAACGGCGAAGCGATTGATCTTGAGCGGGTAGAGTTGCTTGATTTTTTGCGCCCACGGAGCGTCCACCTCAGTCTGCCGCGTGTCCGGCGTCGGGCCATTCACCAAATTCATTTTTGCCCGGTAAATCTCGATATTGCCAACGGCGGCATGCTCGAAGATGAGCGCATGCCATTGCACTGAAAGATCGACCAGCGGCGCGGAAAAAAAGGGGACCGGAACTTTGCCGCTCGTTTTTTTGATGTCGATGTTGTGGATCTGATACGCTCCGCGCCAGAGATGCAGCGTGACTGCGGCCACATGCGCGCGGTAGCCCGGAATCTCAGAGAGCTTGCGATTGACGTAATCCCGTACCCAGAGCGCGAGATACGCGTGCACGATCACGAACGCCACCGCGATGACGATGAGTAGCCAAAACCACCAGCGTTTTGCGACAGACTTCATTGTCCTTCACCCCCCATGAATGCAGCATGCAACTGCATTAGAAGAACGCGCTTCGCGAGCGCCGCAGCCGTGTTTACTTGTGCGGGGTCGGGCTCGAGATCGGAAATGCGAACGTCGCCGAAGGTGAAGCCGTCGCGCTAGTGCTCGGCCCCGGAGAAGTTGTCGCGGTCGGCGATGGCGAAACGGTTGGCGTGGGTGACGGCGTTGGAGTCGGCGGCGGCGGAATAATGTTTTCCCACTGATGCAGCGGCACCGTCGAGCCGCCGATTTCGTCAACCAATTTCTGACAGCGCGCCGAAAGTTTTTCCAAATCCGGCGGACCAAACTGCGGATCGGCTGTTCCCGGAAAAATCAGATACGTCACTTTCAGGTCGCTCACCGGACGGTTATACGGCGTCGCCTGTGGATTAATTTGTTTCGCAATCCGAAACGAGGCTTCGCCCACTTTATCGTTAGGCCCAATGTCGCCCACAATTGCCGGATAAATTCCGTCGCCAAAAATCACGAGCGCGTAATCGCCCGTTTTAGCGGCGTCGTGTCCATGCGTGAACGCACCTGGAATGACGATGTAGGGATCGGTCGTGCCGATGAGGAAACTGAATTTCTTGAGCGTCGCGACTTCCGCGCGCAATTGGGTGATTGCATTCCGCAGGTCGCGCTTGCGCTCCGGTGCAGTGGTTCTGGCGGCAAATTCATCTTCCGCGCGTTTCAGTCTTTCTTCGGTTCCGGCAAGATAAGGATTGGGTGCCGGCGTTTTCTTTGCCCACTTGAAACTGGTGAACGGTTTGAAGTTGGTCGGCGCCCCCGTGCCGATCGGCATCCGGTCGCCGTCAGAACCGTCCGCATCGACATCCATGTCGGCTTGCAACAACAGCGCCTTCCGATGGCTCTGCGGATTCTGCAATTGCAAGACAGTCTGGCAATCGAAAAAATTGTGACGCGAGAGAAGCAGGTCCAGCCGGACAAGATTTTCACGAAGCATTCTGATCTTGGTATTGTAAAGCTCGGTAAAAAGCGGCGAAACCGACTCGGGACCAGCCATCGCGGCCAGACCCGGCAACAATTCCGGCAATCGCGGCGTTATTTTTGCCAGCTCCTCAAGTGTTCGATTCGGTGTCGGAACGCGCGCATTCAATTTCAAATCCAGGACATAACTCTCCGGATCGGCGCGTTCGGTCGATGCGTCCGAGCCGGGCGTTGTTTCAACGCTGGAATGAAGGGTGATACCGTTGAACAAACGGCCGGTGTCGAGCTTCCCGGCGATAGGCGGCGGCCGCGTTGGAGTTGGCTCGGGCGTTGGCGAAGTTGTCGTCGGAGTCTCCCGGGGCGCGAAGTACTGCAATCGCTCCTGCGAAATCCAGCGATACAGAATCACCGCGAAAATCGCCGCCGCCAGAAGGAGGACCACCCTTCGCAACGTACTCAGACGAAGTTTTGCCACGCGATTACTTTTTCAACCACGCGACAACTGCGACAACGATACCGATCACACTCAAGATCGACATCAGGCCGGCGGGCATCACTTTACCGGTGCGAATAAATTTCGGCACGAATTGAGCCGCGAGTAAAAGAGAAACAATAAAAGCGGCGGCCAGTCCGGCGGCGCGATGTTCCGGCAGCAGCGCTCCGGCGACGAGGAGCAAGACCCCCGTAATCGCTCCGGCGATGATAGATGGGACACTGCCGGCTTTCACGTAGCCGATAACGCCGCCAAGAATCGTGAGCGCTCCGAAGATGAGGAAGTAAAGCCTGGTCACGTCCATGTTCGCCTGTAGCGCACTCGTAATCCAACCGCCCGAGACTGTCCAGCCGCGCGATTACTCTGTCCCGAGGTCTTCGATTTTCATCACTGGATGAATTTCCCAAGCGGTCGAGCGAATGTAGCCGCCGCCCGATTGGTGGTGTTCTCGCTTCGCCGAGCGAAGCGGCTACAATTGATCGTGCATTCGTTTCGGTATCGCGACGGGAAGCTCTACTGCGAAGATATCGATCTTGCGCGGGCGGCGGAGAGCTTCGGCACGCCTCTCTATATTTATAGCGCGGGCACGATTCTCGATCACTTCGATCGCCTCAACGCCGCGCTCGCGCCGTTCGATCATCTCGTCTGCTACGCGGTCAAAGCGAATTCTAATCGTGCAGTTTTGAAACTGCTCGCGGAAGCCGGCGCAGGATTCGATATTGTTTCCGGCGGCGAACTTTTCCGCGCAATCAAAGCCGGGGCCGATCCCACAAAATGCACCTTCGCCGGTGTCGGCAAAGCGCGCGACGAAATCGAGTATGCGATCGACCAAGGCGTTTATAGCTTTAACGTCGAGAGCGAAGCCGAGCTGGAATACATCGACAAAATCGCTGGCGCGAAGAAGTTGCGCGCGCCGATCGCGCTGCGGGTCAATCCCAATGTCGATCCTCACACGCACGAATACATCGCGACCGGATCGCATGAGAACAAATTCGGCATCGCGCTCGGTCAGGCCCCGGCAGTCTATGAGCGCGCCGCAAAAATGCGGAACATCGACATCGTTGGCGTCCAGATGCACATCGGTTCGCAGATCACCGAATCGGCGCCCTTCGCCGACGCTATCGGGAAAGTCGCTCCGCTCGTTAGGCAACTTAAGTCGCGATACGGAATCAAATTCTTCAGCATCGGCGGGGGGATGGGAATCATTTACCGCCGCGCCTTGGAAAGCGGATCAGGTAAGTGGTGGCACGATCACAGCGGCGAATCGTCCGCTTTCAGTGTCCGCGATTACGCTGACGCGATTGTACCGCCGGTGCGCGACCTCGATGTTCGCATTTTGGTCGAACCGGGCCGCTTCCTTGTCGGCAACGCTGGTATCTTGCTCACGCGCGTCCGTTACATCAAGGAATCCAGCGTCAAAAAGTTCGTAATCGTCGATGCCGGAATGAACGACCTGATCCGGCCGTCGCTTTATCGCAGTTATCACGAGATCGTCCCGGTGGAAGAGAAGATTCGACCCTCACCTCCATCCTCTCCCTGGCTAGGGAGAGGAAGTCGCGAAGCGGCAGGTGAGGGTGGAATGGAGAAGGTCGACATTGTGGGGCCGGTTTGTGAATCGGGCGATTTTTTTGCGCTCGACCGCGAGATGCCCGAAGTTCACGAAGGTGATCTGCTCGCGATCATGAGTGCAGGCGCGTACGGATTCGTGATGGCGTCGAATTATAATTCGCGCCCGCTGCCCGCGGAAGCGCTGGTGCGGGGCGGTCAGCTCGCATTGATCAGAAAAAGGCAGACCTGGGAGGATTTGGTTCGGGACGAGGCGGAGTGAGCGCGAGAGTTGCAGATTTTCGTTTCCTGCATAAATACTGCTTCCCCTCGAATTCGATGAAACGCTTCCTCCTCATTGCGTCGCTCTCGATCCTGGCCCAGGGAGCCAAAGCGGGCGACAACGTCCCCAAAGGCGAATGGATTATCGTCGTCGGCGGGCCTTCATTAAAGGAATGGGAGCAATATAAAGCCCAACCGCACGATCATTGGTGGGCCAATTTTGTCCGGGCTGCGCGATTGCGAACGGAACAACTGCGTGATGGTCTCGGGCCAAATGCGCCCATCACCTGGCTGATTTACAAGCAAGGTTATCTCGATCGCGCACCGCAGGAACACCAGGACCTGATCGCTTTCATCGAATCCGTGCGCGACAAATTCAATCTCAATCTGGTTTGGTTCCGGAATGGCGACGACGTCATCAATTATTTAAACAAGGGAATGGATCGCAAACGCCAGAAAGTGGCGGGCTTTGAATATTTCGGCCACTCGAACCGGGCCTGCTTCATGTTCGATTACAGCAGCAACGTGGACAGCGCCTCCAAATCGTTCCTGCACGAGTCGCAGCTGCGCCAAATCAATGGCTGGATCTTCGCGCGCAACGCCTACATCCAAAGCTGGGGTTGCCACACCGGCGAGGAGATGAGCGGATGGTGGTATCGCGCCACCGGCACCAAGATGATCGGTGCCCTCGGCAAAACGCAGTTCATGATGGAAGAATTGCCGATCCTCACTTCGCCCGGCGGCAAATGGGTGACGGCGCCGGAGAAACTCACGACTAAGACAAACTAACTTTCGGATTTCGATTTTCGAAATTTCGAATTACGGTCGCGACGTTGCGATGAAACTCGAACAACTGCGCGCGCTCTATCGTCAGCCGTTGTTCGATTTGAGCATTGAAACGAATGCTCCTGCTAATTTCGGATTGGCGCCGGAAACGGCTGCTTCTTAAAGTCAGCACGATGAAGTTGCTTCTCGGCTGCTTGATGTGCCTTGTTCTGGCCATGGCAACCTGATCATTTTCACCGACGGCAGCATCAGCGATCTGAAAACCGTGGTGGCCAGCCAGTCAGGAAAATAAGCGAGCTTGAATTTTGGCGCCAAATCGCGGATTCACTTGCGAATAGGTTGTTGATGAAAGCCGACGACGAAAAGGGGATCAGCGTAATTTTGATTTATACCGCGCTGCTTTTCTTCCTGCTCGGCCTGGCCGCGCGGATGAAAATGAATTTCCATCATCGCATGGAACTCTCGACCGCCGGATTCGTAGTGGCGGCAGTCTTGGCCGCGCTCGCGATCGTGCTCTTCCTTTTCTCGTTGCGGAAGCGTTCCTAACGAGCGCCTGGCCACTTTGTCATGTCGAGTCCCGCGGTTGCGGGAAGACATCTCTTATTATTTCCGGATCAGTTAAACCACAGAAACATCTAGAGATTCCTCCACTTCGGTCGGAATGACAGAAATAAGCGGCGCGGCTACGACCTGAAGTAAACGCGCTCGCCGTCAACGCGCGCACCGCGCTTCAATAAAACGTCCCGGACTTCCGCCGGAAAGTAGCGTTTCTCTTTGCCGGAGTTGATCTCGAGCAAGATTTGGCCACCAAGCCTGAGATATCGATCCACGTCGTCCAAAAAAAAATTCCATTCTTCTGGATTCCAGCCGCGGGATTCGTCTTCGCTCCGATTGAACGCAGCGGAAAAAGCCGTGATCAAATCGAACTTGCGCCCAAAATCCGGCAACGGCTGAAACGCTCTGATTCTCCCGGTAACGCGCTCCAAGCCAAAGAGCTCAATTAACTCGTTGGAAAGCAGGAAATCTCCCACATCGAGGCCGAGGCACTGGTGACCGAACTGTTTGGCCAGAAATAGAAAAAAGCCGGCGCCGCATCCAAGATCGAGAATCTGTTTCGGCGGTGAGCGGTCTAATTTCAGTTCTTGGACGCGCGGGAGGTTGATCTTCAGCCAGTGTTCGACGTCGGCATACTTTGCGTATCGATCGCTTGAGCCCGCATACCGCCGCTGAATCTCGCGCAGCCGCCGGTTGTCGATCTTGGCGAGGAAGGGTTCGATTCGAGGTGAATGAAACAATTTCACGCGCTTTTGTGGAACTGTAGAGGCCGCTGTCCTCAGCAGCAATTACGCGCAGGCCAAGCCGCCGAGACGGCGGCCGCTACAGAGCATTCAGACGCTGCAAAAATGGCGGCAGACCGTTTCCGGCCGCCGCCATTTTCCCTCCCTTATGACCCCTGAAGTTATTCAGTCATCGCGTTGTGCAGTTCTTGCATCGCGTTGCGCATGTCCTGCCGCGCTTTTTGCAGGTCGTCGAATTTCTTCTGTTGGTCCGACGTCAGGATCGGACGGATCTGCGACATCGTTTTGTCGATAACCGCATGGGTTTTATCCATCGCGTCCTTGTGAATGGCAACGATCTGCGGCCGCGCCTGGTCGATCAGCGGTTGGACCTTCGACTGTTGCTCAGCTGTCAGATTCAAGGCCTTGGTCAAATGTCCCATCGCGAATCCCTGACCTTGCCAGCCGCCGTGGCCTCCGGCGAATCCGCCATGGCCTTGGGCGAAAGCGTAACCGCCAAGCGCGATCGCGCCGACAGCAGCGAATGTAAGTAAGTTTCGTTTCATATTTGTGTTCATTTCTATGGTTAAGACTGTTTCATAGGACGTGACTGCTCGGCCCGCCGGGCGGTTACAATTTTTATTTCCAAGTAGCGCAGGATCCCGCTCGCCTCGAAAATCCCAGAGCCAATCTCCCATGATCAAAGAAATTCCATGCTCCAATACCCCAATTGCCGCTTCCCTGGTGCTTGGAGCCTGGGATTTGGTGTTTTTATCTGTAACCGCAACCCATCCACGCCCGTCTCTGTCAGTAGTGTGGATACGATCTCGACGGCGACATGGCTGATCTCGACCCTGCTGAGCTGGTTCAGGCTGCCCTGCGGCACGATGATGAAGCGGCTCGGGAATTGGTTCGCCGTCTCTACCCGCTTGTCGCGAAAATGGTCCGCTCGCATCGACCGCGACGAACTAGTGAAGAGGATCTTTGCCAAATGATTTTCATCAAAGTTTTTCAAAAGCTTTCCCAATTTTCCGGTAAAGTGCCGCTCGAGCACTGGGTCTCGCGCATTGCCGTTAACACCTGCCTCAGTCAGATCGAAGCCGAGAAAGTGCGTCCGGAGCTGCGCCATGCCGATCTGAGCGAAGAGGAGCAGGCCGTCGTGGAGAACCTTGCCAGCTCGTCCGACGAACTCGCGCCCGACCGGCAATTGGCGTCGCGCCAGCTGGTCGAACATTTGCTTCAGCTGCTCAAGCCGGTCGAACGCCTCGTTATTGATTTGCTTTACTTGCAAGGCCGTTCCGTCGAAGAAATTCACAAGATCACGGGTTTGGGCACGGCCGCGATTAAAGTCCGCGCGTTCCGGGCCCGCCAGAAAATGAAAGCGCAGCTCGCAAAAATCGGAGCGGGGAGGACCCTATGAAGGATGTCGATCTCGATCGGTTACTGCGCGCCGCGTCCAAAGAGAAAGACCAGACGCCGGTGGAAATGCCGCTTGGTTTCGACACCCGCGTGGCCGCGCTTTCGCGTCGGAATGGAAACGGCGCGGCGTTCGGCGCGCTTCTGCGCCGGGTCGCGCTTGCGGCTGCGGCGGTGATTATTTTGGCGACCGGCGGCGCCTGGGTCGAGTTCAACCGGAACGACGATGCAAGCGTCGCCTCCGGGAACGAATTCGCCATCGCCGATTCAGCTATTCAGGATGAGGTTGGGCCATGAATAGCGCGCTGAAATGGAAATTGATCGCCGGTTTCGTCCTGGTTTTCCTGGCCGGCGGCGCTACCGGCGTGTTCGTGAGCGCGACCACAGCCCATTACTTCTTCGGCGCACATCGTCACGGGTTTGCCGCTCAGGCGATGAAGAACCGTTTGCAATGGCAACTTCGATTGACGGACGAGCAGATGACCAAGATTGCGCCGATCATTGAGAAAACGGGGACCAAGCTCGAAGAAATTAGAGGCGACACCGGCCGCCGAGTCCGCGAGACGATTGCCGAAGCACACCGCGAGATCGCGCCGAATCTCACGCCGGAGCAACAGCAGCGCCTGAAAGACATGGAAGCGCGCCATCGCCGCTGGTTCCAACATCACCGGCCGGCGAGCGCTACTCCTTCGTTGGAAACGTCGCCCGAATAATTGTCAAGCCGGACTCAGGCGCGGTCCTTCAGTTCCGTTTTCCCGGCGGCGCGGGCGCAGTTCACACAGCAGTAAATTTTGCTGTCCTGCTCAACTCCGTGGCCAATCACACGGCAGCCACAGTGCGGACAAACCGGAGCCAGTGCGTGAATTGCGCATTCGAAGCTGTCGAAGGTGTGACGCTTGCCCTCGACCACCACGTCGAACGCCTTGTCATATTCGTTTTCGCAAACTTCGCATGTAGGCATATCACAAACGTTTCGCATTTCGGCGTACTCGTGGCGGTGTCGTAATCGTCTTATGTTTCAGCACGATGCGACCAACATCCACGCAAGATCGACAATCACGGGAGCTCGTCGATTTTCTCGAATCACCGGCATCGTACCCTCATCGGCCAGGCGAAGTCCGCTCGATCCAGACCCACATTTCCTGGGTCTTCATCCCGTCACCGTTTGTTTTCAAAGTAAAAAAAACGCTCAACCTTGGCTTTCTCGACTTCAGCACCCTGGAAAAACGCCGTCATTTCTGTCAGCGCGAGCTGGAACTGAATCGCAGACTTTGTCCGGAAATTTATCTGGATGTAGTCCCGATCTACAAAAGCAGTTCCGGTTTCTCATTCAACGAAGAAGGACAGGTCGCTGAGTACGCTGTAAAAATGAAAGAATTGCCGCATGCCTGGTCTGCCCGCCATAGCCTCGGCGAAGGCGGGTTCCTGAACGAACTCCTCGAGCAAAATCTGGTCGGCGAAAAAGAAATCAACCGCGTGATCACGCGTTTGCGGCAGTTCTACGAATCGGAGCCGCCGAGCGCGGAAATCGAAGAATGGGGAACGCCGGCCAAATTGAAGATCAGCACCGACGAAAATTTCATCCAAGTCAAGCCGTTCGTGGGCAAGACCATTTCGCCGGCCGCGTTCGACACAATTCAGCACTTCACGAACGGCTTTTACAGCGCCAACGAAAAATTATTTCTCGAGCGAGTGGAGCAGCATCGAATCCGCGATTGCCATGGCGATCTCCACCTCGACCACATTCACCTCACGCCGGACAGGTTGTCGATCTTCGATTGCATCAACGACCGGTTCCGTTTCATCGACATCGCGAACGATCTCGCGTTCTTGGCAATGGATTTTGACTTCGAAGGCCGCAGAGATCTGGCGAATCTGCTGCTTCGAAACGCCGCCCGCGAATTTCGCGACCCTGACCTGCTGAAGGTCGCGGATTTTTACAAATGCTATCGTGCGTTCGTCCGCGGAAAAGTCGAAGCATTCAGGCGACCGAGAAAGAAACGGCGAATTCAGCAGAACATGAAAAAATCGCGGCGCGTTATTTTCAGCTGGCTTTGCAATACGCCGTGCGTGACTCGCAACCACTGACCCTGGTCGTCATGGGCCGCGTTGGGACTGGCAAAACCACGGTGGCCCTGCAACTGGGACGCGAATTGAACTGGCCCGTTTTTTCTTCCGACGAAACTCGCAAGACGCTGGCGGGAATTCCGTTGATGGAGCGGACCGCGCCCGACCGTCGGGAGGAAATTTATTCGGACCCAATAACGAAACAAACCTTCGCAAAACTGGTAGGCGACGGACTTGCCGCGGCAAAAGCGCACGGCGGCGCTGTGCTGGATGCAACATTTTCCCGCCGCGCAAATCGCGATTTTCTGCGCGAACAATGCCGCAGAGCGCATGCGCGATTGGAAATCGTCGAACTGGATGTCGATCTTGCGACCATTCGAACGAGGCTCGCGGCACGCAACCGATCTGCCGGTGAAACCTCCGACGCGCGTCTGGAAGATCTCGAAAAACTGACTGCTGCTTACGAACCGCCAACGGAGCTATTTAACAGTCTGATCCAAGTCCCAGCTCGAGGTCCAATCTTGGAAACCACAAAATCAATTTTACTGCGGTTAAGCAGGAAAAGACTTTCTTAGGCCAATCGAGTCGCGACTTTCCCAATTCATGCGTTTGTTTCTTTGCGGCGACGTGATGACCGGCCGTGGCATCGATCAAGCGCTGCCGCATTCGTCGAATCCGATTTTGTACGAACCGTACATTCGCGACGCGCGCGAATATGTCCATCTTGCGGAGAAAGCGAACGGGCCGATTCCGCGACCGGTAGGTGTCGATTACATTTGGGGCGATCTGCTGCCTGAACTGGAAGGGTTCGGAGTCGATCTCAGAGTTATCAATTTGGAAACAGCCATCACCTCCGCCGAGAGAGCTTGGCCTGACAAAGGAATTCATTATCGGATGCACCCACGGAACATTGGTTGCCTCTCCGCTGCCAGGATCAGCGCCTGCGCATTGGCGAACAATCACCTCTTGGATTGGGGATACGACGGATTGTTGGAGACGCTGCAAACTCTCGATGCTGCACACATCGCACACGCGGGCGTGGGACACGATGCGGAAGAAGCGGCCGCTCCGGCAATTTTGAATGTCGCGGGTAAAGGACGCGTGCTTCTCTTCTCGTTTGGATCGACAACCAGCGGTGTTCCGCGCGATTGGCGCGCAACCGGCGTCAGCCCGGGCGTGAATCTGCTGGACGATCTTTCAGAAGCGACAGCCTCGCAAATTGTGAGTGAAATGCGCGAACATCAACAGCCCGGCGATTTGCTGATCGCTTCGGTCCACTGGGGAAGCAATTGGGGTTACGAAATTCCGCGCCAGCAAATCGCGTTCGCCCATCGTTTGGCCGAGGAAGGCGTCGCGATGGTGCA
>Ga0209803_1002741_pt1 | contig 10890 bp, 7 predicted proteins | sample GraSoiAngelo_138_FD_185895 | JGI IMG/M metagenome (GOLD analysis project Ga0209803, IMG submission 185895) | Grasslands soil microbial communities from the Angelo Coastal Reserve, California, USA - 14_0929_09_40cm (SPAdes) (version 2) | ecosystem: Environmental > Terrestrial > Soil > Grasslands ... | reverse complement strand
AGATGACGAGCTCCTCGCGATAGGCCGGGACGAGCACGGCGACGGTCGGCGAGCTCGTGGCCGCGATGCGGGGTCGGCCCGCGTGCCGCGCGGCGACGAAGATGACGACGACCAGCCTGGCGAGGTAGAGCGCGGCGGCGAGCGCGGCCGCCGCCGAGAGCGCATCGCCGGCCCAGCGCGCGGCCCGTCCCATTGCTAGGGCCAGCTCGCCGGCCGCGCCACGGAGTGGATCGAGCGGCGGCTCTGGGTTTAGGCCGGCGAGCGCCCGCAGTGAGACCAGCCTGGCCCGCGATCCCTGTGCGGCAAAGCCTCCGACATCGTCGGTGTTCGTGATCACCACGAGGCCATCGGTCGCTGTGTCATTGGCCGGAGCCGCCGCCGGCGCCAGGCTTACCAGACCCAGCGCGCTAGCTCGGCGCGCTTCGATGAGCGCGCCCTCATCGAGACGGCCTCCCAGAAGCCTGGCCGGCGCGTACAGGGCGAGGCGCTCGCCTGCTGCGGACTCGACCATCCGCAGGCCGAGCGTCTCAGCGACGCGCCAGAGTGGCTCCGGCAACGAGGCGGCATCGGCCGCGGCGACGCCGGCGTAGGCCACGTCGTGCCCACTCTTGCGAAGGTCGCCCGTAAGCGATGGGTCGCCGATCGCGATCTCCGCGGTGAGCGCGAATGTCGCCGAGAGCCCAGTTCGCGCGAGCGCTCCCGCGATCGCGCGCGCGACGGTGGACGAGCGTGGCGAAACGAGGAGCGCGATCCGGCCACGCCCGATCGCGCCCCGATGACCACCGGCCGCCGAGCTCGCTACCAGGATCGGTCCGGTTCCATCCACCGCGGCCGGCGGGCCTTCGGGGGCGACAAAGCTGCCACGCGTTATCGCGTCGAGGAGCGCCACGGTCGCGACGAATGCCGCGAGCGCGATGAAGAGAGCGAATCGGCGCATCGGCGGCCCGCTCTATGGATGCGGCGACTGTGTATGGCCGGGGAAGCTGCTGGGCGGACCGTTCGGCGAGTTCGACGGGCGACCGGTTCGAGGAGAAGCTGCCGGCGGCGAGCTCGCGGGACCGGCCGTGGTGGGCGCTGACGACGTGGTGGTGGGCCTCGCGGTCGGGGCCGAGGTCGCTGGGGGTGGTGCCGGAGCGAGCACGCGCTGCAGCGGGCCGACGAATGCGGGCAGCACCGGGCCGCCATCGCTTGAGACGACTCCCGCTACCAGCACGGCCAATCCCGCGAGGACGAGCACGGTCGCGGAGGTGAGGGCGAACCGCACGATTCGCCGCCGTGCCAGAGCTCCACGCTGGAAGACGTGCATCTCGGGTTTAACTCCAAAGCGCCTTTCGGCGTCATGCACATCCTCGCGCGTACGGAATTCCTATACTTGTCGGAGCGCGATCACCTTTAAGTACCGGTCCTGCGAGGCCGGAAAGGAGCGCCAGATAACTACGCTGCTCGGTGCGGACGACGTCCGCCGCGCCATCACGAGGATCGCGCACGAGATCGTCGAGCGCGACCGCGATCTCTCCCTTCTCGCGATCGTCGGGATTCGCGCGCGCGGCGATGCGCTCGCGTCGCGCATTCGCGAGGCCATACGCGCGAACGAAGGCGTCGATCTTCCTCTCGGCGCGATCGATATCACCCTCTACCGTGACGATCTGACGCGTATCGGCTACGCGCCGGTGGTGCGCGAGTCCGAGATCCCGTTCTCCGTCGCCGACCGCGTCGTCGTGCTCGTCGACGACGTGCTCTTCACCGGCCGCACCGTCCGCGCGGCCATGGATGCGCTTGTCGATTACGGGCGTCCGCGTGCGATCCGCCTTGCCGTTCTCGTGGACCGCGGCCATCGCGAGCTTCCGATCCGCGCGGACTTCGTCGGCAAGAACGTCCCCACTTCGCCTGACGATGACGTTCGCGTGCATCTCACGGAGGTCGACGGTCGCGACGAAGTCGAGGTGGCTGTCCATGAACGCGTCTAAGCCCGGCGTGGCAGGGGCGGCAGGGGGAGGGGCCCCTGGGCGCGGTAGCGACCTGCGAAAACTGGTAGCGGGGCGTGGCCCCGGCGTGAAGTGGATCCGGCGACATGTGCTCGACACCGACGATTGGTCGCGCGAGGAGATCGAGACGGTGCTCGATCAGACGCGCGCGATGGTCGAGATCCTCTCGCGGCCGATCCGCCGCGCGCCTCCGCTCCGTGGGCGAACGGTGATCCTGTTCTTCGCGGAGGTCTCGACGCGCACGCGCGTGTCCTTCGAGCTCGCGGCAAAGGCGCTCTCGGCCGACGTCGTGAACATCACCGCCACCGGGTCCTCGGTCGAGAAGGGCGAGTCGCTCCTCGACACCGTACGCACGCTGCAGGCCCTCGGCGGCGACGTGGTCGTGATGCGCCACGGCTCTTCCGGCGCGCCGTACTTCGTCGCCGAGCGCACCGAATCGGCCGTCATCAATGCCGGCGACGGGTGGCACGCTCATCCCACGCAGGGCCTCCTCGACGCCTACACCCTTCGCGAGGCCGTGGGCGAGCTCGGCGGCAAGCGCGTGGTGATCGTCGGCGACATCCTCCATAGCCGGGTCGCCCGGTCCGACATCAACACGCTCGTCCCGCTCGGCGCGCGCGTGACGCTCTCGGGTCCGCCGACGCTTATCCCTGTCGCGTGGCGCTGCGGCGAGGTGCCGGCCGGCGTCACGTATGAGCCCGAGCTGGATCGCGCGCTCGATGGGGCGGATGCGGTCATCGCGCTTCGACTGCAGCGGGAGCGACAGGAGTCCGGACTTCTTCCCTCGGTTCGTGAGTACAGCCGCGTGTGGGGGCTGTCGGAGGAGCGGGTCGCGCGCATGCGGCCGGGCGCGCCGGTGATGCATCCCGGCCCGATGAACGAGGGGATCGAGATCGACGCGGCCGTCGCGCACGGCAGCCGTTCGCTGATCGAGAAACAGGTCGCAAACGGCGTTGCGGTGCGTATGGCTCTGCTCTACCTCCTGGCCGCGGGGGTTGGGGGCCCCGACGGGGCAGGGCTGCCGAATCCGATCGAGAAGCGCGGATGAGCTTCGACCGCCGCGCGTTCGAGGCGAAGGGCTATCTCGTGGTCCCGGGCTTCGTCGATCTGCACACCCATCTGCGCGAGCCAGGATTCGAGGATTCGGAGACGATCGAGACCGGTCGCAGGGCCGCGCTGCGTGGCGGCTTCACCACCATCTGTGCGATGCCGAATACGGAACCGGCGATCGATTCGCCGGGCCTGCTCAAGGAGCTGCTCGGCCGTGGCTACGGCGTCAACGGCGCGCGCGTGCACTTCGTCGCCGCGATCACGCGCGGGCGCAAGGGCCGCGAGCTCGCGGATATGGTCGAGCTCGCCGACGCCGGCGCGGTCGCCTTCTCCGACGACGGATCGCCGGTAGAGGATGCGCGTCTCTTCCGCAGCGCGCTCGAGTACGCACGGGCCTCGGGGCGGCCGATCATCGAGCACGCGCAAGATCTCGCGCTCTCGGCGAAGGGCGTCATGCACGAAGGAGCGGTTTCCGCGCGGCTCGGCCTTCCGGGCATGCCCGCGGCCGCCGAGGAGGCTGCGGTGGCGCGCGACCTCGCGCTGGCCAAGCTCGCCGGCGCGCGGTTGCATCTGACGCATCTCTCGACAGCCGGCTCGGTCGAGCTCGTGCGCCGCGCGAAAGCCGACGGCGCTTTGGTCACGTGCGACGTCACGCCTCATCACCTCGCGATGACCGATGAGTGGGTCGCGGGATCGCGGGCCTTCGCGTGGGAGACCGAGGAACGGGCACCGCGGGGCGCGCCGTTTGACTCGTCGACGAAAGTGAATCCGCCGCTGCGGACGGGCGCGGACGTACGAGCGCTCTGGGCCGGACTCGAGGACCGGACGGTCGACGCGATCGCCACCGACCACGCTCCGCACGCATCCGTCAAGAAGGACGTCGAGTTCGATCAGGCCGCGTTCGGGATCTCGGGTCTCGAGACCGCGCTGGCGCTCGTGCTCGGCGGCGTCCGCGCGGGGTGGGCCCCGCTTGAGACGGTGATCGACGCGCTCACGAGCGGACCCGCGCGCGCCCTCGGGATCGACCGACCCAAGGGCGATTGGGTCGTCATCGACCGCGACGCCGAGTGGATGCCGCGAGCCGCCGAGCTCGCGTCAAAAGGAAAGAACACCCCGCTGATAGGGCGGACGCTGATAGGACGGGTCGTTGCGACAGTGGTTGGGGAAGAAGTTCGCTACGAAGGAGCTGTGCATGCCGCCGAAGCGGTCAGCCGTCGCTGAGCTCGAAGGGCAATTGCATCTTTATGCATCCGCAACGTATAGTTATGCATTCATGACCAGGGCGGCGGTCCTCGGGCTGGAAGACGGCTCGACGTGGTGGGGAGAAGCCTTCGGTGACGGTTCCCCGGCGTCGGGTGAGGTCGTGTTCAACACGGCGATGACCGGATATCAGGAGATCGCGTCCGACGCTTCCTACAACGGACAGATCGTCGTCCTGACCTATCCGCTCATCGGCAACTACGGGACGTTCGATCGTGCGGCCGAGAGCCGCCGGCCATGGGTCGAAGCGCTCGTCGTCCGCGAGGTTGTGACGACGTGCCGCGAAGGGACCATCGATCTCGATGCGTACCTGCGTTCCTATGGCGTCCCGGGCCTCGCGGGCATCGATACGCGCGCGCTGGTGCGGCGCCTGCGCGCGAAAGGCACCCTGCGCGGCGCGATCCTGCAGGTGCCGCCGCATCGCTCGCAGGATCCGGACATCGCGCGCGAGGCCGTCGCCAAGGCGCAGGCGACCGCTCCGCTCGCGGCGAAGCCGCTCGTCGTCGAATCGACGGGCCTCCCGCGGCAGACCGGGAGCGGACCCAAGGTCGCGCTCCTGGACACGGGCGTGAAGGAGAACCAGGTCCGGTGCCTCGTGCGGCGGGGCGCGACGGTGAAGATCTTCCCCGCGACATCGACCGCGCGCGAGATCCTCTCGTGGTCGCCCGACGGAATCGTCATCTCCAACGGACCAGGCGATCCGGCCGCGATCCCGCAGATCGCGGCCACCACGCGAACCCTGCTCGATGCGGTCGCCGCGCGCGGGACGTCGCGCCCGCTGCCCATCCTCGGCATCTGCCTCGGCCACCAGCTCGTCGCCCGTGCCATCGGCGCGTCGACCTCGCGCTTGCCGTTCGGCCATCACGGGGCGAACCATCCGGTCCAGGACCTGCGCACGGGAAAAGTCGCGATCACGTCGCAGAACCACGAGTTTCAGGTGGACGAGTCGTCGATCCCGTCGGACTCGGGTTTCGTCGTCTCGTCGCGGAACCTCAACGACGGCTCGGTCGAGGGCCTCGTGCACGAGAGGCTTCCGATCAGGACGTTTCAGTACCATCCCGAAGGCGCTCCCGGACCACGCGATAACGAGCCGGTCTTCGACGCGTTCATGGACGACGTCCGCGACGCCGTCGCTCGCAAGTGACGCGGCGCGAGTACCAGCTCGTCGACGTCTTCACGGATCGTCCCTTCGGCGGGAATCCGCTGGCCGTGTTCACCGACGGCCGGGGGATCGACGAGCGCTCGATGCAGTCGATCGCGAAGGAGCTTCACCTCTCTGAGACCACGTTCGTGCTGCCTCCGACGTCGAAGGCCGCCGATCACCGGCTGCGCATCTTCACACCGGACGCCGAGCTGCCGTTCGCCGGTCATCCGACCATCGGTACGGCCTTCGTCGTCGCCGCGGGCCGCGACGGCACGATGTGGCTCGAGGAAGGCGTCGGCACCATCCGCGTGACGTCGCGCGACGGATTCGTGCAGATGGAGCAGCCCCTGCCCTCGTTCACCGGGTCGACGATCACGCGGCAAGCGACCGCGGAAGCGTTGTCGCTCGCGGTCGAAGAGGTGCGCAGCGACGTGCCGATCCAGGTCGGCTCATCCGGGGTCCCGTTCCTGTTCGTGCCGCTCGCGAATCTCAAGGCAGTCCGGCGTGCCCGGCGCCCGAGCGCACTCGGCGCGAACGTCTACGTCTTCGCGATGAGCGGCGAGCGTTCCGGCTCGCACGTGCACGGACGGATGTTCGACGAGGGCCTCGGCATCGGTGAGGATCCGGCGACGGGGGCAGCCCAGGGCCCCCTCGGCGCGTATCTCGTCGCGCAGGGGCTCGTGTCGGACGCGGGCACCGTACGGATCCGCAGCGAGCAGGGCTTCGAGATCGGACGTCCGAGCATCCTGGACATCGAGGTCGACAGCTCCGGCGGGCGGGTCACGAGCGTACGGGTGGGCGGCCGCTGCGTGCCGATGGGCGGCGGGTGGCTCGACCTATGAAGGTCCTGATCATCGGGAGCGGCCCGATCCTCATCGGGCAAGCGGCCGAGTTCGACTACGCCGGCACGCAAGCCTGCCGTGCGCTGCGCGAGGAGGGCATCGAAACGGTGCTCGTGAACTCGAACCCGGCGACGATCATGACCGACCCCGGCGTCGCCGATGTCACGTACCTCGAGCCGCTCACCGTCGAGGTCCTGGAGCGCGTGATCGCCAGGGAGCGTCCGAGCGGTCTGCTCGCGACGCTGGGCGGGCAGACCGGCCTCAACCTCGCTGTCGCTCTCGCGGAATCCGGCGCGCTCGAGCGCTACGGCGTGCGCCTGCTGGGCACACCGCTCACCGCGATCCAGCAGGCCGAAGACCGCGAGGCGTTCAAGCAGCTTCTCCTATCCATCGGCGAACCTGTGCCCGAGTCGGCCACCGCGCACACCAGCGAGGAAGCGCTCGCGTTCGCCGAGCGGATCGGCTATCCGCTCGTCGTCCGTCCGGCCTTCACGCTCGGCGGTACCGGCGGCGGCGTGGCCGGCGACGCGGGGGAGCTCGCGGTGCGAGTGGGTCGAGGCGTGGCGGCCTCACCCATCGGACAGGTCCTGGTCGAGCGCTCGCTCTCCGGCTGGAAGGAGATCGAGTACGAGGTGATGCGCGACAGCGCGGACACCTGCATCACCGTCTGCAACATGGAGAACCTTGACCCTATGGGGGTACACACCGGCGACTCGATCGTAGTCGCCCCCTCGCAGACGCTGACCGACAAGGAATACCAAATGCTTCGCTCGGCGGCTCTCCGGATCATTCGTGCCCTCGGCATCGAGGGCGGCTGCAACATTCAGTTCGCGCTGCATCCGGATCACGCGCCCACTGATGAGCCCGACGCGCAAGTGCCGTACTTCGTTATCGAGGTGAACCCACGGGTATCGCGCAGCTCCGCGCTCGCATCGAAGGCGACCGGCTATCCGATCGCGCGGGTCGCAGCGAAGATCGCCATCGGCAAGCGTCTCGACCAGATCCCGAATGCGGTGACCAAGAAGACGACCGCGGCCTTCGAGCCCGCGCTCGATTACGTCGTGGTGAAGATCCCGCGCTGGCCGTTCGACAAGTTCGCGGCGGCCGACCGCAGCCTTGGCACCCAAATGAAGGCCACCGGCGAAGTGATGGCGATCGATCGCAGCTTCGAGGCCGCGTTGCAGAAGGCGCTTCGGTCGCTCGAGGTGAAGGGACAGGGTCTTCTCTGGGAAGCGCCGCCCTGGGTGGAGGTCGCCGACCCGACGGACTTCGTCGATCGGTTCCTCTCCGGTCCGCCGACCGACGATCGACTTTGGCGTCTCTTCGCCGCGCTGCGACGCGGCGCACCGGTCGACGTGCTTCACGCCCGGACGCACATCGACCGCTGGTTCCTGCGGAAGATCGCGCGCATCGTCCGCTTCGCGGAGGACAAGCTGCAGGGCCGGACGCCGACACCCGCGCTCCTTCGCAATGCGAAGCGTCTCGGTTTCGCCGACGCGGATATCGCGACGCTGACGGGAATGCTTCCGGCGGATGTGCGACGCCTGCGGACGCAGTGGGGGATCCGTCCCGTCTACAAGATGGTGGATACCTGCGCGGCCGAGTTCGAGGCGGTCACGCCGTACTTCTATTCGACCTACGAGCAGGAGAACGAGGCCGCGCCTCTTCCCGGTCCGAAGGCAGTCATTCTCGGATCGGGCCCGATCCGCATCGGCCAGGGCATCGAGTTCGACTGCTGCTGCGTGCAGTCCGCCGGCGCGCTACGGGATCGGGGTGTCGCGCCGATCATGGTGAACAGCAATCCGGAGACGGTCTCCACCGACTTCGACGCGTCCGCCCGTCTCTACTTCGATCCGCTAGACGAAGAGTCAATCGCCGCGATCATCGACAACGAAGCGAGCGAAGAGGGCGCTGCCTACCTCGGCACCCCCACCGTACCGGTGCTCGTCCAGTTCGGAGGGCAGACGGCGCTGAACCTGGCGGACCGCCTTGCCGCGATGGGTGGCGAGATCGCCGGGACCTCGGCGGACGCCATCGCACTTGCCGAAGACCGCCGCCGCTTCCACGACTTCGCCGACGCGCTCGGCATCCCGCAACCGCCGGGCGGCACCGCGGAGTCGCCTGCGGAAGCGCTCGCGATCGCGAAAGAGATCGGCTACCCCGTGCTGGTTCGCCCGAGCTATGTCCTGGGCGGGCGCGGGATGGAGATCGCGTACGGGCCCGACGACCTGGCGCGCTATTTCCGTTCCGCGCTCGAGGTCGGAACCGGTCGCGTCCTCGTGGACAAATACCTGCATGGGAAGGAGGTCGAGCTCGACGCGGTCAGCGACGGCCGCGACACGCTGGTCGCCGGGATCATGGAGCACATCGAGCGCGCCGGCGTTCACTCCGGCGACAGCTACGCGGTCTATCCCGCTCAGAATCTCCTGCCCGCGGAGCGTGACGAGATCGTGGAGCTCACGCGACGCATCGCCGTTTCACTCCCAGTCAAGGGCCTTCTCAACATCCAATTCATCGTGGAGAGCGGAAGGGTCTGGGTCCTCGAGGTGAATCCACGCGCGAGCCGCACCGTGCCGTTCCTCACCAAGGTCACGGGTGTCCCGCTCGTCTCGCTCGCGGTTGCCGTCGCGCTCGGGTCGACGCTCGCGGACGAGGGCTACGCCCGCGAAGACGGGCTTTGGCCCACAGGGTCGCTCGTCGCCCTCAAGGCCCCGGTGTTCTCCATGGCGAAGCTGCTCGAGGTGGACACGTACCTCGGACCGGAGATGAAGAGCACCGGCGAGGTGATGGGTGTCGACCGCACGTTCGCCCCAGCGCTCTGGAAGTCGCTCGTCGCCGCCGGTCTCGCGCCTGCGCGGAGCGGGAAGGTGCTCGTGACAGTCGCCGACAAGGACAAGGCCGAGGTGGTGCCGGTCATCGAGGGCTTTCACTGGCTCGGGTACGAGATCGTCGCGACAGCGGGCACCGCGGCGCTGGTTCGCTCGGTGGGCATCGACGTCACCGAAGTGCGCAAGCTCGCTGAGGGCAGCCAGGACATCCTGACTCTGATCCGGTCCGGGGAGTGCGTCGCGGTCATCAACACGCCGACGCTCGGCAAGACGGTCGACCGCGACGGGTTTCTCATCCGCCGCGCCGCGGTCGAGGCGCGCGTGCCCTGTCTCACGTCGCTGGACACCGCGCTCGCGGTAGTCACCGCGCTCCGCGCGAGTGCGGTGACGCACACCGTCGCTCCACTCGCCGAGTATCGAGCGCAGGAGCCGGTGACCGCGGCCGCGGACTAAGGATGAAGCGCCTCGGGCTGGTCGTGCTGCTCCTTGGCGCGTGCATCGCGCCTTCTGACGCATCGCGAACCGCGCCGCAGCGTCCCTCTGTTTCGCCCTCGGCGCAGCTCGCCACAGCCGGCGGCGAGCGGAGCATCAGCTTTCCGGACTGCGATGCCCGGACAATCCCCGGCGCGCTTCCGGCCTGCGAGCTGTTGCAAGTCGCGGTCGACCGCGACGTGTTCGTCGGCGTGCTCCGCCGCTCGAGCGTCGCGGGCATCACGTACGAGGCTCGAGCGATCGATCTCCAAAGCGGCGAGACCCACGAGCTCCGCCAGCTGGAGGAGACCGAGCTTCTCATCGAGGACGCGCGCGACGCGGTCGTGCTGCTTCGGCAGACCGAGGACCTTGGCGGCGGCGACGCCCACGTCAGCCTCCTGCGGGTGCCGTGGCGCGATCCCGCGCAGACGGAGACGCTCGACGAGATCGACCTGACCGGTCTCAGGGGCGGCGATACGTGGAATCCCTGGCCGTACGCGAAGACGAATGGCCGCGACGTCGTATGGCTTCACGCCGGAGGTCTCTTCGATCCGCACGAGATCATCCTTCTGGGCCCGAACGGTCCTCGTCAGACGGTCCTGACCACGGACAAGCCGGCGTACTTCGATCTCGATGACTCGGGACGCGTCGCGGTGGCGACGTTCAGCGCTGATCGCGTGAAGCAGGAGCTGCAGCTGTATGACGGCCGACCGCGTCAGCTCAGCTCGCGAGGCGCCGACGCGGGCGGCTATGTGGTGAGCTTCGCGGACACCGTGGGCTGGGTGCGGGGATTCGGGACCGTGCGTCCGCCGACAGAAATAGAGCTCCTCCCGGTAAGCGGCGGGCGGTCGCGCACGGCGCAAGCCGAAACGGGCTGCGTCGTGATCGGCGCGACGGCAAGAGACGTCGCCACGGTGTGTCCCAGAGGTGTGCGGCTCATCGATGTCGCACACGGCGCCGTGCGCGACGGTCCCGCTGCGCGCATCGTGCTGGCCTTCCGTCGCGGACTGCTCTGGCGGACCTCAGCCGACCTCACAACGAGCCCGGAGGTCTGGCGGGTGACGCCGCTCTGAGCACGCCGCGGCCTCTTGTGGAGCGATGCGGCGGCGTGCTTGCCGCGACGGCGCCGCGCCGGCCTTGCTCTTCGGTGCGGCGATGATCGTGGTCACCGTGCCGCTCTGGGTCGTGGGCATGCGCACGACGGAGCGCCTCGCGGTGACCGCGTGAAGAAGCGGAAGACGCAGCCCTGGATGACCGCGGCGGACTACGGCCGCACGCTTGGTGGACTCAGCGTCAATCTCATTGTTCGC